>Ga0160427_10001169_pt1 | contig 16103 bp, 14 predicted proteins | sample SolpanmetagenomL_FD_108194 | JGI IMG/M metagenome (GOLD analysis project Ga0160427, IMG submission 108194) | Solar panel surface microbial communities from Lawrence Berkeley National Laboratory, California, USA - L | ecosystem: Engineered > Built environment > Solar panel > Unclassified ...
ACGTTCAAGACGACGACTGACCCCCCTGTTCTCAAAGGAAACACCCATGATTCAAATTCACCTCACGTCTCCCATCGGCACGTCCCTCAGCGTCTCCGTCGAGCATGCCGATGACATCCTGCCCACCGTGCGGCACTACGGCAAGCTCGGCTACACCAGCGGCACGGTGCCCAGCGGCGGCTACGCCCTGCCCCTGGCCCAGGCGGACGACTTCGATTTCGCCTTGATCGGCGCGCACCCCTACGTCAACAAAGACGGCGAGGCCTGCGTCATGCACAAAGGCCAGAGCTACAAACGCCGCGAACTCGAAGCCGTCGAGAACAAAAAGATGACGCTACCGAAAATCGTCAAGTATTCACGTGGCGCGCGCCCCACCGACCTCCCACACGTCAAGGAAGGCGAAGACGGCGGCATTCAGTACGTGACGCTGATTACCTTTCGGGGTGGTGGGAAGAAAATCGCGGCCTACCAGCAGCCCAACGTGCAGCAGAACGCTGCCGATTGAGCCACGCGCAACTTGAAGGCCACCTGCCCATCCGGCGGTGGCCTGAACGACCCCCATCAACCCTAGGAAGGAGAGCCCTATGGACGTCTTCTCAAAAATTGTCAGATGGTCAACTGTAAGGCTATGGCGCTTACACTTTGGCCCGTGACGACCGAGATCGGAATCGTGCTCCTCGCTGGGCTGTTCGGCCTCTTCATGGGGTCATGTTCCACAGTCCTGATTTGGCGGCTTCCTCGTAGCGAACGGCTCTTCTCTCCACCGAGTCGCTGTCTGACGTGTCAGCAACAGTTGAACGTGTCTGACTCGATTCCACTCCTGTCGTGGCTGACGCTGCGTGGAAGATGTCGGTACTGCCATGCGTCAATCGGCCTTCGTTCTCCAGTTGTTGAGGTGTTGACCGCGCTGAGCTACATCGCTCTTGTCGTGTTGTTTCCTCCACTTCTCTTTGGCTGGGGAACGCTGGGATTGATGCTGCTGTTCACCCTGTTACTGGTCGGAAGTGCCATTGATTTGGAGACGTACACCCTCCCCGACGAGTTGACCTTGGTGGGGTTTGGTCTGGGCCTGGTCTTCGGCTGGTTGAATGGTCAGGGCGACGTCCACAGCTTGCCGGATTTCGAGGGAGCCGTTCAAGGTGGATTGTTCGGTGCAGGCTTGTTGGTGGCCATCAATCAGTTGGGCACCTGGGTCATGCGGCGATTCCGAGAGCGCATCTCGCCAGAGCAGCCGATTGGGTTTCAACAGATCAGTTTAGGGTTGTTCGCTGGAATCTGGTTGGGGCCATGGTGGGGCACGGGTTTGAGTCTGCTGTCGGCGGTCCTCAATGCCGTGGTGGGCCGAGTGGTTCGCGTTCCGGAACTGCTGACGCTGGGGGGCGTCCTCATCAGCTTGGGGCTGGGCAGCAGCGGTGTAGGTTCTGGGTTGATTGTGATGGTACAAGATGCCCTCGCAACAGCTGGCGCAGTCGCGTTGAGTGCTGGCGTGTATTGGTGGGTCAAGCGTGAACCGGACTCAGAATCCGAATCAACAGCAGCGCCCGGCGATGCCATGGCCATGGGGTTTGGCGATGTCAAGCTCGCAGCGGCGATCGGCGCGTTCCTGGGATGGGAACGACTCTTGATCACGTTGGCCGTCGCGACAGTCGTGGGATCACTGTATGGGATGGTTCAGCTCGTAAAAAAAGCAGAAAATCGAGTGAAGTTCGGTCCGTTCCTCGCGTTGGGTGCTGTCGCCGCTGTGGTGTGGGGACAAACCTGGATCGCGCAGTACCGAGCTTTTTTGGGCTTGTCTTGACTTGAGCGTCGGCACCTCAACTTGCGTGCTGAGTGTCACCTTTTTCTCCGTTCCAGAGGGCCTGTCCTGGAGCGCCTCAGTCAACACCACCCCATCTCTTTATTAAATCTTAATACTCGGGGTTCGGGCCAACCATGACCCCCGCCATCCTGAAGTCATGAACGCCCACCCATCCCTCGCGCTCAGCTCCACCTCACTCACCTCCACCCAGCGAGACGAAGACGGCCGCCTGAACCGCGTGACCGCCCAAGCCGACGGTCACTTCGCGGCCAGGCGGCTGCTGATCCTCACGCAACTGGCGATCAACAGCGTGGCCGTCATTCACCACAAGCGCGAGGTCATCGCCTGGCAGCTCATCCATCAGCTCAACACCATCCTGATCCTCACGCCCCACAATGCCGGACGCCTCATGCTCCACTCGGACCACGCTGACCTTGACGACGGCCTGAACACCCCCCTCGCCTCGTTCCAGGGTCATCTGCGCCGCGTCCTCGGGGAAGCCATCCGGTATTTGAACCACGAATCCACGATGGCCCGAGTGCGGCGATGCTAAAGCGTTTCTTTCCAGCGCCGAGTGCGACGCCCACGTCTGCGCCCAGTGCGACGCGGCCTGTGGCCCTGAACGTCCTGGCGGGCAGCGGTCGCGGCCCCATCATCACCCTGCGCGACCTCACGCGCCACCTCGCCCTCATTGGCCCGCCCACCGAAACGCTGCGCTCGCAAACCCACCTCGCCGCGCAGATGCTCACCCGCCAGTTGCCGGTCACAACCCTCTGTCTGCCCCAGGACTCGGATCGGCCTGCCCTCCCGCCGCCCGCCCTGACGCTGACGGCCCGCCCCAGCACTTCCCCGCGCCGGTTCAACCTTGACCCCCACCACACTGTCCTGAAGGAGCCAACAATGACCACGCCCAGGCCCGTCCCCCATCAACCGACCTTCCCATCCAGCTGGACGGAAATCGACACCAGCACCGACCGGCCCGACCTCGATACCCGCACCCACCCGGCCGGTCCGGCATGCGCACTGCCCACCGGGCCACTGCATGACCTGATCGCCAGCGCCATGCAGACCCTGCGCCTGAAGACCCCCAATGACTTTCGCCGCTACGCCCGGCTCAGTTGCTCCGAATTCGCTCGCCTGTCCATGCCCGCCCGGCCCGGTCCTGATACTCTGGACCGACTCGCGGTGGCCCTGAACGTTTCACTGAGCGTGCTGATGAAGCGCTACCCGACGCTGACCACAGCGGTGGATACCCTGCCCAGGACCCCCAACCTGAACCTCAACCCGGACACCTACCAGCCTCACTCGCTCCTGCACCTCATCACAAGATGCATGGAGCGCCATGACTGGACGAGCCTCGAAGACTTCGCCCGGCATGCTGAGCTGAACCTGCAAGGCCTCGACACGCTCATTCACCTGCGCGCCATCACCGGCCTGCGGGCCATGCCGAATTGGGCCACCGTCACCCGCCTCGCCCTTGCTCTTGACGTTCCGACCCGCCGCATCATCGAAGCGTTCCATCTCAGCCCGCCCGACCCGTCGGCGCAGCACGTGCCGCTGATCTTCGCGCACGACACCACCGAATTCCCCCACGAGCTGCGCATCGATGCCGACTTCATTAGGGGCCGCGCCCTGGTGGCCTACAGCGTTCAGGACACCACGATGACCGGTGGCCCGCAGCCGGTCGGGTGGGGCGACGTGGTGCTGGTCAACCCGCACCAGAGTGTGCGCCCGGGTGACATGGTGCTCGCGCACCGCAATGACAACACCGCCGTGTGCCGCATCCTGCGACTCGGCGGCGTGCTGGAAGGCACCTTGCCGGATGCCTACGGGGACGTCAGTTGCATTTATCCAGAGGACATCGCTCAGTTGATCGGCCCAGTCGTGGGCATCGTCAGTTCCTTGTTTTGAGGGACAACGCGCCGCCTCACTGCGTCAACGACAGGGTCAACTCCCCCGTGCTCCTTTCCACAGACTCTTTTTGCTTCCTGTAGAATATCGTCACTCAAATTCGCTCAGAGACGAATGCGCTGAGCGCCGCTTCCCGACAAGGTAGGTCAACATGTTCCTTCCGCTGCACGGTCCCCAATCCGGCTACCGAGTTCCCCGTTCCCGCGTTCAGCCGCGCCGTTGGTTGTGGCTGCTGACCCTCCCCCTCCTGATGCTGCCCAGCCTGCGCCGCTGGCATCGAAGATGAAACTGCTGATTGTCGAGTCGCCGGCCAAAGCCAGGAAGATCCAAAGTTACCTCGGGTCAGGCTGGCAGGTCCGCGCCTGCCTCGGGCACGTCCGCGACCTGCCCACCAAAGGCGACACCCTCCCCGACAAGTACAAAGACGCGTCCTTCGCGCAGCTTGGCGTGGACGTCAACAACAACTACACCCCCATCTACGTGGCCCGCAAGGACAAAGCCCAGACCATCAAGGATCTGAAGGCCCTTGCCAAGTCTGCTGAGGCGGTGTATTTGGCCGCCGACCCGGACCGGGAAGGGGAGAGCATCGCCTGGCACCTCAGTGTCCTCCTCGGCCTCGGTAAAGACGCCCAGCGCGTCACCTACCAGGAGATCACCGAGCGGGCCATCCGGCAGGCCGTCGCCAGCCCCAGGACCATTGACTTCCATCTCGTGGCCGCGCAGGAAACCCGGCGCGTCCTTGACCGTCTGGCCGGATACGGCGTCAGTCCGCTGCTGTGGAAGGCCGTGGGCGGGCCACAGTCCGCAGGCCGGGTGCAATCCGCTGCACTGATGCTGCTCGCGCAGCGTGAACAGTCCCGTCTACGGTTCGTGCCCTCCGCGTTCTGGCGGGTGGGGGTGATGGTTGAAAGTCAACCCCCCTTCAGCGCTGTGGTCAGTGCCCTCAAGGACATCCCGCTTGCCACCGCTGCGAGCTTCACGGCAACAGGGGCGCTCAAGTCTGAGTTGAACGTCGCGCAACTCGATGCAGAGAAGGCCAAGCAACTGGTGGCCTACCTTGACCGGCAGCAGGCCGTCGTGCGTGATGTGACCGTGAGTCCTGTGGTGCGTCGCCCACCCCCACCGCTGACGACCTCGGGACTCCAGCAAGCGGCCAATGCCAAACTCAAATTCGGCGCGGCCCAGGTGACCAAGCTGGCCCAGGCGCTCTACGAAGCAGGGTTGATCACCTACATCCGCACCGACAGCCCGCATCTCTCAGATGAGGCCATGACCCTGGCGCGTGAAGCGGTGGCGACCCGATTCGGCCCAGACGCCCTACCGAGAGAAGGACGGCAGTACGCGACCCGTAACAAGGATGCCCAGGAAGCGCACGAAGCCATCCGTCCCGCAGGGAAGTTTGTCGCTCCAGAGCAGTCTGGGTTGAGTGGTGACGAACTCGCTCTCTACCGGCTGGTGTATGACCGCACGCTGGCCTCGCAGATGCGCGACGCCGTGGGGTCAAAGACAGCAGTAACGCTTCAAGCAGGACAGGTCACCCTGAGCGCTTCAGGCGTCGTGCTGAACGAGAAGGGCTTCACGGCCCTGTACGACGATCAGGACAAGAACGATGAGGAACAACGTCTCCCCGCCCTGAAGATCGGGGACCGCTTCCCGCTCAAGGATGCCAAGGCCGAGGAGAAGAAGAGCAGTCCCCCAGGACGCTTCACGGAAGGCAAATTCGTGCAGGTCATGGAGAAAGCCGGAATCGGGCGACCCAGTACCTACGGCGCGACCCTGGAGACGCTGCAACGGCGGCAGTACGTCGCGCTGAAGAACCGCCAATTGCACGTCACCCCACTGGGACTCCTGATCGCCAGTTACCTGATGAAGCAAGTTCCGCAACTGGTCAATGCGGAATTCACGGCGCAGATGGAGAGCGACCTCGATTTGATTGCCAGTGGGAAGCTCGGGCGGGTGGCGTACCTGGACCGCATCTGGAAAGGCACGCTCGATCCGGCCATTCACGCCGCGCAACTCACGGCTCCACGTTTCGAGCTGCCGCACGTGGGGGCGGTCCTGGAAGTGCGGGGCGGCGTGGCGGGCCTGGTGAAAGATGGCAAGGGCCTGGCGCTGCCGGAGGGGGTGTTGCCGGAAGACCTGACCGAGCCGGTGGTCACCGCCTTGCTCAGCGGCACCTTCAAAGCACCTGCGGCCCAGAAGTCCCCCACCGCCAAACGCCCGGCAAAGGCAGCCAAGGCAGCCAAGGAACCTAAAACCACGCCTGCGCCGCGCCGCAAGCGCAAAGGGGCGGGCGCATGACGCTCGCTCAGACCAATGGGCTGATGACGACGATGCCCGAGACGCTGTCGGCCTGGCCAATCGGCGTTCCGGCATGGCAGCAGACGATCTGTCGTCTGCTCCTGCGCCGACTGTCGCTCAGCGACAACACTGAACCGGAGGGCGACCTGCGCTTCGGTGAGGACGAACAGGCCAGGTTCAAAAGCTATCTGCTGCAGGTGCCCCTGAGTGAGCGCCTCGAACTGGAGGCCGGGCTGTTCGTCCTCGCTGCCGCCGTCCTGCACCACCACGAACCGACGATGGTCACTGCGCCCTTGCCGCTGCCGGTGGTGCTCGCGGCGCTCACCGGCCTGCGTGTCTCAGAGGTTTACACCCAGGGTCACGAAAGTGACGTGCTCGTCGATATGTTCGTGCGCCGTGACGTTGTGTTGCCGCCGCTGTTCGACCCAGCGGACGTCCTCGACCAAGCGCAAGCGTGTGTGCCGGCGTGCCGCGTGGACCTGAAGACCTTCTTCCAGACCACCCCGCACGGCGCGTTCCTCGACGTGCCGCTCGACGACATTTACCTCCTCGACCCGGTAGGCCGCAACACCGAGACGCTCCTCGCCGCCCTGGAACAAGGCCGCACCTTCCCCGACGTCGACCCGCAGACCCTGGCCGCCATGCACGCCATTCTCAGCGCCCAGCCGTGCGGACCCGAAGAAGCGCAAGCACTCGGCGACCTCCAGCACAGCATTCGCCTGCGGCTGCACCCCCACTTCCTGCCCGGTCACGTGCCGCATCAGGATGTGCTGGCCCATGCCGCCACCTGCTGGCGGCTCGGCACCGACGGCCTCGGCCCCCGGCATGCCCTGCGCCCAGCCGCCAAACACCTCCAGGACGATCTGCTCGCCTATGCCCGCCGACTGGACGCCCGCACCCAGCGCTTCCCCTTGATGCCCGCAGGTGTCATTCCAAGGCGCGATTGGCCCAACGTGCGCAAGAGCGCGCGGCAGGCGTTGTCCAATCTGACGGTCCTCGCCCACCAGCCCACCGTGACCGTGCCTGTCAGTGTGCTGGGGCTCGATGAGCACATCCCCGCCCAACGGCTGATGATGCATCTGGTCTTCATGCAGGCGACCATGACGGGCCCGGTGTGGCAATGGCACCAGGATGTCCACACCTTGATGCAGCGCCTTGGGGAACACCCGCTCCAGGCGGTGTCTCTGACGGAGGCGCTGGCCTTCTACCAAGCGCAGCCGCTGATTGACCACGCGATCCTGGCCGCGACGGCACTCGCCTGGCTCGAAGACGACCGTGCGCGTGGCTCCAGCGCTGTCCGCCCACGTGAAATCCTCGCCGCTGCCGCCACCGGCCTCGCGCAGCTGCGCAAAGCCGTGGGCTTGGGCCTGCCCCTCAGCCGTGACCGGGCCGTGCTGGAAGAACTGCTCAAGGCCCTGTGGCGAGAGCTTGGCTGTCCAGTCGTGGCGTGGCTGTTCGCTCCCGCCGGGCCAGAAGGCGATGAGCAAGCGGCCTGGGAGGAGCGACTGGAGTGGCTGTGCCATCCGGAGCGCGAGCAGATCCCTGAGAAGACCTTCGACGACCCCACCTGGGACCGCCTTTCCGAAACGGTGCTGAGTGCCGAGGACGACGAGGACGAGGAGCACGAGGTGGTGGCGGCTGAACCGCACCGTGCCGTCCTCTCCAGGCGACTCGTGGCGCAGAACGACGCGCAGGCCAGCGTCCTGCGAGCCCTGGCCGGGAAGACCCTGGTGCTGCTGGGTGGGATTCCCAAGCCGAACAGCAAACGACGGCTCATTGAAGCGCTGGGCCTCAAGGACGTGGACTGGATTCCCAGTGGTCAGTACGATCACGGCCTGCAAGCCGATGCCCATCTGAGCGATCCGAATGTGGCTGCGGTGGTGTTCGCCCTGCGTTGGGCGGGTCACGCGCACGGCAGCATCCGCAACCGCGCCTGGGCCTTAGGCATCCCGGCGGCCAGTTTACCGGGCGGCTATAACCCCAGACAGATCCTCCATCAACTCACCGTGCAGTGCTCCCAGCGCCTCGCACACAGCGCTTGATCTGCACGCAAAGGACATCCATGCCCGCGACGCACCTCTACTCCAACGCAGCCCTGAGCATCACCCTCGATCTGGACAACGAGGCCATGAGCTTCATCGACGCCGCCCTCAGCCTCCAAGGCCGGCCACCTGCGCCGACGGAGCAGCAGATCATCGAGGCCTTGTGTGCGCTGCGCGGCCACCTGCTCCACGGCCACCTCAACGTGATCTGGGAGAAAGACACGCTCTCCCACACCATTTTGTGTAACCGCATCCGGTTGCTCATCGTGTATCTGCACGACAAAACCAACAGCGACACCCACATCGAAACGTTCCTGAACGCAGGTCTGCATTCAACGGAGCGCCTGGCATGACTCAACTCGCGCCACCGCCCGCCCACCCCGACTTCGAAGCAGAAGCGAGTCACCTGTCGGGCACGGTCCGTGCCATGCTCCGGCAGATCGAGGCCTGGGAAGACCGCGAGCGCACCAATGGCGCGGATCTCGAAACGAGCATGGTCATGCAGGACACCGCCGAAGAGTTCGCAGCGGTACTTAGCCCTCACGTTTCCCAGCCCTTTTTTGGGGCGTTGACGGTGCGGATCGCCGGGAAGACGCAAGCACTGTACGTCGGCAATCACGCTTTCAAGGACTTGAAGGGGCCGCATTCCGTCGTGTCGTGGGAATCCGAGGTGGGCGGGCTGTTCTACGCGCAGACGCTGAGCTGGCAGACGCCACGTGGCTTGAGTGGGACGATCCTGCGGCGACGGCAGTTGGACGTGCGCGATAAGACCCTGCATGGCGTGACGGACCTGTACGACGCGGCGACAGGGGAGACAGGGGGGCGCGAGGAAGTGCTGCTCAAACGGCTCTCCGAGGCCGCCACTGCAGGGATGCGCAATGTCGTCGAGACGTTGCAACCCGAGCAAAATGAGATCCTGCGCGCCAGCGCCGGGACAGCGCTGTGCATTCAGGGGCCCGCTGGCAGTGGGAAGACGACAATGCTCTACCACCGGCTGGCGTGGTTGCTGCACCCGGAACGCCGCGAGCACCGCGCCCGTCCCGAGGCCTGCATGGTGCTGATGCCGAATCAGGTGCTGGCACGGTACTCCGCGCGGATTCTGCCGAGTCTGCATCTTGAAGGTGTGACCGTCACCACGCCCGAGGCATGGGCGACGTCGTTCCTGGGACTGGAGAAGCTGGAGGTCGTCGACCGGACGTTGACGCTGCTCTTGACCGACAACAGCAAAGCCCGCAAGGAAGCGGCGTGGCGCAGGGCCAGGGCACTCGGCGATCTGAGGATGCTGCGCGTCGTTCGCCAGTACCTCCACACACGCATCCGAGCGAACACGGCCCAACTGAAGTACCGCGCGGAAATCAGCTTGCCAGGACGAGGCACGGCCACGCTGAAATTGGACACGCCTGACTTACAAGCACTCGTCGAGGGAGTGCTGGGACGCGATCCGCTGGAAGGACTGCGGAGTGCCTTTCGCCACACCATCGAGGAAGCGCTTATGGCGCAAGCGCGGGTCAACGAGGACGAGCAACTGAGCGTGCGGCGGCAATTGAATGCAGACCTGACACAGCTCACCAGCAAAATCGTGACGGGCCTATTGCCGGTTCTGAGTGCCCGTAAGCTCCTGAGCGACGAGGCCACGCTACGCCAGGCTGCCGAAGGGGTACTACCGGAGCGGACCCTGCGGGTGCTGCTGAGTGACCCGCTGGCCGCCATCGCCAAGCCCCGGCGATCCTACGCCGACGTCACAGAATTGCCGATCATGCTCGCCATGGCCGCGCTCCTCGACGGTTTGGGGCGGCGGGTAGGCCGTGAATTGGAACCCTACGATCATTTGGCTTTAGATGAGGCGCAGGACTATTCGCCGCTGCTGTATGCCCTGCTGATTCGCGCGACCCGCCCAGGTCACATCACGGCGCTGGGCGACAAAAACCAGGGTATCCACGGCTACAAGGGCGTGGCGGACTTTGGGGAAATGCAGACGGCGCTGGGATCGGCCACGCTGATGACATTCTCCAGAACGTACCGCTCCACCCGGCAGATCACGGAACTGTCGTCGAAGGTCGCGCAGGCCTACAACCCCGAGGCGGAGGTGATCGGCGTCGACCGGGATGGTGAGGCGGTGCTACGCCTGACTGGGGGTGGCGTGGCTGCGCTGTGTGCTCAGGCGGTGAAGGCCATGCAGCGGGCTGGGCACGCGAATATCGCGGTGGTGACGCGGCGGGTGAGCGAGGCCGAGCAGTTGGCTGCCGAGTTGCAGTACCACGATGTCGACGCGCAGGCAATTGTCAATGAGCAGGGGCGGTATCAGGGGCAGGTGGTGGTGCTGCCGGTGAATCTGGCCAAGGGGCTGGAGTTCGACGGGTGCATTGTCGCGGGAGCAGATGCGGCGCATTACGACCCCGCCGTGGCTTTTGAAGCCAGGCTTTTGTATGTGACTTGTTCCAGGGGCATGCATGCGCTGGCGGTTGTCGCCGAGCGTGAACTGCATCCCCTCCTGCGCTGAAATTCCTCGTCCTTCTCTCCATGCTTCGCTGAGGTCCTGTATGCCCTTTCCTGAACCCTCCATTGCCGTGCGGATGCTGCGCAAGATTCAGACCCGCCCTGAGTTCCAACAGTTCCTGCTCAGCCGCGAGCGTGATGCGCGCTTTGAGATCCTGCTGGGGTTGCTGCTCTACCGCTATGGCACGCAGCCGGACCTCAAGCGCTTCGCGGCGATGCTGACCGATGCGGTGGGCCTCTCCAGTCTGCGGCCGAGTGTGGCGGCGAGCCAGTTGGTCAACGGCTGGACCCTCAAGGTCACGCCGGAAGGGATTCGGTTGCACGGCCAGGTCAGCGTGCCCTTGGCGCTTGGGACGGTCCAGGAGATCACGAGCAGTCCGCTGCTGGGGCTGAATGGTCGGCAGGTGCGGACCATGCGCAGTTTGTACACGCTGGGGACGCCGCTGAATCCGCAGTGCGTCGCCTGGGTCGCGCAGATGACCCAACTGCTGGAGCACGCGGCCCTCACCGCGCCAACCTCGCCCAGCAGCGCGTGGCTGCCGGAAGCATCCCCGGAAGTCGCACCCACTTTTGCTGAACAGGAAACGACCGTCACCGTCTTGGGTGAGCAAACGCTCCATCCTGCGCTCAGCAGGCACGAACAAAGAGGAGCGCCCCTTGCCAACGACCAACTCAACCCATCTTTTGACTGAAGGCCAGCACGTCCTGGCGAGATGCCCTTACCTTACCTCATCCCATTGCGCTGCTCAGGGGCTGCTGAGTAGTTACAAAATAAGTTGTTCCGTAAGGGGCGAGCTGCATGACAACCGGGGAAAAGGAGGGTTGCAACGACGGACGCGAGAGCGCCCCGAACAGCACGGGCGGTGCGCATTCCCTGAATCAGGCGCTAGACGATCTGGAAGCTTTCCGGTAGGCGCTCGGGCTGGAACGCTGGACTGTGGTGGGACATTCGTGGGGAGCCGACTTTGGCCTCGCGTATGCCCTGACACACCCGCAGAAGGTTCAGCAGCTCGTGAGCGTTGCAGACCCAGGCATTCAGAACGACCGCGACTGGAAGGCCGCATATGAGGCGGGCAAAGACGCTGAACCGAAGTTCGCGGTCGCGGTCAATGAGGCTGTAAAACGCGCACTTCTGACGGACTGGCGGCGCTTCATCAAGGCACGGGACTTGCTCGTCCGACTTTCGCGTTTGGAGGTGCCAGTCACATTCCTGCAACCGGAGGGCGATATTCGCCCGAGCTGACCTGCGTCACAACTGGCGGCGCTGCTCCCTCACGGTCGGTGGTGCCCATTGCCGGGCGCACCACATAATGCCTGGCTGACCCACGCGCCACAGCTGGCTCAAGGTATACAGGATGCGCTGACGAGCTGAAGTCGCCACTCTTCTTTATCACCGGACTACGCTTGTATGTTGGAGTCGGGACTGAGACTCGGCAGATCAATTTATGCGCAAGGTCGAAAAGACCGTTGATTAGCGTTGATCGCCGAGTCAGGCCAGGAAAGCCTACCTCATTTGCCGGGTTTTAATCATCTCCTGCAGCGTACCAATCACGCGAGACACTCGGGGCCGGTGGTGCTTGGACTTCGGGAAAGTTGATTGGGGGAAGGCCAGCGAGGATGAGTTCGGCATCGTAGGCGCGGGCTGCCTCTTCGGCGGTGGAGAAGTAGCCAAGGTACTTGGACTGGCCACCGAGTTTGATCATGGCCCGGTAGCGGCTGCCGACCTGGCTGACACCCCGGTAGCCCGTCTTGCCCCGACTGCCCTTGCGCGCCTTGTCGGCCAGTTCGGCGGGATTGACGTTCAGGCCGAGGTTGTGGATGCGCGGGGCCAACACCAGATTGTCTCGCTGGAAATTTCTCCAGTTGTTGTCAGCGTGGGTCCACACTTCGCTTCGACCAGAGGAGCGTCCGGTGACAAGGGCGTGAAGTCTTTCGCGCTTGACCTTCTTCTCGTCCTTGTTCCAGAAGCTCCGCGCCACTGTTCCGAAGCTATCGACGTTCCATGTCTGTCCGTCGATACGCTCAAAGACATCGTCGTCCACCAGCAGCGCTCCCCCGTTTGCCAATCTGAACTCTCGCATGGTGGTATTGTATAACACCAACGGTTATGATTTCCTCAGTGGAGAGACATCCGAACGCCTTGGGATGGTGATGGTCCCGCTTCCTGAGTTCGAGGTTATCGCGCCGTGCGCCAACTGCTGCGGGCCGCCGCCAAACCCATGACCCCACACCAAGTCGCACGCAGCTTCAAAGGCAACGTCAAGGCGATGCAAACCGAAGAAGTGCTCGAAGCGCTGGTCATGATGCGCCAAGCCCGCGAAGTGCCTGAGCACGGCGGGTACACGGCTTGAAGCAAAAGCGGCCTTTCGGCGAAGCGGACACGGTTCTACCGCCTGTCTCGTGCCCGATCTTTCGCCCGTGCTCGGTCTTCCCGCGTCTCAATGCGTTGCTGCTTGACCTCATCGGACGATTTCAGGCGATGCAAACCGGCAGCGGTTAAAAGCGGCGCTGCTGTTGCGTTCAGCGAAAGCCATTCCCGAAACATCAGGCCGAATTTTTGAGCGAAGTGTTCGCCCACCTGAGCAATGACACCCCGCTGCTCAGGCGACAACTGATTCCACTCCGCAGGGTCAGGCGCATTGGGCATGTCAGCCAGCAAAGCCTGGAGCAACGTCAAACTCGCCTGTCGTTCACGAGCCGTCAGCCGCTGTCCCCAATCCATCGCCAGTTGTGGCGGCCCCATCACGCGACGTTCCGCTTGTGGTAAGGCGAGCGCTGAACACCTGGGACAAAGACGCGAACGCGGAAAGACAGCGTGACCGAAAACCTGCTGCGCGAGGACAAACCCGGCAGTCTGGTCGAAGCGCATGACGTCGTGACCGCACGGACTCAACACCTCAGCGTGGTTGGTGAACCCGACCACTGCACGATAAGCACGGATGACCGACGCGGATGAGCGGACAGCAGTCATCGTCCAGTTATAGGTCATCCGTTGGGCTTGTCCTGCTCAAGGAATTGATAACTGCTGTGGCGAGTGTCCACAGTTTGGCCCTCCCCGCTGACGCGGGAGCCGCTGGGAGCGCCAGCGGAATGCCTCATCATGGGGCGTTTTGTCACGGCCAGTTGCACCCAGACCGGGCCATACTGCAACGAACAAGGGGGGACGCCCGGTGGCTTCATTCCACATTCCAGATCACTTCACCGCCCAACAACGCGCTTTCCTCGAAGCGGTCCTACACACCCAAAAGCATCTCTTCCTGAAAGCCACCGCTGGAGCAGGGAAGACCACCACCCTCACCACCGCTGCCCACGCCCTCGAAGAGCGCGGCGTCTACTTCGCGTACAACAAACACGCCGTCACGGACCTCGCCCCCCGACTCCCCAGCCGCATCCGGGCACGCACCCTCCACGCCCACGGCCTCGGCATCCTTCACCAAGTCAGTCCCAACGCCGTTGATCTCAATGACGACAAGGCCCGTCAGGTCGCCCAGATCGCTTTAGGCGACCGCGGCATCAGCCCGCTGTACACCGCCGTGCGGGCCTGGAACATGGCCAGAGAAGAACACCTCCTCTCCCTCAATCTGGAGCAAGCCACGCGCATCGCCGACGCCGCCGAGTGGGAAGCAGCCCCCAAAGACTTGATGCCATTGATCATTCGGATGCACGCCACCGGGCAACGCCTCTACGCCCAGCGCGGCCTGGTGGACTTCACAGATCTCCTGTGGCTGCCCGTCACCCATAACTACGCCCGCCACAGCCTTCCCCTCGCCCTGGTGGACGAAGCGCAAGATCTCACCCCGCTGCGTCAGGCTTTCATCCTGCACCTCTTGGGTCTCCCTCACGAAAAAAAGGCGGGCCGACTGGTCTTCGTGGGCGACAGTGACCAATCGATCTACCGCTATTCCGGTGCGGATTCCCAGGCCCTGAGCCGCCTGAAGGTGACGGTGAACGCGGCTGAATTTCCCCTCAGCGTTTCCTTCCGCTGCCCGAGCGAGGTTGTGCATTACGCTCAGGTGCACAGCGACTTCATTCAGAGTGCGCCCGGTGCCAAATCCGGCACGGTCGAGCACGTCGCCGCTGATGACCTGATCTTCGCGCGCGGTCAGGTGGTGCTGTGCCGCACCAACGCCCCACTCATCCGTCTGGCCTTAGAGCTGATGACCAAGCAGGTCAGCATCAACGTTGTGGGCCGCGATCTGGAAACCCGCCTGGCGGAAGGCCTGGATGAAGCCTTGCCCGCCAAAGGCACCTACGACAATGACCAAGTCACTGAGCTGATCCGTGCGTACTACGAGCCGAAAGCTCAACCGCTCAAAGACCGCATCAGAGCTGGCGACCAGGGAGCCAAGCGTGCCCTGACCGAACTGCAAGACCTCTGCCGTTGCTTGCGCTTCCTGGCCTGGGTCGTCTCTAGAGAACAAGGTCAGGCGGCCCTGAGTGACGCCCGGCGGCAACTGAGTTTGCTCTGCCGAGAGAATCTTGATGCGGACGTGACCCTCAGCAGCGTCCACCGTGCCAAAGGCAAGGAATGGCCGCACGTGACCATCCTCTACCCAGAACTGATGCCACTCGCACAAGGTGATGAGGAAGAGGAACGCGCCGTGCAATTCGTCGCCATCACCCGCAGCCAGGACACCCTGCGGTTTGCCTACGGGAAGGACAGTTGGGCGCAGCAATGGCGCGTCAAACCTGCGGGGCAGCAGCAGGACCCTGCACCCCTCTCACGCGGGTATAGCGGGCAAGATGACTTCCTCGACGAAGATTTTCCCGACGCACCGCCACCGCTTGATGCGGGGCACGATCTGGTGCACTGGGACACGCTGCCGAGCTTACCTGCACCGAAAGAGCGCACCAAGAAGTCCCTCTTACCACCTCCGGAACGCACCACGCTGCGCCCGGTCACCTCACCCACGACGGAGCCAGTGTCAGCGGCTCAGACGCCCAGCAAGCCAGTGGCCGCGCCTGACCAGCTCGTGCGACCAGCGCTGGTCAGCCCTGAGTCTCAACCTCAACAACCCATCCCGCTCACCGAGGTCATTCGCCTCGCCCCGCCGCCTCCGCCTGCCAGGGTCGTCAGCGCACCGCCATCCCCTGTTGAGGAGCGGCAAACGAAGGCCAAACCCGCAAAGGTCAAAGCGCAAGCCAAGCCCGAAGCAGCACCGAACGCACACCCCACGCCCCAAGGGCCACCGCCCATCCCACCTGCTGAGCGCCCACCCCGCCCGGCGGACGCCCTGACCAGCCAGACCCCCACCGACGCCCGCCCCTACCCGCTCTTGGGCGGCCCGGACCTGTACGCCTCACCCACCCTCAAGCAGCGCCTCCTCAACCTCACCGAAGAGGACCGCCCCGCGATCCGCGACTGGGCCAACGCCAGCCTCGCCCTCCTCAGCCACACCCCAGTCGGCCTCATCCCCATTCACCTGGCGCATCTGGAGCGCTTCGAGCGGGCCGCCCGCGTCGCCAGGGTCGCCGTGCCGGATTTCGAGCCGCCCCGGCCCAACACCGCCCAGGTCTGCGTCTTCGACGGCCCGATTGCCCGCATCAAAACCGGC
>Ga0160427_10001171_pt1 | contig 16098 bp, 13 predicted proteins | sample SolpanmetagenomL_FD_108194 | JGI IMG/M metagenome (GOLD analysis project Ga0160427, IMG submission 108194) | Solar panel surface microbial communities from Lawrence Berkeley National Laboratory, California, USA - L | ecosystem: Engineered > Built environment > Solar panel > Unclassified ...
CAATTTCCATTCTTCGACGAAGCCCAACTGCTGCTGTCAATACACTCTGTTTACCATAATGAAGGGATGACGACAGGACCAAACACATACATGGTGTACATGGTTCTCGCCATTGCAACGTTGGCACAAACAAAGGACAAGAATTCGGCTAATAGAGCTGTTGCCGCCTCCTACGTATCCTCAGCAATGAGGCATGCCAAAGATGTTATTGTACCCTATTCACAAGTTGGCATACAAGCGCTTCTATTGTTGTTACAGTATGCCTTACTTGAACCAGGCATGTACAAAGCTTGGTATGTAATCGGAGTGGCAGCCAGAATTATGGTGGACCTGGGATTACATCAAGACATCATCAAGAGTGGTCGTTCAGACAAAGATACAGAATTGAGAAGGAGGCTTTTCTATTGCGTATATGCATATGACAGGTGAGTTTCTCTCTTTTTCTATCTTTCCTCAATTTTCACCATCGTTGTTTCACGATACTTTTGGTTCTAACTTATTTTCTAGATCCATTGCAATCACATATGAAAAGCCATTCTCATTCTCAGACGAAGCAATCAATGTCAAATTACCATATACTGAGGGTGTACCTACAGCTGGAGGACTTCGAGATGGACAACCTATCACTCTCACTCTGGCGATTGAGGGTTTCAAATTTACCAAAATAAACTCAAAATGGTACCAACATTTGTGGTACTCTGACCATCAACCCAACCAGCAACCAATTGAAGACCCACAAGAATATACTAAAGCACAAAGTAATGAACTTCAAAAATGGTGGGGAAGCCTACCAAACACCATCGATCCATTACGCAAACAATGGCTAAGACTTGAATACTACTACATGCAACTCTGCCTTCTTACACCTCGTATACCAGAATCCAGCAACGAAAACACGTTGTCATCATCTGCCATCTTGGAATGTTGCTTTGCCTATGTCACAACCTTTCAAAACCTGCTCTTCCAACCAAGACAATCCTTCAACTACAATTATTGCGATGTCCTTCGTCTATTTAATGTATCGCAAAAGCTCATCGAAGCTCTCTGTCGAATTGAAGGTCACCTTCCAGACCAAGATCTCAAAAGTCAAGGATTGTCGTGCATACAGATTGTCAGGACACTATTAAGCGTGTTCACTAAAAGGTTCCATGAGGCTGAGGAATATAAAGATAGGTTTGAGCAAGATTCAAGTATCATACAGACAACATTCTCGGCAGGCACGAGCCCTTATGAACCCACATATCCGATGTCGGGAGCGAATCTATACCAGCACATGTGAAGGAAAAATGTTGTGTTTGGATGTGTTTGCTAGATATTCTCATGCTTTCTGGGAAAAGTATTACTTTCATGTTTATATGTTCTTTATCCTCTGTTCGTCTTTCTGTTTCTTGGAGGTTGTTCTTTCATGTCATGCGCATAATGGGATTGGGCGCATTTTTATCTTTCATCGGAAAATTGCTTATTAGTTGACCAGCTTCTATTGAACTGTTATTTAATCACAGGTTTGCACGTAAGTCTTATGTTTAATTTGATTAGCGCTCAAAACATCCCAGTCACTTTAATCTTTTTGTTCATGAAATCATCTAGTATATCAAGTTCATACTTATTCAGCGACTAAAGTTCTAGGAGATAAACTATGCTATGCTAAATAAAGGGGCGAACAGCAATGCATCAATAGTGAAAACTATTTGACGAGCCATCTCTTGGACGCCTTAGCTTGACTGAACAAAATCTTGCAATTATCGAAACAATGCGTGAAAGAAAATCATTGTAGCACAGATTTGCTTTTTTCCCTCATGTAGTCCTTCCTGCGCCTAAGAGCTTATTTCTTTCCTCCTTCCAATTACTATTCGAAACACCAGCCATCATCCTACTACTGCCCTCCGAAATATCATCTCGAATCACCTCTCTAGGTTCAGGATATACAGGCTGTGTATCACGCTTGATATAACTCCAAAAGCTCGTTCTTCTCCCCACATCAACCACCGGCCTAGTCCTTGACCGAGCTCTTGACGATGATGACCCGAGTAAGCTACTTCGCTCATCGACAGCGCTGATTCGTCGTGACTGTGGATTCGCTGCATCACTAGTTCTTGCCAATTGTTGTCCTGCTGCTGCTGCTGCCGCTGCCGCTGCTACTGCGCCTGCCGAATTTCTAGCCTCAGATTGCGAAGACTGGTCTTGTTGCTGTTTCTGTCTAGCCAATCTTTTCCTTCTTTGTCGTCGACGTTTGATGCATCGAACTAAAGAGACTAGTAGGCATATGACCAAGACGACAAACAGTGTCGAAGCAATGGAAATGAGACAAGATATTAGATTGAGTGTTGAGACGTAGCACATTGTTGGCTTTGCCCGAAGTTCCCAACGTTCAGCCCAGTGAGGACAAATATCTGGGTTGAAGATTGGCGTAAAGATGGGAAAGATTGCTTTCCCAGCTGGATTGGGGACGCATGTTTGTGACTATGTAGATACAGCAGAAAAACAAAGGCACAAAGAGTGCGTAAAGAGGAACTTTGTCAGCATTTTTCTCACTCTCTCTCATCTTCTTGCGTTGTTCCCTTTCTTCATTTCGAAGATACTTAATCACCAAACTATGGATGTGAAGAAATAGAAAGGGTCAAGGGAGATGTTACATATGGACACCAGCCACAGGGAAAATCCGACCTTTATAGATTAAATGTCAGATGTAGTTCATAGCTTTCAACAACTTATATATATACTCTTTGAATCCAAAAGAAGTATTTTCGATTAAAATGGCAGAAGGGATGAAGCTATCTTACTTTAAACATGATCCACAATCTTGGATACGCCAACAAGCATGTAATAGTCTGTCATAATCTGGGTCTACATGATGAGTTCTGTATCAGCTTGAAGATGTGCAATATCCAAAACAATAGGATACACCTCCGTTACTAAAAGAAAACCCCTTCTTGGTTGCAGAAGGATATCAACTAATAAATGCGAGTAAGCAACTTACCATGTTGTCTTCCAGCATATGTGATGTTCTCCATCATGTTATGGAGCGAAAGGACATGGTTTTACCACTGTCTCTATTTTTGTTCTCTCTCCCTCCTTCTTTCTGTAGTTTAGGAAGCAACTCTTTTCTTATCGACTTGGCGTAGACGAGTCAAGTAAGAAAAATGGCGTATGGATTTGTCTGCTCGGATATAGCAGCACTAAGCTAACAGAGCCAAAATGACGTCTGGGAGTTCAAGGGTCCATGCATCTACAGATCTGCTTATAGTAACATGGAGTTGTAGCGGAAAGGATAAGAGAACGAACGAAATAGATAAGCTGATAGACAGACGAGAGATGGATGCGAGTGACTTGCCCCCCCAAGGTTGGTCAACGATCACACAGACACTTTCGGGGAGGATAACTTGCATGCATGGGCATCGGGCCAAGAGTGTAGACATCACGTCCCCCGTGCTCGGGATGAATGAAGCATTCGTCTTGGTCGCGCAGAAACACAGATTAATACCATATCATAATCTAGCAGGCATATTAGCATTATAGTTGTCATTCTCTGCCATGAACTTCTTGAATAGTTGGAAATTGATCTTCTCTACTACGTACGGGATCTGAACTATTTAGCCACTCAATCTCCAACGTTGCTGGTAAAAGCTCTGATCAGTCTAAAGAACAGTCTCACTGATCTCACAAAAGACATGCTATACTTTTATATAAGCCTAAGGCATAAACTCGGTCTCTGTTCTAACATTACTCCAAATGGGAAAAAAAGTGATGTCTCTCGAGATCTCTACTCATGTCGAACTTTATATGTAACTCTCGGTCTCATCATACCAACTATCACACACACGCCCTCTTTAACCATGTCTTCCCCCACAGTAATCACATCTTTATACGCCTCTGGCGCTTCCTCCCACACTAAGGCTTTATCGTCACAAATGACCCATCCTCCATCTCCACCCTTTTGCGTCATCTCTGTGATATTGTCTCTATACTTCTTTGACAGATTTAAAGCTTTTGATCGAGACATGTTGCGTCCAGCACCATGCGCGACTGAGAGGAGATTATGAACGCCATAACCAGTAGACGATGTGAATATAGGATGAAGAATAAGAGTTGGGGTACCTCGTGAACCAGGGAGAGGTAGAAATGGTATGGAAGGAGTCGCCGGAGCGGCACCTTTGCGATGAATATAGACGGGATATTGCTCAGACTTTGCTTCATCTTCAAGGGGAGGAGAAGCTGTAGTACTCGGAGGATGAGGTGGCCACAATATTTTCTCGACATTATTATGCCAAATATCCATGACTTTTCTTGACTGTATCTTGCGAATCATGGTTTCGAGCTTTGCTTGTGATTGTTGTCCCTCTTCGTCTTCATTCATATCAAATTCCCACTCACCTCCACCACCTTCGAGCTTTTGCAAAAATCTAAAGGCAATCAAATCACGATTTTTCCTCGCCCATCGACATGCTTTATCGTGTAATTTCAAATATGCGACTGCCTCATCTGAATCAGCTCGGATTGACTCCTTTTTCTGCTTTCCTAGAACATGTTGTCCAAACCCTCGTGATCCAGAATGGACCAACAGAACAACTTCACCACGTACAAAAGGCGGTCTATATGTTTTCTCATCCTCTCCAGGATACACATACTCCTCCACCTCTTCGACGACTTGAATCTCCGCAAAATGATTTCCTTTACCAATCGTTCCAATGCTTTCATCAAATCCTTCACCACCATCATCATCGCCTGTCGTATCTTCACCCAACCACCAATCTCTCTCCCGCTTGGTGAGCCACGGCCCTTCCAATCCCTTGAGCCGTTCAGCTATCTTCTTCGGGTTCGATGAAACAACATGATCCTTTAGCGTTGTTCGATACCAATTAATCCCACATCCAATATCTCCACCAATCAACGGCGGTGAGATCCAATCTTTAGACACAAATGCCGCTCCGATAGGAAATTTGGTGCCTTGGTGTAAATCCGGTTGACCGACAGCATGTAGCATGCCTGGAAGTTTAGCTGCAACATGGAGTTGTTTGACAGCCGTCGGCTCTATGGGAGCATCGGTCGCAATAACACGAACTTGACATGTTGGTAGTTCTGTTGTTGTCGTTGCTATCCCCTCAGGTTGATCATTCTTGTTGTTGTCATCATTGTCATTGTTTAATGTGTTTAAACCAGTAACAGCAGCATTGTGTGTAATATTCCCAACATAGTCTTCACCAGAAGATATGAGGAGTGTGATGTCATTTTTAAGAACGGAATTGTAGTCAGTTGACGATGTGAGCTCGCGACCTCCAGAGACAAAGATGCGAGAGGGTTTTTTGATTCGCAGTTTCTTTGTCGCGGAGTCTAGAAGAAATCGATGGGTGTCTGTTATGGATGAAGGTAGCAGAATGATGCTTTTGTTTGTTTGCTTGTTGTTTGCTGCGAGAGTAACTCGTTTAGAAGAGGAGGTTGATGACATGATGGAATCTTCAAATTGAATTCAAAATCAAAAGAGTCCAGCTTGTAGTATCAAACAAAAAAAACTTGACGAAAGAGAAGTTTTGTTGACAAAGGAATAAATGTGTGCAGGTAGATCTATATTGAAGAATCCAATTGATACAATGCTTAAGATCCTGCCGTAAAGATAAAACAAATGGTCTACATTGTTACCTACTTAAGTAGATATTTAGGTCGGAATAATGACTAATTGTTTGAGATACAACCCTGCTTCAGGCAGTAAAAAGTGTCTAGTCAATCGCGGTAGCACCGAATCAAGGTGGAATTGCTTAAATGGCTTGACTCATATCAAGAAACCAGAAGAGGAACAAGAAGTCGTTGACGACAAACCGATATATTTTTCTATCTTTTATAGTACAGTATTACTTATGCTGCGCTCATCCACAATCTTGTGATATGCAAGACAAAAGCGGCGCGATCCTTGGAGTAGAAGTTCAAACTTGTCGCAACTTGGCTAATGCGGCCATAACGCCCTCGGGCACTGTCTCCTCGTCTTCAGATGTTAAAGGTCGTTTGCTATGTGAATTCATAGCCACAGCCGACGCAGGCGCCATAGGAGGGGCCATAGGAGCCACTGGCGCGACGGATTGTGCTCGTCTCTCTGCTGCCTCAAACTCTGCAACTGCAAGCAGAGCTTCCTCATCATCTTCTATAACATCCAAGTCCATTGGCTGAGCTTGAGTCCCACCACTAAGCTTTCCTTTTCTCAATCCTACACCCATTTTCGCATTTACGGCAGCTAGTTGATGATCCATGTTCTTCTTTGTGTTCAATGCCGTAGGTCGACTAGATGGCGCAACCTGCTTTCGCGCGTTTGCTGGTCTAAAGGGCTCGCTCACAGCTTTTGTCCATCTTTGTACCTTCTTCTCTCCCCATCCACCCACCATACTGATTTGAGAGTCTGTTGCGTTGATAGCACCTCGGACGCTGCCAAACATGGTGACTAGCCCGACAGCATCAGTCTTGTTGATGCTTCGAACAGAAGTAATCATATCGACAACTTGATCAAGATAGTCTGTCTTTGCTCTTTCCTTTATTCTGGTCGGTGGAGCATTTTCCAATGACTTGTACAGCTCAAGATATTTTCCAGCTTCTGCAGCGGACCAGGCTAGAATCAAAGTCAAATCATTGATCAGGCACGTTTTGGTCAATTCTCGTAGAGCCTCGGGGTGTTGTTCTGTATCCACTAAAACAAGCATAACTCGTAGCTTAAACGAATGTGCTATGTTTTTGATGCGAGAATAAATGTATTCGGGATGTAGTCGGTGGTATTTGAGGGAGAGGAACAGGCAGCAGGTCGTGACCCCAAGGACGTAATCTGGTGTAATGTCTCCATATTCCCACGGTAGTTTGATAGAAGTTAAGATTGGATTCCCTTTCTACTCAGATCAGTCAAAGTTCATCTCTATACAAGCTGTAAAGGAAAACATACTTGCCGTGTATTGACAATGATGGAGCTGGTTCCTATAGGTCTTGATATCTTCTGCGGCGCAAGCTGTTTGACTGGACCAGAACTGCTAGCGCCAGCCGTGCTTCCAGCAGTCGTCTTTGGTGTTTGTGGAGGAACCGGTCGATTGACAGAGGAAGCCGAAGGCTGTGACCTCCTCTCTGCTGCTTCTATGGCGGCAGCGAATGCATCGTCGTCATCGTCGAAGTAGTCGTCCTCCCTAGGCATGTTTAGCTGGGTAGGAAGAAATTCTTAGAAAATTCAGGTGTGGCTATTATAATATGCGAAGAAAAGATCCATGCATTATCCGCTTACTCAGCTCTACCCTATGTGTCAAAACATATGCATGTCTTGAGGTCATCTTTTGGCGAGTTTATGAATTCAAGTCGCGATTTACTGTTTGTATTCTTATGAATTGATTTCAATGGTTTTTTTTCTTCATAATACATTGCCCATTTTCTGTCACCTCTCTAAGACTACAAGATTTACGCCATTAAGATTTCATGAGAGTTTTGACCTTCATTGAAAATATGAGAAAAGAAAAAAAATCCTGAACATGATGTAATAGAAAAAGTTGGAAGAACAAACGAAGAACACCGCAAATGTACAAACAAAAGGAGATTGTTCAAGGAGGTTGATGTGGTCAGTTTTTACTTGAAAAAAGGTGTGGAGGGATAGATTTTAGTGGTATATGTATGTGTGTTTCATCCCATTTTCAGTTGATTATAAGCTCCAGAACTGTTGATCTAACGCCTGTTCCGAAAAGTGTCTCACGAAATAAAAAGGTCGTCCCAAATACCCTCCACCGTTCATTCGTTATGTATGAAAGGGAAACATGATATCGAGTGGCTGGTGTAAAGTTATTCGAAATTCTTCGTCTACCATTTCATGAGATGTGGTCTGTCGCCCTTGCTTAAGCTAAAGGTTGACTTGAGGTATGTGGCGAGGTGTGGGGTTTCCTTGATGGTTGATAGGATGGCTTTGTCGACAGTTGATTGATCGGATGTTCGGCCTTCTGGCAAGGTCTTCTTCTATATAACCAGTCAATATCCCATACATTTACCACACATATGTATGTATGCTACTGTGGAGGCACAAACCTCTTTCTCTCCATCCTTGAAGAACTCCTCCTCTCCAGTCTTCTTGGCCTCCTTCTCCTTGGCGAAGTACTTGTTATCGAACTTCTCAACGTCTACACTGCTGACATCGATCTTGGTGCTGGTAGCGATGACGTATCGAGCATTCACTCTTCTCAGAGGAACACCATTGAGTTTGAATGGTCCGGTGACGAGTAAAACACCTTGGTCTAGTGCCTTGAGTAGGACAACACGTTTACCACGGAATCGTCCAGCGAGAATTATGCAAACGGTTCCAGGTGTGAGGGATGATCGGAGAACAGCTGGCTTTAATGATTTTCGGACCTGATGTTGTGCGTTAGCCTCTTGTTCTGAGGTTTCGAAATCTCGTTCTTTTGGCGGTCGAAAAGCATCGAAATTACCTTCTTGTTCAACTTCTGGTCGTCCAAAGGATAGTATTTAGATGCTGGTGTGCTTGTGATCTCGCGCTCACCGCTGCTGAACTTTTTGGTTGTAGTAGACATTTCGAAAGACCGTGATTTAAATCCGTAAATATGCGATATCGTGATGTTGTTGAGTGGTTGACGTTGACGATATATTCACACTGTCTGTCTGTAGAATTGTCCAAGCAGCAGAGCACTCCAAAGCGTAGTAGTGGTGGTTGGTTGGTTGGTGGTATATTAGGGTGTAAAATGCGTCGGGCTCAATGGGAGACAAACCTGCGCTTAGCCTCATTGAGTGTCTGACCAATCCATACAGCTTGGGGAGGCGATGGCGGGTGCGCAGGATCGATGTGTGGTGATTATGTAATGCAACTCGGTTGAGGGTCATAGAGGGCCAGACCCTACTAGGTTCTACTTTTATCTGTACAGCTTACTAAGACTAGGATGCTAGTCTCTAAAACGAAAGCAGATCATCAACAACCAACGATAAGTACCAGGTATGCTAAACAATTAAGTAGCTGGTTTCACATCCAACGTTCCATACAAAGTCGCTAAGACAGAACATCATTATAGTGGACAATAAAAATTGTTGAATACCGTTTGATATTAATCTATACACATCTATTTCCTAGGACCATATCGGTGTGTCGTGATACACGATAAGGCGAGTACATGAACTAAGCGGTATTCCTACAATGAATGACGACGTAATTGCATGAGATCCATTTTACATCTAGGCTTGTATATATCATTGTACATAACATAATGACCTCTTACTCGGACGTCCACTCAGTCACCTCGATTATCTTCAGCACACAGCATATTAACATAGTATGTGTATCCGTACATCATCTCCAATAAACATTAACATGGGTAAGTAAGCATCAATTCTACGGAATCTGGAACCGTTTTCTTTGACATGTCGTCTCCTTCGTATGGGTATGTTTGTCTTAGTGTACTATACATGGGATGACCTCAAGTTTGCGCTTCATCTCAAGAACTTCACTATGATAGTGAACGTCGATACTATACAAAGTAAGACTCACAATTCGAGGGCAAAACCAAGATGTGTCAAACAACAATATTGTACTACAGGCTAGAATTACTTTCACAAAAAATTACCACAAGCATCATGCTTGATACATTTGATTTTTTTTGAAGATCAAGTCTCTATCAAGCGTCCTCCTGCGCACTCGCCCAATCTTCATCTGCATGTCCTTCATCATCACCACTATGTACATCAGACACCATAACCTTGTTTTCCAACAAGTCATCGTCTACAATATCATCTTCCTCTACCAACTCCTTCCGTGTGAGAACCTGTTGAATATTATCATCTGCCATCATTGCCTTCAAATACCTCCTCAACCCACTAAAGCTCCTCTGACTACCCAACATCCCTGTTTGCATCATCCTATATAGAACTGGCGAAAATGCACAATCAAAAATTGTCACAGCCTGCTTCTTCCCTTCCAGTTTGTCATGCTCAACCACTCGTTTGCCCAATACCTCATCCCACATCTTCAACTGCTGCCTAATCACAACCCTCGTCGAGCGATTTGTGATTGCCAAATCTTCTCCCCTCCGTAACTGACCAACAAACATCAAGTCCGCTAGGACTGTTGCATAAGCCGCTTGAGATGTTGGGACGAGTTTCCTTGTTGTCTCTGAAGCAGTTGCAAGGTACAATAAAATCGCTTCAGAACCTATAACGACGCTCCTCTCTCTATCCACATCAACTAGAACAGGAATGATACATCGAGGGCTGATCTCAAGGAAGCTTGGTAAAGTCAATTCGTCTTCCGATAATACTTCTTCCACGAAATTGACGTTTAACAGCTTGAGCGCAATCTGTATAGCCTGTGATGCAGTGTCGATTGTTCCATCATCATTTCTAACAATGTATAGTTTCGATTGTTGTGGTTTGAAATGGAGCACATCGAAACCTGCACCATATATTTGATCCCAGTTGAATTCTGACAAGCGGTTCTCAGCACCAAAAGCGTCAATCATCTCTTGAGCTTTAGATTCGTCGCCACAAATGGTTTTACCAGCAGTGTCTTTGGTTTTGTTAACCGCTCCTTGACCCCAAATTCTTGACTCATCTTTTGACAAAAAGGTGGTGATGTGGCGGAATGTTAGAGATATACGTTCGCCATTATGTGTTAATTCCTCTGGTAATTTGATATTGTCTGCTCTCTTATCTCTATTGATAGAATGCATCCATCGTTTATTTGTTTCGAGACCGAGAACAAACATGGAATTGTGAGGTAAAGGAATTTTCTGGCTTGCTCGCTCATCAGTCGGTGGTTTTGAGTCAATGCCGTTCGTTCTCTCAGTACGTTTTCCTCTCAAAGTCATAGTACGCTGAGCACCCAACGATACATTGACAATACTTGAATTTTGTGCAATATCAAGCGTCTTGTCTGAGTGTTCTGAGATATAGTCCATACCGGTTCTATAATGTTGTATCAGAACGTGATTCACAGGGTGTTTTAAAGCCTTTTCCACATGTTTTCGAATCTCTGCGACAGTCGGTGAAAATGGTAGAAGCGGTGGAGATTCGTCGGCAGGATGTCTGTATATAGGAAATGACCCATCTTCTGCAATCTCGCCTTCCACAGCTACGAGACGTGGTACTTCTCCGCCTCTGTGATACATAACTCTCCATGCTACCTCTGTTTTCATCCTGTCAAACGCTACTGATGCAAGTTCTTCTGGCAAGAAATCGACCATGATAGATGTCGAATCACCTTCTTCACCAATTTTGTCCTCAGGACCTAAAGTAGCATTAACGTGCTTATTCTTCTTTGTTTTAATCTTTTCTTTTTTGTGTCCTGAGAAGCCGTGTGAATTTCTGGAAACGCTTTGATCCTCGGAAGTCCCTTGAGGTGAATTAATAGACACAGACTGGTTGGCTTCTTGTACCTGTTCAACTAGATTTTCTTGCCCTATGGAAAGCTGTTTCATCTGATCATCCAGAGACGAGTCTTTGTAAGAGGTTAAACTCTCGACTCCAGCCACCTCATCTGGTTGAGATTCGTCAACTACTGAAGGATGGACAGAAGAATCCAATAAGTTTATGATTGATGATTCAAGCACTTCCTGTTCTATTGTCTTTGAGGGTGAGAGAGGTGACAACGGATGCTTGTTCAAGCCGTTTCCTGTCGGTGTCGTCACCGGCGTGGGAAGATTTACATATCTAGAACTGGATTTTCTCTTCGAATTGTTTCTGGAGATGGGTAGTTTGATTTCACGACGTGAAAGAGTGTCCTCATCGGCAAGGACAGCTGGTTCAGAACTAGGACTGTTCAAATGATCCTCTATTTCCTCAGTTTTACGGATTGTAAATTGTGGGGTAGGTGCGACCAAGGATTCCTCTGTAGGTGAAGTTGATTTTATCATGGGCAATGTCGTATCCATTATTTTTGGCATACTGTTGCTAGGCTCTTCTGCTTTCATGTTGGCCGTTCTGCTACTTTTTCGTTCCATATCTTTTGCTATTCTCCCCAGCCTTTCCGTTCGTTTGTAGTCCTTGAGTATAAGGTTCTTCCTTGTCTGCGCTACTAACATTTCTACCATCGCGTCATCATCTATGTCCTCTTCTTCCTCATCGTCATCAGCTGCTACTTCAATCGCTTCTTCATTCATTAATGGTGCAGCAATGACTCCTTCATAGTCTGTCGAGGGCTGTTCTACAGGCTGTGCAATCGTTTCCACGACAATTTCCTTCTCTTCTATGTGATTCTGCTCCTGATCGTCCTCTTCTACAGTTTCTGGAGTATCAGTCCGATCATTGAGTCTTTGCACTAATTTTTCTACCAATACCGGGTCCACAAGGGGGCTTCTGATCATACCCGTCCCAGATACTTCCTCTCGCGCGCCTTTCTCGGTCTTCTTTCCATCCTTTGGTACTCCCAACTTTTCCAACAATTCGGCGCACGTTATTGAATCTGCACCCAGATTCAATTCCATGTCGCTTAAAGCTTTATCGTGTCTCTTCTCATTTCTAAAGACAACACAATCATTCAATATGTTCAACATGAAACCATGTCTTGCTGCGTCCGTGCCCGTTGCATACACTGATACGTTTGTATGAGCGCCAGCTAGATACAGCTCGGTGACCATGCGACTTCGAAGAAACATGAGTAGGCTTTGAATTGAGAAGGCCGAATATTCAGACTTTGTGAGTTTCTGGTCGTTGGCATCAATCAATCCATTGACCATTGGTGAATACTGGTCGGCGTTTTCACCACTGAGAAATTTATCATGTATGGTATTGAAATCAGATGATAAATATGCATCTGTGTCCTTAACACCAGGCTCGTCTCTCGGCTTATCGACATCATCAGCCTCTTCATCTGTGAATATTCCATCACAGAGACGTGAGGCCATTGTCTTTTCAAGCTGAGTCTTGACCCATATGACATATCCGCCGGTCTTCCTAAATTCTGGCAATAATTCCTCCAGATTTGAAAGCATATCCGACACAATGGCTGGAGATATCGGAATACTTGCATTCTCTTGTAGAAAATCGTTCTGACAATCAAGAACAAGTATAGCCCGGCGTGGACGAAGCTGGGAAGTCGCCCGCCCAGTCATATTTGAAAAGTGATTCATGCTTTTCTATCGTAACCCAGAGTGTGGTGTTGCTATGATTCCGCTACGTCGATGGAGCTTTGTCACACCAGGTCCAGGCAGGACGAACTCGATCATATACCTATAAATGTTACATAGAATAGTTGCCGTCCAATGAGTGCATTGAAGATGACTCAATACAAGATGTCAAGCTATAGCTACCCTTCCTGATTGTGATATTGGAAGTACATCAAGTCAAAAAATCGATCATATTTAAGCCATGATTGTGTCGCTTAATTTTCGCGGGAGCTAACCAAACAAGATGAAAAATAAAATAGCGCGAACCTTCGCAGATACTTAGCATGTCGATCAGGAACAAAACTTCATTGAGAGTCGCGTCCATACTATTTAACCAAAGATGCGTAATTTTGAGCATAAGACGCAAGTCCCTCAACTTTACACAAAATCCGGCTTGAAGTTTACCTGCCGTAAATTGAAAGAAAGATAAAATATACACCAAACTCCACTAAAAATCAAATGCCGAGAATGTAGATATTACAAAGAGTGATTGGGTTGTTTTATTTCTTATCGAAGAAACTCATGATATTCTTGTTTCCAAGATCTTTCGCGTCTGGAGTTTTAGTTTTTGATTTCTTTGACGGCGAGTCATTAAAAACACCTCGTTTTGGTCCACCACCAATATCAGTACTACTGTATGTTGATTGTGACTTCAACGGAGAAGGTGATTTAGACGGCGATGTAGAACTAGGAGGTAAAGTAGTTGCCGGACTCATCTCAGCTAACTTGCGTTTGGTGGTTCGAGTCAACAGAGGCGTTGTGGGTGTAGACTTAGTAGGCGAGGGCTCTGGTTCTGGTTGTGAGGGTGTAGGAAGTGGCGCATTATTCTCAGAGTTCACGTCAGAAGCTTCTTCATCATCCCAGGTCTCTCTTGTGTCTTCTGGTTGCTCATTCATTTCTTTCATTTCCTGCTCTTCTTGGTCGTCCTCTACTTTGAGATTGTGGTGAATGTCTTTTGACTCGCTTGAATCAATTTTTGTCTTGCCCCCACCAGCAGAAAAGAAGTTTTTGATATTGTTTTTATTCTCCTTACTGTCCAGTGGTATGATAAAGTTGGGAGAATTGTTCCCAACTTTGCCAACCTCCTTGACGACAGGATAGCATTCAAGTCCAGGTTTCTCCCATGGCTGTAGCAGATTCTGTAATTCTGTGTCCCATTGCCTTGTAGGATCTAACCACATGTTGATCTCCTCAGAGCCTGGCTCGAAAATGACTGGCATTCTGTCATGTAAAAAGGACAGCTGCTTTGATGAGGATGTCGTGATTATGGAATAAGTGAACAGTGATTCGGTCGCGTCTTTTGACAAATTAGTAATAGAACTCATTAGCTAAGAATCAAAAATTACCTTCATATTTGACATTATCCCAAAGCCCAGCCATGCATAGAACCTGTCCATCGGCACGTTTGGTAAAATGTGGCACTGATGTTGAACTTAGTATTCATCAGACTGTTGAAGTGATTTAACAATTTGAACCTTTGTCCTTGCCCTTCTGCAGCCATTCAAAGAACCCTTGTGCAACCACTATACATCGTTTCCGATGCTTCATTGAAGTCCACATGCCTGTGTTTCCAAACAAAGAATCGTCACGACAGTTTATCGTTCTCATCAAAGTTCCGTAATCGGGATTACGCTTTGTCCAAGATGGAACCAAACCTAAAGTCACAAATTAGTCTGACTTTACGAGTGCTTGGGATAATGAATATACCCCATTTCATTGGTTGCAGGACATATTTGACATGAGGTCCCCTTTGTGTTCCTCCATTCTGTTTCTCATTAAAGCTGTCTGTATGCTGCATTTCCTCATCTTCGTTCCCCCCGGCGGGACCTCCAGCTGATCCTTGCTGATCGTCTCCTTGGTGATTTTGATTGTTGTTGTCCACCACAGCTCGATAAACTGGTTCAAAGTAGCCCGGTGCAACATTGTAAGATTGTCGAACGCGTCCATTATCCTCGTCGTCATCCGAATCGTCTTCGACATCCATGCCAGCATCTCGCATCTGCTGTCGCAAATGTCGCATCCCCTAGATCGCTAATTGTCAGTCATAACGACTCTGTTGTCGGACTTTTTTGAGATATTATACCCAGGCAAGAGCGTAACGTCCACACATTTTGGATACTGTGCTCCTCAACCTTAATTTTCGGTGTATGTGAAAAATATGTGCATATGGTAGTTGGATGTAAATGAGGGTGGTCAAGGACTGTGACCATAAATTCTTGTTTTCATCAAAGATTCGCGATTCTGTAAGGCTGAGCCTTGTGAGACGCGGTGCAAAATTGAAGCTCTAGCTTGAAAATTTATCTACAGGGTTTCCTCCGCTTTGAAAACGAATATGTTGTTCACGTTGATCTAAGTCGTGATCTCGAGAAACTCTTAAATACTGCTTGCGCGAATGAAAACATGCATGTACGTGTGGTGTGTGCAAGTATAGTTGAGAAAGATACTTATATGTATACTGACAGTATATCAGCATATTATCATCATGTAGCGTCATCGGTTCTCATCCTGACTTCATTGTGTACCGAGAGGCTCAGGGAAAAAGATCGCGATACAGTGCCAATAATATCATTAGACAATACAATACAATCCAAGAAGCACCGCCAAACATGCTTGCCATAGCTACTTACTTAGCATTATATATGTCCACGGTAGATTGCGGTATCGACTTTTGTCCATGACCTGTATATTCAAATCCTCGCATATAATCCTCAAAGGTGAATACTATGACAAGGTTTACCGGCTTCCCCACAAAATATTTGGTTCAATGCTCGTGGCCCGTAAACTATCATAGCTAAAGTCAACACTACCCATCACTTGTATGACCAAGGATTCTCTTATATCCCGGATTGCCTTATGCCTGCATGTTGTATATGATGGTTCACCATGACAAGTCTCGTATTCTATCAATCAAATACAGCAGCTCGAAAATCTTGGTGGACGAATCCATGGAGTCGTATTTCAGCCGCGTACTATTCGGCTGAAAATTGTGGACTCA
>Ga0160427_10001172_pt1 | contig 16094 bp, 19 predicted proteins | sample SolpanmetagenomL_FD_108194 | JGI IMG/M metagenome (GOLD analysis project Ga0160427, IMG submission 108194) | Solar panel surface microbial communities from Lawrence Berkeley National Laboratory, California, USA - L | ecosystem: Engineered > Built environment > Solar panel > Unclassified ...
AAGAAGGAGTTGCATCTGACTGCCGGCCAACGCTACAACAATTGCCTGGTCATCTTCTTCATCCCCTATATTCTCTTTGAAATTCCGTCGAACCTGCTACTCAAAAGGTTCAAGCCTAACGTGTGGTGTATGTCCTTATATCTATACAGCTTCACTCGACATCTGAGATCTAATTTATCACAGTGTCTGGCTGCATGTTCTTCTTCGGCCTCATCTCCATCTTTCAAGGTCTTGTGCAGGGCTACTCTGGCCTCTTAGCAACACGTTTCTTCCTTGGTGTTGCTGAGACCGGCATGTTCCCAGGATGTTTCTACTTGATTAGCATGTGGTACAAACGCAGCGAAGCACAAAGGCGTTATTCTTTCTTCTTCGGCTCCACAACTTTAGCTGGTGCCTTTGGCGGCCTGCTCGCTTCAGCTATTGGTAAAATGCAGGGTTTGCAAGGATACTCTGGATGGCGATGGATCTTGTATGTTGTTCCGTCATGAGAACCGCTGATTAGTGGAGCTAATTACTACTTATAGCATCCTCGAAGGTGTCCTTACTTGCGTGGTTGCCATTTTCTTCTTCTTTGTCATACCAAACTTCCCCGAGGATGCCAAGTGGCTTACCGAAGAAGAGCGCGTATACGTTACCTCCAGACTAGCAGCAGATCAAGGCAAGGCAGCTTTGGAACGTAGTATCTCCCTAAAGGATGTCGGCACAGCATTCAAAGACTTTAAGATGATTCTCGGAGGGTAAGTCTATCCAGTTTCTTTGATCCGCTAATACCCTGAACTAATCTCCACTCCTCCAGTTTCATGTACTTCGGCCTCATCGTCCCTGCCTACGGCTACGCGTACTTCGCCCCAGCCATCATCCAATCCTACGGCTACTCTCCAATTCAAACACAACTCCACTCCGTCCCACCATGGGCCTGCGCTTTCTTCTTCGCCATGATTCTTGCTTTCATCTCCGATGGGGTCCGTCACCGCTTCGTCTTCACCTTGATTCCCATCGTTATCTCCATCACTGGATTCGCCATGCTGCTTGGCCTTGTCGGACCCGCCCACAGACATGCAGAGTATGCCGCGCTGTTCTTGGTAACGATGGGAACGTACAGCGCAATGCCCATCATCGTCTGCTGGTTTCAGATGAACCTGTAAGTGCCTGACAATCATGGAAGGGCTTGTAACTAATATTCGTACAGGGGAGGACATCATCGTAGGAGCATTGGAACAGGATGGCAAGTAGGGTTTGGTAATATTGGTGGAATCATTGTAAGTGCAAATTCTATACTCTATTTACGCTACCTGCGAACGATTCCAGGGGCCTCGTAGTGTGCCTGAGAAAACGACGGCTCCAAGCTTTTGAGGTAACAGGTTTATGACTAACAAACGAATCTATAGGCTGTATACGCGTTCCAAGCAAAGGACGCACCACGCTATCGTCCCGGCTACGGCACCTGCATCGCCTTTGCATGTCTCAGTGCCCTGAGTTGCACGCTCTATTTCATTGCATGCTCAGTGCAAAACAAGCAGAGGGCGAATGCGAGGAATAGAGTTGAGTTGAGCGAGGAGGAGAAGACGGAACTAGGTGATATGAGTCCCGACTACAGATACCAGCTTTGAAGCAGAATATTTGCGGAGAGTGTTGAGAGCTAAAGTGTCTATAATGACGACCAAAAAGGTGGTCGACTCGAGAAAACGCTAAGGTATTGCATGTCGTCTTCTGCCAGCTTATTGAAGTTATAATATAAACACTAGCCGCCACCTTATGCATCAACCATACCACAACGATACCGATATCCATCAATATGGGTAGGCAGAATCTAGCGCATGCATAGTCTTACACTGCCATATGATGCTAGAAGATTTCAGCCACTTATCACCGTCCTACCTATTCCGCCACCAAGTCGTCGGAAGGAACATGTCTTGTAACTCCTCAAGGGCTTTCGATGAAGGGAGAATCATCGTAGGGGATGTGGAAGCACCTTCCCGCAATGAAGATATGCGATGATCACATGTATTTCGCCCGGAACGGTAAGAAGTATTGTCGAGGTCGTGAGGTGTTGATCAGGTAGTTGATAAATGCCCCAGAAACAAACCTGAACGCATCCGACTTACACTATCATCAACCACATCGACTTCACAACCTCCGAACCAATTGTTATATCGCGCAGCTAAATACAGTGCAGGGTGATCATGCATCATACGGGATTGCATATAACTCTCCTCCTCTCAGCTGTGCTCCGAATCGCTCAGGAGACTTGTGAGGCTTTATAGAGTCGTCGTTAAAATGGCATAGCATATATGATCTCTATTTTCTGCCTGCATTTTTGCATCCTCCTCACATCGCTAATCAAAATGTCCATCATACTCTCAATATTCAACCTTGTTACGGCAGTTCTCACTATACCACAGAACGGCACTTTGGCGTATGATCTTCTGCGCCGCATTATAATGCTTCCTGGCTACGTTCGTCCCGATCGTCAAGGTGGACGCTGTGAACGCCTTCCGTGGTCCGATTTACCAGATGGTCCTGTACACTTTTGTAATGGATCATCACCACTTGGCACCTTCTTCCCACTCGATTATCCACCGTATATGGCATTCGATTTCCCAGATTCACGTTGGGAGGACTTAGTCAGTGCACTCTTCAATATGGCGAAGGCCTGGGACGATCCAGGACGCGAAATCACAGAGGTCAAACACCGCGAAATACCACTCGCCACGTCTGCCATCAAAGTCGACCTCAGGATTATATTGGCATTCGCCCTCTGTACAGTCATGGGTGTCATTGACCACGAAAGCTACCAGCTTCAGCGCATCTATGGATTTCAGCAGATAGATGGCGCGATGATCTGCCACTTGAAGGGCAAGCCTCATCGCTGCTGCGACGGGATCCGTTGAGGCAGTCCCTGTGCGTCTTTATAACAAAGAGCGAGACAAGCCAAACGACTTCTCCAGATGGTCTCATTATTGGGAACGGGCTACTAGCCGGGTGCTTGCTGTACTCAAGAAGACCTTCAAGCCAATATTCCTTTACAACGACGACCTGCTATCGACAATCCACGCCATCACCTCCACGAGAGGCAGCGGCACTGAAAGTGGCTCTGCTCCCCTTCTGCACCCTAGCCAAGTCTATTACCACAATTTGTAAACAAGTCTCTCGCCCGACCAGTGCAGGATGATTATCACAACATTCAATCAGAGACAGCCACTTGCACCCTCCGAGGTCGATATGTGCACAGAACCTTCAGTGATTGTGGAATATTTCGTCTAGCCTTCTGGGGTGTTCACGCTGTCTATGCTTATCAAAAGAATGGCGCACACGAACTGCGTGTTCCAAGAGGTCTTACAGACGAGACGGAGATATACTTGGTTTAATACAGTGAGACACGACCCGCCGCTCTCATCATTGGTCGCATACCGTTTGAGGATACTGGGTCATTGGCAGATCTTGCGATGTGTTCGTTTTCGGGTTTGTAATATGTGTTTGACAACCTGTATCTCAAGAATTGGCTGCAATCACTCTTCGGCGATCATGAAGTCTGTCAGAAGGTCAGAGGGTGTCTTTTGCAGCACCAAGTCGTGAGGTTGTTATCCAGACTCTTAAATCTTCTTACAAAGAATTCAGCTAATATTACAAGAGCTTTAAGGAAGTAGCTCAAATAACTACATCATAGCCGAGGAGCAGTTTGACGCATAGGATCGATGTTGGTGACGAGATCGACTTTGAGGTGAATTGGAAGGATCAAGCGCCTGCAAGAAGATTGTTTTGTTTGTTTGCTTTTGTCATCACGCGATTTTTCGCGTCAACAGCAATTTCACATCTCTTGTCAACACGCTTTTGACATTTTCAGTATCCTTCTGCCTTCATTAACCGAGCTCGAAAAGAATCAGGGTACCCTCCACGGCGGTCCCAGGTTGCTCCCTCATCTTGTTCACCTTGGACCCATCTCTTGGCCTTCTTTAAGGTAACACTCACGATTCAGCCGCTTTTGTTGGTTTGTGAAAGCTAAAGGTACTATCCACAGGTAGCACTCCTTGGACCAGTATGGATCGCGATAGGCCAGAAGTCGCGACTATCACTAAGATGATATCCGATCTTGAGATCGCGACAACAACGCAGCGGGCTGTAGAGCTCATTGACTTGAACGAAGACGTCCTCATCCGTATTCTCGAGTTCCTTCTCTCTGGAGTAGAAGTGAAGGAATTGGCAAAAGTTACCAGGGACAACCTCAAGCCTGCATACCACTTCTATCCTGCCATCCTTGGGGCTTGTAAAACATTACATGCTCTTGGTAACCGAGTTCTCGGATCGAATTCATCTCATACTGGTGTCATCCAAATCAGCACGTTCTTTCGAAGTAATGGAGGACTATGAAGGTATCAAGCTCTGGCGAAACAACATCAAATCAGCGCGCAACAACATTGAACTGCACATGCTCGTAGAGCGGACATGTGGCAAGGCGAAGCAGGACAGACCAGAATGGAAACTGGGCTTACCACGCTTGACAATCTCGAAGCTTTGCTATTTGCTTTGAAACGCGCCAAGCTATTTGAGGAAAATGTATCTTTGAGCTTCATCTTCCAATTGAAGTCGAGTTCAGCTGCAGGTACTTCTTCCGGCAACAAAGTTCAACAGGCTCTTTTCGCGCTTATGGCTATGTTCCACGGCTCTGGTGATCGGTGTGTGATACGTGGTGACGTCGACGAACAGCTTGCTCGAAAGACAGAGCATGCCGTCAGCCCGAGGATCCGGTGGTCTCGTGCCCGCGATTGGGATCAATACCAGCTAGTATGTTTCGATGCAGACATAGCAGCAGCAAGTGACACAGTACGTGATTATGAGGTAGCTGAGTCCTGGTAGTTTGGAGTGTGGTCGTCGGCACTTCGGCTGTTCGCCCATCTAGGCATGCAGAAATGTCGCGATCACCAGCTGACCGATCTATACATTGATGCGGTAACCACATTATTGCTGAATATGATGAACACCCGACTGATTCTGAGCTTGGGCAGAAAGACAGTGGAAAGCAAAACGCAGATCCTATGGGGGGTTCCACAGACAATGGTGGACTACGCAAACACCTTCATGATGGTCGATAAGACTCCTAAAGAGCTTAATCTGAAAATGTTGTTGTGCTCAGGAATAGCATGTCTGGGCATGAATGAGGTGGACCGCGCCCTTTCAGACTTTGTCTGCGCTCAGGGTTATTATTGTGACGGCAGTGGCAGTACGTGCCAGCATGGCGATCCCAAAGACGAAGACCCTCTCCTCGCAGAGTATGTGGCTGTTTACAGGTTGTTGGAGGACACACCTAAGCATCAGTGGGCATCACTGTCGCAGAAATGTTATAAGAGGATGATGCAGTTTGTGTCACGGGTACCCATCTCGCACAAGAAGATGGTGCCAGGCGCCACAACTATTTCAGCCGCCATTGAGAGTGAAAGCCACGTGCTGAGGGCACTTGGCTACGGTGGCGACCTGTTTGAGAGCCGAATTTTGCAGGCGAAGGGCTTCTCGATCGATGATGGCAAGGTAGCCGCAAGGCCCTTCGACAAGATCAAGGCCGACAAGGCTATTGAGAAGTACAAGCGTGAACTCGTACGGGAAGGAAAGAAAGCAAAGCCACACGATGTATGGATGCAGTATCCTTTCGAAGATGGACAAGTGATATGTGATTCTATTGCGCACCCAAATCAGTGCCAGGATCACGATCACCATCGAAATTAGAAGAGCTCAACTTCACCTCTCCACCCCTGGATCTGAGAGTTGATGGTACCATTCAGAGATAAATCCAAGCCATGATAAGCGAAAAGTAAGTGGTGGATATCTTGGTGGTGTTTGTGAGAGACTGTCGTGATCTTTGAGCTGATTCTTGTGATTAGAAAGAACGGTGCTATTCATGGTGCTTGAAGGGGTGTGTTGGAAAATCGTAGGCGACGTTTGGGAAGCAATTGATTGGATGAATACTAGCCTGTCTAGCCAAAGGACACATGCTTGGAGTCATGAAGTTGTATTGAAGTGGATGAGGTAAATAGCAGAGTCTGTCAGAAGTGTTTCCATTGTTGTAATTATTGGCTAAGAGAGAATGAGAGATACCGCTGAACTTGAAAAAGAACCTTTGTACTGCTCCATACGTATTCCTGTACTTGGTCATTGGGATCTCTTACGATGAGATCGTTTTCGGTTTTTTGGGTGCCCTTCCAGCTGCTTTGATATGTTATGTTATAGTCCTTATAGTTTTGATCGGCTGGTAATTATATGTTAGCTTCCTTTCGACATTTCTTAATCGTATCTCTCGATCTTGCCATCAAAGAAGAAGACTGACAGATGAAAATCCGAGCCAGCCTAGGAAAAGTTGGTCAGATCACAACGGGTAGGGCTCAGCCAGCATATAAATTTTGGACTGCAAAATCGATGATTAAAAGCAGTGATTGCTGAGAGGGAAGTGTATACATGTTTTCATCTCTATATCTCCATTCTAGTTCCAAGACTTCGTTAGCAAGATCCATATCCATATGCGCATTTTCCTTTGCTTTTTCCCAGCTCACCCCCATCATATCATATTCTCATGCTAACGCTCTTGTTCTCGTTACTGCTATACACATACTCATTCCCCAATATCATCCTCTTTCAAATTCATCACACCAACCTTTCGTCCACCCTCCTTCCTCTTCACTCTCGAAAACAACCCCACATTCTCATCTCCAACGAACTGCCACATCACACCAATCCAGCTCTGGTGACACGGCAGCTCATCGTAGAATTCATGTGCCATTTCCCGTAGCTTGGGCAGTCTGGTCCATGGAATAGCTGGGAAGTCGTGGTGCTCGTTGTGCAAGCCGACGTTGTAAGTAAGGACGTTGAGGGGTCCGTAGTAAGAGTACGTCTCTTCTGGTTTGGGCACGGTGGGCGGATGTGCCTTTGCTGTGGTGTTAGTAGAAGAGCTAGTCTTCAAGTTGAGCAGAGTCTCAGGTGCTGTAGCCGCTGCAGTTGTGGTGGTGTGCAGAATGTAATGTTCTGCGATGAAGTGGCCAGCACAAGGGTGCCAGCTCCCAGCTAAGAACGAACTCCAAATGAGATAGCCGAGTGCTCTCCAACCTGCGTACTTGACGAGTAAGACATCAAAGACGACTTGCACCGCAATATTGAAGAAGTGTAGTGGTGTCAAAGGCAGCTTGTACACAAACATAGGTCGTAGTGCGTAGAACAGAATTTGGAAAGTGCAGAAGAAAGCCTTGCCAGCGACGGAGTCAAGAAACCATGCTTCGAGTGCCGTGGGCAAGTCGGTGTCTAGACCGTCGACACCAAGTGACTTGTGGTGCGTCAAATGGTAGGGCCGGAAAGAGGCAGAGTATGGAATGCCAATGGGCAGGTTTGCGAAAATGGCGAGGTAGCGATTTAGCTTCGGTGAGCGAAAGGCCAGATTGTGGCTGATTTCGTGGATGGCGAGGAAAAGGTTCTGGTTTGCGGTCGCGCCGATGATGTAGGAGGCTAGGAAGAAGGTCCATGAAAAGAAGGATGTGCTGCGGAGGAGGTACGCTGTGGTGATTTGCAGGGCGACGACTGCTACGACGAGATATTTTGTCAATGGCTCTGGCCCGCAGAGCTTGGTGACTGCTGGGTGTGCTTTTATGATTGCTTGTCGGCGTGTTCGGTGTGGCTCTTCTGTGTATGTCCAGAAGAAGTCGTCGGTGGATTTGGTAGTGACTGTGATGGATGGTTGATCCTTGAATTGCTCCCTGCGAGACGTCAGCGTGGATGTCGTCACTGAAGAAGACATTTTTGTGTGTGTAAATAAGGAACGACGAAGGGTCGGAAGTTGATGTTGTTGAACAGCGTGTTGAGCTTTCTCCTCAAGAACCACAAAAAACTTGGGGGAGGCGCAAATACAGGGTCTAGAAGCCAATGGGGCAAGCTTGGCGTGTCTCAGACCAGTTTCAGATCTTCAGGGGTACTCAAAAGAGAGAAGAGAAAGACACCTTAATATATTCGCGATTAAACCACGCGAACGGTTGATCAATGCTATGTAAGAAACTCGTCAAAGGCTTTTGTCTAGTAATCGTCACCACGGCTCAAAACTTCCTTAACGTTCGGCCTCAGAAGAATAGTGTGCTCATATTGTGCCGTGTACGATCCCTTCACATCTACTAGTGGTGGATATGCTTCAACAATGCCAGCCGAGACAAGATTATTCAGCTATAGTGTTGTCAGTATATGTAGAAAATACCAAGTAGCAGTTGAACTCACTCCAAGTAAATACTTGTCCTGGCCCAGACGATCCAGATATCTCCTACAGAAAGGTAATGTGCCAAAGTTTTTCGTGATTACATTCAACAAGCTCTTCGCTGATGCTACTCTCAGAGCTACCTTTGGCGCATCAACGTTCTTCGCGTAATGACTGGTTTCCATGTCATCATGAACGTAGCCCTTGCCTGTGCTACCGAATGTCTCAATTGCAAAGGTCTCACCTTCTTCCATCTTTGTGTTGTCCGTGCTTTTACCAACGATTGGCACGCTCTTACCACCATGGATTTGATATTGATTGATGTTGTGGCCGTTCAGATTTCGTATCGGCTTTACGTGTGTCGTTTGACCATTCAAAGTTACCTCGTAAGATTCCATGGTTTCTTGTATAGCAGCTCCAATATCTGACACCCTCACATCAATGCCTGCCTCCCTGATACCAGTGTTGGTTGCATCTTTGACGGCAGCCAGTAAGTTGTCATATTTCGGGTCAAATGCCATTGTGAAAGCACTGTCTACGATTCGACCATTGATATGCACTCCAAAGTCTACCTTCATGACATCTTCTTCTTTCAGGACAAGTTTGTTGCCAGCATTGGGCGTATAATGAGCCGCACAGTGGTTCAAACTCAAACCCGTAGGGAATCCTACACCGGCAATGATATTGTCTCCTTCTATCAATCCTTGATGACCTGTAAGCGCTCGAGTACCATCTTCAATCATTTCCGCAATCTCTGTAAGAGTCATCCCAGGCTTGATATTCTTCTGTGCATACTGCCGAACTTGTCGGTGTATCTCAGCACCCTGTCTGTATTCTTGTAGGAAATCATTGTTCATGCGATCCAGGTGCCTCTTTTCTTCATTTGTTGTCCGGTATAAGTTATCGTCCTTATATTCAACTTCCTCGCCGACCGGATACTCTTCTCGGAATAGCTGTGATACTGGTACCCGAGGTGGTTCTGACTGCTTAGTGGCTGTTCCTGCTGCTGTTGTGCCATTCGCTCCCGCCTTCTTCTTCTTTCTCGGCTTTCTTTTCTTCTTCTTTTTCGCTGCGCCATCTCCTGCTCCTACTTGATCGTCATCATTATCATCTTCCGAGTCTTCATTATCATCCTCTCCATTGGCTTGTGTAGGTATGTCCTTGGTCTGTTCTTTGTGCATCTCCGCTTGTGTCGTGCCTTTTGTGACTGGGAATAGATTAGAGGAGGAGAATGCCGCTGCGACATTGACAATACTCACTGTCTACGTCTTTCACCCCATTAGTGACCTGATCAGTAAACTCCGTCATACTGAGCTGCGATGTAGCCGGCAGTGAAGGAAGCAAGACAAAAGATATTTACCAAGGAACGGAGTCTTACCGAGGACGGTACCCAAGTCTCAAAGACGTCATTTCGACATTGTCGCGAGCAGCACAAACATAGTCACAATCCTATCTCAAGGACGAGACCGCTAGCAACACTCAATCACCATGTCGACATGTCATCGACCTACACGTTGCCTCCTTAATTATATCCCACCATCATATCCGAGTCCAGTCAGCCATTGCTCCCAAACACGCCATATACCACATTTAAGAGACACCCGTCATCATCGCACCTTTACAACAACGCGCTCATGGCTCGCTTCCATTGTCAACCCTTACGAGGTCCTCGGCGTGTCTCATGACTGTCCACAATCCGACATAAAGAAACAATTCTACACACTATCAAAAGCCCATCATCCGGACCACAACCCAAACAACCAAGAAGAAGCCGCCAAGAAATTCGTCGCTATTTCAGACGCATATCATCTCATTGGAAACCCCAAGAGTCGAGAAACGTGGGATCGTGAGAACTACCGACGGCCTGACGTTGGTAGAGAAGATGGCGCACCATCTGGATCCGGTTTCGGTGCGAGAAAAGCAAGCGGATTAAGTAGGCGGCGGACACAGTTTCGAGGGCCGCCGGCAAGCTTTTACCGTAACGGCGGATACGGCGCGGCGGCCAATGCACGGCAAAGTCACATGGGCAGAGATGCAGCTGCAGAAGCATTTAAACAGCAACAAGAAGCACAGGCGCAGGCATCTGCACCAGGGGGCGGATATGCCGGAGAAACTGGATCATGGCCGTTCACTACTGATCCAAATGATGTACCGCATTTTGATCGAGAAGGCCATTTCCGAACGACGAAATCAGTGGAAGATCAGTTGACTCAAGGGCGGAAGAAGAGGCGGAAGGCTTGGGATGACCAGAGACAGGAGGAGTATGAAAGTGGACAGGAGACTGTGGCAGATGTCATTGGCAAATTCATCTTGTATGGAGGTACGCTGGCAGTGGGGTTGGGAGTCAGTTCTTGGATGGTAGCAGCACATAATCGCTGAGATGGGTGAGTCAGGTGGATGACGAAGCTGAACGAGATGCATTGATGTGCCAAGTTTGGCTACTGAGCATAGTGGCTATTGGCCACCTCGACGCTTAGATGAATGTACTCAGTGCGGTACTTCATCTATTCTGCATGGCGTCCTCGTCCCTGCTCGAAGTATCGACTATTCGCGTATTCATACAACCTGCTCGCACTTTGAGCAAGCGAAAGAGCACACCGATGTGTAGCTAGGAAGGTGACTCAAGGCCGCGACTTGGATTTTCGTGAGAGACAATCATGTAGGATCAAGCTGAGCACGATCGTTCCTAAGATGACACTATCAGCAGCATTACTGATGAGTCTGGCTTATCTGCAATACGCGTCGGCCACGAGACGACGTATAGTGCGATTACCATGACCGATGTGAAGCTGTCCTCAAGAAGTTACCTATGAGAAAGCAAGTAAGGAGTGAGCAGATGGGATATTATAGAACATCACACATTCCGGCACTTATTGATCCAGAACAAGGTTTGTACCGTTATTGAAGAACGCAAATGGAGCTCGAATATGATGCTGTTCAACTCGGCAAGCACAGGGAAAGTCGGAGGCTCGTTTCGGGTCGGCGTCGCTTCCAGGGCGCAGAGGGTATAGAGGAATTTTGGAGAGAACCAAGAGCTCACTAGCTAGGGTACAGCGTAGAATCAATGAGCGCTTGAACACGGTGAGACTAGAGATACTGTGGTAACAGGAGAGTTTAAAATGAGAATTATGCAGAAGCGGAGCTGGACGCTTGAGACATTCCATCACACTTTCAAAACACTCTTTTGTGTTCGATTTCATTTTCTTCTTCATTTCTTGCGTCAACTTTCTTCACTTCGTTTTCATTCCTCTACCGGCTTGACACTTCACCTGATGGCGCCATCTGCTGAAGTCCTAGCTTTTCATTCCGTTCCTCTCGAATCTGACGACATCGAAGAAGAGCACTGGTGTGCATAGCAAGGAAAAGGGACAACATCCCGTCAGCTCATTGACTATTTATGGTGTCTCGAAGTTGTTCCACGTCAAGAGGCTACTTCGTCTGGTTCCCAGCCTCTAGGGCTGGTACTCCTGCGGCGTCTGGGTCTGCTCGATCCTCCTACCCAAGAGCTGCGCCTCCTCAAAAGTAGCCACGAGCGAATGCAGGTCCTCGTCGGACTGAGAGTGATATGCGTTTTGGTAATCTTCTTCATGACAATATGTATCCTGTGTTCCTGCTGGCAATCAAAATATCTGGGTACCATCTGACGCCAGCTGGAGATTTGAAGGGGCGTTTCCAAATCCGAAGGACGACACTCAAGTTAATTTCCCTCAAGATTGGACAGCATTGCGAGGATTGTGAGGCGACTAGCAATATTTGCTGGCACACCGCGAATAGATCAACTTTCTGTGTCTCCAAACTCCGACCTTGCTACATCGCCTGTCGTAACCGGGTCAGAAATCTCTCCTCATTCTGTTTCTGCACTAAGATCGGTCTAAAGCAATTCCCTAAGTTTGCTGCGCTGCCGGCCGCCCAATTGCCTTCTCGACCTCGCTCTCTCCCGCACGACACGAGACTAGTCTCTGTTTGGGACGTAGATTATGCTAAGAACAACGGAATGGATACAACGAGTGGATCCCCTTGAAACTGCCAGCAGAAGCGGCACTAGCCGAAAAGGTAAATTGAATAGCTATGAAGGGCAGCCAGGTGCTGGTCTGTGTCTACGTCTTTCTCGCTATCTTCTCACACTGCTTCATCCTCGATCCTGCTCGCGACTTCCACCGGCGCATCAAGAACTAGGCACTCGGCCAGAAGAAGCACCTCATATGCCGATTGGATACGAGAACAAGTATGTAGAGGAAGTAATGGAGGAGAATCGTATTGAGATCGACCCATCGCAATAAGCTTGTGAAGCTCCGTTTGCTGTACATAATACTATGTTTGTTTGTATATGGCTTGAATGGAACTAGCAGTAGTGGTGGATGACAATGAGCTCCAGGAGTTGTCAATGGTGAATAGCTCACCAACATCTATCGCATGTACCTTGAGCTGGATTGGGCGTGAAGAGTCGAAAGATGTTTGGTCCGACAACAGCATTGGTGGCTCGTCTGGATCGCAGCAATTGCGGCTGTCGAGTCGTGCGGCGTCATTACTCGCACTATTGAGCCTACGCGACGGAAGCAGCATCTCATAACGGGAGCTTGTTCTCGAAATCTCTCGCCAGATGAATTGAGTGTCGATATCCTATACGTCCTGAGACCCACCACTGCATGTCATCGTAGGAAGCCATCAATCGAGACCTGTAGCACCCGTCAAAGACGGCAAGGAGTATGGCTTTCACGATTCATGAGCATGCATATGCCTCCGAACAGATGCTGTTCGCTCACCCATCCACCGTATACAATCCTTCGCCCCGCACCCACTCCGCAACTTTCGGCGTACACAGCCGTCCCACAGTATCCCAGTCCTCCCCTTTCACAGCCTTCCGCACCCTGGTACTACTAACACCTCTTCCCTCTGCCTCGCCCTCCGTAATCTCCACTTTTTCCGCCCAAGCCTTCTTGCCTCCCACATCTTCCAGCTCGCCCTTGCCCAATGCTTCAATAGTCTTTCTTTGCTCTTCTGCACTTCCCCACTCGCCACGCTCATCTTTGCCTTGCTCTGCATCAGCTCGTATCGTGACGCGCAGCCCGTGCTTGTCGAAGAACGTGTTTAACGCCGATAGTGGCGGGTTGTGATTCGGGTAGTACTTGGCCGCAAATATGCGCGTATAGGTGTCGAAGCCTGTCAGATGAATATGTACAGGTTCACCAGCGTAATGACTGCTTTCTTCTGTGGTTTCTTCAATAGCGGAGGTTTTGTCGTTGTAATACGGCAACTTAGTAAGACCAATATCGATCGCGACGTCCGCTCCTTCTTGCTCTGAAGTTTGTGATTGTGATTCTTGTGGTTTTTTTGAGATTCGGTCGGACAGATCTTCTGCGAATTTATACATCATGGCCAGTCGTTGCTCGAATGGTGCTGGTGCTGCTTTCTTGTCTGCATTGTGGACGCTGAATAATAAGAGCAGTCGTCTTGGTCCTGGATATCGAGTTTTTGAGGCACGTAAGGCGGAGGTGGCGAGGGTGAGGTGGGCGAGCGATGGCGGATTGAAGGAGGAGTCGAGGATGAGCAGAGTACGTGTGGGTGCTGCGTTTGGTGGTGGTGCCGATGTTGGCACAGTGCGGAAGACAGCGAATTTGGAAGTGGAGTTGATGAATGTGTCTACGAAGCTTGTGGACGCTTTGAGCAGGGCGGCGCGCATGTCGTCTGATTGTGGGATGTTGATGGGAGTGTCTTTCTCGTTGTGCGAACTCATGTTGTCCGAGATTATTGTGGCGAAAACATTGCTGACTTGAAGGACGTCTTTGCCATTGGAAAGCTTATCTTAGCTGCGGGGAAGACCCCACGTCTTCCGTGTTACCCCTCTCCCTGTTTTGACCATCACGGTTCCCCCTTCTCTTGGTTGAAGATAATACCACAACACTATGCCATATCAACTCAAAGGACGCAACGTGCTCGTCACCGGTGGCTCAAAAGGGCTCGGTGCTGTAATTTGCAAGAAATTCGCAGAAGAGGGTTGCAATGTTGCCATAAATTACTCTGCGGATAGTGAAGCAGCTGACAAGCTTGCCGAGGAGTTGAAGGGGTATGGCAGTAAAGTCTTCACTGTCAAAGCCGATGCTGGAAGTATGAAAGATTGCGCTCGGTGTGTGCAGGAAACCATTAAAGAATTTGGTGGTCTCGATATCTTGATTGGTACAGTAGCCTGGGACTGTGATTGTACGGAGCATACCTCATAACTCATATTCCGTAGGCAATGCTGGATGGACCCGCTTCCTCGACTTTAGTGACTTATGGGCGGCCTCGGAAGAGGACTGGGACAAAGTACGCACACTCGTGAAGCCATTTCGGCGAAAGCCCACTGATGAATATAGTGCTTTGCTGTAAATGTAAAGGGACAGATGGCTCTTCTTCGAGAGGCATTACCGACTTTCAACGCAAACGAAGAGGGTGGCGTGTTTATCATGACCAGTTCTATAGCGGTAAGTCGAAACCTGCTCGGTTAAAGTACATCGAGTGAAGTACTAATAGTCCTTGATAGGGCGTTGCCAACCAAGGAAGCTCACTACCATATGCCGTAACCAAAGGTGCCCAGCTACGGATGATGAAAGCTCTGGCAGCCACGCAAGGACCAAAAACTCGTGTCAATGCTGTACTGCCTGGTTTGCTCCTAACAGAATGGGTGAGTACTGAAGTCATTTGAAGCAAGACTTCTTCCTCACTGTTTTGTAGGGCAAGAAGTTTCCGGAGGAGAAGATCCGCCAGATGAAAGAGGCAGCGGTATTGAAGAAGATAGTATGTGATTCCAGCATACTGTGATTTGAAATGTTGCAATTCTGACCATTTCGCAGACCGACCTCGAAGATTGCGCGGATGTGTATATCATGCTAGCCAAGAATACGAGCATGACTGGCATACGGATTCAGGTAGATGGAGGTTTGCGTGTAGAGACTGCGCCGTGAGTTGCGCTAGGAGCACCATTCCGCAGTAAATGAATCGTTGATGAATGACATGCTTCCCCTGACATCTCTTCGTAACGGTGGTCACTCCTCAATCCCAACATTTTCTGTGTCGTCCAAAGCTCGTAGGACCTCATCCACCTCCTTCGGATCTGTAATGCTCCAGACACCTCCTGTTTTTGCGGCTGCTCCTTTGTAGTCATATCCGATAGACTTGCCAATCAGGTTTCTGCCTACCTTTCCAGGGCCAACGCCAAGCCAGCGTCGTACTTTCCTTTCCTGGTCCAAGTACTTGACAGAGTCCCACCAAAGGACGGTTTCTGTTGCGCCTCGAGCGACAAGATCTTGTAATTGTTCACTCGACCTATGCATCCGTTAGCAAGATGAATATAGCACGGGTCCCGAAACACGTACTCGAAAGGTCGTGCCGTCACATTCGAGATACAAGGGACGAGCCCTGGGAATGTGACTACGCCTTCTCTCGACAAGTGTTTCCTTGTGAAGTCCGCTGCTGGTTGCATGAAAGGATGATGGAATGGACAAGCTTCCTTGAGCACTACTGATCTCGGGTCATGCCCTCCAAAGTCGGCAAGTCGTGCTAGCAAACCTTTGATTTGTGGTAGACTGCCCGCTAGCACAACTTGGTTACTAGAATTGATGTTGGCAATGACAACATGCGGTAGTGGTGGACCATTGTCCGGTGTACTGTTTCTAGATGCGTCGGAAGCTAGAAACCCACGAACATCATTCAATAATATGTCGAAGTGATGTACTTCGCAAAGCAACGCCACCATGCCGACATCGTCTCCGTACTTCTGCTTGGCTGTTTTCGCTGCACTTTCAAAGACCTCTGCACTTTTCCGGACGATGAGAAGAGCGTCTTTGAAGGACAGATGGCCACTTGCACAAAGAGCAGCATACTCTCCCAGAGAATGCCCAAG
>Ga0160427_10001173_pt1 | contig 16091 bp, 13 predicted proteins | sample SolpanmetagenomL_FD_108194 | JGI IMG/M metagenome (GOLD analysis project Ga0160427, IMG submission 108194) | Solar panel surface microbial communities from Lawrence Berkeley National Laboratory, California, USA - L | ecosystem: Engineered > Built environment > Solar panel > Unclassified ...
AGGAACCACTGGTTGTGGAGAGCAGTCGACGAATCTGGCACGGTGCTGGACGTCCTCGTGCAAACCCGTCGGGATACCCATGCGGCATAGATCTTTCTGAACTTCTCTGGGTGATATAGGACGTCCCAGACGCTGTTCACACTAGACCTTCCGCGAAAGTCGGGCGGTAGGCTGGCGGGGATGACGGCGTTGAAGCATGACCAGGCGCTGCAGCTGAACAGGATGCAGTTTCGACGACGAAGCGGCGTTGATCCAGGGACGTTCGCGGAGATGGAAGCGGTGCTGCACGACCGAGAGGCCAGCAAACGGAAACCGGGCCGCCCGCCGGCCTTGCCGGTGGGCGCGCAACTGCTTCTGACACTGAAATTCTGGCGGGAATACCGAACGTTTTTCCACATTGGTCAAGCGTTCTTGGTCAGAACAGCGCCGCGAAGGTGTAGGTCGTCGGGGGCGGCCCCTCCTCTGACTAGATTGATCACCCCGTCTCTGCACCGGAGGGTGGCGACGCTTGCCCGCTGGGGGATGCATGAAACGACGGTGTTGCGCACCGTGGTCCGGGTGGAAGACGCGTTGCTTCAGGGCGGGCGCTTCTGATTGCCTGGGAAGAAGACCTTGAGAGATGCCGGGACGGTGTTCGCGGCAGTTGTGGTGGACGTGAGCGAGGTGTCGTGCGAACGGCCCAAAAAAGCAGCGGGACGGATACAGCAGGAAACAGAAGCGCCACACGCTGAACTTGCAGCTCCTGGTACATCCGGCCACGCTGAGGATCCTCTGTGTGACCACAGGCCGCGGAGCGACGCATGATCTTTGACTCCTGCGGGAGTCGAAGACCCCCATCCATCCTGAGACAGAATTCCTCGCTGACGCCGGGTAGCAGGGTATTCACCACCAACACGCGTTCATCCGGATCCCGAAGAAGGCCAGCAAGCATCACCCGCTCAGCGATGACCAACAAACGGGAACCCGCCACCTCGATCGGGTCAGGCACCCTGTGGAGCACGTCCCAGTCGGCGACTCAAGGTGTTCCGCAGTCTGAAGGAAACCTGCCGACACTGACGGCACCGCTTTCACCTTCGGCTCAATCTCATGGCTGCCCTCTGCGACCGTTTGCTCGCTCGGCCATGACTTTCGCAGGAGGTCGACTGACGAAACCAATACCGGATCTGGTTCCTGTTCGAAACTGCGCAGCGGCTGGAACACACGACGTAGAGTCGGAGAGCAAGGAGAGAGGCTGAGGTCACGTCGTGACCTCAGCCTCTCTCCTTATGTGGTCGCCGTGTTGATCGAAAATGACTACCACTCCATGAGTAAGGTGAATAAGAGCTCCACCTGAATCAAACACGTCCACCTTCATTCCTGACAAGTGTTCCCAAAATCTGCGCCTCACAAGAAGGAGATTAGAACGCGTCCATGTCTTGTAGGCGTCTGATCAGGGCCGCCGCATCATCTGCGCCCATCAGCCGTGCAGCGTCCAGCACCGACAGGCCGTTCACGTCCCTGGCAGCCAAGTCGGCGCCCCGTGCCAGCAGCAACTCAATCAGGGTCGTACGATTGAACATGGCCGCCATCATCAGGGCCGACTTCCCGGCGGGACCGGCACCTTCGATGTCTGCCCCGGCGTCCAGCAGCGCGCCGACCATCGCCATGTTCCCCTTGAACGCCGCACCCACGATCGGCGACTGGCCCTGGTCGTTGCGGACATCAGGATCGGCTCCATGCGCGAGCAGCTGCCGAGCTGCCTCCAGGTGGCCGTGGTAGCTGGCGAGCATCAGCAGGCTGTCGCCCTTGTGGTTTCGGAGGTTGGCGTTCAGGCCAGCCTGTAACAGCGGGCCGAGCTGCGCCACGTCACCACTGCGGGCAAGACCGAACACCGCTTCAAAGAACGCCAGCGTGTCGTCGTCCGGTGGAGGTGCGCTGGATGAATTCATTCGGGGGGTGGAGGACATCGCATCAGGCGGCACCGAACCTCAGTTGCAGAGACGTGGACGTGCCCGCCTGTAGATACGGCGCGAGCTCGGCGATGAGGATCGCGGGGCGCTGGACCATCTTCACCTGGGAGAGTCCAGACCCTGGATTCAGGCCAGCCAGATGGGCGAGCATGACGCCATGTCGCGCTTCACTGGCGGCCAGCCGCGCAGTCACAGCAGCCGACGCCGGCTCTCCCTGTGCGGCGAACGCTTCTGTCGCAGACACATACATCTGCACGCCCAGGTGTGAAAGATGCTCGGCCGTGGCAACGAATTGCCGGGCATCCGACTGCACCTGAGGTGAGACATAGAAGGTCGAGACGCTCGGAACGCCGCCGAGTTGTGCGATCTCACGCAGATGCTCTGTCCTTGTGGCCAGCACCTGGTGAAGGGTTTCGGCGGCAGACACGCCGATGTCGAACGTGGCGTTTCTCAACACGGCGGTGTAAAGGCTGGCGCTCAGCGCCTCGGTGGTCGCCGCCAGGCGCACGAGTGGCCGGGCGCCGCTCGGGACACTTACTGCCCGGCTGCCTCCTGTGAGTCCGTCCGTCGCCAGCATCCCCCCCACCCCCAGCAGGTCACGCAGCACCCTGCGCCTCACTCCGGAGTGCTCAACGCTCACCCTGATCCCCCCTTGTATGCGTCACACGGGAACATGAGCGACCTGTGGACGGTTCCAGTAGCGGTGGTGGGCCAGGGCCGTGACGAACTGCGAGATCGCGGTCTGGGTGCCTCCGTTGCTGCCCACGATCACGCCCTGCTCGGCCAGTTGCTTGGCCGCCGGGCCCGCCGCGAGCGACGCCGCTCCCACCTGAGACAGTGTCCCGACTGCGTCTCCACCCACGACGGGCTTCCCGGCGCCAACCTGGAGCAGTCGCCCGACGTCAGACGCGGTCAGGACTTCCACACCCTCCCCCAATGCTCCGATGGGCTTGGCATGTTTGAACGCCTCACCCAAAAAGGCGAACGCGTCGCCCCGCTGCATCAGGATCTTTATGCTGTCCTTCCCGCCTGCCACCAGCACCGCATCGAACAGCACGGCGTCGGTGTTGCCAAGCGTCTTGACGGCCACGATGCCCCCGCCCAAATCGCCCAGATGGTTTCCCACCACTTCACCGGACGCGCCCTGCGCTTTGAGGGCGGCCTGGACCGCCTTCACGTGCTCGGCATTCACACCGTCGGCGGCCAGAATAGCCACTTTGCGCCCTTTCGCCGATTTCGGCTGGCCCTCTTCCTGACTCAGTGCCTTGGCCTGCTGCAGCTTGCCCGACGCCGTGGTCGGCGACGTCGCCGCTGCCAGCAACGCCATCTCGGATGCGGAGTCGGCGCTGCCGCCAGGCTGCGCCGTCTGTTTGCTGCGCGGCGGCTCTCCCAGCGCCAGCGCTACCTGCGACGCCAGCACGACGTTGATCTGCTCGAGATGATCGAGCATCCGCACGCGAATCGCTCTGGTTTCGACCTTGCTCAATTCGAACTGCAGGGAATGGGTGATGTGCTCCTTCTCGATGGGCGTCATCGAGTTCCAGAACAGCCGTGCCTGTCCGTAGTGATCGGCGAAGCTCTCTGCCCGAACGCGCAGCTTGGGCCCGTCGACCTCCTCTGGATACGTCACGAAGCCGCCCTTCGACGCCGGCACCTCGGCAGGCAGACCGCCACCCAGCGTGTTGGGAAAGTAGGAGACGCGCCCTGGGTTGATGGTATGGCGCATGTGCCCGTCGCGCTGGTTGTTCGAAACCTGAACGAGTGGCCGGTTGATCGGCAGTTCAGGCCAGTTGGGCGATCCCAGGCGGCTGAGCTGGGTGTCGAGATACGAGAAGTTGCGCCCCTGGAGCAGCGGATCGTCGGAGAAATCAATGCCGGGCACGATGTTGGTGGTCATGAAGGCCACCTGCTCGGTCTCGGCGAAGTAGTTTTCAGTGTTGCGGTTGAGGACCAGTTTGCCGACCCGCTGCACCGGTACGAGGTCTTCCGGAATGATCTTGGTGGCGTCCAGCACGTCGAAGTCCCACTTCAGCGCCTGTTCGGATGTGAACGCCTGGATCCCCAATTCCCATTCCAGCGTATCGCCCTTCTCGATGGTCTCCCACATGTTGCGACGGTGAAAATCCGGGTCTTTGCCCGCGATGCGCTGCGCCTCGTCCCATACTAAAGAATGCACGCCCAGCACGGGCTTCCAGTGGAACTTGACGAAGTGCGACTTCCCAGCCGCATTGATCAGCCGGAAGGTGTGGACCCCGAAGCCTTCCATCATGTCGAAACTGCGCGGAATGGCGCGGTCGCTGTGCACCCACATCAGCATGTGCATGCTTTCGGGCGTGAGTGAGATGAAGTCGTAGAAGGTGTCGTGGGCGCTGGCGGCCTGCGGAATCTCGTTGTGCGGCTCCGGTTTGACCGAGTGAATCAGGTCAGGAAACTTGATGGCGTCCTGAATGAAGAACACCGGGATGTTGTTGCCCACCAGGTCCCAGTTGCCCTGCTGGGTGTACATCCGGACGGCAAAGCCGCGCACGTCCCGGGCCGTATCGGCGGATCCACGCGATCCGGCCACCGTCGAGAACCGCACGAAGACGGGGGTCTGCGCACCGACCTCTGTCAGCACCTGAGCATGGGTGTACGCCTCCAGCGACTTCTCGAGCTCGAAGTACCCGTGCGCGGCAGCTCCACGTGCATGCACCACCCGTTCGGGGATGCGTTCGTGGTCGAAGTGGTGAATCTTCTCGCGCAGCAGAAAGTCTTCCAGCAGCGTCGGGCCGCGCGGTCCTGCCCGCAGCGAATTCTGATCGTCGCTGATCGCGTGGCCGAGATTATCAGTCAACGACTGTCCGGGTGGTGTGACAGCGCGGGCGAGGTCAGCCTGCTTGTTCTGAGCACTGGATTTCTTGGCCATGTAGAGTCCCCCGGGGCAGCTGTCGAAGCTTGAGTAGTATGAGGCGGCGAACGATCTTGGAGGCGAGCGACCGGAATCGACGCCGACGTGCAGCAGCCCTCCGGTGGAATCCCACTTCGACACCGCAATGTGCACTGCGCATGAGAAGTCTGTTTCTTCGAAGGTTAGAAGAGCGCAGAGAAGCAGTCAGGGGACTTGAGACAAGTGAACCAAACTTCATGATGAATTGCTTTCCTTGAAGGAAGGCTCAGCGGCTCGGTCTTTTGGTTGGTAAGCCGAGACTGGGACACCAGCTTGTCTTTGATGGAAACGACGCGCTCGAGCATGCCTGACCGCTGCTTCTGATGGCGGTAGACACGCAGGTTCAGAACCAGTGGTAGAGGGGAGTGATCCGGCAGCGGGGTGAAGGCAATGGCTTCCTCCACGCGGCATTTCAAAAAGCACTTGTGGCAGGGCACTCTTGCTGAAAGGAGAGGCAATTCAACTTCCACGAAACTGCTCCACGCTGGTGGTACCGTCGATTCCCTCCAGCCACTCGCCTAGTCCAGCAGTATGGACGGGCATACAACAGCGTTTCCATGGGTTCTGTCAGGTTAATTCTGCGGCTGGCAGACGAACAGCAGGGATGGCCTGAACTTCAGGCCACCCCTGCACCGACCTCACGCCACATCTGGAATGCCCAATATTGGGTGCTTCTTGGGCAGAACGGACGCGCTTGAGCACGCCTGCCCGCTTCTTCTGACATCAGCGGGAACCGTCGTTCTGGTATGGCGCATCAGGTTGGTGACCCGGGCGTGAAGATTCAGAACTTCCTGGGCTCGCTTGACCTTCCTGAAACCGAGCTGACCACGCTCCTGTTGCCTTGGCGGGACGATGCGATTGTTCTACGAGATGAGTGCAGCGGGCGGTCGAGATCCCTTGCTGAGGGTCAACCCCCTGAAGCGCCGGAAGGTGTCGGATAGCGGCCCCGTACCTGCCCAGCGTGTCGGTGCGGATCTTCTCTGGGACGTGGAATTCTCCAAGCCGTCGAACCAGGAACGTTCTTGCCACTTCGGTATCTCGGTGACGTTGTAATAAGGCATCGAGCACGACCCCGTGGTCGTCCACGGCCCTTCACAGCCAGTGACGGACACCGCCGACGGTGGTACAGGCTTCGTCCATGTGCCACCGGGAACCCCGTCGGGATTCCCGGTGACGCAGCTCTTCAGCGATGAGCGGCGAGAAGGTGATGTTCCACGCGCGCAGCGCGTCGTGGCTGACCTCAATCCCGCGCGCCCGGAGCAGTTCCTGCACGTTCCGGTCGCTGAGCGGGAAGCGGTGGTACAGCCAGATCGCGTGCTGGATGACGCTGATCGGGAAAGGGTGGCGAGAGGGCGTGGGGTCAGTCACCAACCCGCCCTACTGGCCATAACCTGACAGAACCCGTGAGCGTCTGTTTCGGCCTTTCACCGTTTGCCATCCACGCTGCGCGTCACGGGCGTGTCAGGATTCCTTTCGTAGACTGACGTACTGTGCCTCTTTCGCGTTTCTGCCTGCCCTGCTGCCCGTTCCCGCCCCTGTGGGTGGTCTCGCCGTGACGACTGCCGTGACTGTGACTGCCGAGGAGCGCGTCCGCCGCCTCGAGGGGCTGATCGATCTGATCGACGGGGTGGTGTGGGAGGCCGATCCGGAGACGCTGATGATGACGTACGTCAGCAGCCGGGTCGAGCCGATGCTCGGGTATCTTCCGTCGGTGTGGCTGGCCGACCCGCGATTCCGGGAACGGCACCTGCACCCGGACGACCGGTCCCGGGTGCTCGCCGAGATGGGTGCGGCCATGCGGCTCGGCGTGCCATTCCGGCTGGAATACCGCATGCTCAGCGCATCGGGGACGACCGTATGGCTGCGGGACGTGGTCACCCCGGTGCTCGAACAGGGCCGCCTGGTGGTGCTCGGCGGGGTGATGCTCGACATCACCGCGCAGCGCCAGGCGGAGCTCTCGTCATCGAATCTGAAAGGTCGCCTGTCGAAGGTCTTCGAGGCGAGCCCGGTCGGGATTGCGCTGAGCACCCGGGCCAGCGGAGAGCTGCTCGAGGTGAACCGGGCGTTCGCCGAGATGGTCGGGTATGACAGCAGTGAGATGGTCGGGCACACGCTGCTGAACCTGGGCGTGTGGGACGATCCGGAGGTCCGCGCGCGGCTGATGGAGGAACTCGAAGGGCGGCCGATCCTGAAGGGCCGCCGGGTGACGCTGCGCCGCCGGGACGGCCCTGCGCTTGAGGCGCTGCTGACGTGTGAGCGGGTCGAGATCGATGGTGAGCCGTGCCTGCTGTCGATCGTTCAGGACATCAGCGAGCAGGTGCGTGCCGAGACGCACCTGCTGCAGGCGGAAGGGAGATTTCGGGCACTGGTGCAGAACAGCGCGGACGTCTTCACGGTGCTCGACGCCGATGGGTTCTACCGCTATGTCAGCCCGGCGGTGAAGCGCCTGTATGGTGCCGAACCGGAGGCGATACTGGGCCTGCACGTGTCGTATCACGTGCACCGCGAGGACCGCTCCCTGGTGCAGGCGGACCTGGACGCGGTGCGGCGCGACCCGGGGTCGGTGCGGAGCAGCACCTACCGGCAGCGGGACGGGGCCGGCCGCTGGCGTTGGGTGGAGACGACCGTCAGCAACCAGCTGCACGACCCGGCGGTGCAGGGGCTGGTGTGCAATTCGCGCGACGTCACCGAACGCCACGAGAGCGGGGATCAGCTCACGGCGAGCGAAGCGCGCTTCCGGGCGCTGGTGCAGAACGCGTCGGACCTCATCACCGTGGTGGACCTGGACGGGACGGTGCTGTACGAAAGTCCGTCGGTCACGCCGCTCCTCGGGTACCGGCCGGAGGAGATCGTTGGAGAGCACGTGTTCATCCGGGTCGACCCGGTGGACCACACGCAGATCCGCGAGGTGTTCGCGCGGGTGGTGGCCGGCGGAGACGGGCACGCGGAACTGACGACCTTCCGGGCGTTGCGGCGCAGCGGGGAGGTGCGCTGGATGGAAGGCGTCGCCACCAACCGGCTGAATGACCCGCACCTCGGCGGCGTGGTGATCAACTCGCGGGATGTCACCGAGCGCAGGCTCGCCGAGGACGCCCTCGGCAGCAGCCGCCGGACCTTCGAGGCGCTGTTCGAACACTCTCCGGACGCCATCGTGATGGTGAATTTCCAGCCGGGCATGCCGATCGTGCGCGCGAACCGCGCAGCGGCGCAGAACGCCGGGTACACGCAGGAGGAGATGCTCTCGCTGAGCATCTTCCACCTGCTGCCGAATGGGCAGACGCTGGTCGACAATCCGCACGCCCAGGCAGGCTTCGTGCGGAACGTGCGCGAGCGCGGCACGTGGCGGTTCGAGGGCACACACGTGCGCAAGGACGGCAGCGTCTACCCGGTGGAGACCCACCTGACGCTGATCCAGCTCGACGGTCAGGAGGTGCTGCTCTCGATCTACCGCGACATCACCGAACGGCAGGCCGCGGAGGACGCACTGCGCACCAGCCAGCAGACGTTCCAGGCCCTGTTCGAACATTCCCCGGACGGGATCCTGCTGATCGACTTTGAAGGGGAGATGCCGATCGTGCAGTGCAACCAGGTGGCCGCGGCGATGAACGGCTACACCCCGGAGGAGCTGATCGGACACAGCACGCTGATCATGATGCCGGATGCCGAGCGCGAGGTGGCCGAAGCGGGCGATTCCGGGCCGTTCCGGGAGATGGTGCGCTCACAGCAGCACGTGCGCTTCGAGTGCGCTCATCGGCGCAAGGACGGGTCGGTGTTTCCGGTCGAGGTGCACCTGACCCTGCTCGACATCGGCGGGCGGCCGATGATGCTGAGCGTCGAGCGGGACATTACCGACCGGAAAGCAGCCGAGGAAGCCCTCCGGGCAAGCCAGGCGCAGGTGGTGTCGAACGAACGCCTCGCGAGCCTCGGGCGCCTGACGGCCGGGCTGGCGCATGAGATCAACACGCCGCTCGCCGCGACCATGAACTACCACCTGGTGCTGCAGGGGTTGTTAGGCGAGTACCGCGATTCGCTCGGCAACGCGGACGTGACCGAAGCCGACCACCGGGAAATCGCCGCGGAAGCCCTGAGCACCCTCGAGGAGGCCGGGAAGACCACCGCGCGCATCGGGGAGTTCATCCGGCAGATGCGCGGTCACACCCGCGACACGGCCGGTGGGGTGACGGCGTTCGATCCGTTCCGGCTGGCGTCGGACACCCTGGCGATGGTGGCGCACGAGGCGCGGGCGGCGGGCGTGGCGCTGGAACTCGAACGGCCCCGGGCGACGCTGTCGCTGACCGGGGATCCGGGGCGGTTCACGCAGGTGCTGACGAACCTGGTGGTGAACGCCATTCACGCCTGCGAAGGGCAGTCAGGTCGAGGCCGGGTGCTGGTGCGGTTCACTCCTGGCGAGACGTTGACGTTGGAGGTGGAGGACAACGGGCACGGCATGACGCCGGAAGTGATGGCCCGGATCTTCGAGCCGATGTTCACCACCAAAGGCGTCGGCAAAGGCACCGGGCTGGGCCTGTCGATCATTCACGACATCATCACCGGCAGTTTCGGGGGGACGATCACCGTGCAGTCCACTCCGGGCAGCGGCACGACCTTCACGGCTGAGTTCCCACGCCGGAGCTGAGTCGGGCGGGCTATTCGCTGTCTCTCTGCACGTCCATCTGCTCGCCGAGCTTGAGCGACACTCGGGTTCGTCTTTGGACGGTCGTGTCAAGTTGACCGAGCGCCGTGTGAACCCGGAGCATCAGGAGTTCTCATTCGGTCGCTGACCGGAGATGACCTCCCCTTCAGCACGTAGGCTGGATGTCCCGGGGCGGCTGCAGCGTTATAAAAAGAAAGCGATAGGACTCACTCAACACTTCACTGGACAGGGTCGTCCGTCTGTCGTGTGCTTTCCGTAGATCCGGTGCTGGGAGCGGGCCAGGGGCGGGTGCGGGGCAGCAGGGCCTCCAGCGCCGATCCCAGGGCCAGGCACAGCGCGTCGGTATGGGGCCGGGTGACGATCTGCAGGCCGACCGGCAGCCCGTGCGCCCCGAAGCCCATGTTCACCGACAGGGCCGGCAGCCCGGTCAGGTTGTGCGGCACGGTGCGCTGACCCTCGGCGGCCCCCTCGTCACCGGTGAACACCGGGTCTTCGGCGGGGGCCACCCACGGCACGGTGGGGGAGAGCAGCGCGTCGTGACCCTCCAGCACCGTCAGGAACTGCCGGGTCAGGTGGCGGCGGAACTGCTGGGCGCGCAGGTAGGCGGCGGCGGGCAGCGCCGACCCCAGTTCGAGCTGCTGGCGGGTGGCCGGGGCGTAGTCGTCGCCGCGTGCCTGCAACCAGGGCGCGTGCAGCGTGGCCGCCTCCGGAAGTAGCACGTTGAAGAGGGCGGCGTCGGCGAGGTGCAGGTCGGGCACCTCCACCTCGCGCACCTCCGCTCCGGCGGCCCGCAGCGCCGCGCACGCCTCCTCGAAGAGGGCGGCCACCTCCGGCTCGGTGCCCGCGCCTTCCCGCTGAATCACCCCGAAGCGCCGTCCTTGCAGGTGTGCGGCCGATCCGAACGTGTGCCCGGTCAGGCCGCCGAGCAGCAGGGCGGCGTCCTGGCTGCTGCGGGCCAGCGGCCCCACGTGGTCGAGCGACCACGAGAGCGGAAAGACGCCCGCCGTGTCGACCAGCCCGGAAGTCGGCTTGAGGCCCGCCAGCCCGCAGTAACTCGCCGGAATGCGGATGGAGCCGCCCGTGTCGGTGCCGACCGCCGCGAAGCACATGCCCGACGCCACCGCCGTCGCCGAACCGCCGCTCGACGCCCCGGCGGTGCGCTCCTCGTCCCAGGGGTTGTTGGCCTGCCCGTAGTCGGCGTGAGAGACGCCCATCGCGAACTCGGAGAGGTTGGTCTTGCCCAGACTCACCGCGCCGGCCTCCCGCAACCGGCGCACGAGCGGCGCGTCCTGCGGCGGCACGCGGTCGCCCAGAATGCGCGAGGCGCAGGTGGTGCGCACCCCGGCGGTGTCGATCAGGTCCTTGACGGCCACCGGAACGCCGTGCAGCGGGCCCCGGTCCTGCCCCGAGCGCAGCTCCTGCTCGGCCTGCGCCGCCTGCCCGAGCGCGCTGTCGGCGGTGACGGTGATGAAGGCGTTGAGCGTGGGATTGAGCGCCTGAACACGCTCCAGGCACAGCCGGGTCAGCTCGACCGGCGACAGCTGGCCCGAGCGGTACAGCGCCCCGATCTGGGAGACCGAGGCGAACAGCAGGTCGGTGCCGGTCATGCCGGGTCGGGCGGCCAGAGGGGGGCGAGCGGGTTCACGGCCTCCAGGCCCAGCGCCCGCAGGTCCCGGTCGCCCTCGATCAGGGGCCGCAGCGCGGGCAGCAGCTCGGCGGCCCGCTGTGGCGTGAGGGGAAGCCCGCCCAGGGCGGCGATCCGCCGCACGAGGTCGGCGTCGAGCCCCCCCTCTTCCGCACTCATGGCCGGACGCGCAGGCGCATCGAGTCGGCGTGGCCGATCATGCCCTCCGCGTCGGCCATCGTCACGAAGGGCGGCGCGACCGTGTGGTTGGCCGCGTCGCTCACCCGCTGCCAGGTGACGGTCTTGATGAACTTGCCCACCCACAGCCCGCCGGTATAGCGCGCCGCCCGGCTGGTGGGCAGCACGTGGTTGGTGCCGATTCCCTTGTCGCCGTAGGCCACGGTGGCGTTGCGCCCCAGGAACAGCGAGCCGTAGTTGGTCAGGCGCGCCAGAAACCAGTCGGGGTCGCGCGTCTGCACCTCCAGGTGCTCGGAGGCCACCTGGTCGGACACCTTCACCATCTCCTCGTCGTCACTCACCAGCAGGATCTCGCCGAGGTCGCGCCACGACTGTCCAGCGGCGTCGGCGGTGGGCAGCGAGGCGAGCTGGCGCTCGATCTCCTTCGTCACCGCCTCGGCCAGCGCGCGCGAGGTGGTGATCAGCACCGACTGTGAGTTGGTGCCGTGCTCGGCCTGGGCCAGCAGGTCGGCGGCCACGAACTCGGGGTCGGCCGTCTCGTCGGCCAGCACCAGGATCTCGGTCGGTCCGGCCAGCAGGTCGATGCCCACCTGCCCGAACAGCTGCCGTTTGGCCTCGGCCACGTAGGCGTTGCCGGCCCCGACGATCATGTCGACGGCCTCGAGCGGCGGCGCGCCTTCCAGCCCGTAGGCCATCGCCGCCATCGCCTGCGCGCCGCCGATGGTGTAGACCTCGTCGGCCCCGCTGCGCGTGATGCCGTACAGCTGCGCCGGGTTGATGCGGCCCGTGCCGCGCTGCACCGGGGCGCAGGCCACCACCCTCGGCACCCCCGCCGCCTTCGGCACGCCGATGGTCATGGCGGGCGCGGCGGTGATCGGGTAGCGGCCGCCGGGGATGTACGCACCGACCGCGTTCACCGGAATCTGTTTCTGGCCGATGGTCACGCCGGGCAACGTCTCGGCCTCGAAGTCGGTGAGCGTCCGGCGTTGCAGCTGCGCGAACTGGCGCACCTGTGAGAGGCTGAAGTCGATGGCGCGGGCCACCTGCTCGTCGACCCCGGCGATCTGCTCGGCGATCTCGGCCTCGGTGAGCCGGAACGAGGCCGGGGCGAAGCCGTCGAAGCGCTCGCTGTAGCGGCGCACGGCGGTCACGCCCTCGCGCTCCACGTCCGAGATGATCCGCGAGACGGTGTCCTTGATCTCCTGCGTGACGGCGGCGGCCTGGGGGGCGGCTTTCTTGAAGTATTCCATGGGGACTCCTGGGAAACGAGGCTGAAAACGGCGGGGCGGCGGCCTTCCTCAGTCGGCGGCGCTCTGCTCGAACTGGCCGTACAGCTGCTTGAGCAGCACGAACTCGTCGAACAGCGTCCACTCCTGCACCACCTTGCCCTCCCGGACCACGTGGTGGCTCAGCCCGATCAGGAAGATGCGGCGCCCGGTCGGCGCGCCGTAGGGGCCGTAGCCCTCGTGCGTGCCCTGCAGGATGAAGCGCGTGGCGACCCGGTACCCGCGCTCCGCCGTGCCGAGCACGCTCTGGTGCTGGATGGTGAGCGCGAGGTCGGGAAAGCAGGCCATCAGGGTGATGACGAAGTTCTCGTAGTCGCCGTGCCCGTACAGCTTGCGCGAGTCGGGCAGGAACGCCAGGTGGCCGGGCGCGTAGTGCTCGCGCACCATGTTGACCAGGCGGGCGTTCCACATGTTGTCCAGAATGGCGGCGATGAAGCCCTTGGGGTCGGTGGTTCCGTCGGGCACGTCCAGGAACACCGGCGCCTGCTGGCCAGTCGGCAGCCGGTCGATCTCGCCGAAGGTGTGCGGCGAGTGCGGCAGCACCGCCCTGCGGGCCAGTTCCATCGGGTCATACCCCATCTGGCGCACCACCGTCAGGCCGTCGTGGGTCAGCCACTCCTCGACGATCTTGTTCTCGCGGATCAGGCAGTCGGCGATGCCCCAGTAGCTGATCTTGCGGCCGGTCGGCGGGCCGTGCTCGGTGTAGCCGCTCTGCGTGGCGGTGTTGTGGTGGCGGTGCGAGGTGTAGAAGCCCTCGTTCTCGTCGCCGCTCCAGATCACGTCGTCGGCGTAGGCGCGCAGGTCGCCCCACATCGCCTGGTTCTGGATGGTGTTGCGCACCACCACCTCGCGCCCGTACACCGTGCCGCTGCTGGTGTGGACGATGGCATTGTGCGAGTAGTGGGTGTAGATCAGCCCGATGGCCTTCTCCTCCCAGATCTTGTGGGTGCAGCGCACGATGTAGTCGACGATGTCGGTGTAGTCAGGGTCGAAGCCGCGCATCGCCTGACGCGGGCCGCTGCCTGCCTGGGCCACGTAGTCCTCGATCGACAGGCGCTCGAAAGCCTGCTCGGTCTGCTGCGCGGCGGCAGGGTCGGTGGACGTGAGCTGGTCGGTACCGTACTGCTCGGGATCGGGCATCTGTTCAGGCCTCCAGGCGGGCGTAGAGCTGCTTGAGCAAGGTGAATTCGTCGAAGATGGTCCACTCCTGCACGACCTTGTCACCCCGGATGACGTGGTGGCTCATGCACATCAGGAAGATGCGGCGCCCGGTCGGCGCGCCGTAGGGGCCGTAGCCCTCGTGCGTGCCCTGCAGGGTAAAGCGCGTCGCGACCCGGTATCCGCGCTCGGCCGATCCCTGCACGCACTGGTGGCCGATGGTGAGCGCCAGGTCGGGAAAGCAGGCCATCAGGGTGATGACGAAGTTCTCGTAGTCGCCGTGCCCGTGCAGCTTGCGCGAGTCGGGCAGGAACGCCAGGTGGCCGGGCGCGTAGTGCTCGCGCACCATGTTGATCAGGCGGGCGTTCCAGAGGTTCTGCAGCAGCGCCGCGATGAACGCCTGCGGGTCCTGGTCGGCGGGCGGCACGCCTACAAAGACCGGCGCCTGCTGGCCGGTGGGCAGCCGGTCGATCTCGCCCGTGGTGTGCGGCGTGCTCGGCCACACGCTCTCGCGGGCCAGTTTCATGGGGTCGTAGCCCATCTGCCGCACCTCGGTGATGCCGTCGTGGGCGAGCCACTCCTCGACGATCTTGTTTTCCCGCACGAAGCAGTCGGCGATGCCCCAGCGCCACACCTTGCGGCCCGTCGGCGGGCCGTAGGGGCTGTAGCCGGTGTTGGTGCCCACGCTCGACACCCGGTGTGAGCTGTAGAAGCCGTTCTTCTCGTCGCCACTCCAGATCACGTCGTCGGCGTAGGCGTGGCGCGAGGCGTACATGGCGATGCGCTGCAGCGTGTTGACCACCATCGCCTCGCGCCCGTACATCGTGCCGCTGCTGGTGTGCACCATGCAGTTGTGCGAGTAGTGGGTGTAGATCAGCCCGACGGCCTTCTCCTCCCAGATCTTGTGGGTGCAGCGCACGATGTAGTCGACGATGTCGGTGTAGTCGGGGTCGAACCCCTTCAGGGGGTGGCGGCGACCGGTGTTCGCGGCCAGCGTGAAGGCCGAGTAGTCGGGGCGGTCGGCGAAATCGAAGACTGCCAGATCGGAGGTGGGGACGTCTTCCATGCTGTTCCTCGCTGCTGGGGGGTGGTTGGCCGCTCGGCCGGCGGAGGTGCGGCCCGTGGCCGCCGGCCGAGCGCTCCGGCTCTTTCCGGGTCGGGATTTGGTTTCGGTCACGCGCTTCCTCGCCGGCCCTTCACTTGACCGCTCCCACCGTGATGCCCTCCACGAAATATTTGCGGATGAACAGCGACATCACCAGGATCGGCACCATCACCACGATGCCCGCCGCCGACACCTGCTGCCACATCGGGCCGCGCGGGCCGGTGATGGTCTGCATCGCCACCGGCAGGGTCAGCGAGTCGGAGCGCGTCAGAATCAGGGCGAAGAAGTACTCGTTCCAGGCCGAGATGAAGGCGAACACGCCCGCCACCAGCAGGCCCGGCATCACCAGCGGCAGCGTCACGTAGCGCAGCGTCTGCAGTTCGTTGCAGCCGTCGATGAAGGCCGCCTCCTCCACCTCCACCGGCAGCGCGTCGAAGAAGCCGCGCAGCATCCAGATGGCGTAGGGCAGCGTGAACGACAGGTACACGATGATCAGCGCCACCGGCGTGTCGATCAGGCCGAGCGTCCGGAACAGGTTGAAGAAGGGAATCGCCACCACCACCGCCGGCACGAACTGCGAGATCAGGATCGCCAGGAAGAGCGAGTCGCGTCCCCGGAAGCGGTGCCGCGAGAGCACGTACGAGGCGGCGGCGCCCAGGGGCACGGTGATCGCCACCGTCACGAACGACACCAGGGCACTCACCCAGGTGTGCGAGCCGAGCAGGATCGGGTCGGCGAAGATCGCCCGGAAGTTGTCGAGCGTCGGCTTGAAGAACAGCCGCGTCGAGTACACGTCGATCTCGGTCTTGAAGGCCGCCAGGATCATCCAGACGAGCGGAAACATCACGAAGAAGATCACGATCACTGTGGCGACGATCTCGGCCGCCTGGGCCAGGCGCTTGCGGACCAGCGGGCTCGGGCCGGTGGCCGCCGGGCGGTGCACGGTTGACTGCATCTTCAGTTCCCCTTCAGCAGCGTGCGGACGTAGAAGGTGGCGATCACGCCCATCAGCGCCACCAGCAGGTACGACAGCGCCGAGGCGTAGCCCATGTCGAGGTTGCGGAACGCCGTCTGGAAGACGTTGAAATACAGCGTCTGGGTCGAGTCGCCGGGGCCGCCGCCGGTCATGATCGAGACCTGGTCGAACATCTTGAAGGCCGAGATGATCTTGAGCAGCGCCACGATGTAGAT
>Ga0160427_10001175_pt1 | contig 16077 bp, 18 predicted proteins | sample SolpanmetagenomL_FD_108194 | JGI IMG/M metagenome (GOLD analysis project Ga0160427, IMG submission 108194) | Solar panel surface microbial communities from Lawrence Berkeley National Laboratory, California, USA - L | ecosystem: Engineered > Built environment > Solar panel > Unclassified ...
GCTGTTCCCTCAGCTAAAAATTCTGGATTTGAGAGAATGTCAAAATGTACTCCTGGCTTCGAAACTGCTTCAAGCTATATAATGTACATTAGCACACGATGATTCGCCAAGGATTTACAACGTTGCTTACCACTACTCGCATAGATTGTGCTGTCCTACAAGGCACTGTGCTCTTTTCAGCGATGATTTTGTCGCTCTGTGCTATTTGAGCAATACGACGTGTAGCGCTTTCTACATAACCCAGATCTGCAGCGTAGCCTGCTCCAATTCCTTGTGATTTTGTGGGCGTGTTGACAGAGACAAATATGAGGTCTGCTTCAAGGATGGCCTTGTCCACATCTGTAGAAAAGAAAAGGTTCTTGCCTCTTGCAGCTTTGACAACCTCATCGAGACCAGGTTCATAGATTGGTAGGTCGTCTGAGTTCCATGCTGCTATACGTGCTTCGTTCAAATCGACAATCGTGACTATAACTTCAGGGTTTTGGTGTGCGATCACAGCACAAGTTGGACCACCTAGATGAATAGAACTCAATTGTTAGTCTCGCGAGTAATGCATAATCAGGAAGTGTAATCTAGTTATTGTTTGGCGCAGCAAGCTTTCGTACCAACATATCCAGCTCCAATACAACAGATCCTCTTAATCTTTTTGTGAGGAATATTTATGGCATCGACTGGTCGACTTGTTCTTCTTTCGAGGCTGCTAGGTCGGCGCACGATATGCTTGTCTGGCCTGTTGCTTTTTGAGTCTGATCTACTATGGTGGTTCGCATCATTGTTGGTAGCAGAGGTCGTGCTGGTGTCCTTGATGTCGGACGCTAACGTCAAACCATTCATCAGAGCTTCGGTCATATTGTGTTTTGGGAATTGATGTATTTTAGTGTTCGGGTAAAGGAGATACTGCTATCAAAATATGTCGCGCCTCAAATTGAGCTATAAGAACTAGAGGAAATCGTCTCGACTAGCCGACAACAAGAGGATGATAAGACAGAAAGGTTCCAGACTCAATCGGATAAAGATCGAAATAGAGAATATGAGTATGATTTTGGAGCAAGAGAGGATACAAAGGGTGATAGTATGTGCTTTTTCCCCCTTTGATATTGAGGAAACATATTCTAGGGGAAGGGAGGAATCATCATGCAGATCACACATATAGGTCGACATTTAATACTTGATGATCATCGTCTCAAGCACGTCTCTCCTGCTAGAATGTGGTTTATCCGTTAAAAATATCATATTCAAATTATATCATATCATGCCCGTGCCATATCTCGAGCTACAGGAGCTTCCTGTAATCACCGGGATGCTTGTATGTGGATTGGACCCCCCTTATCTGTGCACCTTCTTCTTGCTTCATTGCACAAGCACGTCCCTCTGCTCTGTTTCAATAATATACATTTGTTAATTTCGTTGAGATTTCACAATTTTTCATTTGAGAGCAAAAGAAAAAGTTAAGAGTAAGAAATTTCCTGCAAGATGATCCCATGGACTTGGCATTATTGCAATTATAAAATGAGCAGCTATTATACAAACAAGCTTTGTCAGGACTCACTCAAGCTACATTAATTGCACACACAATAATTTGATGTGCGCAACGGTAACATAGCTCAGTGTCGCACACCACTTGTGATTTCCATATCTGAATCTTCCTGGAAAGCTTGACAAAAAAAATCAAATTCCGGGTTACGACATGCAGAATATCGACAGAAATACCTGGCCGGACTCCAATTACTTGGTTCGTATTTTTAAAATTACGTACAAAAAGCTTTCGTTCCTCTTGTGGCATGTGCCAAGGCCAGCACTCATCTACTCTACATATCGATGGGAAGGACATATATATTCCATGCCTGGCAATTTCATATCTCGTCTGATTATGATAGCGTGGTTTCAGTTATACTTCCTACCAAATTCATATGAGCTAAGCAGGAGTTTCCACGTCTGCTCGGCATCTCTTCCGAGCTCAGGAATATAGCGCTTCGTAGTGATTTGGTCAGCTAATGAAATATGCATGTGTTCGGAGAGGATCTAGATACATTTTTGATACCACTTCATACATGTCAGGATTATTCACTCCTCGCACATATAACAACGTGTTGACGATGGTTTGTAGAATTCACGCAATGTATAAATCCTCTTGATTATATAAGTCGTGTAATGAAACGATATTAGAGATCTCGTCTTATATATGCCCATCCTGTATAACTGATATCGATATCTCAGACTTTGATCCCATAGACTCACAGCTGCAACGAAACATCACTTATATCACAATAGATAGACTTATTACTTGCTAAACTTTGCCCATTGGCATTTAAAAATTATATTGTTGGAGGGCAAATAATATTAACACGAGACACTGTCACGTCGAGTTATGAGATAATATGTATTTTGCACGTTTTATGCGAGATACAGAGAGTAAAGATCAGCCATAAATTGAAGTGCCTTAGTGTGCTGTTGTGCGGCGATTTAACAAATCAGCCTTGTAAGTCCAGATTCTAAATCTAAAGTTGCAGTAATAACACACAGACTTATGGTTACAACTAGAAATGCTATCTCCACAACGTCAACTGTAAGTACCTACTTAAGTAAGTACTTAGTAGGTAAATACAGAGTATTTTATTGTGAGTGTTCGCCTTATACCTATGCAGGGACACTTCGATTTGAGGTAACGTAACCATGATATGCTCGGTGCCTAACGACATCTCAAAGAGCTGATGGTTGCTTCAAACAATTTTAGAGTGACAGCTCTGAAGCAGATTCTTACAGTCCAGTCAAGTATCACTTTTCCATGGCCATGACCCCGAAAGAAAGCTCAAGATGTAACACGAATTTCTACTTTCACAGCAAAATAAAGATCCTCTATATGGATGCGAATTCTTATTCGTACCCCAGACTACCTGTCGCTTGAACACAAGACTACTAGCTCATTTTGACCCAATTACAATCACAAGCGCAAGCAAAACCACAATTGAACACTTGTGATATTATTGGTTTCACATTGCTAGTGTTACAATCACAAGACTTTGAAACGGTATACTACAACCACTTCAATCTTGAATGAAACACGCAATATCTCGAGCACAACATGTGCGCGCACAGTTCTTTACGACGGTCTCAAATACAATTGACGTTGGCGCAGGTACATGCATAAGTAGTCTTGTGCCCCCAATTAAACGAGGCTGCCAAGTGGTTCTATAAGGTAGCTTCTTCACTCCAATACAATTCATGATGCACACGCGTGACAAGCAATCATAACCATCATGTTTTGTTCTAGTTACATGTATATCTGAGGTCTCTATCTAGCTATATGTATATATGATCTATATTCACAATCATCATCTATGCAACAACTGTTCAACAAATCCTCTACTTCATAGTAACCAATTCCTCAGCACTAGTTGGATGAATGGCAACACAAGAATCAAAATCCTTCTTTGTCGCACCCATCTTGACTGCCACTCCAAATCCTTGCATCATTTCTGCACTACCTATTCCTAGAATATGCATGCCAACAATCTTCTCTGTTGGTCCCGCGCAGACGAGCTTGTACGATGTTGGACCTTTCTCGTCAAGCATGGCGTAGTACATAGCGGTAAAGGATGTTTTGTAGATTTTGATATTCTCATCTCCATACTTTTCCCGAGCCTCAGGTTCTGTGAGACCAATGGTTCCACATTCTGGATGAGCAAAAACGACGGATGGGACAAAGTCGTAATCCAGCTTTGATTGGGCGTGAATTGAAGGACCAAAAAGTCGGTCAGCTAGTTTTCGACCGGCGGCGATAGCAACTAATTTCAATGATTAGCGTCCACGAGAGAGAACAATCTTTAAGCAGTAGAGGTCTTATTGGTAAGCATACCTGGTGTAAGTTCGACTCTGCCACATACGTCACCAAGAGCATAAATGTTTTCCACATTTGTGTTTTGATAATCATCTACTATGACTTGTCCTTTGTCGTTCTGTTTGACACCAACGTCCTTCAACTTGAGCTGTTCAACTTCTGGCGTACGACCAATCGCCCAAATCAAGGTATCGACCTCCTGAGTACTGCCATCCTTCAAATGTAGTGTAAGCACACCTGTCTCCTCGTCTTTTGTGACCTTCTTAAAGGTCTCAGATTTCTTGTGTACATGTACACCTCGCTCTTCGTAGTGCTTTGTCATCGTCTCTCCAATCATAGGATCAAAACTTCTCAAGAAAGTCTCGCCTCTGATGTAAAGATGTGTTTCTGTGCCAAGAGCGTTGAACATTCCACAGAATTCAACGGCAATATAACCAGCACCGACGATAGCGACTCGCTTTGGTTGTTTAACTATGTCAAAGAAACCATCGCTAGTGATACCGTGTTCTGCACCCTCGATGCCTTGAGGTATTGTAGGATGACCACCTATCAAGATGATTTAGCAATGTCTTCTCGTAGACTATCCATACCAGTCGCTTAGAGTAAATTACCTGTAGCAATAAGTATCTTCTTAGCTTTAACAGTCTTGGAAGAGTCGCCATCCGGCGAAGTGAGCTTCAATTCGTTTGGTGATACGAAGCTAGCCGTTGCAGAAATGTACTCCACATGGTCCTTTTCTAGGTTCTTCTCATAGATCCCGTTCAGTCGTTTGATGTAGGCATCCCTTTTTGTCTTGAAAGTTGGCCAGTCGAATGGTGCCGTCTCGTCCACATGGAATCCATATCCAGCAGAGTCCTTGATCGTCTCCGCAATGAAAGCTGCGTTCCAAGTAACCTTCTTTGGCACACAACTAAGCAAGACATAACACACAATGTTAATCTCTGTGCTCTCTTTCAGATGTCGATAACCAACACTCTTTTTGCCAAAAAAAAAAAAAAAGCAACAAATTGAATATGGAACACGGAAATCGACTTACCCAACATTGACACATGTACCACCTAACTTTCCAGCCTTTTCAATAACACCAACTTTTGCCCCATAAGCACCCGCCGCCTTCCGCGCACAACCAAGACCACCACTACCACCACCGATGACCAAAAAGTCGTATTCTTCTTCACGAGCGATAGGAGCCATTGTTTTGGAAGAAAGTTGTCTGCGTAAAGATGCTAATCTGTGCTGTGCTGTGGGAGCAGCTCGGAGGACCTTTAAATAAGACAGCTTGAAGGGTTGGGTGAGCCTGAAGAGTGTATTATATGCTGCTTATGTCCGAATGGCGTCACTCCTATTGTGTGATGAACTCCAAATCTGTTTAGTTCTTGTTTCTTGCCTTAATATAGAATCTGAACGAATGCAGTTGGAAATCGAGGCAAGTATCGAATTGGTGAGAAGAGGGTGTATATCTGGTAGTGTATTTATGTGTACTGTATTTTGTGAATGTTTGCCTTGTTTTTCTACTAGCACTACTACTAAGTTCTTAACTACTTAGTACTTAGTAAGGATACAAATTCAAGGTCCCCCACTATGACATTTGAAATTAAACTTGCACTTTGTTAGCTAAGTTGAGTTTAAGGCAGAATTTTTAGCAGATGAGCTACCAATCGATGATTATGATGTTATTCATCTATAGATCTTTCTTTCTTTCTTCCTTTCCTTTTTTTTTGTTGACACAAAATAAAGGCAGGCATAACCGCAGACTTTGCTTAAGTAGTGACGTTTGATGATTCTGCTTACATTTATTTTCCTCGCTTTTTCGATGTGGTCTCGACTGTTCTTGGTTTGCAATCACCAAACTCGCGCGTAGTCGATCTAGACGGATCTTGCAGTTTTGCTTTTGCAATTCTACACAAAATTACCACAGAAGCCTTTTAAACAGGAGTAAAAATTCTTGCTTGCTTACTAAATATCTATATTCTCAAGATAAGCAAGTACTTGCTTACTTGACACTACTATATACATGAAAAGAGGACATGAGTAATCTGCGCTTGACGATACTCAACTTTTCTTGAGAATCATTCGTTCGCTCTTAGAGACCAGTTTGAGGATAGAATTACATCTCCATCTGCGTCTTAGTCCACTTGAAGCCGATAGGCCGATGATAGGGTTTCGAATGACACTTTACTGGTTACTATGCTTGTTATAGAATATATCAAAGTCTAGTCATAGCATATCAAGACTTACATGTTGATGAGATATTATATAATAGATATTCGTAAATTCATTGAATATTCATTCGATTAAGAAAATACAAGATTGAACAAACTATAAACCCCAGATATTCACGAAAAAAAGATGAAAAATTTGAATAATGAAAAGAAAATCCAAAGAAGAGGTCTAAGGAGGGAAAGAGGGATGACACAATTGCAAGACCCGATGTAAAGATGCGAGCTTTATACTATCGAACAGGGTATGTGATGTATAAACGCCCGCCCAGACAAATATTTTTGAAGAGAGAGTTGTAGAGGTTGCACCGTAGTAAGAGAGGCCGGAGAGCTTGAATATATGCCGAGGAAAGTGAAATAAATACAAGGAGACGGTGAGGGCAGGAAATTTAGTCGAAAAGACCGAATCCCATATCCTCGTCTGACTCCTCCTTCTCCTCCTCCTTCTCAGCTGGCTTCTCCTCCTCAGCGGCAGCAGCACCACCTGCTGAGGCACCGGCACCGGCACCTGAGCTGACTTGGGCAGCACCACCTCCTGACCCGACGTTTAGAAGCAGATCCTTAACATCCTTTCCTTCTAGGGCCTATTTGGTTGAAAAAAGAGGATATGTTAATTTCTTGATGTAGTCTGCAATAGCGCACAAAAGCTAGGTAAAGTGTTGGGAAAACCATACTTTTGAGAATAGTGATGTCCAGATTGGCTCAACATCTTCGACCTTGGCGGCCTTTAGGAGTGTTTGTAGCTTGTCGGCTGTGATCTCAACACCGTCATCGGCGAGGATCAATGCAGCGTAACTATCAGATACAAGAGATGAAAATGTCAGCAAACAATTTCTCTTTGTCTTTCAATGAAACCAGCACATCCTCTATACGACTAAGCTGTATCCGCTAATGCAACATTCCCAAGATGATCGTGTGATAAAGTTGCTTCACAGACACAGCCCGTCGCCTGAGTGGCAGACCAATTGCACAAGAGGCGGAAGTTTTACAAAAGGCGGGATAAACATACGAAACAGCGAGTTCTGAACCGGACATTGTGATATGTGATGTGATAGAGAAATGCCTGAAAGGTATGTCCGTTAGCTATTTGGAACTACCATATATGATGCAGTGCTATATCGGCTTCGTCTGCTTCCTTGCCAACGTTGCTCTGGTATGTTTTGCATCTTGACAAGCTTATAGTTTCGTTCACTGCGTCCCGTGTGCATGTATATATATATTGTGGGTGTCGTTCCGAGGCAATTGGAAATAGAGTATCCAACATTTATATGCCTTTCCATAATCAACATCAATGTCGCATGCATCCTCATTTTCCAAATATGAAGTGCTCCATTGGTATATCCAACTCTGGCCGGTAATGAGTGATTCTGATGCCTGTAGTTCCTCTGGGACAACCGATTTCTCATAATTCGCATCTCATGTCTTTTTGGTCTTCCAGCAATTGAACGAAACTCTAAGCTTTGTCGAGAAGCGAAAGATACCAGTAACTTCGTAGTTCTTCAGGAGATTGACTTTGGATATTTTGTCCAGCTTTCGTGATCGATCCTGGGGAGACTGGCTTACTTTTTAGATAGCGATACTCAAGAGTTGGAGGTTTGTTCGTGGTTGAATGTCTAATTCTGTAACTGGCAATTGTAGATATGAGGTCGACAAGCTCAACTTGAGCGTTTTGGGGATCATCGAGTGTTTGGCTGGCTGGCTGGCCGGCCTGTGTGGGTATGTCCAAATGGAGACTAGTGCCGGAAGGTCGGTGGTGTGTTGACCTGATGGCCTCAGACCTGGGTGAGGGCTTGCTTGCCCTGCGTTGTGTGAGTGAATGACTATATTCTGACTAAGCTGGAGTTCTCCTACCAAGCATAAAGCATTTCAAGGACGAAGGGCAAAGCAGCAAGTTGGACAAACAATAACAAAATGCCTGATTTGTAGCCTCAAACTGTAATGGATGTTTGACCCTTAGACATTCATTTCTCACAAACTACTATACTCAAACATATAAATTCACAAGAAGAATACTTTGATAATAACTCAATAAAACAAGCTGTCTGTTAAAGACGAAATCGCTACAGCAATACAATGCCTAGAAGTATAAAGTCAAGTTGAAAAAAGACATATCTGCTTGCCACAAAAAAAAAGAAAAGACGAGAGACAGACAGTTGGATGTCATGAACCGCCATAAAAATTAACGCCATAATCTGTGCTACTCCGATATCAATGCTAGAGCCCTCTCATAAAGTTTCACAAGATATTCTGTATCTTCCAAGCCTATACTAATTCGTATCAAGTCCGAATCAACACCAAATTGTGCAGCCTAATCTGTTGTTAGTAGCAACGTTTGTAATATTGTACAACAAGATTGGACCTACCCAGTCAAGCTCCATATAGTGTGCTAATATGGTATAAGGAGATGTCAGTGTGAAGTTTGTTCCTAAACTAGGACCCTTTGCAGTGTTGATGTTATCATAAAATATGATTGCATCCTCTGTGGAATGAAACGTGATAGATAGTAAACCCCCATAGCCTCCTCCAGGACATTTACATCTATCGTAGTACTTTCTGGTAGAACTGTACTTGGGATAGTTGACTGATTTGACTATATGGTATGGTATGGTATTAGTATGTCGCTGAAACAAGAAACAACTTGAATGAATTAACGTTGACAATTTTACCTTTGTTGGGATGCCGCAAGAATAGATCACACACAGCCAAAGCATTAGTGTTGATGCGGTCAATCCTCGAGACAAAGTCTCTGCTATTTCTCTCCAGGAAAATTGCGTCTTCAGCCCATAGATTATCCTCGTACGATTGACCGAGATACTGAGTTAAATCTTTGTAGTATTGCCCCTGCGGATTCAAGGCCATACTTGTTTCTCTTTTTAGTAGGTTCTACTCAAACTAATAGCATGATGAACATACCTTCCTGCCATGACGTTACAGTCACCACTAAATATCTTGGTCAAGCTACTCACTATGATATCTGCATATGGTAAAACATGCACATTCAGGAAATTGCCAACGGACTCATCTACCACTACAGCGAATCCATACGTATCCGCAAGCCTTCGAATCCTTACAAGATCAGGAGATTTGAGTAATGGATTAGATGGAAACTCGCAGAATAGTGCTAGAAATCTATCGCCCTTCGATAATTGCTGTTCAAGCATATCTAGATCATCTGTTTCTCCCTTGCCAAAGAAAAGACATCCTGGGCCCCATTTTTGCAGAATTTTAAGTGTATCAATGTACGGGAATCTAAGGAAACGAACATCATTAAATTCAGTTCTGCGTTATTGGAGAGGATGTACGCCTACCCGAAGCATACTGCCTGCCTCTCTCCAAGCACAGAAAGCAACATTTGATGTGTACTAAAAATAGCATTCATACCAGTCGGGAAAAGGTACACATCATCCTCGGAAAGTACATGTTGCCGCTCATTTGATCGGGTCTGGCCCTCTTGTAGCTGCAGCATACTCTGTACATCCTCATCTTGCGAGCCAGCAATTCGTTTCCGTACTGTAAGTTTGGCGCTCTCAACGAGGTCTAAATTCATATTTCTTCCAAATCGTTCCTCGACAAATTGTTGGCTATCCTTACTCTCCAAGATGGGCCTCTGTTTCGTTTGGAATTGAACGATATCGTCACCTTCGGTAGACTGTCTCTGATATCTTCTTGGACCTTTATTCAGTCTCCTTCCAGTCGGACATGTCCCATTTGGTTCTGCCTCACACAATAATATCCCTTGCATCAATTGTCGTGAGCATGCTTCTGCTCGGCGGCTTGATATACCAGAGCCTGTATGTTGCCAGAATGATCTTCCAAGGGAGTATACTTCTTTTGACAGTATCACAGCCGCCAAACCAGATAGGCACGTTCTCGTTCCATCTTCGACTATCTCCTTGTGGGTCTGAGAAACATGAAATCCGAGTATTCTCAAGTCAATCACGGGAAGACTACGCTCCTCGGCTTGAGATTTGACAAACTCGATGCATGATTGAGCTATTTGGGTTGTTGGAAACAATAGACACTCCTCCCCAAGATGTCCATATTTCACTAGAATATTATGTGACAAAGCTTCAATGCTACGATGAATGAAAAACCTAGTGAGAAGCACATATATCAGTTTGCACTTTCTCCATAACATCTAATTGTGAGTGATTTGCGAAAGATCGAGCAGATTTACCTTGGATAACCATTTCTCATGGAACTAACTACCCAGTCTTCTCCCTCTTCGTATCCGACATTTGAATTCCATGTAGGTAACGAAACACTGACCGCCTATAAAATAAGTAAAAATATTAACAATCTAAATGTTAATAGAACAGAACTTGTTTATTGGGGGGGAAAGAGAATCCTCAAGAAAAAGTGTTTGAGCCAATCTGACAAACATATATTCTTGAAACAGTAATTCCTCGGATAAAGGAAGAACAAGCATGCAGGTACTGGACTGTGTATGCGTCGTACGTACGTGATGAGTGTCGGCAGGAATGGAATGGCCTAGCGGAATTGGTTCATCCATGGTGACCATCTCTTTCTCTCCTTTTTCTTTTATATATGTGAATAAGTTGTTTGACGAATTGATTGGGTGTGACGCGGGGTGTGTTGCAGTTTCCGAAAACAAACAAAGAGGAATGAGATTCTAGATACTTGGTGGGTTGTGTGGATATCCGTCTAGAAGAGAGGGTCTGGATATATTGCAGTCCAAAGTTCACTTCTTCTTCCTCTTTGTTTTCAACTTGTGGATTACTTATCAAATACGAGATCTTAATTGAAGTCGTGTCACTGTTTCTATTGCCTCAATTTTCTTTTCCTAGAAAGGCGCTTCTTCTTCTTCTCATACATGAGGAAGAAAATTCAAAGGAAACTCACAGGAGCTTCTTTATGACAGGACAAGCCCCAGGAATTTAAAGGTTTTCAACATGTTTGAGGAAGAGACGAGATGTCGCCATTCCCGATGTCGGCGAACCTTTTCTCATTCGAGTTAATCAAATTACCGACGAGACATCATAACGTCAATTAACGAGCAGCGAAATAAACAATTCTATTAAACCAATAGGCTTCATATGCTCGGGAGGGTCATGAGCTTTGAATTTCATCGCTAGAAATGATGTTTGGAAAATTGGAGCATCATCAATCGTTTGTTTCAATTAATGGCTTGCTTAGAATGACAATGATCTAACGCTCTAATTTTTATGTGTAGAACGCTCAAAACCGCAAGAGCTGCGTATTAAACAAATGTATAGTTCAACCTCTACATGCCTTCGAAATCGCCACCATCCTCTTCATCAATGTCTCCATCTTGTATCTCTTTCGCAAGCTCTCTTTCACGTTCTCTCAATTCCTGGGCATTTTTCAACTCCAAGCGATGTTGATTCATTGGGAAGCGCATAGCCTGATCTAATGTTAGTTCCAAGCACAAGAGAACGGAACAAATTAAAGAAAAGGAATAGTCGAGAATTGGACTTACAGTAACGCATTCATTATGAAGCTGCATGCAAAACTTAATACGCTCATGGAATTGATCCTGTGGCTCTTTTGTGGCGTAAATATCTAGCAAATCTTTACTTTGCATGAATCCCTTTTCATGGTTGATAGAAGCTTCAATCACCCCGTCACGGATCGCTTTAGCGACGATGTATTCTGCACTTTCCTCCGAATCCAAACGTAGGCGGACGCAGATGTCTCGCAAAGAAATCTTGGAATAACTTAGACTCATCATACGAATGCCAGTTTTAATCACGTTTTGGCGCAATCGAAGTACCAATGTGTATGTACCATCCTTCTTGAAAGTGGCTGCATGCTTGTTGAGCGTATCAAAGAACGCATCAAGTTCTCCAACTCGAACAGCACGAACAAGATCGAGATATGGCTGTAGAGGTTTTTCGAGCATGGGTTGTCGAAAGATGCTTCTCTCAGGAATGTCGCCCATCAGTAGCTCAACAACGATATTCAACTTGTTGGCAGCCTGGATAAATCCAGCTGCAACAGGCGTCTGTGGTGCTTTTCGTGTCGCACTCAGCAGATACTCATGTGATTCAGTGTATTTCAATTGAATTGCTCTTATTTTTCCCAAGTAATATGAGTATCTCGCAAGAATGTTATTAGCAGCAGAATCTGGGAAGGATCCATGCTGTACAAGAAGGTCTGCCTGTGTAATCTGAGATTTTGATAAATAGTTTCTCAATAAAAGCACAGTGATGGTAGCCTGTGTGTCAACATCCTTCCTCAATGTCGCAGTTCTTAATGAAGCTAGGAGCTGTGTTCGCAAGTCTGAATCGGAGGATTCAGGAGTGAGCTCATTGAATCGGGCGTAGTAAAAGTAGACTTTGGCTGCGAGGGAATCCAATGTTCGACGATTCAGACTGTGCATTTTCTGTACAAGTTCCTCTGAAAGTTGTAGACCTCGAGCAAGCTCTTTCTTGTCTAAGAGATACACTTGGACCGTCAAGTATAAGAACACGTCAATTTCAGGCAACAAGTCCTTTTCTGCTTTCGGGCTCTTTTCTTCAAGTTGGCGACCTGAAGCACCAATAGCTCTCAGTAAAGTGGCTGCCGAAGGGTGACCTTTAGGATATGTTTTTTGAATGACAATTTCAAGGATATCTTGAGACAATCTTCGCCTCAACGTGTTCAAAGATCTCAGCACTCGTAGCGTCAATCGTGAGTCGAAGTTGACGACAGCTCTTTCTAGCAGGACAAAGTTGGATTCCAGTCCTACATAAAATTAGCTCAATACGGGTTAAACAATATCCAGGTTATAGAGAGCGTTGAACAAACCACTTATTACTTCAGTCCTTTCGTTCTCTTTCTCTTTTTGTGCAGTATCTGCTTGTGATTCTGTGGGAGCATCATCCATAACTTCATCATTGCTATCTTTACTAACGATCTCAATGGTTTGTTCTTCCCCCATAGGAATATCACCGCCTGTCGTCCGTTTAGGAGCCATCTTTAGATCGTACAAGTGATATGATAAAACTAAGTTTGTTCTATGATTTGGAAATCGAACTTCTCAGGTGGTAAGGGGCCGAATGATTGATCGATGAAATGGCAATTACTTAGTACCGGAGTAACGAACCTGACAACATTAGCTACCAGTTTCCACTTTGTGAGCTCTACTGTAGATGGATTTCTCACCTTATCAAAAAAAAAAGTAGTCTCGTAATCAATCCTATGGGTTTCTGAAGACGATTTGCAAGTCGTAGACTGTGTGACCCTCAGAAAGACAGCTGGTTGGATGATGATAAAGTTGAGGTGTGTATATGATGGCGAACGGGTTGGCGTTGTTGGTGATGCTCACCGACTTGGCTGCTTGATCATCAAGCTGCCTTCACTTCACGTCTTCTTAGGTCAAGTCATGTGATGCTGAAAATCATCAATGACGCGTTTGGTTTTCGCACTCAAGAAATTTGCAGGCATTCCATTCACTCTCTCATGTTGACTACAAGTGAGTGATGATATGATGGTGATGATGAGATGAGGAAAAGGAACAAGTATCTATTTACATCAACAGTGTTCTAATCATCTTTATCAAGATACACTTACCGACTGAGAACCTCAGCGCACACGATTAATAGAAGGCTCCATTTCCTCCCAAAACTTCGAGGTTCAAAGATCTGCTGAAAAGTGGTTGGGTCCACAGGGTCTTCTAGTTGTTCAATCAATCAATCAATCAATCACGAAACCATTCTCAGCTTCCCGAGCTTGCTTCATTGACCAATTCACTCCTCTGACAAGATCCTTATGATCAGAATTTGGCACCACGAAATATTTTCTGATAAAGCGACGGGGTGACCTTTAAACGCATGCTATCAAGCATTTCACGATTTACAGTCTCTCAAGTTTCAAAAATGCGATCTTCAAAAGTCCATATAAGCAAATTACCAACGTCTTCAGATCTGTACAATCCCGCCTACATTAAAAAGTGGTCATGCTTGACAAATAAAGAACCACCATCAGTTCAAAACATTAAGTCTATATCGATCATCGATTTTGATAACAGTGAGCATATCCTTCCTCTGATGGTCTATGTGACCTAAACACGATTAACCATTCTTGCTGATTGTTATGTTTAGCCCTATTCAAATCACCCTTGCCGAATCCTGCAGTATGGAGTGGTCCAGCTTTGGGCAGTTTGTCAGGGCCTAATTTCATGCTCAATGGTGGTACGTTTGATTTTTTGAAAGATGTGATGCACAAGGGTTGATGAAGAATTATGTAGGATGGTGGCATGACAGTCGGATTCTAGCAGCCACCGGTTTGGGAATGGAAGCTGAGGAGCAGCGCGCATGGGAGGGTCATTGGAACGAGGCAATTGTAGTAGACCAAGTTCCTGATACTAACGGGCGATGCTAACAAAGTCAATGCAAGTCTAGGTCGACTTGGTTCACTTGTCTACTCAAGACCCCGAGTGCCTTACAGTTCTACTCACAGGTCGAAGTATGAAGAGTTTCCCTGCAATTATACAACGAATGGTCGATAGCAAGAAGTTGACATTTGACATGTTTGTGCTTCGTCCGACCAATCATCCCTATACTGGAGCGACGATCGCCAACACACTCGCCTTCAAATTGATCTTCCTGGAAGAACTTCTTCACACCTATACACAGGTCCAGAAGATGTATGTATATGAGGATCGAATGCCGCACTGCGTCTCCTTCAAAGAGTTTGGAGCTCAATATAACGAGGTTGTATGTCTTCCAACAAACAAGGATAAAGACGAGACATTCGACGAGACACAAGACAAAAGAAGCCGTCTGCCCGTTAATGTTGAGATCATTCAAGTTGCAGAAATGCATGCTCGCCTTGATCCGTTGAACGAAATTGCAGAAGTTCAAAAAATGATTATTGAGTACAATCAAGCTAGCGATCGTCGGGGTCCAGCATTTAAAATCCGGAAAAATGTTTCTTTTACTGGTTCGTTGTTCCATCTTATGTCTGATTATTGAAGACAAAGGTTGTGCTAAATGTTCAAACAAGGGTACATGCTACCCTCCCTAGTGGCACAGCAACTGCAGAAGCTATTTGAGAAAGATATTCCACGTCCAGAGCGTGACGGAGAGATCAAATACCTAGCGAGTAGTATCTTGATCACGCCAAGGCCATGTCCCAAGCATATTCTGCAACGGATCGGAGGTATGGGAGCTAAAGTTGATTTTACCATCGTTGCCTTTGGATCATGGGACGATCAAATCTGGGCTGTGCGAGTAGAGCCGTCACCTTCAGATGTAGTTGTCCACTCCGACAATTCGCCAATGGTGATTGTGCTTGCACACAAAAAAACGTGTAGGCCAGTTGATGCGGGTAGGATCAATAATTGGCAGAACATTTCTTCGGAGAGTGAATCACGATTGACATTTACAACGACAATTGGTGAAAGATCAATGCTCTTTATTGAAGAAGATATTTCGCATTACAGCCCTCTCAATAATTCCTCTTCCATCTCTTCGCCGAAGCACACTTATAACTACAACAGTGCTAGTGGCCTTGATTATGATGAGACTTCGAATGTATCAAGCTCTGCTTATAGCCAGGTGCATCGTGGTCAAAGGAAAAGACGAGCAGAACACGATAACAACGGTCATGCCAACAATTATAGAGGTCAGGGTAGGGGTAACAGGAATAATAATAACAACAATGGGCAAGGTAGCGCCGGGGGCTATAGAGGTCGAGGGTCATATCGAGGGTTTAAATCTAGTGATCGTGATGGATCAAATTCTAGTCGAGAGCCTAGATATTGAGATTGCTGGCAACTGTCATTTACTCGACCTTTGAAGATGCGCTTTATGTTTCTCTACAAGGATCGAATATCTATAGTAATGTACTATTTGACTAATAAGTAATGTTACGTTGTGTACTATAGAGGTTTATTCGCAAGGCATAGTCGATAGGGTGTTTGGAGCAATAAGCGTTTCAGAAACTCTGAGAATCTTTGTTAGATTTTCGGAGAAGCATGGAAGAACATTTGGGAAGTATTTATTTAATTGAATCTGTGTATTAGAATACAAATTGTTTGGAATTTGATAAGAC
>Ga0160427_10001177_pt1 | contig 16066 bp, 20 predicted proteins | sample SolpanmetagenomL_FD_108194 | JGI IMG/M metagenome (GOLD analysis project Ga0160427, IMG submission 108194) | Solar panel surface microbial communities from Lawrence Berkeley National Laboratory, California, USA - L | ecosystem: Engineered > Built environment > Solar panel > Unclassified ...
ATGAGAGTTGTGCTTTGCTAACCATGGCATTTCTCTGTAGATTATTACCAGAACCAGCTCCTACTCAAGCAAGACCCTCCACACCAGCTTCAGGTACACAAGGTGGAGGGCATCACAATACATCGTTACTCAGTTCTGGATTGTCTAGTGGTCTCGCTCGATTCCGGTAGAAGAGAGAGGAGGAGAGAATGAGAGAGAGAGGGAGAGAGGACATATATTGAACATAGCAAGCAATGTACTTTTAAACCGAAAATCATAATGTGGCGTTTCACACCTTTTTTTCTTGTTGGTTAATAGTCTAGGCACATATATACAATTTGTAAACTTGAAGGAAGTCAAAACGAAAGCAAACACGAATTCTCCTTCTTCCTTTTCCTATTCCCCTTTCCCATTTCGCTTCAGATACAGGAGGTACAAGAGTTTAAAGTACAGAGAGGGAAGTGTAAAATTATAACATATGGAGAACGTTATATGTGAGCCAAGATATGACGTACTTTTTTCGTTACAGTTCAAAAAGAACTATGAGACGCAGAGCTCATTTTTCAAGAAAGTACAGAATATGAAATTGGCCATGCACACATAGACAACGGGACAACGAAGACGAAGAACAAAATGGAAGGGAAAAAAACCAAGAAACGAGTAGACTTAACAGGAGCTCACAAACAATCACTATTCGCAGAACGCGCTCTGTGTTCTTGTGCTTGCTTAGGTATTCCTTGTTCACCAGCACATGAAGAATGGGGGGGAAATATTGACCATGCTCAGCAAAGAAGGGGGAGAAGTGAGAAGTACAGGTACACGCAGCTACGCCAACGCAGAAAGAAAAGGACAAAAAACATTTAGAAGAGAGGCTCAATCGTGTATGTTTGATGATGACAAAGCTGCCCGCTTTAACGGCGGGGGTGGGGGAGGAGCCTTTTTGCCGATTCGTGATACTGGAGGCGGTGGTGGCTTCCTTGCTGAACCGGCTTGAGATTGCGCCGACATGGTCGATAAGTTAGACGATGAATTCACTCTTGATGTTAATCTACCAGACCCGGTTGAGTTTACAGGTGAATCTGATAGATGGTCACTGTATTGCCGTTCGGGGCTATAGTTGTTGTTATTGCTTTGACCATTGGAAGTGTCATAATCATCCGCAAACACATCTGTGTCTACTCTTGGCCTACTTGAGGTGACTGGCCGCAAGTTCATACGGGCTTGATTCGATCCTGAGGGAGGCGGTAGAATGTCGGTGTTTGTGCGTAACATTCTACTATGAGGATTACTGGTGTGTTCATATACACTGGCGCTATTGACACGTTGGAAGCTGGGTCGGAGGGGTTGATCAGAGTTTGATCGTCTGTCACTATCGTATTCCGAGAATGATGTGTTTGCCGATGCGACTCTTGATCGAATTGTTGGTCGCTCTACAGGCATGGGAGGTGGAGTTTCAACCTCACGCTCTCGGTGCCCATTGATGGAATGGGTAGTGTTGGATCTCGATCTCGTCTTCTTTAATATGTTTTGTCTGTTTGATGATAATCTGTTTCATGACTATTAGTATTTCGCTTTACGCATTATGCCTGATCTTAAAGCGGAACATACTCGGCAGGCCAGTTGTCCCGAGCTTTGAGAATTATGTTCCTGCACTTCTCATAGTATTCCAATTCTGCCTCCATGAAATTGCTCAAATCCTCCAACGTTTCTGCTTCTGCTTCCGCGATATCCGTCATACGCCGGCAGACGTCCTCGTTAGATTCTTCGTATTTGATTTTTTGTGATCGCAACTCCTCTTCCAATCGAAAATCCTCTTTTTTCTGCTTTTGCATCTTGGACAATGTAGCATCATAGGCTAAACGTCTAGACTCAAGCTTCTTTCTTGCTGCCTGAAGTTACGTTAGAGACACATATCAATCTGCGATAGAGTAGAAAGGACGACAACATACTTGGTATTCCTTCATCTGTGCCAGAGATCTTTCCAGGGACAGCAGCCAAGTTTCATTAATTTTCTCAACATATGTTTCCTGTACACGAGCTATACTTTCGTTTGCATGTCCCAGAGCTATAAAGAATCGAATCAGTTTGACTGTCTCTAGCAAGACAAGAACCCGATTGTCCCAATAGACTTACTTATCAAACATTGACCATATTGTGAATCTGACTCAAACTCTTCTCCATGATTCAACATGGATTGAGCGACAATGTCCACTGGGATCATCTTCTCCTTGTCGTCACCCTCTCTTCTCTTCGACAATGATTTGATGTAGATTTGAGCAGACGAGTGCAATTTGTCCATTCCTGAGGATTTAATCACATTATTACTATTTGTTCTGGCTTCTCCACAGATTGGGCGTTTTGTAGGTTTGTGGTAAGTATACCTTCGTTTCTCATCTGCATCTCCATCTCCATTGCCTTGAAATCGTCCGAGACAGTCGTTTTGTTGTCTTTCCCCATCTTTTCTTTGCCCCATTGGAGCGCTCGGTCAAACTTTTTGTTCATGTTCATCTTGAAGATCTGCTTGGTTTATGACAGGTATCCCAATCTAGTTTGGTCTTTCGTTCTCTAGACTTCTTTTTTTGTTTTTGTTTTATTCGTTCTATTTTTGGGAAATTGTAAAGATTGTGTCGTGTTCTACCCGATAAAGTTGTTGAACATCAATCGACGCAAATGTTGTCGAGCGAATTGTTCTCTTTTCGGGCGAAGATTTAGCTTTTAAGGTTGGGGAAAGAAAGAGTCGGGCAGACAGGAGGTCAGGCTTAGAGAAGGGAAAGTTGAATTCAAAGTCCTCTAGGTATTTCTCCCTGCCGGAAAATGAAATCGACAGCTGCCAAAATATACTACTGGTGGGTACTGTACTGTACTTGGGTGTTCTTGTTGTCTGTCAATCGTGTAACATCTGGAGTACCAGACCGACTACGTAGTGGGTGAAATAAGTACTTAGGTAACTCCGCTATCAAGAATTTGGAGATTAGCAGCAAATGACGAAACTCTCTCTCTCTCTCTCCTTGCGTTCCTTTTTCGAATTGGTGCTATTTGAGTTAAAGTGATTGATTGATTGATTGATTGATTGGGGCCGTGATGTCTGTATGATGCAGTCTGTATGTCAATCCTTGCTGTTTGATAGAACGCTTACCTCGATTCCAGCAGTCAAGGCGAGTTAGTGGATAAATAAATAAATAAATAAAAATAGGACAAAATATACTCTAGATGCAAACAGCTGAGCACTTTGATCCAACCAATATAGAGACAAATATGGATGGCCATATGGTTCAGCAGTTAATACTTGGCTTGACTCGAGGTACAAGCAAGAAGGTACAAACAGACAGACTTATGCATGATCAATTCCATCTAATTAGAAGAGAATCAAAATCCACCTTCAAGGATGATATGTATGAGACAAGTTGCATATGGTTGTTACACTGCTCGATCAATTCCAAGTTACCGATTTTCGTGTATTTATTTATATTCAAGATCAATTGGTCAAGATGAATTCTGTCTGTTGCATTCAGTCAATTAAAGAGGGATTAAGAATCACCATTAGCATTCACAATGATGCATTCATTATCAAAACAAGTAAACCAGATATGTACAACTAAAAGTATATAGAACTTTCGAAGTTTTAACAACCAATAATCCTTTCTTTTCATACATGTCGAACTCAGTTGAAGCTGTCGTTTCATGGTACTGAAGAAGGACCCCTGAGCGAGCACCTGCCTAATCGTCCTTGTTTTTTTCTTTTTCTTATTTAATCGCTCATCCATCGTCATGAGTCGCATCTTCTCAATTGCTTTTTGATGCCGCCCCCAGTACACACATACATGGGTTTCGCATTTTCTCGCCACGACAAGGATATAGAAGCTTAATACACTCACTATCTGATACTGTGCCTGTGGCGCGAAACAAAACACAAATTGCCTCTCCTTGGACGTGACCTGTATGGTTCGAAGAAATTGGTTCTTTTTTTTGCAACTTCCATGTTTAGAAGCTGTGAAATGAAGAAGGCAGAAATGATAAGGTAAGTACTCTCTCAATTCGAACAACGCCAAGATACATATCACAAGAAGAAAAGAAAGGCTATAGGGGTGCATTAAAGTATCATGTACATTCACTTGTCTGTGTATATGTATTGCTTCCTGCTGTGACTAGAGGAAGTAGTTTTTATCACCATTCGGAACAAATAAAGATGTGATTGATCTATGAAGGCATCTTCTAAAACGCATGCACTCAGAGAGCGCCACCTACAAACCATAATGCTAGCTTTACTCCCCAGCCGACCTTTCTGTCTTCCTTCTCAAAATCTGCCAGCTTCAATGGTGTCGTTTGTCCCCGTAACCAACCTATCTCATCTGATAAATCTCTCTGTAGCCGTTCGTCATTTGTGATTACAAGCGCGTTCATTTCTAAATCCAGATTGTGTGATCTCTTGGTATAATTTGATGATCCGATAAATGTAATGCTGGGATATTGAGATTTAGGAAGAGTCACCCATATGCCTGAGAAGAGTCAGTTCATTTGTATTTGTACTCTGCAGCTGGTATGAATAGTTTGTCAGACCTTTTGCGTGGTATGTCCATCCATCAGCCACTCCAACTGTTCCTCGTCTCCATTCTAGTAGCTCGACTTGATCTTCGCGCTTAGACTCGACTACTGCTCGCAGAAATCTTTTGGAAAGAACCAGGTAGGCTGGAGGTAAGTACTTCGAGATACCCTTGGATCCATAGAAACCATTGGCTTCTGGGGCTGCTGTAATTACAGTACCTCGCTCAGATTTGGATGCTAACAACAACTCCTTGTAGCTAGGGTGCATGTTGAAGTAACCAGCAGTAAAAGTCCATTTTGACGCTGAAAAGTCATCATGACATAGCATTTGTAAAACTTGAGTAAGACCTCTATGTTCAGTTGACGTGTTTTCGGGATAGAGAACCGGTGTGAATTGGCCAAGGGGATAAACAAACGTCGACGAAGTGGAGGTTTTTACATCGTTTGCTACTGATGATGGCCGTAGGAGAGGTGCGATCAAAGACGTAGCGGCAATTTTGAACTGTTTAGCATCTTGTAGTGGAGAGACGCCGTGATTGCCAGACGGCCACTCCAATTCATAACCAGCAGGAATGCCTTTGTCGGCTTTAACACGGAAACTCATTTGACAGACGGCCTCATGGATTTTTGCATAGTAATCAGTAAGAGCCTTGCTGGAGAATAGATGGTATCGATCCTGTCGATTTGTAAAGTAGTCCTCCGACAAATTTGCTCTGTCTCTAGTTAGGATAATTGCCTTGATATATTGTAAACCTGCTTACCCCGACAAAATAATCTCGTCATCAAATCCATAAAGCTTCATGTGCTGTAGTCCCCATCCCTCATTTATACGTTTTGGAATAAGAGCCTTCTTAAATCCCCTGAGATTCGGCGTGTGATACATGCGAAGATCAACCCTCTCCGTACCAAACTCCTCTACAAGCGAAGCCAGTAGTGAAGCGCATGACGTATCGGGAGATTCTCGTGTACCTCTCAAGGCATCTGTCAATACGGAAACCTTCAACCCAGGTTCATTTCGAAGTGCAGTTCGTATTGTGTCTATCTAAAATAAGATTTAGCAAGAAATGTCGAGTCAGGGGATTATGGTTCACACTTACAAGTTCTTTCTCTGACTTGCCAACATATAGTGTAGCCAGAAATATTCTTCGTTTCGCTTTAAGGATTCGGGCCTACGAGTGAAAAGTTGTCTGCTCAACATTACCCTTCTATCCTCTACATTCTTCATCGTTCAAAATATGTTAAGAAGCAAATACCTTCAATTCGTTGTAGAAATCCTTGGGTTCTCTCAATATAGTGACTTGGTGTGCATCGATTTCAAATCTGGGCGCAATTTTGTCAAGTTCATCCACAAGTCCCCCCAACATGCTGAATGTCGATGACGCTGTCTGGGCTGATTGTGAGGAACCAATATTTGCTGAAGCTCCATTGTTCGACGATGAGAAGAACGTTCGAGGTCGGAAGATGGTAGTAGTTCGCCGGCAGCAGATGGTGCGCGACTGCCTGAGCAAACAGGACCGCGCAGGTGCTAGCAGCATATGGAATAGTAGAGTATATCTCTCTCTCAATCAGTCAACGCTTTGAAGGAGTTGAGATTGTTATTGCTTTTGAGATTGTCTGATGCATGCATAACTTTGCTTGAGCAATGGATTGTCAAAGAAATTTAATTGAAAACATGTGGTGCACGAAGCGAATTAATCAATTGCAGCCATCCAATTCTAAAGGGCTTGGTTTCCCCCCCAAAAGCTGCGACTTCCGACGTCAATTGATAGATTGATTGATTGATTGATTGATTGATTGATCGTCTAGACTTCTTCAACCTTCAAACCTTCGACTTCATCAAACCACAAACCCGCCATGAGTACGCTACCAAGAACTCTGAAAAATCTCTGGAAGATTGGATTCAGAGTACGTCTATCCCTCTTCTAATTCTTGAATATACATCACTAACTGATTACCTTTTTCCGAATCTCTAGGAATACTTTGCACAACTCCAGGTAATGCCAACAGCTACATTAGACTCGCCATTCGAAAAATTATCGCTAATCAGTCGACTAAATTGCATCTCTTAGACAGTGGGTACGAATCGAAAGGGATAATATACATATTGTTGGTTTCTTTGGAGTCTGACATAGAGTACGCAGGTGATACGAAAGCTGGAACACTAGTCGGCATCGATCGCTACGGCAACAAATATTTCCAAAATGACGAGGAGGAACTACCTTGTACGCAACATCCCATGCACTTCTATATCCATATTGAAAACTATGAGGAGGAGGAAGGACAATATTACCATAGTCTAACATATATCTAACTTACACCATACAGTAAGAACCAGATGGATCGAATACAAAAACCGTATGGACTATGATCCGTACGTTTGGCTCTTCCTCCGTACAATATCAATTGATAATATTTGTCCTTTCCGCTGACTGTTATCAATATTAGATCACAAATTGAGCCTGGATGGTACCTACAACCCCCATCCTCCTCTTTTCTCTGTCTATACAAGCAAAAGAATATATCAACCACAAAAACTTACACAAACATAATAATTTAAAAAAACAGGCACGCCTGGATTTCACACATGAACGACAACCCACCCAACACAACTGTAATTCCAGGCACTGGTCATACCAAATGGGGACTCCCAGAACACCGAGAAAATCCAACGCAAAGTAGAATGGCGTACAAACCTTATCCTACGTAAGTCTACGGCCACATGAAGAATGAGAAGGCGATACTTTTTATTATGGAGGAGTCTATACTAATCGCTATATCTTTCTTAGAACCATCTCTAAGTACTCTGGATGGGAACCAAAGGTCAAGGAGAGAACTTGAAAGTTGGAAATGAGGCCTGATTCGTTTATATACATTGTAAAGTAATTCTTGCGTTGCATCTTTGTTTTATGCGTTTCTTTTCGTGGTTCTTCTCTATATTAAAATTTTTTGTGGAATCTGAGACTCTTGTGCTGTTTGTGTTTATATATCCATGACTGGATAGGTTGAGAATACTCATGTATGTTTAACATCTGTGGATATGTCCTTGCTCATCATTGCATCGTGTATACTTTAGACAAGCCATGCAATGAGAATTGCACGTAAGCATCAAGCATGTTTCTGTGATTGTATTGCATAGGCTATAGGCTACAATCACCGTACATATTAAAAATGGATAAATTTGAGAAAGCTTAAGATGTCAACCGCTTTTTGCTACCCCTAAATATGCGCCAGTGTCTTTTTGAAAAACTAAGAACTTAAAAATGGTTCTAGATACCAGATTGAGAAAAGAACGAGGCGAAATGAGATAAATGAAAGGCATACAAAAGTTATAGTCAAAAGAAAAGAACCACATGAAGACAACACAAACTTCGCTGATAAGTTCACTATAATCGATGTTCTCATATTCGATGTCCTACGATCGAAGACTGGGTTTCTTCATGTAGGCTTGAGAGGATTTTCTTTTTTGTAGGACGCTGAGCATTTTCTCGCGCCCGTGAAATTGGCGACAGAGGCAACCAACAAAGAACCGACTACCTACTCGATGCCGCTGCCATTAATAATCATGCTAGTATCTCCAGCACTGTCTTTTTGATCGTTGATTTGCTCAGTCCGATCATGTAAGGTTGCTTGAGACATGCCGTTTGTAACATGAGCGCTATCAACACTATCGCCTGCTTCAGAGTGAAGATCAACACCCTTGAGTAGATTTGGATCTTTGAATTTTAAAATCAACTTTAACGATCGTGGTGATTCATGTTCTAAAATCGAGTCTGATCCGACCGAACCGTTGTCGTTGTCGTCATCACTGGAGACGTCTTTTGCATCGTAATTCTCATCAGTTTCATCCTGTTCAGACCCAGATGAACGAGCCGTTCTTTTTCCATCAGGTGCGTCAAGATCCATCTCTAACTGACGATGTGCTGTATTGCGTGTCGCGCGGCCACTTGCACCACTTTCACTAGCAGTGTACGGGGTGTCTGTACCATTGACCAAGAGGAAACCATCTCCAGGTAGGCCAGCACCTGGTCGTCTACTTTGTCGTCCAGATGCCGTTGTGTAAGGGCCCAAATTACTAGGAGATACTCTCCGAGAGCTCCGGGTGCCAGTTCCAGTGTTGTAACCTCCATCATCGTCCGAGTCGAAGTTGTATCTAATACGTTTGCCTCTTGTTCGGCCCTCATACACAGATGGGCCCACAGAAGCAGCCTCGAAGTATGCTCTTCTGTGTTGACGATATTCCCTTCTTTTACGTTTCTAGCATTCATGATTAGAACTACGCTTTTTGAACAATACAAGAGCCAGCTCACAGTTTCTCCTTCCTCGAACCTCGGTATCTCTGCGATAATTTTGCCTCTAAGCTCTTTCGCGTTCTTTGATCCATCTTCTTCCAGGATTGTAGCAAATTCCCGCAGCTCATCTATAGTACCGGCAACGGAAAACCATGTCGATTTCTGAGCACCCGGACTGACGTATTCTTGGTATACACGAAAGGTAGTATCATCTAGTAAAAAGTCAGTATTGAAGTAGGTCTATATGCCCACATGAACATTTGCTACCTTTTCCCTCAATCAGATAATACTTCTTCTTATCCCGATCTGTGCCCCAAGGTAGAACTGCAATGCTGACATTTCCATCGTCCTCTTTTCGGTTCAGTTTGTAGTTGTCTTTGAGTATAAGTTGTACAGCTTCAGAGTGCCTAAGAGACCACAGAACCAGCGTACGTATCATCGTCAGCTGGATCAGATATTAGCCCTATCAGTTTTGCATTAAGTTCAGAAGTTTGATGAAAATTCAGGCGGTTCAGGGTTGAGCAGACGTACCCGTTCGACTACAGCCATATCAAGAAACGTTCGTCCACCTTGAAGCGGATTCTCCTCGTTCCATGACTCTGAGCCCTCTTTCCAATGTGTCGTTATTGCTTCCTCCAATGCTCGTCCATAATGCCCACGTCTAAAGATATTCAGATCAGCGCACAAGTTCACAATCTACTTGCTATCGGGAACATTGTTTCGTACTCGACATTCTTTTTTCGGTTGAGCACTAAAGTCAACAGCTTGCAAAGTAGAAGCTCGACTTGTTCGGATATTGGCGTAGCTTTGAGCCCATCTTCTAGTTCTTGCGGTCCTATCTGCGTATTTCGAAAGAGCGAGCTAAACTGTGACTGAAATGCGATCACGAAAGCGAAATCGGGATTGTCCTCCAGCAACGGTTCACGCAAGATTGCTGTTCTCCGCTTCTTTTGTGTCTGGCTGATGGATATTTGTTCTTCTGGCTCGACTGATGGTTCTTTGGTGCTATTGTGTGAGGTGTTGTGATGAGACCCCAAGAAACTTGGTTCGTCTTCTGAATCGTTTGGAGGAGGACTCGACAATGGTGAACTTAACGAAGATGAACTCATTACCAATGACGAGAAGCTTCGAGCTTCACCAGCAATGCAATTGTATAGAAGCAAAAGTATTCAAGAGGGTTCTTAAGATTGTTGTTTTGGTTATTGCTGGGCCTTGGGAATGATGTATTTACTCGTGGTACTCGACATATGATCACAAGCCACAGACGATGAAATATAATAATCTTTACTTCAAATTTTGATGAGAGAGGAAAGGGGCTAAGTTCTTGTATACACGACAGATATTTTAGTCACTCATGCATCTTGCATGAACATCGACCCTACAGCGTTTCTCTTCTTCCATCTATTTTCAAGCACAAACTGCCTCTATTCATCTCAAGAAAACGAACGTACTATTGACCAACATTCATTCTTCCAAGAATAAGTTTGGTTCCCCAACCTAAATAGATCAATTGCCACCGTTAAAACACAACCTGTGACCCCTCCATACTGCGATCCCATCAACACAACAGTTCTTTCTTCCACTCTTGACGAGAAAAGGCTCGATTTTAGCCTCGTATGGCTCCAGTCGAACATGTTTTGTAATTATGTGAGGTTTCTCATCGTGGTTTTGTACTAAACACCGGCCACACATAGTAATTTGCTTTCGTAGACTTTCTCCTGCATTAATCTGTTTACAGAGACAAGCTAGTAGATCGGCCATGCGGCCTGTGAACCTCAGACTATATTCTTCGACATAGGTTTCGATCACAGCGCCGTATTGGCGTTGAGCAGAGCTTGGTATCCCAGGTGATCATTCGTCGGATCTAATCTCCTACAAAATCCCATGAAGGAGGGATTCTTCTTTTGTGATCAGAACCTGCATTGCTCCTGTTCTGATGACCACAGTAATGTTTCCCAGATTGCAGTTTCTTTTGCGACGTCGTCTAAGCGAACGTCTAAGCTATCGTATTGCCAAAAAGTACTGGGGGAATAGATGAGGTTTCGACATCTCCAACATCAGAATGGCCTTCATGCGCACTTTTAGATTTGATAGACCACTATATACACATAATTAGTTTACGACGATCAGGTTCATCCTTGTGTTGCAGCGATGGATTGGGTAGCCTTACATCTATTTCTATAGTAACATTGGCTTTGCGCCTTGTGGAGACATGAATTGCGCCAGTTACGCGTTTAAACTGTACTGTAACTACAATTTCCTGCGCCTTGCGTTGATTTGGTGGAGCACTCAAGTGACAATTGACGATCTCATGAAGCTCTGATGGAGATGGAGGATGGTGTTTCTCTTTCTGACCATTTGTTGTGATGATATGATGAGCAAGTCTGTCTGGATGAGTTTGGTAAGAGCCATTCTTGCATCTTATCTTATCTTTTGGACGATGATCACATGCCCCATGGATTGTTTGTTTATACAGTCTTTGTATGTTTGTTCGCAGCTCACTCGTCTCAGCCTTCTGTCATACCTACTGAAGTACTCCACCAACTTCTGACTGGAACAACTTCACTTCAATAACTTAACTACGACAAAGGCCGACGATAAATAAGAGTCTCAGGTGTTCAGTACTCACCAAGCATTGGGGAGTTATTTCAAAGGAAAAAAGTCAGATCAATCAGATGATATAAATGACAAAATTCTTGTATACAACAGTCATAAATTAACAGTATCCGTTGTTCCCCATAAGATAATGCAGTAAAGCATACACGACATGGCTGATAAAAACCCTCTTGCCAAAAATCAGAGGTACTCTGTATTTTCTCTGAAATACAAGAACAGAGTTACTGAGAAGTCTATCCGAAAAGCCTTTGAACATGATGTTCGTTCCGAGGACGACTACTACGATTCATTATGGCCTCCATGGAGAAGCCCACCCATCAAACGACGATTTAAGATATCCTCATTTTTCAGTTTGTGTATGAACAAAGTACTCTAAATACTCTTTTTCGGGCACTAATCATACCTTCTCAGACAGGGTCCGATTAAGACGAGCAGCGCCACTACTTTATGAGAATCTTCGGATTAAGTATTGGGAGCTTGTATGTTGGACAATGATATACCAAAACTAGGTTTGGCTGATAATTATCCTATTTGTTTCTCAAAGGACGACGATGAATACCAAGAGTGCTTCTCGCATCAACTTGAACCAGTCTCAGGATTAGGATTTAGTGGTTCGTACGTTATTTTTGAACCAGTGTTTCAATCATACTCTGTTTTAACTGATGTAAAACAACCATAGTTTGTTCTACTATACTTACGACAAGTCATACATAATAAAAAGTATTGGCAGAAAATTTGAATACAATTTTCTCTACACAGAGTTTCTCGAGCAACAGGTCAGATATTTTCAAGAAACTGAAAAAACACTGATCGCCAAAATTGTGGATGTTTTGTTCTGTTTCGACAGACGGTTAGGTGGTATTTTTAATTTGAGGTAAATGTCAAAAATACTTTCCATAAACTAACAAGGAAGCACTTTGTGCTAAATAACAACATCAGTCCCGCTCATTATCTAGTCATGGAGAACATGTTGAAAGACATGGATCCAGACAAAGGCTGGAAGAAGTGGGATTTAAAACCACAGCAATTTTTTGAGGTACTTTTAAACAAACGCAGCTTCCACAAACTATTGGAGCTAATATCTTGAACACCTAGCCTGTGCGAGATCTGGTGCCAGATAAACTCAAAACCAAAGCAGCCAAGACCGGACTGGCAGACACATTAGAAGCTCCTGAAGATATGATCCATTTACGTCAAGACCAAAAGGATGAGCTTTTCCGCACACTCGATCGTGATACCGCGTTCCTGGCAGAAGCAGAGACGATAGACTACTCTTTGTTGTTAGGACGATATCCCGTTGATGGAAATGACGCACCATTACAACCAGAATCATTTCCTACAGGTCTTGTGTCAAGTGATGGAAAGTGGGTGTACAAGATGTGTATCGTCGATACATTGTGGAATGTAAATCAGCTGGCGGCCAAGTTGACGAAAGCTGTAAGCATCATGATGCCTGAACAGACTATTACCACACAGCCAGCACGATATCGGGAGGAATTCTTGACAATGATGGACCGATATGTGGTTATAAGTGATGAATCGACTTAAACGCTCGAGATGAATTTGAAGTCATACTGGACTGTCGTTCCACGTGAATGAGTTTACAGAGTGTGGTATATGTTTTCGTATTGTAATTGATGCACGATTTATTTCAAAACTATATCAATTATTTAATTCTGATATTATGATATATAATGATAGTCATGCGACAAACGCACTGACGATGCTGCTACACAGCTTCATAACTCGAAGGATATTCTGATAAATCATCGAACAGAAACGTTGTGTGCTTGAGTAGTTGTATCTGCCATTTTAAGCATGTAAGGTCCAAGTAACCCTATTTGGGTCAATAACACAACGAAAATATTGGACGGTCAACAAGCATCTTGTTGTTGGTAAGGAAATTGTAACGTGGTGCTTGAGGGCACATATGTGGTGTTGGCAAATTAGTGATCAGACCTTTCATTCTCTTCGAGTCCTTCATACTGACTGCCACATCACACTATGCTTACACAGTCAAACAGTTGAGACTGACGCCAGGAGAAGCCCGTTTCTGATAGTATGTAAAAAAAAACACCGCTCAACACTTGTCTCAAAACTCATTTCAGATTCGAAAATCCTCAATAGTTATTGCGTCTCTTAGCCTTCATTTTATTATAAAAACCCTTCTTCCCCGAACGCTTGGCGACTTGAATCTCGTTATATTTCTTCGTAAATCGGGATCGATTATCTTTTGATGACATAATCTCGTCTACAAAGGACTTCTTTCGATCTTTGCGATTAATTCTAGCAGAGTGAAATTCGGTAGATCCCTCAACGATTGTTCCCATCTGAAAGTATTTAGGCAGCTCTTTTGAATCATCCTTCTTGAAATGCTTGTGTGGATCGAGCACGTTTCTCAACTTGATCATTTGAATCTCTCGCTTGATCTGAGGTGTCATCTCAGTTTTTGGCATGTTGAACCATTTTGCTCCAGCAGTCTTGTCCTTATTCTGTTCATTTTGAGACTTTTGTCAGCAATTGTATCGCAAGGTTCAAGTGTTAAATTGCAAAAGGATATGACAGGTTCAGCAATGCCTCAGTGTAACTATGATATATGGGCCCTCATTTTGTGCAAGCGTGCCTCCAAAACGGTGACCGTGTTTGCTCGGTTTAAAGATAAAATGGGAAAGTTATCATCATTGGCATGATGCTGAATGTGTGTATGACACATAATAGACAAAGTGTTTGAAACATACTTCTACTATGGTCCTCTTGATTTTGAGGGGATCTTCAACCCTTCGATATTGCCGAGCGGCCTTCTCATCTTCGATTGTCGTAGCCTTTGGCACTAATTTTGAGTGGGCCAACTGCACGGGGCCGTTCAGGTTGGATTTGATGTAAGGTTTTGGTAGAGCTGAGCCTGGGTTCAGTCTTGGAAATCTACAACGAATTTTTTTGTTAGCACTTGTACAATGTACCAAGGCTCGACAATCAATTGATATGTTGAATCATGCAATGATGTGGTACCACACCACTACAAATTTATTTCAAAAGAAAAATCGAGAGAAAGGAGCTTTGTGGGTGCCGGAAGGGGACTACTAACTTACTTTAGCAACGATGCTATGGATGACGATGATGCTTTTGCCATTGCCAACGCAGTCGCGTTTTCCTTCATTCGATTCTCTGCCTCAAGTAGCAGCGCATCGATATCTAGATCCCGTCTGACAGCAGGCGATGACGGAGCATCATAGTGTGTTTCGACTCCACTTCTTGTGACTGTCATGGCGTAAAAGAAGACGTGGAAAAGTAGTGGTGGTGGTGATGATGATGATGTTGATGCGTTGATGTGTTGTTCAAAGAGTCAAGACTGAAATGTGGGAAGGAAAGAATCTGTGCCAGCAAACCATCCTTTGTAAAGAAAAAATCTTTTTTTTCTTTCTTTCTTGCGAATTTCGAAAAATTTGAATGGTGGCTGGCTGCCTGCATGATCACGTGCTCATGCTAGATGACGTGCAAAGCAAACTCTCTCCCTCGACAAACCTTGAATGATTATTTTATGTATTTATTTACTTATTTGTCTGGTCTGCACATACCTAAGTAACTCGAGAACTTGATATGGGAATTGCTCAGAATTTTGTATATGACGCATACATCCTTCTTTTTAAGCAATGCTATCGGATTGATCGAGCCAGTTCAGTTTCATCTATACGGGCGTTGTGCGTTGTCCAGCATATCAACTCGATGTTATATATGACGAATATTGGATTTCATATTATATAATTATACTTACTACGACGTAATCCAGCGTCTTTTGTGTGCTTTACCCTACACATCAAATGTATGGAGAATATAAAATGTTTAATCCTCGTTGATAAAACCTAATATATGATAGTCAAGATCAAATTGATAGATATTTTGGCTCATCGATATCGTAGGGAGCGCCTGTTCAGGCATACATTCAAGAATCTCGAGCATAGACAGCCACGGTAATGCCTAAAGCTGAGACCTGCATTCTTAAGTCTTACCTTGAGTGGATAGAATCAATGCTGGGCTGTGTTGCTCATAAACCTGCATACCGCCTTATTTTGTGAGAAGCGACAAAAGGTCTATAATATGACCTTTATCGTTGCACAAGACCACTGTCTGAGGAGTATTGATGATTTTTCCGATAAGACTGCTAGGATAAGCATCTATATTTGTAAGAATTCAAACATATACGCTGGCCTCTCTTTTGAAATGAGACATAAGCGTAAACATCTACTCTTAATATCTTGATGATTGGTGGTCATAACAATCTTACGTTGCCATGATAGCCAACGCTCTAAAAATATCTTACTATATTTGGACGTCTAAGAAGAAGAAAAAAGGACTTGCATAGTATCTGCACTATCCACTTCGGCACGTGGATCATGTAAAGAACAGGTTTTCATCACGACATGATGCATATGTGTATTCTTATGGGTTTTCAGCCGACCTACGCGCAGGCCAATGTAATGGACAAATGAAGCTTGATGCGACGATCCCCTATCTCGTCAGAACTGATTGTAGCCTAGATGTATGCTAGTGATGTTTTAGCCTTTCAAGTCAAGTGGCCTGAGCGTGAATACAATTGGAGTTTAACAATGCAACGAGTAACAATACAGTGATCACATTATGGC
>Ga0160427_10001179_pt1 | contig 16050 bp, 10 predicted proteins | sample SolpanmetagenomL_FD_108194 | JGI IMG/M metagenome (GOLD analysis project Ga0160427, IMG submission 108194) | Solar panel surface microbial communities from Lawrence Berkeley National Laboratory, California, USA - L | ecosystem: Engineered > Built environment > Solar panel > Unclassified ...
GACTCCTAATGCAACAAGAAAAGACTCGGGCGCGTCAAATCGAATCGCGAACACGTTCGCACAAAGTTTGCGATTCCTATACCTGGCTGATAATCGTTTTCCAGACGAAGTATTTGAGGAAATATCGCTTTTGGGTGAACTGAGAACGTTGAATTTGTCATATAATGAGATATATGATATCCCACCAAGAGCTCTTAGCCGACTACCCTATCTAACAGAACTTCACCTTTCAGGAAATGAAATGACGAGTCTACCTACAGACGATCTTGGAAATATTTCAGCTCTCAAAGTATTGCATATCAACAACAACAAATTTCAAACTCTTCCAGCAGAACTGGGAAAGATCAAGAGACTCAATGTCCTAGATGTTGGTTCTAATTCCCTGAAATACAATATTTCAAATTGGCCATATGATTGGAACTGGAACTGGAATTTGGAACTCAAGTATTTGAATCTTTCTGGTAATCGTCGATTGGAAATCAAAGCAAACATGTCGACAAACGGTCCGAGAGACCAGAGCTTCACAGACTTCAATGCTCTCAAGTCGCTTCGGATACTTGGACTCATGGACGTGACTACCACTAACCCATCCTTCCCTGATGAGACTGATGACTGTCGTGTGCGTACATCAGGCTCTCAAGTCAAGAATATGCCATATGGGATGGCAGACACTCTTGGTCGAAGTGATCACCTTTCGATGATAGATATGGTTGTTCCACAATTCCGAGCTAACGATGAGGAGGTCCTTCTGGGCTTCTTTGATGGCCAAGCTCTATCTCATAGTGGAAGTAAACTAGCAAAATACCTACAAGAGCAGTCGCAATTTTATCTGCAGGATGAACTCAGAAAATTGCGAGACGGAGAGACTGTACCTGATGCCCTCCGGAGAGCGTTCTTGACAATGAACAAGGAGATAGGTCTTACAGGAGTTCAGTCAGACAACGAAAAGGGAGGCAACACCGCTCGTGAAAGAAATCGAGGCACAATCACAAGCCATACTACTCTTACCAAAGAAGATTCTCAAAACGGTGCGACTGCAACACTAGTATACATAAGCGGCCACAACATGTATGTCGCTAATGTTGGCGATGCTATGTGTGTTCTGATCCAATCCAATGGAGACTCAAAGGTATTGACCAAAAAACATGATCCCATCTCACCCAGCGAGCTTGAGAGGATTCGTGAATCCGGAGGTTTTGTCTCGCGCACCTCTAAAGTCAATGATGTTCTTGATGTTTCACGAGCATTTGGATATCTCCATGTTATGCCTCATGTTAATGCAGCCCCAGATGTCACAGAGTGGAAAATTACAGACTCTGACGAATTTCTAATCATTGCGAACCGAGAGTTGTGGGATTATATAAGTTATAGGACTGCAGTGGATATCGCAAGAACAGAAAGAAGCGACTTGATGAGAGCAGCTCAGAAGCTCCGTGATTTTGCTATTGCCTATGGTGCTCCGGGCAAAATTGTTGTAATGATGCTTGGAATTGGTGATTTAGTACGAGTAAGACGCAGAATGCCTGGTCCCTCGGCGGGCCCCGGCTCTTATAATGGTGGAGATGATGAAATTGTGGCCACAAAGAAGAGAAGACAAGCTCCTGACGTCTCATACGACTCAGTAAGTTGGCGCATTCACATTATTGATCTTTTGTACTAATCGTGAATAGACTCTCGGACGACTTGATCCTGAAATTGCCCCACCCGAAGGACTGGTCTGCCTTGTTTTCACGGATATCAAGGGATCTACGCTTCTCTGGGAGACATATCCTTTTGCTATGCGATCAGCTATTAAACAGCACAACGAGATTATGAGAAGACAACTACGGACATGGGGTGGGTACGAAGTCAAGACCGAAGGTGACGCCTTTATGGTTTCCTTCCAAACACCGACTTCGGCTTTGCTTTGGGCGTTTAGTGTGCAACTAGCGCTGCTCCACTTTGAGAGTTGGCCAACAGAAATACTCAGAACAGAGCAATGCCAAGAAAAGCGCGCTGCAGATGATGAGGAGACTTTACTTTATCGGGGTATATCTGTGCGAATGGGTATCCATTTTGGTGAACCAGTTTGTGAGCGAGATCCCATCACTCGCAGAATGGACTACTTTGGACCCATGGTCAATCGTTCTGCTCGTATTCAAGGTGTCGCAGATGGAGGTCAGATCACAACGAGTAACGATTTCTTAAAGGAATTACGGAAGATTGAGGCGCAATATGCAGAGAGTGAAGGTCAAGATCAGTCGGATGACAGCTTTGGTGACGATTTTATCGACCGTGTTATCAGGAAAGATCTCAAAGAGTTGAAGAAATTGCAAGGTTACGGCATCAAGGAGATGGGAGAGCGCAAATTGAAGGGTCTCGAAAATCCCGAGTTTATCTACATTATCTATCCCCCCGTCTTGGCGGGACGAGAGACTGCCGATCTCAGCAATATTCAACCTGCCGCTCAAATTGGCGTGCCACCTGAGGCATTGCTTCCCCTCTTTGACACTTGTCTCAAGTTGGAAAAGCTTTGCTCCATGCTCAATTCCGATCGCTTGCAATCGGTCTTCATTCAAGATAGCGAGTATAGCAAGGAAATGGTTCGCAAAAAGATTGCAGAAGGAACAGCAGATGCTCGAATCATGGAATTCCTCGAAGGTGTCATCACGCGTGTTGAGGTAAGTTTTTACACCCCCAGAAATTCATATTATGTCAATTGATCAGTAATTAATCCGTTTGTTATAGAATTCTATTACAACGCTGTACATGCGGACATTATTGAAGGGTATTCCCAAGATCATCTCACCAGATGGGCCGACGTCACGAAATAACCCTCTTACCTTCTCTTGTCCATTGGAGGCGGTGCTTGCGTCTTTGAGAAGTCTGCTACAGACGGATCCTAGACTACAGCAATACGGTAGTCCGACAACAACGACTAGTATGTTTAGTGATGGTGATGGTGATTATGCCCATGTTGATCGTGAAGTGAGCGAAGAAGAGTAATGACGGTCGATATTGCGTGATCGTTGTTGTATGTTCCTTTGTGGTCTTTACAGATTTTTTTATATTTCCTTAATTTAAAAATGCCCTCACTCAATCTTCCAGGTCTGGTTTGATATCTTCAAAGATGAACAAATAGGAGAAAGCTTCTTGTGCAGAAGAGGGTCTCAGTCATTGCTTGTGAATGCTGCTTTCAAGTTATCGTCGTGTTTCTTATCACTCTGCAGATATTCTTGTACAATTTAGTTGTTGGAGTTTCTCTTACCATGGTCATTTGCTGTTCCTTCTTTTGTCATCAGTTACGTATCCAACGTTCTGTCTCTATCTTTCTTGTTTTCATATCTCGCATGTCTTTCCTTTCTGGTATTTTTTATGGAGTTCTTCTTTCTGCGACTTATTGTCTACTGCAAAACAATTCAAGACTCTCAATAAGTCACATAACATATCTTTCGTGTTGTGGTGTGTGTACACATACGGTAGTAGGTACATGATAGTTGCAAAAGCGACATTAGCGGCTTCGCTACTTTTTGTTAGGAGATGTGCATATATCACATCTCTGAGAGAAAACACATACAAAATAGTGGAGCCACTGGTACGGCTTTTGCAACTGCCATGATCCTACCTTTCTACACTACCAGTATACCTTATATGAAATTCAGATGCAGATTTCAGAATTTTTAAGAGAGACACATTCCATTGACCAGGATATTCCAATAGGTATGGAAACGTGAATATCGATGGACATAATTAGACAAAAAAACTATTTTTAAACCAAAAAGAATCAAAAAATCAACCAATGTCCATCCCACGAAAAAACAACCGATCAGAATACTAAGTTCAAATCTTGAATCTGACTCTTTTTCTATCGACGAAGGACCCCGATGGATCAACATATCAGAATTGTAAAGAGGGCTGATCAAATACGAGCGGCTTGGGAATCGAACTCCGATGCAGCAAAAAAGTAAAAAGAACAACAACCGGGATTCCCAAATTGTCACCAACTTTAGTACTGATCGGTCGATAAGAGGCTTAGATATGGCAGAGCGGACGGGATGCCTCGCATGTCCTCATTCTATGGTCGTTCCTGTAATATCCACGCATGAAGCTATACATAAACACATACAAGCCTAATAATCGTTGCCAGCTCACTCGATAGCTCGAGCAGCAACCGCTATCATACAAAGCATGGTCGCTGCACGTATGAGGCCTTACTTTCACAGCACATACAGCCATAAGCCTTGATGCAGTCGAACCTTATCAGGCTCCTTCCTTGTCTGATATACAACAGATCGTGTAAAGTCGGTATCTGTTCTTTTTCGTCGACTCCTTTCTGCTTTCCAAGATATGAAGGTGTTCATAGGCTCACTTACATTGATCGTTATATTATTATGTTGTCGCTTTTGAAACCCTTCTGGACTTATAGGTATCAGGGGATCTATACCTAGATCACGACCTGGGCAAATTCTTACGAGAGCGGAATATATTAATAGATAAAGCTTTTTGTGTATCATGATTGATTATCAAATGTTGGTAAGAAGAATCTGATTAATTCTGATTATATACTTTTGTTTCTTAGTTCGCACACTTGAACCACTTTCTCTCTTCGAATTGGTGTTATCTTGTACCTCACTCTAATATTACCAATAATTTAGTCTTTCTAAAAATGGAAAGGCTAAACTATTGGTAATGAGAACCTGTTCTCTATATCCTAAACAAGGATAGTTCTTGTGATAATCTTCGTCATCTAAAGGCAGAACTTAAGTTTTGTCTACCAAAGGAGAAATCAAGATATAAGTAACAATAAGTATCTTTGCAAGATTTCTGTCTTGAATATAATGCTAAGTCTTTTTAATAGACTATATTTTACGTCTGTACAGCCCGGATGTTATTCTTAGAAATTTATACCCTAGATAATTTTTAAGTACATCACCTTATGTAGCGAATAACAGCAGTAGGACACCTTTTTAAAAAAATCAACTTTTTTACATACCTTAAACCTAGTTTTCGTGATTTCAATAACTATGTACGTCTTGACTACAACTCTCCGTCACATAGATGCATAGCTAGGAGTCCATATCAGCCTTGCATCATACTTTTCCCTTTCTTGACTGTGTGATGCAAAACTAAAGCGCGTTCTCTTTTGTAAGACGGAAGAAAGTATCTTATCTTTTACCGCAACTATCGCTAGTGATCTATGCCAATAATCAAATCCAGTAATCTTGGCCTTGTATGACAGATGGCCTCTTAAGTCTTCCTTAAGTAAATATATAATCAGTAATCCTGTTGCTTTCCTCAATTTCTTTTCAAGGTTTCCAAAACAAATTCAAAAAAAACTCGTAGCCGCTTATTAAACCTCCAAAACTGGTTCTCTTCTCAACTATAACAAATCTCAATACAAAGTTTGACCCAAAAAATAAAGGATAATGATGATAACAATAATACACTTACACATATGTCCCTCAGAAGCATAAAGAAGAAACATAGACCAAAAAGCAACATCATCATGACATCTCTCAACTACCGCCACTATCCAAACCTAGTTCACAACCATGTGCATACTGCTTACACCACGTCATTTGCACAACGCCCGCACCAATTCCTCTTCTAACCATCCTTTCACGCTGTTCAAATAGACGAAAGCTTGCATCTGCATAAGTTCGATTTGTACCGTCAGGCAGCTTATTTGTCGACCACAACACTTCTGCTGCAGCAGCAGCTCGGGGCCAAAGAAGACTGTCGATTATCGATGGATCTGCTTGTTCTGACCACTGAGAAACTTCTCCGCCGAGGACGAGATGTTGAAGATCTTCTGGGATACCGGCAAGAGGATCGTATGAGTAGACTGAGGAAGAAAAAAGAGTTTATTGTCAGCAAGGACAGCCAGGAAGGATGTTGTAAATCAAAAGAAAGAAATAGAGGAAGGCGGTGAATTAAGAGAGAGAGTAAGGGAACAGATGTTTAGCAAAGTAGGAGAACATGTACATACTCAGTCGCCAGTTCTTGATTGGTGTGCAATAATCATTGAACGGGAAATATGCAGCTACAAAATCAGGCTTCGGATCTAACCAGCCCCCATGACCACAATCAAGATACCAATACTGATAACTTCCAGCAACCACTCGATGTCCCTTCTTTACTATTGCCAAAACACTATCTGCGCTAATCCACGACTGAACGACAACGTCCTTACCAAGCGTCATGTTCCAATCCAGTAGAATTTCTTCCCAGACCACTGGGGTAAGACCGTTACGACGAACATCATCATGTGTATCGTTGATAAACTTCTCAAGCAATGGTTGTATGACTGTTGAATCGTTAGACTTGACTGTGCTGTCAAGGTTGTATACGTTTTTGTTGATCTCATCGCCACCAGTATGAAACCACAAGGCGCCCTTAGATGCTAGTCGTGGTAGGAGATCATCACATAATCTAGTGACGAAATCCTTGACAGGGGGATAGTTGAGCTTGAATTGACCAGATGGTGGTTCTGCAGAATAGTCTTGCCAATTAGGCTGTATGTTGGCAGCCGCTATTAGGTCTGGGTATGACAAAGAGACTGATGATGTGTGACCAGGCATGTCAATTTCGACAAGGACTTGAATACCGCGTTCATATGCATAGTTCATCAGCTCTGTGATGTCACCGACGGTGTAGAACAGACCAGGCGCAAAGGCACCTTTGTTCGTTAGATCCTGTTAACCAAAATCCCTCTTTGTCAAAATATGTTCAACTCTCGCTGTCGCTTCTTGGCCTGGTCGGATATGAAACTTACTGGCATACTCTTAATAAAAATTGGCCATGATTGCGCATCAGTCATATGTAGATGTAATCTCTGATATATAGTTAGTCTCCGGGATATATTTCTAGCCTCACTCAAACTCGAAAGACCCAATTAAACAGAAGTTGTAATTACGAACTTACATTCATTTTATTCCATGACATGGCATCCATTGTCCTCATTATATCTACTTTTGGATACCAAGCTCTAGCGACGTCTAGGTTCAAACCACGATGGCTAAACTTTGGTTTGTCCTGGATAGATATGGGCGCCATATTTGTATATATGTGTTCACCTGTCGTTGTGGCGTAAAACATTTGCGACAGAGTTGTCAAGCCATGTAAAACACCCACAGAGGTATAGGCATCGATATTCAATGTTGCCTCTAGACCCAACACTTTCAGAGTAAGATTATACGACTCATCAATGGGATTATCCGTGCCGGATAATTTGGGGTCTTCTTGGTGCTGAGTAACAATGATTTTCTTGAGGGCAATGCTTTTATTTGGGTCATAGGTGGGTGCAAAGTTGGAGTCGCGAGGGCGGGATTTCCAAGGTATATATTTATCACCAAATAGTTGGACCTTTGTCCTTGAGATGGCTCTTGTGACGCGATCGCGAGTTCTTTGAACGTGAGCATCGTTTGTCGGCTCGTCGTGATAGGCTCTGAACGATGAGGACTGCGAAAAAGACAGTTTACTGAGCAACCGAATCTTAGATTGACTTGCGACTCTGGGTGAAATGTATTCAATGCTCAAATCTGGTGATGCCCACACAGTGTCGTTTCCCTGCTGCTCGATTGTTGTTGGTATAGGCCATAATGCAGAGACGACGGTGCTTGCGATGCTGAAAAACAAAAAGAAGGACTTCATTGTTTGACCGTTTTTCCAGGCGAAGCTTGACGATGCCAATCAATCAATTGAAGATGTAAAAAAATCCCGATAGCCTACGACCACACAACAAGATTTATCGTATATCGAGATATCTCCTGCACCTAGTATATATGTACGTATTATCGCTCTTGAGCTTTATTGAGGCGTCCAGGTATGCTGCTTGCTCTGTGGAATGCAGGCCAATTCCAAGTCCTCGATTGTCATTTACTGAAGCTCAATACTAGTTGCAGCAGCCCGTATTCGCTTATATGCACTTTGCCCTTAACAGCCTTGCAAACAGACTCGAGCCAAGATGATGTATTTTCTGCTGCTTCACCTTTTCCCGCGATTGATGATGACGAACAAGAAGAAGAAGAGGAAGAAAAAGAAGAAGATGCAGATGAGGATGAATTACGAAACAAACAATGTGCCTTTGAAAGGGCTTTGACTATACTAAAAAACAAGTTTAGAAGAACAAACTTGTAAGAGGTTTTTGTATTCGTTTCGATTTGGGAGGGAGAAGAGCCTGTTTGGGCATATAAATAGAATTCCGCCTTCCATTAACGTCAAGGCTCTGCACACCACCATACTCTAAACATACCATCACCAAGATCTAAGTCTCCGCAATTGTCTACGGATATATTATTATTGATTGATCAAATTAATGTACCAAATAGGACTTGGACTTGCAAGCTGGCATTCTCAATAATAAAAGCCTGTTTACCATTGGGTCAATGAATGATTGATGTTCTTTCAAACGCGATTTTAACATTTGACAAGTGGAAATGGTTCTACGTACGTTGACCAGCCAAGATTATATAAAAGACACACGTCAAAGTAAGTATGTTATTAGTATTCTCATGCATGCATATGGTTCATACCCCGCTGCAATATAGCCTTAGAGTAGAACAATCGCAATGTAACACCAGTAAGCATGCATCCTAGCAGCGATCATATCTCGATATATCATGTTATTCTTGGCACCAGGGTCCTCCATGTTTAAAGAAAGATATACAATCTTGTATCCTTCACATATTTTCCATCATGGTTCGTCAGATTCTTCACTCGACAGTCACTAATTGACCAATTCCTTTCCATTCTTTTTGTCCTCCCCTGCTCTTCTTTCCCTTCCCCATGTTGTAGTCGTACCGCGAAACAGAATCAATTTGGACAGCGCCAACGATTTGGTGGATATAGAAAGAAAAGGCAAAAAAGCAGGTATCAGACTCTGTATGAATATGAGAACAAAGAAGCCGTTTATACTAGCCGTTTTCCCTAAGCTTTTGCACATGTTACAAATTAACCAAAATATGATTACAATCCGAGTCGTACACCCAAACTTTGTCGATATGTCGCCAAAAAAATCGATCCCTTTGTTTGTTTGTCTGTGTGTGTATGTGAGCAAGAGTAATCTCCCGATCAACGACGATTCATTATAGTGAACGAAGAAGACCTCCGAAATTCTGTTTTGTTTTTGTCATTCATCACTTTTGACCTCTGAGCCTTGGCCATTGGTTTTGTATTAAAGCTGAAAGGAAGCAGATAAGCATACTTACAAACATATGTACAGTATATACTTGTACACGTCTATAAACAAGGAAAAAAGAAGATTTTGGCGTAAATAATACTAAAATTTAGTCAAGACTATTATTACAAGCAATCAGAAAGGACTCCTTCGGGTATTCTTGTCAGACGTTGTTAGGATCACAAAGCCAATGATGGATGTATGAAAAACCCCGTTTCATGCCATTGCACCGGTTTATTACACCCGAAAAGGAAAAGAAAACCCTCCGTTTCTCGATCAGATGTATTAAATTGATGGGAAAAACATCAAGCTGTATGCACACGCGTACTGTTTAAGCTGTCGATATGTCGCACGAAAGAAAGAAAGAAAGAAAGAAAGAAAGAAAGAAAGAAAGAAAGAAAGAAAGAAAGAAAGAAAGAAAGAAAGAAAGAAGAGTCAAGGAGAGTTTTGCTATTTGCACAAATCATTTGCATTTGTGTACGGATGATTAAAACCATTTCGTTTGTCAGAAAGTCCTTCTTAATGGAAATAGTGCAATATATTGGAATTATTTTAACCAATATGATAAACGATTTTTGCTTCTTCTTTATTATTCTTTTCATTCACATAAGAACCCTCATAGTTGTAGTCCTCTTTCTTCTTTTCTGTTTTTCAACCTAATCAAAATTAAGCTTTTTTGTATGTGATTGTACAGACTTTTAAAGCATGTACACAAATATGTGATATGATGGTGTAAAAGCCGAAATAGCAAAAAAGAAGAAACGCCCAACTACCAAGGCCAGAGTCGCAAAAGTCAAATGCACGATTTCGACCAAAGAAATCATAAAAGTACAAGTAAGAATATGAAGAAATAAGAGACCACAAGGAAGAGAGGAATTATAAAACGAAGAAGAAAGAAAAGCAAAGTAAAAATAGGCTCAAATCATAATCATACATGAATATATACATTTTCGAAAATAAGATGAGAAAAACAGAAACAACGCTCCCGTAGCTATGAAGAGATATATCAAAAAGAATAAATGGCAAAAGCACCGGAAGGAGGAAAGAATATCGTATAGCACAGAGACAAGGGCAGTTTCCATATCATTTCAAGTCATTAAAATCTCCTCAATCTCCCTCTTCAAACTCTTCATTGTCAGCGGCTTAGGTAAAAATCTATCGCTTCCCGCCTCCTCACACTCCTTCTTACTCCCACTACTCACGTTGGCCGTCAAGCTTACAATTCTCAATCTCCCCTGTAACGTCCCGTTCTTTTCCCATTCTCTAATTTGCTTTGTCGCTTCAAAACCATTAAGTACTGGCATTTGGCAATCCATCAATACAAGTTTATACCGTGATCGGTCAGCCAGTATCTTGTCAAGCGCGACACGGCCATTCTCGGCGAGTTCAGCACGATGATTAAGTTTTTGAAGCATTTTGAGACCCAGGTGTTGATTGACAATGTTGTCTTCGACAAGAAGAATGAGTGCGTTGGGGTCTTCGGTTTGCTGTTGTGACTGAGTGGATTTGGCGGACGTGTAAGCGGGTCCGAAGCTGACGGTTTTGGGGTTGTGTGAGGAGGGGGAGAGCGGTGTTGGAAGTTGGTCCGCAGGGTTTTGCATAACCTCCAAAGAGTCACCGACGGAGAGTAGAGAATGGTTAAAGTCGAGGAGCATAGGGTTAGGTGGAGGAACACCGTGGGCGGAGGATGCGGAAGAGATGACAGTTTGTGACATAATCGAACCGTTGTCGAGGCGGCGGCGGAGAGAGTCGTCGACGATGATGGGTCGGCGAAGCAGGGTAACGGTATCCATCTTTCGCAAAATGGAATAGCCTTGAATTTCAACGTCTCGATGATAGATGAACCAAGAGCATGACGACGTGGGAAAGATCTTTGTAAGCTCTGGAGTGATGTAGTCAATATCGAGTATACACCTATCAAAATCTAAGTCTATTCCTTTCTCCAATTTTTCTTCTGTAATCACTGATGTATTGTAATGTGACGAGAGAAATTGTTGAATAAGTCCTGCAGTCCTTGTGCTCCGCAAGAGTATCGCGACTCGCAATTTGTGTTGAGGAGGTGGGTCCACTTCAGCCTTTGTAGCATTCGGGAGCAGTACCGTAAATGTTGATCCAACACCTTCTGTACTCTCCAACGAAATCCGTCCACCCATCTTCATTATTAGCTGATGGCAGATCGCCAGTCCCAATCCCGTACCTTGGTGCTTCCTTGTCAAGCTGGTATCCGCCTGCCGGAAAGGCTGAAAGATGATTTTCAAGTGATCTGGTGCAATTCCAATACCAGTATCGGTAACAGTGACACACAAGTGATCCTCTTTTATCCATATTCGACAAAACACGTAACCTTCCTTTGTGAATTTAAGTGCATTCCCAACTAGATTCATAATGACTCTAGCAAAATAGGTCTCATCCACAGAAAATATCTTCGGAACATTTCGTTCCACAACAAGAACAAGTTCGACACTCATAACATCGGCTATCCGTATAGCGCACGTCTCAATCATGTTTCTCGCTGTTTCTCTTATGTTTAAATCGGTTGCTTGTGCGCCTGTCTCAGCGTTCTCATTTTCAAGTTTTGTAAAGTCCAAAACGTTCTTCGTAATAAGATCTAGAGCATGACAACTAGCTTTGATTGTCTGCACGAAACTCTGTTGTTCATCATCGAGTTGCGTAAGTGCTAATAGGTCAGTGAAACCGGTGATGGCATGGAGTGGTGTTCTCAGTTCGTGACTAGCGATACTGATAAATTCCGTCTTGACTTTGTCGTTACGTTCTGCGGCTTCCTTCTCTGCGAGAGCCTTCCAGAGTTTTCGCTTTGTCATGACCATCTCCACAAGTCTATCTCTAGACTGTGTTACTGTACGAGCTAACACAACATAACTCAACAGACATGTGATGATGGACACGAACGCAACACTGAGCGGAAGGACGGTAGGCGGGAAGATGTTTTCGTCATAAGGCGGCGGGATAGTTGTTTCGAATCTTGCAGCCATGATTCCTGTCCAGTGCATCAAGTTGACTCCCGTGGCCGCACACACAGCAAAGGAAGATTGTCGCAGGCCATCCGAGTCGTTTGGCATATAGATGATGGCCACCATGCAAACAACATATGCTACAATGACCGACAGTCCTACAATATACCAGTTGTACATTATGACACCATCAAAAACCATTGCCTTCATTCCACAATAATGCATCGCCACTACTGTTAAGCCCATGATCAAACCAATAAAGGACGTGCGCAAATCCAAGGTGTACATGAGATGATAAAACATCCGCACAGGTATACTCTTTTTCGCATACTCGCTCGATGGTCTGCTCGTTTGTTGACTTGTCCGTCCACTCGCGCTGTGAATTTGTATTACTCCACCGAGGAGCAAATGCTGTCCTTCAGTATCGCTATCATCCGAATCATCCGGTGTCGTCACTATAGGTTTATATCGGTTTACGTCCGATGGAGCGCGATGAACCGGAAGATATGGATCTGATGATTTTCTCCGTATAATTGTATTGCTTGCTAGCCCTAACATTGTGCCAAGCACGGCAATTACAGCGGAAAAAATGGTGAGAGGAACAGAGAAATCAATTGGAATTCGAAGGTTCAAAGCAATCATGGCGACAAAGTGAAACGCCCATATCGAACATCCACCAAATGCGATGGCGGCAAGAAGGATCCACATAAACGTCTGCTTGCGAGAATGAGCTTGGCGACATTGTACATAAAGTTGTGTTGTTGTGTATGCTCCAAGTAAGGACACGAAATAGGAGAGTACACAAAGCCAAATTCTGTATTGCTTCTCTAGAGGATATAGAGTTGTTGGAGACGTGATGACAGCGGTGATGGTGCTGTTATCCAACGACATTCTTGAGTTGCTTAAACTGGGTGACCGGCAGGCAGGGAATCGCCTTCTGTCTGAGTACCAGCTGGATGGTTCAAAGCGAAAAACCTCGAAATGTTATTTGTACGACCGAGAAAGTCCTGAAGCTAGAAGGAAAACAGGTCAAGGATCGCCGCATTCATCAACAATACTTTCACCCCCTGTTTGTATGGGCAGTCCGCGCGCTAAGGGTGGTGAACTGAGATATCGCTGGTCGATTATGTTGATGAAGTTGTGATGAACTCAATTCACTCAGTTTTATGGGGATAGAATGAGTTGCTGGGTCGTTGCAGACAGTTGGGCAAAACAAGCACCAAGTTGGTTATTATTCTGCAGAATATGGGGCAACCGGGAAAAGAATGGATGGATGATGCCGCCTGTTACCTGTCCACTAAAAACTTCCCAATCTAAAAATGAGAAACAAATGAGAGGAAAGGGCGCCACAAAAAAGGGTCGAGTCTAGGAAGGTGCATCATCATCACCATGTCCCAAAGGGATCTAGAGTCTCGCAGATGATGTTGGTCTCACTGTGCATCGCCACCCCTTAACTCTAATCAAGCACCATCATTTCGCTGCAGTATATAGTAAAATACCTTAAAGTAATGTGAGTTCTACAGTTGAATAACACAGTTGGGTTAGTGCTTGAACATACACTATAGTAAACACCATCAATTATCTCTGACTTAGGCTTGAATAGATTCCTAGGCCTTAGGTGTGGTAAGGTTACCACATGTCCACATAAAGCTTTCTCAGTTGTTTACAGACATGCAACTGATTCACTCCTAACGAGGGGTTTTACGTCGATCATCCCCTCGAGCTTCTCAAAGTCCGAATGCGAAGAAAAACCGCAATACTATGGAATTAAGGTTCACCACTTGCTGTCTTTCGTCCATCCCAGTTTGTCCTTTTTCATTTCTGTCTTTGATTTAAACTATCCAAGCTAGACAATAGTCTTGTGTAACTCCATTCTCGTGTATATGATCTCTGCAGCGCTCAATAATATCAAGGCAATTGTAACAAAGGCAAACAATAACATAATTCTATCCAGGAGAAGTATATATACAGTCGCACAGAAGGGTCCCCCCCATCCTTGTTGACCATTATGATACATGTAACTTGATGCAGAAAGAATATGCAACTACTCACAACTTACAATCCTGCGAGCTCAGTACATTCTGTTTCTCTGAAAGGTTCCCAGTTGTATGCATAGGTACATATATTGGCCAAAGGAGGGAGCTATTTAATTGTCATCTAAGCTTGCCTTGCCTTTTCGGAGGGTGGTATATGGAACAACGATAAAGGATAAAGATCAGATCCTTTCGCCGGAATGGTATGGCTCATCCATACCTGCGTATACATGTACAATATGCAAGGCTGAGCTCAATACCATTCAAGGTATGCTCATTCTTTTTAGCTTTCGAGCTTGAAGTTCAGAGCTTGAGCTTTAACGTCGACAAGTCCTTTTCCCTCGGATTTTTGCCCTTCGTTTTTAATCTTAAGACACATTGCGGCAATCAATTGCAATTGGGTTAGCATTGTAAGTATTTGAGTAAGTATCTAGCCAGGCCCTTCGACAGGAGTACGGGTAGTTTGACTGATGTACATTTTTACATTTATACGTTGACGGGCAGCAGTGGTAACATGCATACTAGTATTTGCATCGGTGCTACCTCTGAAATGCCTTCTTCATCATATCATAGTGTATGTGCACATTCATGTATGAGTCCATATAGTAGAAAGACAAGAATTATCATTGATCATTTTAGTTGCAGAATAAAACCAAGATATTCTTATAGAAATATCAACATTATGATGCAACTCTCAATTTCATACCACTGTATTTTAGGATTTGTGACGTAGACGAAGACATATTTGTAGAAGAGAATGCACGGTATCAATCACAGTTTCACGAGGTCACTGTCTTTTTATTTTATGGGAAAGTTGTTCTAACTGCATTTAGGTATTCGGTGTCAATATAGTATACGACAAATACGAGGCACTTGAAATCTTCACAAATCTAGCATGCGCGAAGACTATGGTCAGTTGTCTTCGTATTTAGCTATAGCCCTAGCCTAACAATCTCAGATATTACAGTTAGGAACTGCTTGGGTGCTGCATGGTACGTATTAATGCGAAAAGGTATAATAATTGTCTGATCGTATTGATTACGCATACGACGTCGCGATCGTATTTACTCTTTTAGCAGTTTTGTTTTTAGGCGTTTGATTGTCTTGGTGCGAAGCTTCTAATGTCAACGCCATATATGTTCGAAACATTACTCAAGCTCATTATGACAAGGATATAAGCAAGAAATTCATAAAAAGGTCAAGATCCATCCATTTTTTAAACTCATTATACTCTAAGCACCGCAGCATTTAAAAAATATCACTTTACCTAACCAACCCACATAAAATTACAATATAAAAACAATCTTCACCTTGGAAAAACATATCACTGCAGCAGCTACTCAATTATAGTTATATAATTAATCGACAACAATAACAACTCAGAATACAAAGAAAGTACTGTATCCATACATAACAAGATGGCAAAATACATTTCCCTACTTGCATTTTCAGCATACATATCAATCGCCTCAGCCGACATTATTAAAGCAAACTTACCTGGAGGTTTCAGTGGTCGTAATGGACCCGGTATTGGGTCATGGTTTCGTACAGACAATAAGAATGATGAAACAAATGGTCAGAGCTGGTGTGGATATAGATATAATGACGATATGCTCGGATTTGCACCTGTAAGATAACACTGGATGTCCTCTCGTCTGTTCCCTTCAATCGAAAAGTTACAACAATATTGGAATTACAGGGTTCATAATCGTTAATCATGGAAAAGTCTCAATACCCTATCGACTAACACATGTATATTCTCAATTCAGGATCTCTCTGTCATGAGCCCGACTCAAGCAACTTATTATTCCAATGCTAACCAATGGGCAATTGATGCGTCCAAATATTGTGGGTTGGAGGCTCAGGTCACAGACCCTGTCACTGGAAA
>Ga0160427_10001180_pt1 | contig 16047 bp, 14 predicted proteins | sample SolpanmetagenomL_FD_108194 | JGI IMG/M metagenome (GOLD analysis project Ga0160427, IMG submission 108194) | Solar panel surface microbial communities from Lawrence Berkeley National Laboratory, California, USA - L | ecosystem: Engineered > Built environment > Solar panel > Unclassified ...
CAACAACAACAACAACAACAACAACAACAACAACAACAACAACAACAACAACAACAACAACAACAACAACAACAACAACAACAACAACAACAACAACAACAACCCACATCCACCATCGACATCGCCTCAAAATTCGGCCCCTCCTTCGCCTCCTCCTCTTCCGCCACCACCACCACCACCAACGCCCCCTCCACCCTCCCATCCACTATCACTCCCTCCTCCACAACCCCTCGTCCCCCTCCCACCTCCACAGGCTCCATGATCGTAATCAAAATCAACGACCGTCTCGGCACAACCACCAAAGTCCCCTGTCTAGCGTCCGACAGCATCGGCGATTTGAAAAAACTAGTGGCGATGCGAATAGGTCGGAAGCCGCATGAAATTATGCTGAAGAGGCAGAGCGAGCGCCCGTTTAAGGATTTTTTGACACTGGCGGATTATGGCGTGTCTGATGGCGTGCAGTTGGATTTGGAGATTGATACGGGTGGTTGAGTAGTGTAGAGGGGTGAGGGCGGGTGATGGGATGGGGGTCGTATTGGGCTGATGTGAATGAAATGGGCGATGCTTGTCTGTGGTTGGATTGTGATGCGTTGCGCAATCGCATGCTACACTACATTCATGCTTGAGCACAACGCATGAAAACGTCAACGAAACGCATGACCAGTGCAGAGAGGAAGACAAAACATTGACGAAATTATGACATGAAAAAAAGCTTTTCTTAATTTACGCCCGTCCCACCAACATACAATGCAATGTAAGAAGTGGGGTAGCATAGCACTCCGAGTTTCCTCGCCAGTCCATCCAGCCCACTTTCATGCTAGGTAGGTCAGGTAGGACTCGAAAGCTCACTCACATCACTCATCGTCTATCTTCTCTCATACGATGGCAGATCGTCTGAAAAAGAAAAACCTTGACGTACGATACTATTCCTCCTCAATCATCCTCATGTGATGCCTCCAATTCAATGCTAGAGACTTGCATGCATAAGTGTTAGCGAACGTCGAGAATAATGGAACCGGGAAAAAAGAAGGCGGAAGGAAGGAGCAGAAAACACAAACATGAAACCACCAAGAAATGTTTGCTGTGCTGGCTGCACATTCCTAGGAAGATGGAAAGGTATATTTGAAAAATATCTTGATCTTGACTCGAAGCTTGATCTTTTTGGGGTGGGTGAGGGAGATGGTGGCCGGCGGTGGCGGGTGTGGGTGGGGGTGCGTCCAGGCAGGCATCCAAATATAACTCCTTCGCGGTCGAGTTAGCCATGGGTGAGTGGGGGAGGTGGTGGCTGGCGGCGGCGGGGGTGGGTGGCGGAGCGAGTTACCTAAATTACACTAAAGCACGCCTCCGATGTGGATGGCATGGTAAGTGACAAAGAGAGAAAGAAATGAGAGAAAGAAACGAAGCCGGCAGAGAAGACATTAGCTACCAAGACGGCTCATCAGAAGAAACATCGTGTTCACTCATCAGCATGTTCACTCATCAGCAGCTCAAATTCCGAACGAGCGTGCGAGCTGGCCCCTCCCGAGCGTGGCAGTAATCGGTTTTATTTCATGTTCATTATGATGGTATGATGCTCGTTTCGTGGGGGGAGTGTTGAATTAGCTTATGAGGAAGTCGAGCCTCCTCTACGAGCGACCACGATAACCACTAAGCCTAACCAGGTCCATATAACGCCTCTACTCTATCTTTATATCTACGTGCTCAAATCCCGCCACAACCTAGGCTCGCCCTCTTGATACGGCACACCTGCCTCCTCCCGCGCTAGGTCGTTAATCCATTTCATATTCGGTTCCAACTTCTTCGCATCGTTTTGAGTCATCTTGGAAGCTAGATAGGTCCAACACAGTGCATTACCGACGGTATGAACTTCGTCTGAGACATTCTTGGCAGCGAATTCAGACATGCGTTTGTAGAGAGCGTCGTCTGTCCAGAGGGAGAAGAGTGCTTGGGCAGCATCTGAGGGGGAGGAGCGGGGGACGATGAAACCTGGTTTTTTGTTTCAGTTCAGCAAGTGATTTGTTAGAAGGAAGGAGGGTGGGAACGCTTGTGTTCGAAGCTTGAGGTATGGGAAGGCTTACCATTTTTCTCATGATGCACTTGCAGTGGTATCCCACCTGCTTTAGTGACAATAACCGGCTTTCCTTTATGCAACGCCTCGGACACTTTGACCTCGAAGCCCTCTCTCGTGCTCAACTGCATCACCACCTCCGCCTTGGAGATGATGGCATTCAGCATCTGATCACTCGGTCCCAATCTGGCAACAATAATGTCATCCTTCAAATCCTGACATTCGTCATGAATCTGCTGCATCGTCTCATGAAACACTTTACTTCCATCCGGGTCGTCCACCGAGGAATGGCCACAGATAACCAATTGCGGGCGGTCTTTGTTGCCCGCGTCTCGTAGTTTGGCGCGGAACTGGGAGAAGGCGCTGATAACATCCGGGATCCCTTTCGCAGGGTCGAAACGTGCGATTTGGCAGATGTAGCGTTGGCGTGGGTAGGTTAGTTTAGGGGAACCTTGGCGTGTGGCAGCGTCGTTGAAGCAGTGCAGATAGTAGTCGGTGTCAAAGTCGCGCATGGGTTTGTTAAGGCCATCGAGCCAGTCGGTTGTGGCTGGCATGTAGCCAACATTGGCAGGGTTGACGTCGTTGGGGACGAAGTCACGCACAGGGTGGGAGATGAAGAGGTCTAGAATGTTTAGGTTATTAGATATTTTGGTAGTCGAGGATGCAGTATTTCTGCATGTTCATATCAATTCAAGTACTCACCAGCAAGTTTGATGCTCTGCCACATGTTCTGCCATACTTGTTGTGCGGCACTGCCTTCCTTCTGAACCAAATCGTCACGGACTTCAATATGGCAACGGAAAATGACAGGACGGTCTGGATCAGCTTGTTTAGCAAGTGGGATGAGCTCAGGCATTTGGGGATCGTCGACGATGATGATATCTGCACCGCCGTCTGATCGTGCTGCAAGAGGGCCATTGTCTTTTAACCAATAGCGTTCTGAATTAACTTTCACCCAGTCCTTGATCTTGTCAAGATCTTCTTGTGTCTGACGGACTTCTGGTCCAACTACACCTTGGAGGATGTTGCTGCAATTGCAAATCAGTTTGGATCTTACCTTCAACCTGAGCAGATGGGTATTACGTACTGATTGGTCTTTGTGATTCGAAAGACGTCTGGCTTTGGTCGAGGCACATACCATTCCACCTGTACTCCTCGTGGTCTTAGATACCGGAGTAAGGCGTGTCTCATCAGAGCAACACCGCCACCTTGAGGTGTGGCATTGAAGAAGACGATGCGGACTTTGCGATCAACTAGATCTTTGATATAAGGTTCACTGGCATTCCAAGTCATCTCCCTTGCAGAGTCCTTGTAGTCTTCCCTTGTTGTTAGATGTATTCGCCCTTTGCAATCTGGCTGTACGTCGTTTTGAAAGCCAACATAAAGTCGAGGTTGCTTTGTTGGCGTGAACAGCATCAAGGCCTTTCGAACCTATAATCAGAATATCAAAGAGATGCACCATGATGCTTTTAGTACTGCGTGTAACGTACAACAGAGTCAGCTTCCTCATCAACACTCCACTCGCCCTCTGCGATACGTTGCTTTTCTTCATTGTCAACATCCACTCCGGGTTCAAGCACGAAAGGAATCACATCTAGTTCTTTCCAAAGCGCAGGCGCTAGTTCAGGGCTCAATTTGGCCAGGTTCTGACAGATTCCACAGCCAATGATTTTGAAGCAATGTTCTTCAGAATAGTTCTTAAGCTGGCTGACAATCACATCAACAAGGTTCTCTTCGGCACCAATGACTTTGATCGTAAAGTCAATGGTGAATGTTGCTACATAGAATGAGTGATATTGCTAGTGGTTGAACACTGATCAAACATACCATCGTGCATAATAATGCCCAATTTGCGCTTGCCATTGTCATATTCTTGGAGAGCAATACCAGCATACAGATCCTGTTCTCATATCAGGCCTCCTACATTAATATCTAGTCATGTCAAGGCAGATAACTGACAGCTAGAGTGTTGGCAATCCGTCGTTCTTCATGCTTCAGCTCCTCCATGCGCTGTTTGTGGTATTTGGGCGGCGCATTCGCAAAACCCCGTTCGACAGGCATATCATCTTGTGCCATAGTGTTATTGTATGTTCGTAGGTGATCGAGACTCTTGCGACAGATGACTGTGAAGGATGTAATAAAAGATAAGAGATGGCATTTCAGGATGCGAAATGCAGCATATCGTCATGCCCCTCACGGGTGCCACGGACAGAGTTCCGGCGGGTGAAAGAGGTTGTAAGGACAACTTTGTTTCGACCTCAGGTCATCATCGCCCATGACTACTGGATGACAGGGTGTTCTTCCTTTCGCAGAACAGACGAGTCTTTGCTCAAGACAGCTGTTCGCGTTCTCTGCCCGACATTTCGGCGTCCTGGGATCAAGATCTTCCATAGTTGCAGCAGCAGACCACCTAACTTTCCCCAATGATCAGAGACTGAACCGATGACTCTGAATTAGCATCACAGAATCGATCAGGACATGGTAAATTGTTCTTGAGCGAATGTAGTAGAGAGCTCGCAGTCAACTGAGTCGATATTGTATGCTACGGTGTGTTTAGTGCTGGCATGGTTTCGTACTCGATCTGTTCCGACTTTGTTGAGGGGACATGCTGGTTCGTTGACGTTGGAGATATAACGAATAAGACTTTGGCACAAGGCTGAAACAGCTTCGACATTCACACATACTTGCTGTATACTTGCTGTATATTGCTCTCGGGCTCAGCAAGCAGGATTTACCCGTTTAGCAGTCGCCGAGTCAATAATCAGCAGGGTATGTCAAGGAGTAAGCACTATCACGTGTTAGATATCCCCGCCATCTTTGTCAAAAAGTTGACCACAATCTTCAGTTTGCAATCATCTCTCTCTCCTCTGACAACACGATACTTTCATTCTCTACAGGAACCGTCCTTCAGCTCATCTTGAGCTACCGCGTACCTTTGCTTCGGCACAACTTGAACAAAGGTAAGCAGTTTTTGTGGAAAGGAAAAGGGCAAGGGCAAGCGAGCGCAGGAGCATTCAGGACAAGGCATTCACTCAGCATCTGGACTCGAATTCGGAGCTGGTACTCGGATCTTCCGCCAGCTATCTTCAAGAAACACGACACCTTACACTTAACCAACATCTGCAAAAATGGTTAGAAATATTGTGGTATTTGGAGGAAACTCCCATCCTCAGTTGACTCAGAGCATCTGCAATCATCTCGGTAAGAACTTGACCTTGTCTAGGTCGAGATTGGCAGTGCTCTAACAGCTAGAAGGAATCCCAGCATCCAATATCACTTTGGGCAAGTTTGCTGTTGGTGAGACCAGAGTTGAAGTTGAAGAGTCCGTTCGCGGCAAGGACGTTTACGTCATTCAGTCTGGAGGCGGAAAGGTCAACGATCACTTGATGGAGCTGCTCATCGTTATCACAGCCTGCAAGACAGCTTCCGCCTCCCGCGTTACAGCCGTGTTACCCCTCTTCCCATACTCACGTCAAACCGATTTGCCCTACACCAAGGTCGGAGCACCATTGACCAAGGCTGCCCCTTCAGCTGGCCCTGTTGCAAGCAGTAGCTACACCTTCGAAAGCAGACCTCAGACACCCATGCCTGGCGGGCATGACGGTGCTTCTGGAACTGGCATCAACGAAAGTAGCCACGAGTCCTTCCACAAGCAGCTCGCAATGAAGAGTGTTCAGCAGAAGCCTGATGGCAATGGACAGCAAGAGGTAGCTACTGGCGAGGATATGAAGCGCAAAGAAGTGGCTAAAGGTGAAGACTTGAAGCGCAAAGAGGTGGCCACTGGTGAATATCTAAAACGTAGTATTACAGCCGAGTCAAGCAAGTCCACTCCGGAGAACCAAGACTACTTTGGCAAAGCACTCGGTGTCAAAAGTGCAGGATCATTCCAGGCTGGCAGCTCTAACGCTGCAAAAGCTGCTGCCTTTGAGCCACAGCGTGGTTATAAGATGTGGGTAGCACAGGCAGGTACACTGGTTGCGAATCTTCTCTCGACCGCTGGCGCGGATCATGTCATTACTATGGACCTTCACGACCCTCAATATCAAGGCTTCTTTGACATTCCTGTCGATAATCTCTACGGTCGTCATCTGCTCAAGAGATACATTCAATACCAAATTCCCAACTATCAGCAGGCAGTCATCGTCAGTCCTGATGCTGGAGGTGCCAAGAGAGCCACTTCTATTGCCGACTCCCTTGGCATGCAATTTGCTCTGATTCACAAGGTATGCTTATGGTCAAATTATTGATTAGATATGCGCTAACATGACACTAGGAACGTCGTCCGGCCACAGTCACCGACCGCCAGAATGCCTCCATGATCCTCGTCGGCAACGTTGCTGGAAAAGTCGCCATCCTTATCGACGACCTTGCAGACACTTCTAACACAATCACGCGTGCTGCAAAGCTTTTGAAGAAGGAAGGAGCCCACAAGATCTATGCTCTCGTCACTCACGGCATTCTCAGTGGTGAAGCAATCGACAGAATCAATGCTAGTGCTCTTGACAAGGTTGTCGTCACCAACAGTGTCGACCAGGAGGAGCACAAGAAGAATTGTCACAAGCTGGAAGTCTTGGAGGTTGGCACGATGTTTGCTGAAGCCATTCGCCGTGTTCACCACGGTGAATCTATCAGTGTGCTTTTCCAGTACGATTGAGGCATGAATATGGACATGTGGTGGGAGATTTGAGAACAAACGCATAATGGAAATTTCGGTGAATAAGTGATGATAATGCATTAAATGGGATGGGAAGAACAATCACACATGCATATGGATATGCATTTCAATGGAGTTTATTGTAGAATTAGATACCCAACGCGCATTTAGAGCGCTCGATCATATGTACTTCTTTTCTCTTTGAGGTGAGTTGTCCCAGGCTTTGATTGTGTCTTTCTACGTTGGAAATGCTTCATTTTTCCAGGTGGGATACTCTCAGGAATCTAGCTCATACAACGACCCATCACATTACCTGGTATCTTTGTTGACCTTTCAGCATTGCGATCTCACTTGTTTCTGAGACTTGGTGAGGTAGCCCTCAAAACATTGACAACAGATTCGTGATCCTCCACGTCGTCAACTGATGCAAAAGCACTGCAATACCTATTGCCTGAGAGGCCTGGACATCTGCGAAAGGTGTTTCGTGGATCGCTTTGCTGAAAAAGCCACAAAGTGTAAGAATTCGAACGCTTGAAAATCTTTTGCATGCAGGCAAGTTTGCCTGCGATGCCGTGCGTCGAGTGAAACTGACCGAACTATGGCACGTGCTCATGGGACTCAATTGTGAATCCAGGAGAGGAAGAGGCCAAAACACAAGGTGTGAAGGAATTACAAAACCGACTTGGTTCAAGCAGACACGCTGTTTTGCTCACGTCTTTTGCTTTCTTGCTTTGTTTTGGCTCATCATCAACATCATCAACTCTCCTCTTCTGGAATCGCTCATTACAAACACGACTAACAACCACACCTACTGGCTTGACATCGAATCGAACAAGCACGCATCTTCCTACATCCCAATCACAACTCATCTCGTATATCTGACGACCACACCTGCTCGACCCTTACTACATCCAAGCACCTGACTGGCGACTCCTGCCACTATCATCGCATTTCACCCAATCACTACCATTATAGCTGCTTCTGTTACTGGTACCGAAACAACACTGACCGCCACCATGACACCTGCTCTTACCAAGTCTTCGACCAACAAACTTCTTTTCGTCAATGGTGGCTTGATCGACCAACAAGCACCCTTCTTCCTACCTGTTGAACCACAAAGACGCAAATCTCATGACACTCAACAAGTGCATCCTTGTGTTCAAACGAACCGCCTTCGAAATCTCGAATCCATCAAGCAATCCGCTTGCGTTCACTCACACCACTCACTACTGCAGCAATTCTCTCCGCAAAGTCGCTGCAACTCAGCCCTGTTTCACAAAGTCGTGTAACAGAGTGAGGTTGTTGGACTACCAAGACGAAACCAATCGCAAAAGCCAACCAGCAGAATGCCTCCACCAGCGAAATGCCTAAGGCCGCACGAATCTACGGAGCAAATCAAGAAGAATTGGGAGAGTGGCGGCACGCCTCAAGCCTCGTCGAGTTCACCACCACCATCTTGAAACAATACGTTCCGCCTAAGCGCAAGACGTGCGCCATCTCCCACGAAAGCGATGACTCGACCCGTGAGCCTGCTCTATATACCTCCTCTATCAGCAAAGCCTGCCTCAGCAACCACTGCTACCGAGATCGCACCGAAAGCTGCAACTACACCTCTTAGTAACAAAGTGATTTTTGTCAATGATGGCTCAGTCGAGTACGCTATTGAGTTCGCCAGCAGAGTTCTTCTCTCCGAAACACCTTGTCAATGATGGCTCGCTCCAATATGTCATTGAGCTCGCCAACAGACTACCTTTCTGCAAAATACCTTGTCAATGTTGACCCTACTTTACACCTGATGCTATCTTTTTACATCTGCTCCTGCCGATGACAGAGTTCCTCTCGTCAACGCTGGCTCAGTCGAGACGACGGCTACGACTACAGCTACTCCGACCATTGTATCGCCGCTTTCGAAATTGGATTAATAAGCGCCCGTCTTCCTACCATCTAAACTATGTAGCACTCGCGCAAGTCTCATCACCCTCATCGCGAATGTTACTGACGACCACACCTCCTACCTCCTCAGTCAGAAAGCTATACGCTCCGCCCTCATCACATCGCGCTCATCTCGGACATGACTGACGGACTACACCTGTTCATTTGAAGTCGAAGCGGACAAGCATACATCATTCTATCTTCTACTGTCATATTTGAAATTGAAACCAACCAGCATGCCTGATCATACCCCCTGAACGACATCGCAATTCGACAACATTCATCATGCTTATTGCAAATAAGCATGCCTCCATATGTGTCTTTAACGGCAAAGCAATTCAAATTACCTCAACACGCTCATCGTAAACATGACCGACGACCAGAGAGTCAGAACATTTCCTGCTATCTTGGAGAGGCCTCATCATACCTCCTGAAGCGCTCGAATCGCATCACACTCATCACAAATATGCCTGACGACCACAGCAGGTATGAGATTACGAAGAGAATGCTAGACCGGCATGCAAAGTCTTCCACACAGCCTAGTAATGGAGAGAGTTTTCTGAACTTGTAAATGAGTTCACTACTGGCGCTACCCACGTGAAGGATGAGCACCAAGTCAACCATGCACTGGAAGGCTCAATCTCAAGTGCACCATAGGAAGCATTGAGCGGCGTATTGAACGTTCTGTTCACCACCCTGGAAGCATCACCGTCTGCAGGAAGTACGTGCGCGAATAATACCCGAGGCCCTACTGAAGCGTGGGTTAATGCCTAGAAAACAATCATTGGTACAAAAGACTGACACTGTGACAGCAAGGCCTGCCTTGACAAAATCAACGATAAGACCGACCAGTTGAAATGCCCAATGCCGCACAAGAACCCGACGCATCTTGCCTCAAAGAATACATTCCTTCCAAGGATTCGACAACGTCCCCACGAGGCGTAAGACGCGCACCAACTCCTTCAAATCCGACGATTCCTCGAGTAGGCCAGTTTTATATACACCCACCATCGAAACCAACGCCGCTATCGACGAGCAAAGCATCGTTCCTCCAAATGTCCACGACATTTTCGTGCGTCTATCCTCATCTCTTTCCACGTGTTCCTGCTACTATCGCATTTCAACAACAGTGCAACGAAGCAGACAAGCATACTTCGTAGTATCTCCTCAGCCACAAATAAGCACGCGCAGAAGACGAAGCAAAGAACCACACAAGCATTCTTCCTCTTTTTCCCCTTACCACAAGCAAACACGAGCAAATCTTATTACAGTAATCACAAACATGACTTATGAACAAACAGTAAGATTCTCATGTCAGGATTGGGTCTGTGAATCGACGAAGTCGGAAGAAGTAGGAGCGATAGTGGCAGCCCGCCTTACGGCCGGTCCTGTACCGTTTCGTAACTGTGTGCCCTGTGGAGTGCTAAAGCTGTAAGGAATCGAAGGTGGCGACACGCCTCAGTCTCGTCAAGACTTGAAACTATATCAAGCACCACACTATTGCCGTCCTCGATGAAGACAACAAGGAAAACTGTGCTGAGCAAAACAAGCAAATCATCACACTTCACATTGTTTATGACATCTTCTTCTGTCTCCAGACTGACAACAAGCACGCTTCTCGTTTTGGGAACCGAAGCCAACAAGCACCCTTCCTCGTTTTGAAACCGAAGCCGACAAGCACCCTTCCTTGTACCTACTCAATCACAAAGAAACGCGCCTACATCTCACTAAACTAGTGCAAGACATGACCGACGACCAAAAACTCGAGCGGTACAGTACTCGAGACACTTATAAGCAGCATGAAAACAGCCTGTGAGGCGGGCTGCCACTCTCCGATTCCTCCAACTAGCTCAGTTCACGCTCTCGGCCCCAATCAACTTCGTGTGGGCTCGGAGTACTCAAGATGCTCAAAAAACGGCATCAAAACAGGTCGTGGGGTGTGCTGGCTTCTGCGCCCCCTCCAGCTTTGCGAATGCACGTTCCTAATCCCAATCCGCTCTGCATAGGACGCAATAACAAAGTAGCTCGATTTCAGCTCAACAATAGGTCGAGAGGTGTGCTACTATTTTGCCAATTCTTCCAGCTTTATCAATCCACTCCCAGTCAAGTTTGCCGTAGGTATCTCAGTCTTCAATGCTCAAGAATAGCATGAAATAGGGTGTGAAGCGTGCTGCTACTCTACGCTCCTTCCAGCTTTCCCAATTCATGATTCCGATCCAAGTCAATCTCACGTAGGATCGCAGTGATTAAGAGGCTCACAAACCACATAAGAATAGGCTGTAAGGCGTAACACTACTCTCACAGTTCTTCCAGTTTTGCCAAATAACGTTCTCAATCCCAGACAAGTCTACTGTGGCAACCTCAGTCCTCCAGGCGCGCGACATTACCATGAATTTGAGGATCTTGGAGAAAGGGAGTCTATTGGCAAGCTTTATATTCAAGCGAGCCAACGTTGACAAAAGGGGTTTTATCGCACGAAGGCGTTTTGCAAGCTCGATAGCATATCCAATCGAGCCATCGTTGACAACAGCGACCTTGTCAGTAACGGAAGTGTTTTGGTAGGGTCTCGGACTAGTGGCAGACGTAACCACGGGAGCCGGCTTTTGAAAGGGCAGGCGATGCGGAGATATCGGATAGAGGGAGCTTGTTCGCAAGCTCGATGGCATATTCGATCGAGCCGTCGTTGATGATCGTGACTTTGTTGCTGGAAGTGGCAGGCGTAGTGATGGCGCTTTGAGTAGTCCTCTGAACAGTGGCAGGAGACGAGGAGTAGTCACAGCAGCGTGATTGAGTGAGCGAGTGGCTGATGAACCATTGAACACCAAGCCGTGGCGCGTGCTACCACCCTTCCACTACTTCCAGCTTCACCGTTTCACAGTCCTAAGCCACACAAGTTCGCCGCGAGATTCTGATTCCTCAGGCGCGCGAGATCGGCTTCAATCAGGGTGTGGATCGTGCTACCACTCTTCCACTACTTCCAGCTTTACCATTTCACGATCCCCAATTCTATACCAATTTACCAAAAGAACCTCAGTTCTTAAGGCCCTCGAGATCAGCATAGAGCAGGGGGTGAAGCATGCTGCTAATCTCCCATAGATTCCAGCTTTGCCAATCTACAGTCCCGTTCCGCCAATTTACATTCCCGTTCCCAGCATAACTGCCATGGGATCTGGGTCCTTGAGACCCTCAAGATCCACATGGAGTCAGGGTGTGAAGCGTACTGCCACTACCTCACTAACTCCAGCTATACTAGTCAAGAGTCAAAATTCTCCATATAACTCTATGGGCTTTGAGACGTGGAAGAGTATACGAGTAAGTGCAAATATCTTCAGCCTCTACGAAACAAATTACTTTATATGATGCTCACTTCGCCCGCCAGTATCAGTTTCCTGATGTTTCGTCTATTATTGCCTTCGAAACCGAAGCAAACAAGCACCCTTCTTCTTACCGTCTAAACCACAAACAAGCACCCTTCTTCCTACCTTCTAAACCACAAGCAAGCAAGCACCCTTCTTCTTACCTTCTGAATCACAAGCAAGCACTCTTCCTCTTGCCCAAACTCGACATGAAGTGGCCTGTTATCAAGGCACCATTACGATTACACCTACAGATGCCAAAACGACGACTATCTCCACGAACAAGATTGCTTTTACACACGATAGCTCCATTGCATATGCCGTCGGTGTGGCAAACAGACTCACTTTCGATGAAAGTGATACGTATTTACAATGAGATGTTCCAGACAGCTCTTGGAGATGAAGAGAATTAAGGCGACTTATTTTAAGCTGGAATATGCGCAGCACCCCTCACAGCTAGGTTTCAGATAGTTAATACAATAGATATCCATGAGAATCTTCAGCATATAACTTGGAGATTAAGAGACTTGAAGAATATGTCTATGAGCTAGAATATGCACAGCACCCTTTGCAACTAGGTGAACTGGTCATTGCGGCAGATATCCCTGAAGAATCTTTAGGATATAAGTTAGAGATAGAGTGACTCAGAAGAGTATGTCTGTGAGCTAGAATTTGCACAGCACCTTTCGCAGCTGGGTGAGCTGGTCACTGAGGTAGAAATTCTTGAGAAATCTTCAGGATATGATTTGGAGATAAAGCGACTGGAAAGTGCGTCTGTAAAGCTGGAACATGCACAGCACTCGACACAGCTAGGCAGAAGTAGTTAAGAGGGTAGATAGTGTTAAGACATCTTTTCGCATCTGACTTGGGGATGTAGACATTCGAGAGGAGCATATCATCGAGCCGAAAATGTACAGCACTCTTCACAGCTAGATAATATACATACTACAGTAGAGAGGTTTGAGGTATCTTAAGGATACGACTCCGGGATGAGGAGATTTGAGGAGAGTATATCGACGAACTGAAAATGTACAGCACTCTTCACGGCTAGGTAACATAGATACTATAGCACATTTTTCTGAGGCATCCTGAGGATTTAATACGGGGATGAAGAGCTTCGAGGAGAGTATATCGACGAATTAAGAATGTACAGCACTCTTCACGGCTAGGTAACATAAATAATGTAGCACATATTTCTGATGTATCTTGGGGAATAAGGATTGGGATGAAGAGCTTCAAGGAGAGTATATTAGAGAACTGAAAATGTACAGCACTCTTCACAGCTAGGTAACATAGATACTATGCATATATTTCTGTGGCATCTTGAGGATGTAATCTAGGGATGAAGAGCTTCAAGAAGAGTATATTAGAGAACTAAGGATGTACAGCACCTATAGCAGATGTCTCTATGGCATCTTAGGTTGTCGACTTGGGGATAAACACCGCCGAGAACGTATATGCGGACCTGAAGATACCTCCAGCATTCCTCACAGCTAGGTAACGTAGTTAAAATGGCAGATTTTGCTGAGGCATCGTGGGATGTCGACTTCGGGATGAACATGCCTGAGGACGTATACAGGGACCTGAAAACACCTGCGGCATTCCTCACAGCTAGGTGACAGAGATAATCTAGTAGATATTTCTGACGCATCTTGCAGCTTTGACTTGGGGGTGAACACTGCTGAGGACGTATATGACGGACTTAAGAGACGTCCAGCATACCTCGCGACTGCTTAAGATAGATAACATAGTGGATATCACTGAGGCATCTTGAGGCTTTCACTTGGGGCTGCATCACGCTGGAGACGTATATAATGATTCAGAAATACGTCCAGCAGTCCTCACGGCTAGACAAGATAGATAACACAGTGGATATTTCTGGGGGATCTCGAGGCTTTCGCTTTGAAATAAGTCACGCTGAGAACTTAAACTAAGATTCCAAAATACCTGCAGCAGTCCTCACATCTGCCGCATATCCCAATGGCAGGTCGTTGTTTTGAAAGCACGTGATTGGGCACGGCCTCATGCACGGGCCATGTGCACGAGGCGCCTGGACCCTGGCATCTCCCTGTCGTGGAAGTCCTAACCGAGCCGCGCATGGTCCGTGCTTATTTCTATATCAACCTTACTTCACTCTTCCTTCCTTCCTTCCTTCTACAACAACATCACCCCATCGCAACTTCCTCCACGTAAACCCCAAACTATAAACCAAGCAAGAACCAACCACAACAACAACCAACCAATATGCCTAAGGCAGCACAACAACCAAAACCTGCCACGCGCACATCGCGCCGCCTCCGCTCTTCCCAAGAACCAGACGTGTCTCCTCTCAAGGAGTACGTACCTCCTAAGCGCAAAACGCGCGCCGCCGCCCCCAAATCCGACGAGAAAGACCGTAAGCCAGCTTTATATACCCCCCGTGTCGAGACCACCGTCGCCGTCGACGAAAACAAGAAAGAAGAAACACCATACAATGTTTACGACATTTTCTCGCGCCCGCACCTATTTCCTATTGTTCCGTCTATTGTCGCCTTCGAAGTCGAAGCCAACAAACATACCTCTTCCTTCCTGCTAAATCACAAAGAAATCCGAGCAAGATTGATCAAAATCATCGAAAACATGACTGACGACGAAAAAGTCGATCTTTTGATCGCACAACGCGCAAAGATCGTTTCGCAGGACGAACATATCAAGGTGCAGAAGAAGCCTCTTGACAGCACCAGCAACACTACTGCAAGCAAGAAGCGACCTGCAGCAACCGAGCCACACTCAGAAGACGAAGAAGAGCATGAACAGCGACCTGCTCGACGCGTCAAAGTCACTCACACACGCGAAATTACGCGTCAAAGATCAGAATCTCCTCAATCCATGTCTCTCATGTCACCTGCTACATCATCATCACCAACAGCTGCTGCTCAAGAGGAGGAAAAAGAGATTACACCCGAGGGAGTCGTCTTTGCTGAGAGCAAGTCACGTCTTTCGACAATCATGGAAACTGGTTTGTCTGAGGCTGAAGTCGAACCTGAGACCGAGTCTGCAGTCGTGCCTGCAGCTGAACCTGAAGCTGAGCTTGAAGCCGAGACTGAAACCGAACCTGAAACCGAACCTGAAACCGAACCTGAAACCGAATCACCACACGAACAACCCACACTTCCAGCAACTCCAAGCAGGTGGACTTCCTGGATTCCTGCACCAATTGCACGCATCTTCACCGCTGGTGGCACTCCTGCGGCAGCACCTCGTACTGCACCAGTTCGCCGTATCACAAATGGCTCCAGAGGCTCTGCTCACACACCAACTAGAGTCCGACGCGTTTCAGCTGGCACTACGCGTATTGACGCCTCAGTTGATTCGGAACGCGAACAAGATGCTGCTTCCAGGAAGGAATCTATCGAGGCCACCCAAAAGACTGGTGGCAAGCGCAAATTCCGTATCGACGATCTCGATGTCATTCCTCGACCTAGCTCTGGCATAATGAACATGGATGCTTACTTGTTTGGAGAAGAAGTGACCGAAGAGCAACTGATCAAAGACGGCGTCGCTATTCCTTCAGCCAAACGTGCCAAGCTCTCAAGCGACGACTCTCCTGCCAGGAAGCGTGCCTGGCCTACCACCAGCTTGGGTGATGTTTCACCAACTTCAAAGACACCTTCACCATCACTGACAGCAGATCCTCACCGTGCTCAACCTTACACTGGTACAATGTTTGCAGATTCTCCAACCAAAGAATCTGGTTCGATCGTGTCCGACGATGCAGCTGCTAAGCAAGCAGCCAAGCAAGCGCGACGAATTGCCCGCGATGACAGATGGGTGCAGAAACAACAGGATTTTAAGAGGTCGCTGGGAGCTTCCTTTGCACTGGACCCCGTCGAGAGTGATACATCTTCTGAGGATGATGATGGTGATGCAACTCTCACAGACAGTGACAACGACAGTCTCTTCAACGAAAAGGTGTTTACTGATGAGATTGATACCACTACGCCAAAGACACCAGAAAAGATCAACGTCTTCTCAGCAAAGGCCATCAGCGGTAACAA
>Ga0160427_10001181_pt1 | contig 16045 bp, 24 predicted proteins | sample SolpanmetagenomL_FD_108194 | JGI IMG/M metagenome (GOLD analysis project Ga0160427, IMG submission 108194) | Solar panel surface microbial communities from Lawrence Berkeley National Laboratory, California, USA - L | ecosystem: Engineered > Built environment > Solar panel > Unclassified ...
AACGTCGTCAACAACCTGATCACGCACGGCTTCATCACCTGGATGCCGACGTTCTTCATCGCGGAGGGCCTGACGGTGACCCGCTCGCTGGCCTTCACCACGGTGATGACGCTGGGCGCCCCGATCGGCGCCTTCCTGGGCTACACCATGTCGGACCGGCTGGGCCGCAAGCGCGGCATCGTCGTGTTCTCGTTCGTGGCCCTGCTGCTGGGGCTGCTGTATCCGCACGTCGCGTCACCTGTGGCCGTGATGGCGACCGGCTTCTGCCTGGTCGCGACGATCTTCATCCTGGGGGCGCTCAGCATCGCCGGCTACGTGCCGGAGCTGTTCCCGACCGCGATCCGCATGCGCGGCGTGGGGCTGTGCAGCACGACGGGGCGGCTGGCCAATGTCGGCATCCCGTTCCTGATTGCCTACCTCTACACCCAGGGTGGCGTCACGGCGGTGCTGGGCCTGATCTCGGCGGGCCTGCTGCTGCAGGGCCTGGTGGTGGCCTTCATCGGCGTGGAGACCAAGGGCATGGCCCTCGAGGCGGTGAACCCCGAGTTCGAGACCGCGCCTGCGCTGCGGGAGGTCGCCGTCACGCCGCGCTGACGGGGCGCGCAGGGCACCGCCGCGATTGCGCGGCGGCGCCGTGCGTCTCTTGCCTCGGGCAGCCCGCGGCGGGACCGTGGAGCGGCACAGGGCCCTCCGTTTCCCGCAATGCATCCCATATAAGGCGAACAGTTCTACTCTAATATCTTGAGCGCGCAAGGAAACAGGTTGTCGAAACGATGCTTGCAGGCAACGGTGTTACTGCGTTCTGACAAGACACTCGACGAGTAAACCTAATCTTTCATTGCTTGAAGACCTGATCGCGACCTGCGACCAGTCCGGGATGCAAAAAGGCAACGATCACAGTTCGGACGTGGCCCTGCCGGCACAAGTTCGTGCTGCACGGGCCTTGCTCGGCTGGACATGGACGGACCTCTCTGCCGCGAGCGGACTGACGGTCCGCACCATCGCTGCGGTGGAACTCGCCGATGGCGGCTACAACTGGCGCACCGTCGCCGTGATCCGGTCAGCCATAGAGATGGCCGGTGTGGAGTTTATCCGGGGCGAGGGCGGCGAGCCGCTTGTCAGGCTGCAGAAGAGCCGGCCCATGACGGGTGCCCAGGTCCGCGAGGCGCGCCGGCTGCTGGGGATGTCGGGCACGCGGCTGAACGCCTTGGCGGATCTGCCTGCGGGGACGGTCGAAAGCTTCGAGAGGACCGGGCGTGTCCGCTGCCCCATCGCCATCGATCCGACGGCCGATCGGTTCACCGCGATCCGCGAGACCCTCGAGGCCGCGGGCATCGAGTTCATCGAGCAGGATGAAGAGGGGACGGGGGTGCGGCTGCGGTCGGACGGGACTTGAACCGTAGGTCTGCAGCGTCGTCTCGGTCTTCCGATCCAGGCTACCATCCCGACGGAGGCGGTCTTCACCTACGGATCAGCCCAACCGTCGCAAAATCCTGGATCTTGCGTGTTAGCCTGAGAGGTGGTCACTGCGCCGGCTCCGAACGGTGACGGCGGCAGCGTGCAGGGCGCCGCGATGCCGAACCGCAGCGCGGCCAGAATCGGCGCGTGGAACGCGTCGCCGCCGACCTTGAGGGCGAGGAAGTTCACGCCGTTGTTCACGGGGACGGACGAGCCGCCGCAGCCTCGCATGTCAGGGGCGATGCACCGCCAGCCCTTCGCGGTGAACGCGGCCATCTGCGCGCGCCAGACGATCCCTAGCTCGGGCCAGCCATGCAGGAACATCATCAAAGGCCGTCGGCTGGTCCAGATTCAAGACGGTGCGTCGTGTGCGGCGGCGTGTGACGAGTCTTTGAAGTCGGCATGACGGCGGGTGCTCCCCAGCTTGTGCGCGACAATGCGGCGGACCCGCCGGCAGCCAGCATCACCGAATGCCGGCCGGGGATCGGTCGAAGCTGAGCGGGAAGTGGCCGGCCGGCGAATTGATCGCAGATGGCACGCACCCGCGAACCTAGAACGGCTTTCCAGGGTGCCTACCCGGCCGTGGACATTGAGATCGCGGCCGAGGCCAGGTTCGCCCACATCGTCCGCGCGCTTGGGAAAGCGAGGCGTCCCGAGCACGCCTGCGGACGCTCTGTTTATATTATCCAAGTCTTCGCCTCCAATCGACGATGCTCAAGGCTTTTGCCGGATTTCTCGAGAAGTCCATCAACGCAAAGGTCAGGTACGACTTGAATTGCGGTCATCAGTCCTGCTCCGCCATGCCGGGCAGTTGCATCATGACTTCAACAAACGGCGGAGCTCAGGTGAGTAGGGCGGACGGCTTCCGGGCCCAGGGAACGCCCTTGGGCAAAAGCCTCAGGGTGTCCACGACACCGGTTCAACCCAATCCCAGCCCTGGCGGCCGTTGACCTCGCCTGCGGCATCACCGCGCTTGGTCGAGCAGAGGAACTGCCGGGCGAAGGACGTGGTGGTGCCTTTCATCCGAGGAGGAGGAGGCGATGGCAGCGCGTGATGGGCGGCACCGACGGCGATGGGCACCGGCGGTCCAGGCCAGCTTGTCGCGGGCAACGGCGTGGCTGGCTGCGGCTACACCGAAACTTAACCACAAGCCGATAAGGTCCGCGCGCTCTCTCTCTTTTTTGGGATAATCTTACACCATGAGACTCGGTACGCGCATACTGCTCGGATACGCGGGCATGATCGGCCTGTTGGTCGGGCTCGCCATCGTCAGCAGCACCAAGGTCGAACGGATCAGTTCCAACTTGGAGACCATCAACAGCGTCAAGCAACGCTACGCCATCAACTTTCGCGGCAGCGTGCATGACCGTGCAATCCTGATGCGGGATGTTCTTTTGCTGGATAATAAGGCGGAGATCCAAGCGACGCTCGATGACATCCAGCACCGTGTCGCGGCCTATGCGTCGTCGGCACTGGAACTGGACGCGATGATGGCCGCGAACATGGCCGTCACCCGTCGAGCGCGGCGAAGGCGCGGATCGAAATGCCCGCTGCCGGGGCCTCTGCTGCGCACATCGTTTGCTACCCCGCCGCTAGACAGCAATCGCGCCCCTGCCACCCGTATTGTCAGGATCGCCAGGAGGGACCCACGGGCAACGAGTAGAAATTTCCTGAGCCCTGGATCGAACGAGCCAGTTCATGCCCGGGAAAATTACGCAGGCTCGCCCCGTTGCTAATATGTCACTACAGCGTGAGGTTTGTTATGCACCTGACGCGGCTAAGTTCCTTTAGACATGCAACAGACGCATGTCGGCGGAAGTCTTCTAGCGCTGCTAGCAGCTAGGTGATGGGCGTATTGGATCGTGCCTTCAGTCGCCCAGGAACTTCCATGCCGATCGAACTGCACTGGTCTGCCGAGACTCCCAACCTGTTTGCCGCCAGTACCAAGGTTACGTCCTCGCCAGCCCGCATCTTTCTGATAGGGGAAGCAAATGCGAACGGCGACTGGAGTTGGGCTTCATGGTCGCGTTATGGACGGCATAGGTCATTGCACGGACACGCTTCCACGCGAGAGGCGGCCATGTGGAAAGCCAAACTGGCAGCAAACGCGATCCATAGGACGCTAGTAGACGAGGCTGCTTAAGCCTCACGACGTTCGCGGTGGGCTAGGTAACGCGTTCGCGTGAAAACAACAAAGCCCGCCGGTAAGGGCGGGCCATGAAGGCGCAGAACACAATGGTCGCACGTCGCCTGTCGGCACTCTGATACCGAAACTGCCCGCCCATGTCAAGGATCCATGAGTAGCCGTCGTTGCAGCAGGTGCGACACGTCTCAAGTGGCAGGTGTTCCAGGTTTCGGGGACGGGTGTCGGCCGAACCCATTAGATCGAGCCATAGCTGATCTACGAAGCGCATGATCCGGGGCTACCATCGGGTAATCGCGAGGAAGTCCCCACTTCTGCCGATACTCAACCGGCGAAAGATTGAACTTAAGCCTTAAATATCTCTTGAGCATCGTTCGCTTTGCGCCATCTTCAAGGCAAACGATGTAAGTCGGAAGCACTGAATTGCTGACCGATACTGCGGGCTTAAGCTTCTTCGACGGATTGAGAGGAAGATTATCCCCCTTCAATGCGCAATGTACAGCTTTGATAAGAGCAGGTAAGCGGTCGGGATCAATTTTGTTATGCGCAGCGTATGCTGCTATGATTTGCGCAGTATTCTTTAGCATACTATGATGATTTCGTCCGTGAGCTTCTAATAGCTAATCTACCCGCATGTAACAGGTAGATTAGCTTCTATAGATCCAAGCTATTTACTCATTGACCTTAGAGTATTTAGCTTTGTGGGCGCATCCGCTTCCGAATAAGACCCGTTGCAACCAAGCCTGTGCCCAAAAGCGCAAGTGAGAGCGGCTCGGGAACAGCTGTTGATCCGGATGCGCCAGCCAGTCCCGCAACTTCGAACGAGAGGACGTCACTTGTGAGCGTCACCGTCGTGAACGGCGTATCGCTGTTAGCCAACACGTAGGCGCTTCCGGTTGGGCCCTGGAACCCGTTTGCTGAGAAGCCAGCTGTTGAAGCTTGCACCTGAGCGCCGGAGAGAGAACCAGCGCCATTGTTGAAGGTGATGAGATTCCCACTGTCAATCGAGCCCCACAGCAAGGCAAGCGACGTCTGCGGCGCTGTAAAGGTGATTGTGATCGTGCCGGTTCCGGTCGACAGATAGTTGCCGGACGCCAGAGGATCAGTGGTTTTATCCGAGCCGAAGTCACCGGTGAGATAGGTCGGATCCGAGCCACTCACGCCCGCAACCGGCACTGCATGGATCGTCGAGGGAACGCTGCCCTGGATCACGCCCTGATTGGCGGCGACATTGAAATCGATCGAGTAAGCAGGCGTGGAGATGGCTGCCTGCGACGGCGTGGTGATGTCCTGAAGGGCAATCACCGTTGTAGCCCCGGTCGGCAACATCGGTGAATAGAGACTTGTCGTTGCTGTGATGGCGGCGTTTGCCGCCCCGCTCAGAGCGACCAGGCACGATCCAGCTAGTAGAATAGCGCGCATAACACACTCCACAGTTAACTTCTTTTTACACAGTTAGACATTAAATGATGGTCCTGCAACCAGTTTTTAACGAACGTTAACGATTCACAAATCGGTTGCCCGGGCTGATGGGGAGTGAGCCACGGTGCTACTCCGATGGTCCCGCCATTCAGTAAGCCCGCGGAAGATCCAGGTCCTGCAAAGACGATCTGCCACGCGTGGAGTGACAACCATCGTCTGACGGTAGCGGAGAGATCATAGACCCTCCCGGGCGATCTCCCAGTAGTCAGCCAGCAGGTCGAGACCAGCCTGAAAGCAGGCCAGCCACTTAACTCCAGGGTGGGCGCTAGGCCTGCCCGGCACCCACATGCACGCGCTGTCCAGCAACGAAGCGACGTGCCCGGGCAACAACCTCATCACACGCCGATGCTGATCGAGCGGCGTTTCTCCATCCTCCAGCTCCAAGTCATCAAGACCATCCTGATCAAGTTCGCGATCGGCCAACGACGACAACACAGGATACCGAGCAGTGGTTTGCGGTTCGAGACCGGATGCCCGGGGACCTGGTCGCCATCGCGGCCGAGTATGTAGAGCTCGAGGCCGAATACAGTCGCACAGTTCCCCTCGACGACAGCCCGGATGAGGCGATCCAGAAGGCCGCCAGCCGACGCCTTGAGGAAATTGGTGCTCGCCACCGTAAGCTGCGGAGCGTTGCAGTCGACCTGCCTGCCTGGACGGCGGCGCAGCTGACGGCAAAAGCTCAGATCACTCACTGCGACCTGACTGACGATGCAGATTTCGTGAACGCCTCGCCTGTTTCCTCTGATGGCAACATGGCCTGGTCTCTGTGCCAGGACATCATGGGGCTGCATCAAGGTCACCAGCATCCGGACGCTGGTCTGCTCGCGCTCTGCTCGGAGTTCCTGGACCTCCACGCCGAACTAGAGGCGAAGGCCGAAGGTCCGACCGCCATCAAGGATGATGACGAGTTCGAAGCTTACAGCGTGACGGCACTCGGGCGGATGCTGACCGTCGTGCATCGGCTGGAGGCGGCACCGCCGCGCACCGAGGCCGGCGTGGTAGCAGTTCTGCGGTGCCTGGCGGCCCACAACGGCGAGATGCACAGCTCCTTCGATCAGGCGGACACGATGACGCATCGGCTGCTCCGGCTGACGCTGCGCGGAGCAAACGAGGTCTTTGGCTTCAGCACCCGTCCTCATCCTGATGCCGATCTCCTCGCGCTCCGGCCGGAGTATGAGCGGCTCAAGGTCGACTACGATGCAGCCAATCGGAACGACGTGCCCTGGGACACCGTCGAGTACACGGGCGAAGCTTTCGACGACTTCTGCATCCGGATCGCGGCCATGCCGGCAGCGGTCACGGCAGAGGGCAGGGCGTTCCAGGCAGTCGCAGCGTTGCACCAGCTCGCCTATGTGGCCGACTGGAGCGATGGTGAGGAGGCCACCTCCGGCGGTGCCGTGGCCTGGCGAACGCTCGCAGGTATTGTGGGTAGCGCTTTCCCGTTGCCGACGGTGGGACGTCTGCCATGAGCGGGCCAACGAAGGCGCATCTTCGTCAAGCTCGCGAGATCGGGGCGACGCTGCCTCGCCTGGTCAACTCGGACATCGTGATCGCTGAGCTACCAGACGGGACTGACTTGCTGGTGAAAGGATACACGGTCCTGAACAGCATCATCGCGCGGGATGCGGCGCGTGAGCTGCAGATCATGCGCGTCCCAGTCTTCGAGCTCGAGCTTGCGGCAGCGCTCGAGCAGGTGCTCGGCAATGATGGGACGTTCGCTCACCCTGGCCCGGTGGGGACAGCATGAACCCGAAGGTGACCTTGTCCACCGAAGATCAGACGGCAACGGATGCGTCACACCAGCATTACGCCGACACGCACGGTGACGACGACCCACCAGCTTGGGCCCGACCTCGATGGGCGCACCGTGTTCCGCCCAGCAATGATAAGGCGGAAATTGCGTTGCTAAGCGCCCTCATGGTCAACAATTTGGCTTTTGGCCGCATGGGGCACTTCTTGCGGGCCGAGCATTTCGCGGACCCAATCCACGGGGCAATCTTTGAACGGATCCAGCAGCGGATCGAAGCTGGCCAAATGGCCGACGTCGTAACCCTGACGGCAACGTTCGAGCATACTGGCCAACTGGATGATGTCGGCGGCACAGCCTACCTGCGGCAGCTACTAACGGCCGAGGCGGCTATCATCGACGTGCATGCCTACGCCCAGTCCATCGCTGACGCTTGGCTTCGACGACAGACGATTGAGATAGCCGAGCAGATCGTGATCGTGGCGACGTCAGCTCACCGCCATGCCTTGGGGGACACTCGAAGGCAATCGCCGCTCAGCGGACCCGATCTGGCCGGAGGCCTGATTGCTCGTGTGCAGGAGTCTCTGGCGCGCCTTCAGAGCCATGTGGATGACATCAGTGAGGTCGTGCTTTGAGCAAACCAGGCGAGCATCTGCATACCGCCAACGTACTCGGTCAGCCTGTCCGGTTCTTCTGCTCTCCGTTGGCTGAGCAGATCGTCCCGTGGCATGCGGTCGATGATCTGCATCGTGCACTCGGCATGCCTTACGACATGCGCGTGAGAACGCAGGCGATTATGTGCCGAGAGTGGGCGACTAAACTCCGCACTGTCTGCATTGATGGCCAGCTCGTATTGATTGCGGGCCATGGCATTGCGCAGGGCACTATCGAAGGTATGGCATCCCCGACATCGGGTTTAGTTCCGAATGCTCATAGCCAAGCCTTTAGCGAGTACGATCGCGCCGTCGGCGAGGCCGCCGCGAAGATGGACATGAAGGATGGACCAACATCGGCGAACGCCGGCAGTCGCGGGATGCGAGCAATGGCAACTGGAGGGAGCGACTATGTCCACTGAGCCTGCGATGCCGTTCGCTGCGTCCCCAGCTGAGGCAGCCCGTCTGTCAGGCCTAACCAGGACGGAGATCTACAACTTGCTGAACGCCGGCACGATCGAGGCTCGAGCAAGCGGCCGGCGGACGCTGGTGATTATGGAAGGTCTGGTCCGCCACGTAGAGTCGTTGCGGCGGAAGCAGTTTGGAGTTGGCAGAGCCTGACAGGCCAACGGCGCCGGCATCTGGCTGTCTAATCTGGCCTCTTCAACTGCACACTACCATCTGCCAGGGCCAAGCTTAGACCAACAGTTCTTAACAGACCGCATCGACTCATGATCACGGGACCGTTAGGTTTCTTAAAACAGATCAGGGCGGAGCGGTGCGATGAGATCACTGTTGTTAGCGGGTATCGTGTTGTTTGGATGGGCAGAGGCTGGCTATGCCAGCCCGTTCACGGCGAACTACGTGTTTGGTGACAGCCTGTCAGATAGGGGCAACTTGGCAGAGGCGCTCGGCAGAAATCTGCCCAATCCGCCCTTCTTCCATGACAGTTTCACCAATGGCCCGACGGCCGTGGAGGTCTTGGCGCAGAAGATGGGTCTAACTGCAGACCCATCTTTGTTCGTAACGGGGTTCGCTGACAGGAACGGTCTTGGTCTCACCCCGGGCACGAACTACGCGGTAGCAGGTGCCACTGCCGGGACGTTGGCTGGTGTACCCGGAGCCAACCTGCCCAACCAGGTTGCGGCGTATCTAGCTCAGTCTGGCGGCGCCGCCGTTGCCAGCGCACTTTACACTGTGTTCATCGGCGGCAACGACGTGCGCACGGCAGCCCACCAAGCCAACGGTGCCTTTGTGACGACCGGTGAAGCTGCGGAAGCAGCGGCCGTGAGGCAGTTGGTTGCTGCCGGCGCTCAGAACCTTCTGATCGTCAACGTGCCGGACGTTGGAGCGATACCAGAATTCAAGTTGCTCTACCCGTCACAGCAGGCAGCAGCGACGGCCTACACCGTCCAATACAACAGCCTGTTGTCCCGTGACATTGGTGCCGTGGAAGCAAGCAACCCGACGCTTAATGTCATGTCGTTCGATTTGTATAGCTATAACAACCAGCTCATTCCCAAATTGGGCAGCATGGGAATCACCAACACGGTGGATCCATGCTACACCAACACCAATGTGACGTCGCCTTCTACTGCGACCAGCGCCGCGTGTGGACCGATCGATCCGGCTACTGGGCAAGCGACGAACATCTCCACCTTCCAGTACTGGGACTACATTCACCCTACCGCTCAGATCCAGCAGATCTACGGCAACGCGCTGTATGACCTGGTGGCTGGGTCCTCTACCGTGCCTGAGCCTGCTTCTCTTGCCTTGCTGGGCGTAGGCCTGGCGGCAGTCATCGCAAACCGTTTCCGCCGCGCAGCTTAATCGATTGCAGGTTGGCCTTCTTATGAAGGCTGATCTGCCGTCAGTCCGGTATTCTGCCGAGTAACTAGGCTGCCTGGATAAAGCTGATCCATAACCTGGTCGCGACGGTTTGAACGAAGCCAAGGAAGCTGTTGCCGGTCTGGTCGTCGCGGGTCGCAGCGCAGCGGCAGTTCTTCAGGCGGCCTCGCTGCTGATCGGCGGCAGGATCGAGCCTCAGCTGAGCGGACGTCAGACGACGGACATCAGTGATCAAGAAATGCGTGGTGCGGCATGTCTCATCGTTGCCCCGCAAACGGTTCAGGTTTGAGAAGGTCTGAGGATTGCGGCTCGGGTGGGACTAATCTGCTGATTGTCACGCTTAGAAGCAGATCTGATGCCCGCGAGGTAATCTCTCAATATCATTTCGGTAAATGCAAAGATAACGTTTACGGATTAGGGCGTTATTTAACATCCAAGAGTAGGCACCGGTCTTAATCAAGTTAAGACTTGTAAGTTCTCAGATATCCTGCAAGTATTCCGAAGGTTTCGAAGCGGTTCAGCCAGGGTATCGATCGGTGAATGGTTGGCGGCGAACCTTGTATTGTGGGGATTGTGACTTGGCTGATAAGTAAAACGGCAGGCCTCTGGCTGAGGCCTGATGAGGACATAGAGCAATGACCAATGGGTCAAGCCAAGAGGACTTTGAGGATTTTACCCGACGCGTCATCCCGCTTCTACTCAGGGCATTAATTCGTCGCGACAATCAAGCTCAGAAACACGGCTGGTACTTCGAAGCCATTGATCGCCATGAAAGCGGGTATCGCTTGCGGGGCCGTAAGGATGTGCCGACGGTCACCTGGAGGCTTCTCGATCGGCATCTAATCGAGATCACCAGCATCCCAGGTGGTGTCATGCTCATACTCCTGAGCGCCTTCGATGATCTGATTGCCGAGGAAGTCGTAGCGGGATGGTGGAGTAACTTCATTTCAGGTTGATTACGTCACCTGAGAGGTGACCAGAGTGGTGCCCACCAAAGGTAAGGTGGCAATCAGTCGTGCACCAACAAAACAGCAGGTTGATGACAGGTGTTCAGGTCCGCGAGGCTCGTCGGCTACTCGGAATATCTGGCACGCGGTTGAACTCCTTAGCGGGCCTGCCGGCAGGGACAATCGAGGGGTTTGAGAAGACCGGGCAGGTGCGTGGCCCTACTACAATCGATCCCGCAGCTGATCGCTTTGCGGCGATCTGTCAGACACTGGAGAGCGCTGGCATAGAATTTCTCGAGCAGAACGACGAGCTTGGTGTGAGACTTCGCGGCACTACAGTGAGAGGTAACCAGTAGGGCAGCCCTGCCAACGGCTTGCTGCAACTGACCGATTGCCTCCACGCAGCTGTGGACTGCTGGCTAGCCATGAACGACCAAGTGACCCCGCTGAATGAACAGACGCGCATTACGCGATGTTTTAGCTGACGTGTCGCGCGCCTGAATGATGTTGGTTAATTTCCAACATCATTGCTGTGGTGGCTCAGCTTGACATAACCTAACACACCGATACGCTCACGTGAGTTGAAGGTTGGAGCACTGGTGGACACCGACATCAAGGCCTTGGCCGTTCGGGTCATTGACGTTCCCTGCACATGGTCAACCGTCGGTCGGTCGAGCATCATCGCCGAAGATGGTGGTGCAGTAGTGATCGATCGGATGCATGTTGCCATTGGTGATCGTGATGTCGGAGCCATTCGCCGGTGGATCACTGAAAAGCAGTTTCACCATCGGCTGTTCGTGCGGGTGCTGGTCGATCCCGCGAACGGCACACGCACAAAGGTCGACACCATTATTCTGTTTCATAGAGAAGAAGATGCCATGCTGTTCAAGCTGACGTTCTAACTGCCGGGTAGAGCGAACCCTGCGGACGTTGTTTAAGCTAGGAAGGGGTGAATGGTCGGAACTATAGCGCGCCCATCGCGACGTCATCGACCTGATGCTGGCGCACGTGCCTGAGAACACTGTAGAAGCAGCCTATAACCGTGCCGCCTATATTGGCCGGCGCCGCAAGCTGTCGGTGATCTGGGCATCGCTGCTCCTCAATGGCTTCCCGCCGGCTTTGTCGCTTCTTGACGGACCGTCGCTCAACGCAAACTGTAACGCACAAACTCTGGCGGGTAGAGAAGCTACTCTTTCCAAAGCTTAAGAGACATGCTTGGCTTCGGCATATATGGATGCCCTCCCCCTCCCGGACACTGCCCAAAGTGCTGACGAGTGGTATTCTATTGCCCGATTTGCACTGAGCGATGGCGAGTACCTGCTCGACGGCATGCGGTTTCAAACTGCCTATGGGCAAGCCGGCTTTGCTGTTGAGGCTGCCCTCAAAGGGCGCATAATGATGGTGAAAGGACTAAACAGGTGGCCAACAAAAGGACCATACCTTACTCATGATCTAGTCGCACTACTGCACCATGCCGGCCTGACGGGTTGGCTAGACGAACAGATGGCCCTAAATTCCCCATTCTATAAGCAGTGGCTAGTAATCAAGGATTGGTCAATCACCACCAGGTATATCGGAGCTGGATTCCCTGCCGAGCGGGCAAAAGATATGGTTATGGCAGTTAAGGAAGGAGGGATGCTTGAATGTCTGATAACGTCCCCCCGTTAAACTCAATGCGAAACCAAAGTGGCAGAGCGCTTCTTCAACTGACAGATAATGTCGGTTTCGGCGCGAATGGAGCCGGTTGGATCTACAACAAAGACCGAAAGGCGTGGGTGTTCCTTCTAATCACCGGCATGATCGATCAAAAAGGTCCGAGATGGATCTATGATCGGTTGTTGTCTGTTTTCGAGAAGCTGTCATTGCCCGCAGGTATTAGCCCTTTAGATATCATGATCGTAAGCCCACGAGAAACTAAATGGGCAGCGCTGCCGAGTGGCGTTCGCGTCGATGATGGCGCAAACCTCGCTTACATCAATAACTTGCGGGTTGAAGGTTTCCGATACGACAACATCGTTTTGTATAGGATGAATCCTGCTCCTCAGAATACATCGGCTCAAGCTGCAATTTTTGATCGCCGTGTCGCTGAGTTAACAACGGCATGAGCATGGTCCCGTCGCATTCTAAGCCGGACGAGGCTTGGTGCGAAATGCTGGCGTCATATTCGGCCGACGAGCTTGTGGCAGGAAAGCTAATTACACCTCAACAGTGGGACCAGGCCATGCGCGCCATCCGACAACAGGCCTATATACTCCTCATATCCAACTGCTACCCAGCAGGCGACTTAAATCCAAACTGAGACACCAACCCTACAATCGGCTTACTAGTGACACTCGCGCTGGCCGGCTTTTGATCCATGCCGACACATCGGAGCTATACCAGGCCACCACCCTCATCCCGATCTTGCGCGGTGTGGGGTACTCGCTGGCAGCCTCGCGCCGGTAGATCTTCGAGGTGATCAGGCCGGTGCAACGCTTCACCTCATCCAGGCGCAGTAGATCGTCGGTGTCTTGCACCAGGTTCGCCAGCTGAGCGGCCGCGATGGCACTGGCGCCGTGGCCGTGAGGGCGAGAGAGGCGGACTCGGTGAGATGACGCCGCCATCAAGACCAGACTAGCTTGAAGGGGATGGCCAGTCTGATCGGAATGGCGGCCTCGATATCCTTACCCCTTGTGGCGCTTGCGGCGAATGAGGCCGAGACCAACCAAGCCACTGCCGAGCAGGGCAAGGGACATCGGTTCCGGGATCGGTGCGTTGGTAACCAATAATACTGCTGAGAACGACGTAATGTTGTCTCCCTCAGCGCCTAGGATGAACGTGCCAGCAGTACGGTCAAAGCCAGTGTAGTTGATAAAGCCATCGACCGTGAACCCGAGCTGGTTGGCGCCGGGACGCGTCACGTTGGTGACACTGGTCAGGTCGAAGCTGACCGAGCTACCGTTGCCGGTGGAAAGCGTCAGGAACGACGAGATAGCGCCCGCCGAGCCGAAGCTGGCGATGTTCTTGATCGTACCGCAGCCCGCACTGGACGTTGCGCATGCGCCAAGCGCCGCAAACGAGCCCGAGCCGGCGCCGAAGCTGGACAGGGAACCGCTGGTGCCAGCCACAGACGTGCCAGCAGCGTTAGCAAAGCTGATACCGGTCGCGGCCCCCATACCGGTTGAGCCAACCGCCTGCGCGTAGCCGTTCACCGACAATTGGCCGGAAACAGGAACGGCGAACGCCGCGGTGCTCAGGCCGAGGATTGCGACGGCCGCTAAGAGGCTGGAACGGAAGCTCATAAACTCTCCACAATTTTTCAGGTTCCGGGCCGAACAGGACGAAGATCCCGAATGGCGCGTCACGCGTGTGACATGTCGCTACGTGCGTCAAACACTCAGTGAACGCTTGAAGTAAACCTGAAAAAAACCTGAAAATCGGTCTGGCTTGGAAAATAACTTACTTGCTTGGTCACGAGCGTCTGCGAAGTTGCGGAGGCCGGCATCGTGCCTTACCAAGCCTTAAACGCCAGAAACGACCAATGATTGGAACCCGCACAGATCGGCTCTTAGTACAGCCTGAGATGACCAAGCTATATCAGGCCACTACCCTTATCACTGCCTAAAGAGACATCGAAAGCCTGCGGTGATCTTAGTTTAGCGTTCATCCTGTTTGCCTTGTACCCCAGTCTTCCATCAACGCCCGCCGGCGCTCCATCAGGTCTGTCCGGGCATAAGCAGCCTCGACTGCGTCGCCAACCGCATGTGCAAGCGCCATCTCGATCACCTCTCGCGGATGCTCAGTCTGCTCCCCAGCCCAAACCCGAAACGTCGATCGAAACCCGTGCACCGTGATCTGCTCTCCGGTGCTGCCATCCACCCAAGGTGGGCTCTCACCAGCGGCCCCAGCGTTCATCCGGCGCAGCACCATCGTCAACGCCATGTCGGAGAGTGGCGTCCGCGGGCTGTTGCTCGGAAACAGCAGCTGATCTGGCTTCATGTCGGCAACATGCATACTGTTGAGGAACGCGAGGGCTGCGGCAGATAGCGGCACCCGATGGGGGCGCTTCGCCTTCATGCGCTCCCTGGGCACGATCCAGAGCTTCGCCTCTAGGTCCAACTCGCGCCGCGTGACGCCTCTGACCTCCCCTGAGCGCGCCGCCGTGAGAATCGCGAACTCGATAGCTCGGGCGGCCGATCCGGTTCTGGCGCGGAGAAGGGTGAGAAACGATGGGAGCTTCTGCCAAGGCAGCGACGAATGATGTTCGACGACGCGAACCCTGCTGGGCTTTGGCAGCACACTGGCGAGGTGGCCCTTCCAGCGGGCCGGGTTTTCGCCGTGGCGCCAATGCATCGCTCGAGCAGCGTCTAGCACTGCCTCCATACGGCCCCGCACCCGCGAGGCAGTCTCAGTCTTTGTGCTCCAGATCGGCTGCAGGATCCGGAGCACGTGCTCGGTGGTGACGTCCTCCACGTGAAGGTCGCCGATCACCGGATAAGCGTAGAGCGTCAGGGTCGAGGTCCACTGATCGGCGTGCTTCTCATTGGACCAGCCTGCCTTCTGTGCGGCGATGAGATGCTCGGCCGCAGCCTTGAACGTGCGATCCCTATCCTTCCGACCTTTCGCAAGCTTGCGTGCTTCGATCGGATCCGCGCCGTCACGGCTGACCTGGCGTGCCTCGTGAAGTTTTATGCGGGCCTGGGCCAGGCTGACATTGGGGTAGCCGCCCAATCCCATATCCCTCAGCTTCCCGTCTCGCATGTGCCGAAATACCCAAGCCTTGCGTCCGCTAGGCCGAACATGCAGATGCAAGCCGTCGCCATCGGTGTAGCGGCCTGGCCTGGTCTCGTTCTTGACCTCAATCGCCGTCAGCTTGCCCATGCATCTGGTCCCATAATCGGTCCCATACATAGCACGGTTTGTAGCCGATCAGAGTGGGACGGAACCAGAAACTGCAGAGGCTCAAAAGCCAGCAAACACGGGCATAATGGGACGTGATGAGCAGCAATGGGATTGTAATCTGGCGGAGAGGGTGGGATTCGAACCCACGGTAGGGGTTAACCTACAACGGTTTTCGAGACCGCCACCTTAAGCCACTCGGCCACCTCTCCGTGCCGGGCACCCATAATGCAGCCGCGGGAGGCGGGCAAGGGTTTCGAACGGTTCCGTCACCCGGTGCAGGCCGAGGGCACCGTCACCGCGCTGCGGGACGGCGGATCCAGGGGACCAGGTTCACCAGCGCATACACCATCAGGGCGGCCACCAGCACCAGCAGGAACGAGGTCGGGCCCGTGCTGTCCGGACCGGTCGTTGCGGCGGCGCGCATGGCCAGGCTGCCCAGCCCGGCGACCGCCGCAAGACGGGCGAAGCCGGCGGCCATGGCCCAGCCCATGCGCTTGGCGCCCTGCGAGGCGAAGTAGAGCGCCAGGCCGAAGCCGAGGAAGCCGTAGGCGGGCGCTACGATGTGCAGGTAGTGGATGCCGATGGCGAGGGCGGCCTCGTCGTGGGTGAACAGGCCGAGCCAGGCGCGGGGGAAGGCCGCCGCGGCGAGCCCGACCGCCTCCGTCAGGGCGGCGGCGACGCAGGCCCCGGTCAGCGCCACCCGGCGGGCGCGCTCGAGCTGCCCGGCGCCGACGTTCATGCCGACCATCGCCACCATGCCGGTGCCCACCCCGAACACGATGGGGATCTGCAGGTATTCCAGCCGGATGCCGAGGCCGAACCCCGCCAGGGGGGCGCTGCCCAGGGTCGCGACCATGGCGGTGGCGAGCACCACGGCCAGGTTGAC
>Ga0160427_10001182_pt1 | contig 16045 bp, 11 predicted proteins | sample SolpanmetagenomL_FD_108194 | JGI IMG/M metagenome (GOLD analysis project Ga0160427, IMG submission 108194) | Solar panel surface microbial communities from Lawrence Berkeley National Laboratory, California, USA - L | ecosystem: Engineered > Built environment > Solar panel > Unclassified ...
CAATCCTATGCAGATGATGGGCGGCACGTTGCTGGCCGCCGATATCGCCGTGGTGCTGTTCATGTCGGTTGCCGCGCATCTGATCCGTTTCGGCAACGTCCACTACACGCTCGACCTCGCATTGATCACCGTTTTCGCCGCACTCCTGCTGGCAAACATCCTCAAGATCGTTGGCTGTTATAGCAACTCGCCGACTGCACGGCCCACCATGCAGATCAGCCGAGCGCTCCAGGGATGGTGCCTGGTTTTCATCGGGCTCCTGATTTTCGCTTATCTCACGCGGACGTCGCAATCGTTTGCCCGGGTATGGGCCGCGGCCTGGTTTGTCGGTACCCTCTTCGGACTTGTCGCCGTTCGCGTCTGGGCAGCAAGCCGTTTTGCCCAGTGGCGTCGGACCGGAAAATTGGCCCGGACAGTCGCGGTCGTCGATCTGAATGGCTGCGGCGCGGCGCTTGCCCACAGTCTTGTGGCAAGCAGCGCCGGCGAAATGCACCTGTTCGGCGTATTCACGCCGCAGCAGGAAAGTCAGCGCCAGAACCGGATCGAAGACTTGCTGCACTTGGCGCTGCTGTTCCGGGTCGATGAAATTCTGATCTCCGCCAATGGCACGGAAGACGTCGCCATCGACGCAGTTATCCAGAGCCTCGAAGCGATCCCGACCACCGTCCGTCTCAGCTTTCAAATGCCGTCACTATCAACCCCGCCTCGCGGGGTTTCCATGCTTTTCGGCCATCCGACGTTGACGCTGTGCAGTCGACCGCTCAGCGATTGGTCGAAGGTCGCAAAGCGCCTTGAAGATCTCGTCATCAGCGTAGTCGCAATCGTTCTCTTGGCCCCGCTCATGGCAGTGGTGTCGCTGTTGGTGAAGCTCGACAGCCCGGGCCCGGCGCTCTTTCGGCAGCGCCGGCTCGGCTTCAACAACAACGTCATCATCGTCTACAAATTTCGTACGATGACGCATCGACCATCGGCCAGCGAAGACGTGTCACAGGCCAAACGGATGGATCCGCGGATCACGCGGCTGGGCAAGTTCCTCCGTCGGACCAGCATCGACGAGTTGCCGCAGCTGTTCAACGTGCTGCAGGGCAACATGTCCCTAGTCGGGCCTCGGCCGCATGCGCTGGCCCACAACGAACACTATGCCGCGCTGATCGACGGCTATCTTCGCCGCCATCGCATGCAGCCCGGCATCACCGGCTGGGCACAGGTCAATGGCTTCCGGGGCGAGACCGATACACTCGAGAAGATGCAGCGCCGCGTCGAACACGACCTCGCCTATACCGACAGTTGGTCCCTCGCCCTCGACCTAAAGATTTTGGCCAAAACTGTTACGACAAGCCTGTTCGATAGGAATGCTTACTGATGCCCGCACTCCGAGTTGCCCTCGTCTGTGACACGATGTCGGCCTATGGCGGCGCCGAACGGGTCATCGAACAGATCCTGAAGCTATATTCTGAAGCCGACGTATTCTGTGTCGTGAACGTCGTGCCCCCCGAACAGCAGTGCTTTCTGGCCGGCCGGCCGGTTACATCGACGTTCCTGCAGAAGATCCCGAAAATCACGAAATACTATCGCAAGCTACTCCACCTTTGGCCGTTGGCAGTCGAACAGCTCGACGTCATGGCTTACGACCTGGTGATCTCCACCCATCACAGCGTCGCCTATGGCGTGTTGACCCGGCCGGGCCAGGTCCATGTGTCCTACGTATTCTCCCCCGCGCGCTATGCCTGGGATCTGCAGCACGAATATCTGCGCGAGGCTGGGCTCGATCGTGGAATCCTCAGTTACGTCGCGCGGCATACGCTGCATAAGACGCGCCTTTGGGACCTGGCCGCTGCACAGCGGCCGGATGCCATGGCGGCGTGCTCGGGTTTCGTGTCCGAACGGATCTGGCGGGTCCATCGCCGCCGGGTCGAGGTGATCTATCCACCGGTGCCGCCAGTCGCCATGCCGACCGACCTCGGCCGGAGCGATTACTACATCTCCGTGGGCCGGCTCGTCCCTTACAAGCGAACTGAATTATTGGTGCGGGCCTTCGCCGAAATGCCCGACCGCAAGCTGAAGATCATCGGCAGCGGGCCGGACCTGAAGAAAATTCAGGCTGCGGCAGGTCCTAATGTCGAAGTGCTCGGCTTTTGCTCCAATGAGGAGGTGCGTGCCCAACTCGCCGGCGCGCGCGCCTATATGTTTGCCGGCGTCGAGGATTTCGGCATCACCGCCGTGGAAAGTCAGGCGCTCGGGACGCCTGTGATCGCGTTTGCCGATGGCGGATTGCGAGAGACCGTGCGCACCGGCGCTCCGGGTATTGCGACCGGCCTGTTCTTCAACGAGCAGAGCGTTCCGGCGATCGTCCAGGCGGTCGACGAGTTCGAGCGGAGGATCGACGATTTCACGCCGGCAGCCTGTATCGCCAACGCAAAATCGTTCTCGGAGGATGCGTTCCGGACCGGCTTCCAGAACATGGTGCAGCGCGCGCTCGCGGCCGAGCGACGCTCTGCCCAGCGCTTCGATTCGATGTCGTCACCCTCGGCCGAGTTGGCCGATATAGATTTGCCAGCATGACGATCGAGGCGACCGATAATACCGGTTCGAGCCACCGCTGGGGCAGCCTGGACTCGCTTCGCGGAATTGCTGCCTTCCTCGTGGTCACGTTTCACTGTGCCCAAGCCGCTCCCGACTTCGCGATCTCAGCCAATCCGCTGACGCTGGCCGCTTGGGGCAATATCTGGACTTGGCTGAAATACACCCCGCTCCGGGTTTTCTTCAGCAGCGGCCCCCCTATGGTGGTGCTCTTCTTTGTCCTCAGCGGCTTTGTGCTGAGCCTGCCATTCCTGCGCGAAGGCCGCCGCGCCGGCTATACGGGCTTCGCGCTAAAGCGCATTTGCCGCATCTACCTGCCCTTCGTCGCCGCTATCCTGTTTTCCGCGTTCCTGTATGCGATTGTACAGCCCAAACCGATGCCGTCTCTCAGTCACTGGTTCAACACGGTGCTGTGGGATCAACCACTGACGGTCAGTTATATTGGGCGTAATCTCGCAATGACCGGGCTGAACCCGGACATGACGCTGGATCTCGTCATGTGGAGCCTCGTGCATGAGCTCCGCATCTCGATGGTGTTTCCGCTGCTCTTTCTCCTGACGCAGCGCTGGCCGCGCCTGTCACTGACCAGCTCAATCCTGTCCTCCGTCGTTTGTACTGAGATCATCGCCGGGCGGGAGGCTGCGACCATGCTGATGTCGTTCGTCGACACTGGACGCTTCTTGGTCCTGTTCACTGCCGGCATCCTTGTTGCTAGCCGGGTTACCGAGCTTCGCCTCGCGGCAGCCAGAGTTCCTGGATTGATCAAGGTGGCGTTTTGGCCAATGGCAGGAATTCTCCTAATGTCGCCTGGCCCGACCGTTTATCGATATTACGACTTCACCTGGGGCATCGGCGCGGTCCTGCTCATCGTGCTGACAGTGACGTCCGCGCGCGCAGACCGTTATCTGTCGGGGCCCGTGTCGGTTTGGCTCGGGCGAGTGTCTTACAGCCTCTACCTCGTTCACCTCCCAATCCTAATCGCGGCCGTGCATCTGGCCGACGGCATGCTCCCGCTATGGGTGACGATGCTGGGCAGTATCTTGGCCTCGTTGATCGGCGCCGAGCTGATGTATCGATCGATCGAGATTCCCTCGATGCATCTGGGTCGCACCCTTGCAGCCTGGTTGGATCGCCGGCGAGCCGCACGCGTTCAAACGGCCTGGGTTGGTCTCGAAGGAACACGCCCATGACCGAGGTAACGCCCCTCCGCGTGACACAGGCTGTGCTCGAGCTCAGTCTCAATGGCGGTATCGAGGCGGTCGCCTTCGAAATGCAGCGCGCTTTTCGTGACGCCGGTATCGCATCCCGGGTGTTGACCAGCGTCACGTGCGAGACCGGCCCGGAGATCGACCGGGTGCTTCCGGTGCTGACCCGCATCGGTTCCCGCGGCCGCCTGCGCCACGTCGGCCGCGCAGTCACCGTTCCGCTCTTCACCCTGGCGGCCTCTTGGCGGCTTTGGCGGACACGCCGGGACGGCGAGTTGGTGTTGAGCCATGGCGACACGCTGGTGGGCGATATCTGCGTGGTCCACGCTGTCAATCGGGCCAATCTCGATACTAAACGGGCCGCCGGCGGCTGGCGCTGGCGGTTGAACCCAATGCACCTCTGGGTGTCATGGCGCGACAGGGTCATGATCGGCGGCTTACGCTTCCAGCGCTACGTCGCCTTGTCCGGACGCATTGCGAGCGAATTGCAGCGCTATTACGGGGTTCCGCGCGACCGCATCGTGCTGATTCCCAACGGGGTCAATCTTGATCGCTACACCGCCGCAGGTGACGATCGCGACGAGACGCGACACGAGCTCGGCCTTCCGACCGACAAGCCGGTTCTGCTGTTCGTCGGCCACGAGTTCGACCGCAAGGGCCTGAAATACGCGATCGACGCGCTCGCGCAGCCCGGCCTAGAGGACGCCACGCTTCTGATCGCCGGAGCCGGCTCGGCCGCACCGTTTCAGCAACAGGCGGATCAGCTGGGTGTTGGTGCCCGCCTTGTGTTTCTGGGCGCGCGCAGCGATCTACCGCGGCTCTACCGGCTCGCGGACGCGTTCGTTTTCCCGACTGCCTACGAGTCGTTTGCGTTGACCTGCATGGAGGCCCTCGCCTGCGGGTTGCCGGTGTTTGCTCCGCATGTCGGCGGGATCGAGGATTACCTGCATGATGGCGTGAACGGTCGGGTGATCGCGCGCGACGGCGGGGACATCGCAGCCAAGCTGGCGCCGTTTCTCGCAGATCCGGCTTTGCGGCAACAGTTGCGAGCTGGCGCGATCGAGACGGCCCGTCATTACGGTTGGCCCGCAATCGCGGCGCAATACCGCGCCCTGATGACCGACTTGCTGAATGAAATGCCCCAGACCACCCGGTCCAAGACGACTGGCCGGCCCTTTCGCGCCGATCTGACCGGGAGCACCACATGAGCGATGTTACCCTTGCTGACGCCAGAATGGCTCCTGCCGCGGATGGCCTACTGACGCGGCTCGCCCGACGCAAAGGCTGGTTCGTCGGAGGTTTCGTCCTCACACTCGTCGTCGTTGCCGGTGCATTCACAGCAATGCAAGAGACCTATCGAACCTCCGCCGCGCTGATGGTGTCCGGCAACGAAGCCGTGCTCCGCAATGGCAGCTCCTCTGCTGAAGCCCAGCGTCTCGGAGACCCGGCCGACGTCGAGAGCCAGATGCTGATGCTGAAGTCTCCGCGGCTTTCCCGCATCATTCTCGACGACCCCGCCGTGGTTTCAGCCTTGGTTGCCGATTGCGAGGCGACACAGAGCGGCACCTGGTTGACGCGCCTACTGACCAAGGCGCTTCCCCCGACCAGCTGCTCACCCGCAGATCTAGATACGCAGCGCATGCTGCGCCGGTTGGAGGCTGGTTTCGCGATCGGTCCGTCTGGGCGCTCCCGCGTCATCGACGTCGCGTTTGTCTCGACCGTGCCGGAGACCTCGGTCATCGTCGCCAACGCCCTGGTGGATACTTATCTGCGCGACGACAAGGAGCGTAAAGTCGACACGCACGACAACGCCATTAACTGGCTGAATTCGGAGATCGCGCATTCCGGCGAAGAACTCCGCCGCGCCGAACTGGAAGTTGAAGCGTACCGTAGCGAGCACGGGATCATTCGCGGCCAACAGGCCTCGATCAGTTCTGAGCGGCTGTCGGCTTTGGGCCAGCAATTGGCTGCGGCGCAGGCTACCTACGCCCAGGCAATATCGCGCACTCATCCCGGCGCTGATGCAGACATGCCCGAAGTGCTCGCCAGCCGCTCCGTCGCCGATCTCAAGCAGCAATCGGCGGAGCTAGGTGTGAAATACGCCGACCTTCAAGAGCGGATGGGGACTAATTACCCGAGCGTGCGAGCGATGGCCGACCAGAAGCGGGAGATTGACCGTCAGATCGGCGGCGAAATGCGGCGGGTGCGCGACAGCTTGCAGCGTGACTCCCGATCGGCAGCGGCACGAGTCGCCGAGCTGAAGTCGCAATATGACCAGCTGATCGGCGATGTCGGACGCGCCGGCGGTGCCGAGGCCGGGATCGCGATCATGGTGCGCGACGTCGAAGCGAGGCGCGAGATCTATGTCGAGCAGCTGAAGAAGGTGAACATCCTGCAGACGGAACGCCGATTGCTGACGGGGGACGCCCGTTTGGTCAATCACGCCGAGTTGCCGGAGCGGCCATGGTTCCCGAAGAAGCTGCCGTTCATCGCGATCGGCACCGTGCTGGCGACCGTAGTCGGCACTGGGCTGAGCATGTTCCGTGACCAAGGCGACGAAACGTTGCGGGCGACGTCTTACCGCGGCGGGCTGGCCGGCGTTCCGATAATGGGCTTCGTACCCCAGGTTCGGCGGCCGCGGGGTGAGTTCCCACGTCTGATGTTGAGCGCCGCATCGCCCCTGCAGGAGTCGATTCGTGCCCTGTTCGGCCGCTTCGTACTGGTGCCCGGCAATGCACCGAAAACGCTGATGGTGAGCTCGGCCGACACCGGTGAGGGCAAGACCTTCCTTGCGCTGTCAATCGCGCTGTTTGCCGCTTCGACCGGGCGCCGCGTCCTCATCATCGAGGCCGATCTTCGCCGGCCGACCTTTCACACCACGCTCGATCTCCACCAGCAGGACGGGCTGAGCGAATACCTGCGCGGCCACGTCACCATCCGCGACATCGTCGGCGATTATCATGGTCTGCACATGATCTCCGCAGGCAAGCCGAGCGTCGACAGCACCGAATTGCTGAGCAAGCGGCACTTCGACGACCTGCTCCGGCAAGCCGAGAGCGTTTACGACCTCGTCGTGGTCGACAGTCCGCCCGTGATGTTGCTGATGGATGCGCACGTCATGGCCCGGCGGGTCGACGGGATCGTATTCTGCGCCAGTTTTGGGCGTTCGCGCCCCTCCCGGGTCGTCCAGGCCATTCAGGATCTTGAGCAGTCGGGCGGCCAGGTACTCGGCGTCGTGGTCAACGGCGTGTGCTCGGTCGAGACGTTGGATTACGACCTTCCAGGCTCTCGATTGTCCTACTCGGCAGCGCAGGTATGAGCTTCATTAAGGAGCGTCCGCTGGCGGATCCGATCAAGCTGTGCGATCGGCCGATCCAGGTGCTGTCGATCTCGCACTCCGCGACCCGCACCGGCGCCGGCCGCCTTCGATACGAGGCTTTGGCAACGGATCCGTCACTCCATCTGACGTTGGTCGTGCCGAAAATCTGGCATGAATTTGGCCAATCGCGCCCTGAACATGCCGAGACGTCGCAAACCTCGCTCAAGGTTGAGATTTCCCCGGCCCGCCTGACCCGGTGCGGTCCGGCTAAGTGGTATCTGCATCACTATCCTCAAATGCGGCGCATAATCCAAGATGTGCAGCCGGATGTGTTACATCTATGGGAGGAGCCTTGGAGCCTCGTGGCGCTGCAGGCATTGCGGCTCCGCGATAAGCTGGCACCACAGGCAGCGCTGGTGTTGGAAACCGATCAGAATATCTATCGGCAACTCCCGATCGGCTTTGAGCAAATCCGCCGCTACACGCTGGCGCGGACCGACCTGTTGATCGCGCGCAGCCAGGAAGCGCTGGCGGCCTCTCGCCAGGCCGGCTACCGCGGTCTGCACGAATTCGTCGAATACGCTATCGACACCGCGTGTTTCTATCGGCGCGGTCGCAATTTGCGATCCGCGGGCGAGGGGCGCGCATTCCGGATCGGCTACGTCGGCCGTCTCGTGCCCGAGAAGGGGCTGATGGACGTGCTCGAGGCGATGCAGCTCTGCACAATGCCGATCGAGTTCGAGATGCTGGGCGAGGGCTCCGAACATGCGAAGTTGAGCGCGTGCGCGGCGGCAATGGGGTTGGCAGATCGAGTTCGTCTGTTGCCGCCGACAAATGCCGCCGGCGTTGCCGAGTTCATGTCGTCGCAGGACGCGCTGGTGCTGATGTCTCACACGACGCGCACTTGGAAAGAGCAGTTTGGCCGGGTCATCATGGAAGCCCATGCCTGCGGGGTACCCGTAATCGGCTCGTCTTCGGGTTCGATCCCCCGGGTGGTTGGTGGCGGCGGTTGGATCGTGCCGGAGGGTGATGTCGCTTCGCTCGCCGAGTTGCTCGATCGCCTGGCGACTTCGCCGGTCGAGGTCGCCAATGCCCAAGCCATCGGTCTGACGGCGGTGCGAACCCGCTTCAGCTTAGAGACCGTTTCATCGGATTTGCGCCGAGCTTGGCTCCGAGCAGCCGCTACCAGGCATCGCACCAGCGCATGAGCGTTCGCCTGGCTGGAACACTGATCAGCGGCGCCCTACTTGGTAAGCTGCTCGGCTTCCTGCGTGAGATCGAGATGGCGCGGCTGATTGGCGCCAGCATCGTTTCGGACAGTTTCCGCGGCGCGCTGACGGCCGTGTTGCTGCCGGTTGCGCCCATCCAGAGCGACAGCGTGCCGTCCGTCCTGATCCCGCTGCATCGCGATTGGGAAGCCCGGGGCGAGGCACCCGCGCGCTCGATGGCCTTGGCTGTGCTCGTCATGCTGGTGGGCGTGGTCGTGGCGATCATCATCTCGCTGCTGGCCGCGCCCTGGGTCGGCGCCCTGGTCGGCCATTTCGACGCGCAGGCGCAGGAGCTGACGGTCGAATTCGTGCGTATCATGTCGCTGGCACTGCCCGCGTCGACGATGAGTTCGGTCGTCAGCTCGATCGAGATCGCACTGGGCCGTTCGCGTATCGCGGCGGCCCGGGCCTCCATCCAGAATGTCGGCATGATGATGGGCATCGCCATCATGGCCTGGGCTGGGCAACCGCTCGCCATCGCCTGGGGCTTCGCAATCTCGTTCAACGTTGTCGCGGTCTATGGCGTCATGACCCTCGCGCGCGAAGGCGCGATCACGCTGCGGGGTGTGCGACGGGCAATGTTGGCCGAGGTGGGCGTCGTGTTCTGGCGCCGGTTCCGCCCGTTACTCGGCATCCCCGTGGCCGAACAGGGTAACATTCTCATCGAACGCATGTTGGGATCCGGCATCGCAGTGGGTGCTGTGGCATCGCTCGATTACGCGCGTACCCTGACCGAGACAGCCTTTTTCCTCGTCAGTCAGCCGCTCGGATACGTCGTCCTCACCCGGGCGTCGGGCCGGCAGCATGATCTGCGGGGCGAGGTCGAGAGAATTTCGACGCGGCTGCTCGCGCTGGGCCTACCGCTCTCGGTGTTCATGATGCTGTTTGCCGCCGATATTGTGACCGTCGTGTTCGCACGCGGGGCGTTCGGGGCGGAGGCGATCCATTTGACCGCCAACGCGATGACCGGGATTGCTGCCGGATTATGGGCGACCATGCTGGGCTGGGTGCTGGTGCGCTTACTCAACGCCACCGGGCGGCATGGCATGGCGGCCATTGTCGTCATCTCGGCCTATGGCGCAAATGCCTTGTTCAACGCGTTGGTCGTGCCCCGGCTGGGAATAATGGGACTCGGTTTCGGTGAGGCGCTCCGCGGCGTCGTGTTGCTCGGCGGCACCGCGGTGGCGTTGGGATTGGTCCTACCTGTCTTGATATGCATCTTGCGCGCGGTCGCGATCACGGTGCCGCTGGGCCTGGCTGGCTGGTTGGTCCTGAGACTGATTGACGATCCTTTCCGCCAACTTCTCTGCGCCGTGCCGGTGTTTGGGATCGTTACCGCGGTCTGGCTCATTATCCTTCTGCCCGATCAGCGGCAGATGCTGACGGCGCGGATGCGGCGCCCGCTGAGGTTGGTGCCCCGTGGATAACCATTCCGTCAATACCATACCGACCGAGATCGGCAACCCGTTACGGCCAACGATCCTTTTCGTCTCGCCGGTTTCCGACCTGAAAGGCGGCGCGGAGAAAGTTTTGCTGGAGTTGATGGCAAATCCCGCCATCCGCCCCGCCATTGCCGTTCCGTCCGATGGCGAGATCGCTGCCTATGCTCGCCAACGCGACATCCCCGTCCGATACTTTAATCTCGGCGCCGTCGCGACCGTGCATCGCCCGCCCCGCCCAGGCGACCTGCTCGGGGCGGCCAAGGGCGCACTATGTTGCGCTCAACAACTCGCGCAGATCTGCAGAGATGTCGGCGCGGCGGCGATGCACACAAACGGATTGAAGGTGCATGTCATCGGCGCTGTCGTCCGCTTGCGCCATCGAGTGCCGGTGCTTGCCCATGTGCATGACATTCCGCACACGCGGTTGGAAAAAGCCATTTGGCGCGGCGTGTCGCGTGCGGTGACACGGATGCTGGTGGTGTCGGCCCCCTGCTTTCCACAGTCGCCATTACCGCCGCGCGTTGCAGTCGTGAGCAATGGCGTCCGCACGACGGACGCCTCACCGCCCGTGCGCTCCGTCCCGGATGACCCGACCATCGGTTTCGTCGGTCGTTTCCATCCGTTCAAGGGCGTCGATCTGCTTCTCGACTGGTTCAAGCATGCCTCGATTGGCCGCCCGAAACTGCAACTCCTGATCCGTGGACGGGCCGATGACGAGGGTGCCGTCTATTGGCAGGCGCAGCAATCTCGCGTCGCGCCGTTGGTCGCTGCCGGAAGATGCCGCGTGGTGGGCTGGAGCGCTGCGGGCGAAGACCCCTATGCCGGTATCGACATCCTGGCTGTCCCGTCCCGCACGGCCGACCCCGCCCCGCTCGTCGTGCTCGAGGCACTCAGCCGCGGCATTCCGGTGATCGGCTACCCCGCCGGTGGTATCCCCGGCTTGATCGGCGGCCCCGACCATGGCGCGCTCGCCGCCCATCCGGCCGAATTTACCGCCGCTCTGGATCGGTTGCTCGACCCCGAGATTTACCGCGCCGTTGGTGAGGCGGGCGCCCGCCGAGTCCGCGAGGAATTCACGGTTGATCGTTTTTGGGCGGCGCTCAACGCACAATACCAAGAGGCCGGCGTCGTGATGGCCTCCCTCCCGTGACGGTCACGCTTCGCCAATCCGAGCATCAGCACAACATAATTCGTCGCCCCCCGATGTTTGTGCGCACGACCGCGAGCCCGGCGAGGCTGGCGCTGATTGCGCTGGTACTCGGCACGATCGCGCTGTCTTTCGTCGGTGGTGGCATTGCCCGGCCCCTATTTATTCTCGGTTCGGCCGGCATCGGGTACCTTGCGTGGCGCGAGAATGCCGGGCGCACGATCGAGGTGGCGCTCACGTTGTACGTGTTCGCGCCGTTCCTGCGCCGGCTCGTCGATGTGCATACCGGGTTTGAGCCGTCGGGCCTCATGTTGCTGGGCCCTGTGCTGGCGATCCTGATCCCGACCATCGACCTCCGTCATCTCCTCGTCCGACATGAGCCCGCGGACCAAGGCCTGCTGCCGATGCTGCTGGTTGGACTGTGCATCACCTACGGCATGCTGCTCTCCGCCTTCGCTGGTCAGTTCGGCCCGTTGGCGACCTCGGCGTTGAAGATGTACTCTCCCCTGCTCTACGGCATGTGGCTGATGCGCGCGGCCCGGCGGGACCCTTCGGTGCTTGATGCGGCGACGAACGCCTTTTTTGTGCTGGGCCCGATCGTCGGCCTCTACGGGCTATGGCAATATGTGAGCCCGTCCGAGTGGGACCGCTATTGGATGCTGAGCGTGTCCGGAACCATCTCGGTGCTCGGGCGGCCCGAGCCTTACCAGGTCCGTGTTTTCAGCCTGATGAACTCGCCGGCTTCGTTCGGCACCTACGCGGCCTGCAGCGTGCTGCTATTCGGCTTCTGCCGGCGGGGTTGGCAGTCGCTGGTTCTGGCGCTGTTGGTGGCACCGGGCCTGCTATTCACGTACTATCGAACTGCCTGGATCTCGCTCGCCCTCGGCGTGTTCTACTGCGCGATGTTCGGCCGCACGCGGCAACGCGCTGCGATGATTGCCATCGTAATGGTCGGTGCTACCGTATTGGCTGCATCCAACGCCGATTTCGGCGCAGCGGTAATGGAACGCTTAGGTACGTTGACCGGGTCTGTCTCCGAAGATGGCAGCGGCAAGGCTCGATTAGGCCAGCTTTTCGAGGTCTATCGCCTCATTGACGGCATGGGGATCGGTCTCGGCTTTGCGAGTCTTACCACGCCCTTCAACGGCGTGGATGCGGCGGATGGTGAGATCGTGACCTCTATCATCGCAATGGGTGCGTTCGTCGGTACGATTTACCTGGCGGCTCTCACTTGGGCCTGTGTGCAGGCCCTGGCCCGAATCCGCCGCAGCCGCGATCCGCGTGTGATTGTGACCGGCGCAGTGATCGTGGGCATGGTTGCGGCCATTCCGCTGACCAGCGTTACGAGCGGCGAAATTGGCCTGCTGCTCTGGATGTTCGTGGCCCTGGGCACCGCCCAAGAAGGTCCATGGATCAGTCCGCGCCTGCACGCGACCACCATGCCGTGAGCCATCGTCGCACTTGGGGCGGCCTCGCGCTGGTCGCCGCGGTAAGCTTCTCGCTCACTGCCTCTGAAGCGACCGCACCGATCGACCCGGCACAGCCGACCTTCCAAACCATACACGCCGCGACATTCATCGACACGCTCGGGGTCAATATCCATATCGGCTCCGAGCCCTACAACGATCCTAACAAGCTTGCCGGCATGCTCCGCTATCTCGGGATCAAGAACGTGCGGCAATCCTCGCCGACCGATGCCGCTGGGTTGGACCGGATGCGGCAACTGGGCCGACTAGGAGCTAGATTCGACCTCATCGTCAATGGCGGCGGGCCCGTTGACCTCAAGGGCGCGATGCAGTCGGTGCATGACATGACGCCCTACCTTAACGCCGTCGAGGGCGTGAACGAGGCGGCGCTCTACCCGATCATGTATCAAGGTAAAAAAGGTATTGACGCCGCCGTCGCCCTACAAAAAGATGTCTACTCCGCCGTTCGCAGGAGCCCGGCGCTCAACAATGTTGCGGTGTACATGTTCACCATCGGCGGGGCCGACCCGTCCGCGTTTCCGTCGATCGGCGACCTGTCCGCGCATGCCGATTTCGCCAACGTCCACAGTTATCCTCCGCATGGACTGCGCCCGATTTTTGTCATTCATGCCGCGATCGATGGCGGTCGGACCAGTGCGGCCACCAAGCCGGTCGTCGTCACCGAGACAGGGTTCTACACTCTGCCGGACCATGATGCCTGGGGTGGCGTGCCCGAAACCGTCCAGGCATCCTATCTGCTAAGCCTGATGCTGGATGAGGCCGCGGCCGGCGTCGCTCGAACCTATCTTTACGATCTGATCGACGACGGCCCGGATCCCAAGCGGGTCAGCCGGGAAGACAATTTCGGCCTATTCCGGTTCGATGGCGCGCCCAAACTTGCGGCAAAGGCCATCCACAACTTCACAACAATCCTGGCTGATGCGACCCCGATCGGCGGATCGGTCCTACTTAAGTCGCTCTCCGGAACGGCGGTCGGCGTGCCCTACCATCATACTGGAAACGCACTCGCACTACAGAAGCGCGACGGGTCGCACGTCCTGGTTCTATGGAACGAGCAACAGGTATGGGACCCCGCTACGCGAACGGCGAGCACTGTCACGCACATTCCCATCGACGTTAGTCTGGGGTCAAGCTACCCGACCATCCGCATCTACGACCCGTTGATCGGGACCGATCCGGTGCATGAATACCACGACCTCCGAACGGTCACGGTCGATCTAGCTGACCATCCCATCATGCTCGTCCTGCCTCCCGTCCCAATTCGGCCCTAAGAGTCATCTTTCGGCAATCTGCAAGGGTGGGCGGATAGCCTCGAAGATTTCATCTCGATTGTTTAACGCCCACATTGCCGCCTGCGTTCGATTTGTCACTCGAATCTTGCGCAGTAACGCTCGAATATGAACTTTTACTGTCGCCTCGGTGATCTGCAACTTGAACGCGATTGCCTTGTTCGATGCGCCATCGATGAGATGCCGCAGAATTTCGCTTTCGCGGAAAGATAAGGCTACGTCGCGAGGATTAAGCAGCGGCACGCGCCCTGCCCGTTGCGGTACCGTGGGAAACGGCACGACATCGGCCGGGGCCGTCGTCAGGTCTCGCTGCCGAATGACCGGGAACAATCTTTGCCCCAGCATCACCAGCTCGATCGATTTCAGCAGGACCTCGCTCGTGATGTCGTCATGGAGCAACGCCTCCACGTCGAGGATGGCGATCTGGCGGATGAAGCTGGCGCTGAGTTCGCTGGCGAGCACGACGTGCTTTACCGGGTTATGTTCCCGGTAAAATCGAGCCTGAACCGCAGCGATCTCCGAAAACAGGAGTTTAGCCGGGATTGCCGCCCCCCAGATGACAGCATCCGGGCGGACAGGATTCTCAGACTTGAGAAATGCCTGGGCAGAAGAAACATCTTGAACAACTCCGGGAATGCTACGCAGGATGTTCCGCAGACCTTCGCGATATAAGCGGCTTGGCTGAACGAACAGCAGGCGGCACTCTATCATCTGTGCTTCTCACTTTCAGACAGAACGCTTTAAGCTCGACGACTAACGATCCGATGCTAAATCTTAATCCGCATCCGAAATCATGTACTAATGTCTCAATTCGAGTAAGCTGTCTACAAAATCATTAGGTAAACTGTTTGATCAAAGTCTCTGAAGTTTGTTCTGTTTTCAGAACGTAAGCTGTCTAGAGCGGATGGAAGGGCAGCGATGGAGAGAGGCTGCGAAGTGCCGGGCGTCAGTCTCGACAATGGCGCAATTCTATGCGGGCCCTATCAAATCGTTCGCGGCACGCCTACCAGCGCGTCCAAGCCGGCCCAATCGCTTGATCAAGCTGAATCAGCGCGATTATCAGGCTGCTTTCACCCGCACCAATGCCGTCGTTGCTGGTAAGGCGGCGGCCTTAGAGAGCGTGCTGGCGCAACTAGCGCTGCAGCAAGCCCTGATGCAGCAGCGATCGGCCGGGCGCGACGTCAAATCCGCACAGCCCACCTTCGCCGCCACCGATGCAGACCGGTGTCGCACCCTGGCGACAAGCACGGCCGACTCCCGAAGAAGAGCAGCGCTTATCGTGATTGCCTCTGCAGGCGCGCGCCGAAGTGCTGTCGGCATAGGCTGAACTATAAACGGCGGGGCAGCTCAGGCCCGTTCTCGCGGTCCAAGTCACGGAAGCCGAGGCGGCGGTCACGCAAGCTCGCGCGGATGTGGACGTCGCCACGCTCCACCTCGGCTACACCGAAATCCGTTCCCCGATCGATGGTTACGTTGGCAACCGCGCTGCTTAAATTGGCGCCTAGATCGCCTGAGCCGGCTAGCTCCTCTCGATCACGCCAACTCGGAGATATTGGGTCGATAACAATTTCAATGAGAATCAGCCGACTGGCATTGCCCGCGGCCGGCGGCGCTACCATCCTGGCCGATGGCGTTTCAAGGTACGTGTTTAAGGGCATGTCGTTATGCCTCTCGCCCAGCACCGGCGCCGTCTGCAGTGTGACCCCGCCGGAGAACGCGACCGATAACTCTACCTAAATCATGCAGCGTGTCCCGGTCCGTGTCGCGTTCCACGCCGCCGATTAGTTTTTCTCGCGGTTGCGCACGGGCCTGTCGACGACCGTGCAAGTCGACACGCTAGGTTGCTTGGCACGGCGACATCGGAGGCCGCCACCACCTGTCTGTGCGTGCACTCTCCGACGTGACGAGTGGCGAGACGGTAACCAAAAACTGTATCCGTTGCTTGTTCGAGTCAGCCGTCTCTGATCTACCGGAGGCCCAAAGCAAAACGTAGCAGGTCCAATGCCCACAGCCCTCATCACTGGTGTCACAGGACAGGATGGCGCCTATCTCTCGCAACTCCTGCTCGATAAGGGCTACCGCGTCGTCGGCCTCATGCGCCGCTCCGCCTCGTCCGACGTCATCGGCGAGCGCCTGCGCTGGCTCGGCATCCTCGACCATGTCGAGCTCGTCGACGGCAACCTCGTCGACATCTCCAGCCTCATCCGCATCCTGCGCGACATCAAGCCGGACGAGGTCTACAACCTCGCCGCCCAAAGCTTCGTCGCCGCCTCCTGGCAGCAACCGATCTTGACCGGCACCGTCACCG
>Ga0160427_10001183_pt1 | contig 16043 bp, 17 predicted proteins | sample SolpanmetagenomL_FD_108194 | JGI IMG/M metagenome (GOLD analysis project Ga0160427, IMG submission 108194) | Solar panel surface microbial communities from Lawrence Berkeley National Laboratory, California, USA - L | ecosystem: Engineered > Built environment > Solar panel > Unclassified ...
CCAGGCGAGCAGCAGGCCCAGCACGTCCGAGGCGTTGTGACCGGCGTCGGCCACCAGCGCCAGGGACTTTGCCAGCGTGCCGTAGAGAACTTCGGCAACCACAAACGCCGTATTGAGGCCAATACCGATGATGAACGCACGGCCGAAGTCGGCCGGCGCGTGGTTGTGGGTATGAGAATGCCCGGCGTGGTCGTGGTAGGAATGGGTCACTGGGTTGTCTCCTTAGATTGGTGGGTCATTGGCCTCGCACTGCGAAGAGGGTGATGGCAGCCACGGTCATAACGGCGGTACCAACCCAACCCAACCCTTTCAGCCAGCCCTTGACTGTAAACTGCCCCATCACCCGGGGGTTGGACGCCATCAGCATGATCAGGACCATGATCGGCGCGGCACTCACTCCGTTGATGATTGCCGAGTAGTACAGCGCTTTGATCGGATCGACATGCAACAGATCCAGGGTCAGGCCAATCATCGTCGCGACAGCGACAATCATGTAGAAACCTCGCGCCTGGTACGGTTTGCGTTCGAGTCCAACGGGCCAATGCAGGGCCTCGCCAAGCGCGTACCCAGCGGAACCGGCCAGTACTGGCAAGGCCAGTAACCCAGTTCCCACAATGCCTACTGCAAACAGTACGAAGGCAAAAGGTCCAGCGACGGGCCGCAGGGCTTCTGCAGCTTGAGCCGACGTCTGAATATCCGTCTTTCCGCTCGCGTGCAGCGTCACGGCAGCTGTCAAAATGATGAAGTACGCCACCAGATTGGAGAAAGCCATGCCCAGGAACGTATCGGTCCGGATACGGCGGAACTGGGCTGGTGCCTGCAGGGGGGCTTGCCGCAGCGGGTTCTCCAGCACATGGGTGTCCATCTCTGACACCTCCCCGGAAGCCTGCCAGAAGAACAGATATGGGCTGATGGTGGTGCCCAAGACGGCCACCAGGGCCTGGATTGAGGGGATTTGCCAGCTCAGGTGCGGGAGGACGGTCGCTTTTAAGGCCTCCGACCAGGGCACTTTCACCACGAATACCGTCGCGACATAGGCCAGCAGCGATACGGTGAGCCATTTCAACACCCGGGTGTAGCGGGTGTAAGGCACGAACATCTGGAGCAGCACCGAAGCCACAGCAATGATTGCGGCGTACAGCAGCGCCGGTCCACCGACCAGCAGCCGGACAGCTTCGCCCATCGCACCGATGTCCGCGCCGAGATTGATGATGTTCGCGGCGACCAGCAGCACGGTGGCACTCCACAGCAAGACGGGCGGGTAATGACGGCGTAGATTCCCGGCAATGCCGTGCCCGGTCACCCGCCCCACCCGAGCGCTGATTTCCTGAATCGTGGCCATGAGGGGGTAGGAAAACAGCATCGACCATAACAGGCCGTAACCGAACTGTGCCCCCACCTGGGAATACGTGGCAATGCCACTCGGGTCGTCGTCTGAAGCGCCGGTGATCAAACCGGGTCCAAGCGATTGGAGAAGATTCTGTTTCTTCTCCCGCCGCTCGGGCGTTGGGGTGTTGCTGGCGTCAGACGGAGGCAGTCGTGTCATTCGTTCAGTCTCCTCGGTCAAGATTGTGCTCCTGTGAAGGAGCCCCGAAATGCGCACATGCGGCGGCCCCCTCACCCATGGCGCTCCTTCCCGGGCGCTGAACGTTTCCGCACTGACCCCCGGTCGCTCCCGATCCTCTGCACGAAAAAGATGGTCACCACGGCGACCAACGCTTCGAAACCCACACCCAGGATCCAGAAGGCCCGGGGACCAACCAAGATCTTGTCGACCAGATAGCTGAAATTCTGGCCGAAGAAGCCGGTCACCAATGTCAATGGGAAGAAGACAGTAGCCACCATCGTGAGCTGGCTTCCGCTCGCATTCCGTCGCTGGTTTTCTAGCGCGTGGTAGATATCGAATGCCCGCTCGGCCATGTTCCTGGAGAGGCTCAGCCGCTCAGCCATATGGGCGGCGTGATCACGAATGTCACGAAAATAGGGGACCTCTTCAGGGCTGACCACGGGCGGGCCAACACGCATCAGGGTACCGAGCATGTCCTTGAGTGGGAAGACCACAGCGTGCGCGGCATGAACAAGCTCCGTGAGATCGAAGATGGTCGCGAGCTCCTGCTCATTGTGGGAAGAGGGGTCAATCAGCCGCTGGCGGACATCCCGTAACTCGCGTTCGAGTTCATCTGCGAGCGGAGCATATTCATCCACCAGGGCATCCAGAGAAACGTACACAAGGCTGCTGGCGTCCGTCCTCCACCCCGCCGGTACACGTTCCCAGCGCCGAAGGATCTCACTCACCTGTGGGCCTGCCCCATGCCGGACGGTGATGACGAAGGCTGCTCCAGCGAACACATTCAACTCATGGATCTCCACAACGCTGCCGGGCCCTCTGGTCACTCCGTGAGCAACAATGAATTCGAAGCCTGGGTATGTCTCAACTTTTGCCCGCTGATGCGCGTGAACTGCGTCCTCGATTGCCAACGGATGAAGCTGGTACTGGTGTTGCAACGCTTCCAGTCCTTGCAGCGTTGGCTGGGTCACGTCAAACCAGACGAAGCCTGAGTCGGAGGGAGGAGTCGACATGGCATCTCGCCATTCAAGGGGCGTGACGCCGGCACTGCTGAGCCTAAAGGCCTCTATTCGGGTGGTGACCGGCGAGTCGGTCTGAAGCGCGTTGGGTAAATCGGTCATGGGCATGTCTTCCTCGCCGCCTGCTGCAACGCGACTCGTTAAAGAATGAGCTGCATCCATACGGCTTTAAGTACCAGGGTCATCGCATAGAGGTTGAGAAGCAGGCCGACACCCATCCAGGCTGAGTCTTGCAATCGGTACGGTATGTGGCGAAGCTCAGCCACAAGGTGGGCGATCCCCATCGCCAGGAAGAGAACCGCTGGAAGATACCACGACATGAGGAACAGGCCGCTGCCTGTGAGGCAGCCGACCACCGAGTTGGCCTGACGGAGGAATCGCGCCCGTTCAACCGGTGACACGGGAAATCCCCTGTGCACTCAAAGGTGACTTGGAACCAGTCCAGCCTGCGGAAATCACAGGTGGTCCTTCCACGGCGGCACCTGAGCAGGCGGCAAGAATCCCGGACAAGTGCACGTCAGGATCATTGCGCCGGAAACACCAGGCACAGTCCGGTCGGCTTGGAAGGGTGGTGACGCCGGGTTGCCGTCCGCACCCTTCCAGTGCAGCGCCCCGCAGAGGCGACCAGGAGGTCCCCTGGGCTTTCCGATGGTGCAAACTCACAGGACGTTCCAGTGTTTCATCTTTTGGTCTGAGTGCCCTGAGCAGCGTTGCCTTCCGGGGTGTCCTGTCGGTCCAGTAGGGCATCCTGACGAGAATTGGGGTGCCGCACCCGGTGGATCTGGCCCTATCCTGATTATTCGTGGAGGTGCCCGCCGTGTTCATGACCGTCATGCAGGCCGGGAGCCTCAATCTGAACGGTGCTGTGCTCAATTTCGTAGCGTTCGGCAATGCCGTGCACCTGCGGGAGCAGTTCTGCCGGGGGTCGGTCGGAGACCAGGTGGGCGGTCAGGCTGTGTTGACCGGTGGTGACGCTCCAGACATGCAGGTCGTGAACCTCGGTGACCCCCGGCAGGGCGGCCAGGTCGCTGCGCAGTTGGACCAGATCGAGGCCGGTCGGGGTACCTTCCATCAGGACATTCACGCTGGCGCGCAGCAGCGTGAGTGTGCGGGGGATTACCCACAGGCCAATGCCGGCGGCGAGGACCGGATCGACCCAGGTCAGGCCGGTGAAGCGGATGATGAGCGCGCCGGCGATGACGGCCACCGAACCGAGCAGGTCACCGAGGACTTCCAGGTAAGCTGACTTGACATTCAGGCTGTCTTCGCTGCCACCCACCAGAATCCGGGCACTGATCAGGTTCACGATCAGGCCCAGCACCGCCACGATCAGCATTGGCAGCGTCTGCACCTCGACCGGGGTTCGTAGGCGCTGATACGCCTCGATTAGGATGTAGATGCCGATGGCCAGGAGAGCAGCGGCGTTCACGGCAGCGGCCAGCACCTCGGCCCTGCGGTAGCCGAAGGTCCGGCCCGCGTGTGCCGCGCGCTGGCCGATCCGGATCGCGAAGAGCGACAGCGCCAGGGCGGCCGCATCGGTAAGCATATGGCCAGCGTCCGAGAGCAGCGCCAGGCTGCCAGAGAGGAAACCGTAGATCACTTCCACCACCAGAAAAGTTCCGGTCAGGGCCAGTGCGATGCTCAACTGCCGGGCGTTGGCGTTTTCACCGTGGTTGTGGGCGTGTTCAGTCATGAGGCATATCTCTCATCTTTGGCGTGGCCGATGTGCTGCTCATCCGTGACTTGAGCATCACGTCAATGGTGGTGATCTCCGCAGTCTGCGCCGCGACGACCCGTTCGGCGAACGCCCTGACTTCCTGGCGCTTGACCTCGCGCAGGGCCGATTTCGCCATCGCCACCCCGCCGAGGTGGTGTTGCCGCATCAAGGCGAGGTAGCGGGTTTCGGCCAGACCGACCGAGAGTCTGCTGAGTGCACTGACCTCAGCGGGCGAAGCCAGTCCCATGTCTGCGCGGTTCATGCCCGCCATCGGGGGTTCCTTGCCGCTTGGTGCTCGACCCCAGACCATCAGCCAACCGCTCATCTGTCCGACCTGCGCCTGCTGCGTCAGCGCGAGGTCCTGGGCCAACAGCCGCACCGCCGGATCCTTGGCCCGCTTGAGCAGGATCACACTCATGTCCACTGCCTGTGTGTGGTGAGCGATCATGTCGCGCGCGAACCGGACTTCCGGGCCTGTTTCGCTGGGCACCTTCGGCAGCTGCACACCCAAGACCACGCCAAAACTCAGGAGAAGCGGCACGGACAACCAGCGAAGCTGGATCATGAGGTTTCGCCGTACGCGCCGCTGCAGGGTGCGCCGACCTCAGGCGCTACGCCGCCCTGTGTGTATTTCTGGATGAATTTGAGTAGGCGCGGATCGGTCGGTGAATTCAGTTCCAGCTGGGCATTCCAGGCGCTGACCACTATGGGGGCCTTCAGATCGGTGTACGGGGAGAGCAGGAGATACTCCCGGCCCGCCACCGCCTGCTGAAGTTGCTGCACCAGATCGGCAGGGGTGCCCTCCCGGTACATGACCCAGACCGCGCCGTGTTCGAGACTGTGCACTGCGTACTCGTTGTAGAGGGGCCTGTCATAGACGCCGCAGTTTTGCCAGGCCGGGTTATGGGCACCGCCTGCGGGAGGAGTCTGCGCATAAGTAATCTTGCCTTCCACATGCGAAGACGTGTTGGAGAAGGTCTTTACCCCTGAAATGGTGTTTGAAGAACAGGCCACCAGGAGCACCGGAAGGCTCAGAGTGATCAAACTCCGCATGAATTCTCCTTGAATGTATGGTTCTGCATCAGAGGGGTTATCGGCGTCGTCTGCTCTGGGCTGCTCCCGGCTTTCCAGCTTGCCCGGAACAGCTGGACCGTTCCGGTACACTCCAGCACATCAGACAGACAGAAGATGGAAAAGTTTTGCCCACTCAGCGCGGCGGAAAAGACGTCCAGCGTCGGCGTGGTCAGATGGTTCACCACGGGCCCCGAAGCAGTCCGACGGGCACGTTTCCGAGCGCCCTCGCGGCGATTGGGGTGAGTGAGCGCTTGAAGCGAACTGACCGGACGACAGCGCTCTCACGAGGACCCGTCCTGCACTGAGACGCAGGAGACCCACCCAGCAGGTCAGAGCATCCTTGAGCAGGCCCCAGGCCATGGCTTGGTTGAGCCTCAAAATCAGGTGCAGCACGTGAGGAACCACCACCCGGTCGATATCGGGCGTCAGGGTGGGCATCGCCGAGGTCTTGGGCAGTCCTTCCATGATAAGCAGGAGCAAGGCCAGGGCGACCAGCAGCGTCCGACTTCCTCATAAGAATTCCGCAGGGAGAGTCATGTGGTGTGCTGGGGCAGAGCCGCTTGGTCTTGACCGCGTGAGGACGCTTGCTGGCTCTATGTCGACCAACGAGCGAGAGGGGAAGGAAGAGTGCCACAAAGGAGTCGTTTGTTTGACGGTATTCCGGGCGTAGAACAGATTGGCTGAAACCCGTATCACTGTGCCAGCTCCAACAGGTAGAGGGCCACGAAGCCAGCGAAGAAGGCTGCCGTGATCAGCGGCGTCTCCTTGACCTCGTGCGCTTCGGTCAGCAGCTCCTCGGTGACGAGGAACAGCAGCGCCACTGCACCGAACGACAGCACGATCTCCAGCGCCAGACCGCTCAGGCCTTGCGCCAGTGTCCCGCCGATCAGGGCCCCCACCATCACCAACAGACTCAGCCCGGCGACGCTTAGAATGGCGCGGCCTTTGGTGACTCCAGCCTGTCCCAGGGTGGAAGCCACCGACACGCCCAGGAAAAGTAGTTCGAGCGTCAGGGCTACCACGAGCAGCGTACCGACTTTCGCACCTGCGGCGAAACCAACGCCGATCAGCAGGCCATCGATGAACACGTCGATGCCGACCACCAGGATCAGCCCCGCGGTTCCGGTGCCTAAAGAGGCTTCATCACGGCGCTCCCGGCGCTCGGCAAACTGCCGGACGGCGAGCATCGTCAGAACCCCGATGACGAAGCCAATCAGGACGCCCACGGGCCGGTGTTCCCTGGTAATCTCCGGCAGCAACTCACCGGCCACGGCAGCGAACACCACGCCCGCAGCAAAATGCTGGACGAAGCTGCGGACCTTGTCGGAGGGCGTCTTGAAACTGGCGAAGGCTCCGCCGACGATGGTCGCCGCCACCGGAATCAGGGTTAATGAGAGAATCTGGACGAGGGGCGCGCTCAGACGCTGTCCCGGAGTTGGGCGAGGGTCTCGGTCAGCTGCTGCCTGACTTCATCGAAGGGGCCGTAAAAGGCCTGGTCCCCGATCATGGTCACTGGCGCGATCCGGACATTGGCACGCTGCATCATCTCAGCGAGGGCCACTGAGTCGTTTCGCACGTTTCGTTCGGTGAAGACGGCATTGTGCCGACTCAACAGGGCCTTAACGGCGGCGCAGTCTGCACAGTTCGGGACGGTGTACACGGTGATCTCAGGCACGGTTCCTCCAGCAGTGGGGGCGCCCAGCGTCTGTCGAGCGCCCAATGAGAGAAGGTTCAGGCGCGGATGGATACGGGAACAGTGCGGTTTGGGGCGTCTGCCTGCGGCGACTGACCTTTCCAGCCGAGCAGCCTCAGGGCGTTGGCGGTCACGATGGCCGTGGCACCCGTGTCAGCCAGGATCGCCATCCAGAGGTTGGTGTAGCCGAGCAGGGTGGTGATCAGGAAGATGGCTTTCAGACCCAGTGCGAAGGCGATATTCAGTCGGATGTTGCTCATGGTGGCGCGCGACAGCCGGATCAGATTTGGCACGCCGCCCACCCTGCCTTGCAGCAAGGCCACGTCCGCCGTCTCCAGCGCCACGTCGGTGCCGCCGCCCATGGCGATCCCGACGTCTGAGAGCGCCAGCGCGGGCGCGTCGTTAATGCCGTCACCAACCATCGCGACCGTGCCAGAGTTCTTGAGACTGCGAATAAAATCAAGTTTCCCTTCGGGAAGGAGTTCGGCCTGGACGTCGAGGCCCAGGTCAGCAGCGATGGCCTGCCCGGTCCGGGCATTGTCACCGGTCAGCATGATGGGCCGGACACCGAGGGCCTTCAGCTCGGCGATAGCCACTTTCGCGTCAGCGCGCGGCTCGTCCCGCATGGCGATCAGTCCCAGCGCCGCCTTGCCCTCCATCAGCACCACCACGGTCCGGCCCTGACTTTCAAGTTTGCCGATAAGGGTCTGTGTCTCGGTCCCGAGGTCGGTGATCTCCGCGGCGTAACGGGGAGAGCCCACCGCGAGGAATCGGCCCTCCACCAGGGCCGTCGCCGCCTTGCCGGGTAACGCCTGGGCGTCCTGGGCAGTGGGAACCGTGGTTCCTTCGGTCTTGGCGTATCCGAGGATTGCCAGGGCCAGCGGATGGCTGCTGCCGGCCTCCACCGCAGCGGCGAGACGCAGGACCTCCTGACCGCTGGCGGCCATCGGCACCACGTTGGTCACCTTCGGTTTGCCAGCGGTCAGGGTTCCGGTCTTGTCAAAAGCGATGGTCTTGACGCTGCCGATGGTTTCCAGGGCCGCGCCGCCTTTGATCAGTAGCCCGCGGCGGGTGCCAGCACTGATGGCGCTGGTCACGGCGGCCGGGACCGAGAGCACCAGCGCGCAGGGGCAGCCGATCAGCAGCAGGCTGATGCCCTTGTAGATCCAGGGATACCATTGGGCGCCGAAGAACAGAGGCGGCAGCACCGCGACGAGGGCCGCGACGAGCACCACGCCAGGAGTGTAAGAGCGGCTGAAGCGGTCGATGAAGCGCGCCGTCGGGGCCTTGCTGCTCTCGGCCTCCTCGACCATGTGGATGATCCGCGCGATGGTGTTGTCACTCGCTGCTTTGTCAACGCGCACGGTCAGCGCACCGTCGGTGTTGATGCTGCCGGCATAGACTGGGTCACCGACCGTCTTGATGACTGGAACGCTCTCCCCCGTGACCGGGCTGTCGTCCAGGCTGGAGGTGCCCGTCAAGATGGTGCCGTCGGAAGCGACGCGGTCACCGGGCCGCACCAGGATGGTCTGACCGACCTGAAGCTGATCGACGGGCGTCTCGTGCTGGTGGTCGTTATGGATGACGAGCGCGGTCTTGGGAGCCAGGGCCGCGAGCGCCTGAATGCCGGCCCGGGCCCTGCCGGCGGCCACACCCTCGAGCAGTTCGCCGATGGCGAAGAAGAACACCACGACTGCGCCCTCAGCGGACTGACCGATCAGGACCGCGCCGATGGCAGCGATGCTGACAAGCATGTTGATGCTGAAAGGATCGCCCAGACGTGCGCTCGCGTAGGCTTTGCGGGCCAGCGGCCAGGTGCCGAGAAGCGTGGCGGCGACGTAGCCGTAGGTGGCGAGACGAGGCTCGACGAAGCCGAACAGGAAGGCCAGCGCCAGCAGCACGCCACTGCTCACCACCAGTCTGCCCTGACCAGTGGCGTACCAGGCCCGGCCTCGTACGACCTCGACATCATGGACGTGGGCGTCCTGTGAGGACACCTGGCCGTGATGGGCATGTTCGGAAGGCGCTGCACCAGGCTTGACCAGAAGTGAAGGGGTGTACCCGAGCGCCTTGAGGTTGTGTTCCAGCGTGCTTCTGGGTGTCCGGGTCTCGTCGAGGGTCAGTTGCAGGGTCTGCTTGCTGAAGCTGGTCTTGACCTCGGCGGTGCCGGGCAGCGTCGCAACCATCCGCTCGACCTTCTGCACGCAGCTGGCGCAGTCCATGCCGTCCACAAAGTATTCCAGACCTGCCGAAGATGAGGTGGCTACTGGAGCAGGCCCGGGGTTCTTGACGAGTGCGTTCGGTTCATATCCCAGCGCCCTGAGGTTCTTCTCGAGGCGTTCACGGGGTGTCCGGGTCTCGTCGAGGGTCAGTTGCAGGGTCTGCTTGCTGAAGCTGGTCTTGACCTCGGCGGTGCCGGGCAGCGTTGCGACCATCCGTTCAACCTTCTGCACGCAGCTGGCGCAGTCCATGCCGTCCACAAAGTATTCAATGTGTGATCCAGGTGTCGTCATATCAGGAGTATACCTGAGCAGATACACAGACGTGAAGGCAGAGTGTAATGAAGATTTCTTATCTGACCACACATCTGAACAGACATTCAGGTCTCTATGGTGAGGGCTCAGGAGGTACCACCATGACGATGCAAAGCCAGATTAGGGAACATATGCCTGTGAAGTGCGCCGATGGTCAGAACCACGGCGAGGTTGACAAGGTCGACGGGGACTACATCAAACTCACCAAGGACGACTCTGGTACCCACCACTGGCTGCCGATGAGCGCGGTCGATCACGTCGACGAGCATGTCCATCTCAACCTCAGCCACGATCAAATTCATCAGCAGTGGCTGAGTGAAGATCCGCATCCTGAACACCGGCAATAAAAGAGAGGGCGAAGCAGGACGGCGGAGTCGAAGACCCCGCCGTTTTCATCTGCCCTCCTCCTGGTAAGACAGTCCGCAGAGGCGACCTGGAAGGATCATCCGTGCTTCCTCTTCTGTCCATCTTCCACAGCAGCGAGTCTTTCAGTAAGCCCAAAGCCCACGTCTCGAAATCGTGGGCCGCCATCTTTGCTCCCGCCTTGTCCATCCTGACTTCTTTCGTCACTTCCGCCGACGCTCCAGGGGACCGGATCTCCGCCCAGTGTCTTAGGGACAGCGTCTCAAACGGCCCGGCGGAGAAACCGTGGGGCCGTCCGACCTGCTGGGTCATGAGCCCCTCGCGCTGCACTTCTTCGCGTTGTCCTGCCGGGCGGATGACACCCTGCTCAGAAAAGAGGGTCTTGAATACGCCGACCACGGCGGCGTGGCCAGGAACGCTTACGCCCGTTCCAACCAGGCTGGGGTAGCGTGGCTCATCAGATGCTGACGGCGCGGGTCCAGCCGTGAACCCTCCACCGCTGACCAGGGGTTGCCCCATTACCCTCCCCGGGCCAAGAACAGTACACTCGCTTTTCGCGCCAGTAGCTTTGTCAGGTTTGTTCTCGTGTCCTCAGCCCTTCCTGGAGTGTTCCCATGGCCCTACGCGCGGCGTTCTACAGTTTTCTCCTCGGCCTCCTGGTGCTCGGGCTCAAGGGTGGGGCTTACCTCCTGACCGGCAGCGTGGCCCTCTATTCAGACGCGCTGGAGAGCATCATCAATGTGGTGGCCTCCGGTGCCGCCATGGCGGCTCTGTGGGTGGCGCAGCAACCTGCCGACGACGGCCATCCCTACGGGCACGGAAAGGCCGAGTACTTCTCCGCCGTGCTCGAGGGCGTGCTGATCATCCTGGCAGCCCTGAGTATCATCAGTGCAGCCTACACGGACCTCCGCCAGCCCAAGGAATTGGGGGCGCTCGGTGTCGGCCTGCTCATTTCCTCGCTGGCTACGGTCTTCAATTTGTCGTATGGCCTGTTCATGCTGCGGCTCGGCAGGAAGCTCCGTTCACCAGCGTTGCTCGCCGACGGCAAGCACCTGATGAGTGATGTCGTGACCAGTGTTGGCGTGCTGATCGGGGTGGGCCTGGTGGCCATCACCGGCTGGCGGGTTCTCGACCCCCTCATGGCGATCCTGGTGGCCCTTAATATTCTGTGGGTCGGTTGGCGGCTGGTACAGTCCAGCCTGCGGAGCCTCCTTGACGAGGCTGCCCCTCCCGAGATTCAGGCGTTGATCCGCGCACTGATCAGCGCTGATGCCGAGGGGGCAATTGAAGCCCATGACTTCCGGACCCGCCACGCCGGTCAGGTCACATTCATTGAATTTCACTTGGTGGTCCCCGGCAACATGAGCGTAGATGCCGCCCACGGTATCTGTGACCGGCTGGAAAAAACCATCCAGCACGAGCTTCCGGCGAGCGAAGTCACCATCCACGTCGAACCGGACAGCCAGGCCAAACACCACGGCATCGTGGTGATGTGACGAGATGGATTAAGCTGAGTCATGACCGATCCGAAACGACCTCACGACCAGCCGCACTCTCAGGATCAGACGCCAGACGCCGAGATTGAAATCAGCCCGGCCTCGCCCAATCCATCACCCACGGACGTGAGTGTCCGACTGGCGCAGGGACAGAAGCCGGAGCCTGAACCGGACAACGAAGACGGCTGAAGACATCGAGCGCGGGGAAAAGCACGCTGTACTGTCTTTGCGGTGGGCAGGACAGGAGTACTGAAGACATGAAGCCGACTCCGACAGGCTGCCGCCTGGGGATTGATGCTCATGGGTACTGGAACTCGCGGTCTGCCGAGAGCACCGGAGAAACCAGCCGTTCGCGCCGGATCCGGCCTTGGCGATCAATGTGCGGCCGGTACCAGATGCTCGCTTCAGGGATCAGCAGAGATATGCCTTTGAAATTCTGTGAGATCAGACATCATTTGCGCCGCCAGAGATGTGACGAACAGCGCTTCGGTGATAAGTGGAAAGGTGAGCGGCTGCAGTGTTCAGACCTCCCTGGTCACGCGTTCAGTGACGGGGAAGGTTCCCGACTTCTTCACCACTTTTACCACCCGCATCAGATGGGCCGATTGATCTGGTCCAATCGGCCAGTGGCCCTCAAGTTCCGCGCTGCCTTCCTGCCACTCTGAGTCGCTGGCTTAAACGTGCAGCGTGAGCCGGGCGAACCGCCGAGCGAGCGGGGTCTACACACAGCCGCGTGTACAGGCCTGGATGTTCAGTGTGACGGTCTCAGCGGAACCCGCCTCTCTGTCTGACCTCAGCTTCACCAGTCAGGAGGAGTGCAGATGGAGGAACGTCAAGAATGCCTGGACGATTTCAGGATCGAAAAAATAACCAGATTGGGCTTGTATTTCCTGGCAGGTTGCTTCGACAGTCCAGGCGTTCTTATAGGGCCGTTCGCTGATCAAGGCATCATACACATCACAGACAGCGACGACACGCGCCAGTAAGGGGATGGCACTGCCAGCGAGTCCATCCGGATATCCGCTTCCATCCCAATGTTCGTGGTGGTGACGAATCACATCCAGCACCACAGGGGCCAGTCCAGGAATCTGGTCGGCCAATGCCCAGCCGCTGGTGGTGTGCGTCTGCATCATCCTCCACTCTTCCGGTGTAAGACGGCCTGAACACTGCAAAATGGCATCGGGAATGCAGAGTTTCCCAAGGTCATGCAAGTACGCGCTTTGCCACAGGTGCTCAAGCTTGGAACCCTGAAATCCAAGCTGCTGACCAAACTCAACTGCCATCCTCGCTGTCCGCTGGGTATGCCGATGCGTTTCAACATCCCGCGCTTCCAGGGCGACGCCAAGGGCCAGCACATTAGAATTCAGCGCTGAGCGGTCCTCATCGGCTCTCTGGCAGAACCTGAGCGCATATTCAAGATGAAGCGCGGTGAGTTCACCTATACCTTGCATCAAAGCTGTGGTCGCATGCTCATCTCGGGTGGTGAGGAGAAGGATTCCCGCGACCACCTGTTCTTTCTGGAAGACAGGAATTAGGAGAGCGATGCGAATCTGTGGATCAAATGCCTGTAGAACTCGGTTGACGAGAGGGCCAGCAGTGTGCTGTACCGTCTGGCGCGTGAACTGCATTTCAGGTACCAAGCGGCTCAAGAGGAGCTGAATGTCAGGTATGACCTCTGGACTGGCTCTGTCCGGCCGGACGACCTGCTGGGAAAGTGATACGGACTGACTTGCCCACTCGACGTACACCGCCTGATCGAAGGTGGTCTGTGTCAGCAGATACGCCAGGGTGTGCCTGACAATGTCGTTCGAATTCTGCAACTGCTCCAGCTGTCGGGCGAATGCGACGAACGGATGAGGCTGAACTCCGCTGGGAGCAAAAGCGGCGTCCGGCAAGCCTACCGTACTGCTGGTCAGCCGTCGGCAGTGAATAACCAGTCCTCCCAAATGGGGGGAGAGCACCACACTGGCAGCAGCTGCAGCGGTGAACTCCACGCTCTCGAATTCGCAGCGGCGCTGAGTCCGGACCGCTCGCTGGAAGATCTCGAGGGTTTCCAGGGAAAGAGGGACAGGCCGCCCGTCTTCGAGCGGTTGTCCCAGAAGGTCAATCAGCTCTCGGTTCCAAGTTCTGAGCGCGAACGCATTGACAAAGGTGAACCGTCTGTCAGCGTCAAGCACGAACAGGATATCCTCAACACCGTCCATCAGTTGAGCTTCGACTGCTGACGGAGGATCAGACACCTGAACAGCTTAGCGCAGGGCGGTGAGGGAGCGGTCAGCGATTCAGGACGGGCATGATGTCGGGCGTCGCGGCAGCAGCGTGACGCAGGATGTGGAGCACCGTTTCCGCGTCGATCAGCAGCTCTTTGTTGTCGTCAGTTATGTTGATTGGATCGTCTTCCTTCCAGCAACCCAGCCATAACTCTTTTCTGTGATATCGACACCATCTGGCGCTGGAGACGTCAGGATCCCCGAAGTTCATCTGAGGGAAGACAAAGCCCTAGAGAGCCCGGAAGCTTCGTCGTCCTGATTCAAGAACAGCACAGCTTGTGGCCTCTCCCCGTGGCAACATCCGATCAGGGCCTCCGGTAATGCTCCAGGAAATCCTTCAGGCGGCGTTGCGAGCCTTTGCCGTCTCAAGCAGCTTAGCCCAGGGGCAGGCATAGCCCAAGGCGGAGTGCAGCCGAATGTGGTTGTACCAACCCAAAAATCTGTCGGCTCCATCCCTTAATTCTCGAATCGAACAGAACTCCTCACGGAAGACGAACTCATATTTCAGCGTGCGGTTGGTGCGCTCCAGGATTCCCATCCCGCCCCGCTGGGAGACTTTGGCCCGGATCCAGCCACCGAGAATTTGACAGGTCTCCTGAAAAACGCCGGAGGTGAAGTCCGAGCCGCCGTCCGTCATGATCAGGATCTCGTCTTGGATGCCTTGAGCACGGAGCGTGGCCACACCTGCTCTGAGCGCGGTGACCGCGTTCAGAGCAGACAGACTCCGAATGACGTGAATGTGCAGAATGGCGCGGGTGTCGACGTCGAGCACCAGGTAGGCCCAGCACACCCCATCCGCGAGCGTGAAGCGGGTGGCGTCCATCTGGATCCGGCGACCCGCTGGCCACAAGGTTTCGGGTGCAGCAGGCACCGCTTTTTTGCGGCCCTTTCGCGGCAGTGGTGGGTTGAGGCCCAGGGTGCCCAGCGCCAGGCGCACAGTGTGCTGGCCGATCAATCCGGAGGTTGAAGGCGCACTGGTGGCCGAACGCAGCACCTGATGTACCCGCCGGTACCCGTAGGTCGGATGAGCGAGCGCCACCGTGCGCACCTGTTCAAGGACGATCTGCTGCTCGATGTCGCGCTGCTGCTGACGGACAATCTGCTGGCGAGCATCCCGGAGCGTCCAGGCGGGGACACCCGCTTCGCGTGCGAAGCGGGCCAGACTCAACTGCGGCTGGTCTCTGAGCAGCTGCTCGTAGAGCCCGAGCAGCTGGGCCGGGCTCAGAGACCCCGTGCTTTTTTTGCAATATGGAGCGCCAATTCCTTCTCACCAACCAGAGCTTTGAGGCGTTCGTTTTCCCGCTCCAGCTCGCCGTGTCGGTCGTCGGTGCGGTCTCCTGCAAGGCGGGCACGACCCGCTTCCAGAAATTGAGCTTTCCAGGTGTGAATCAGGCTTTCATTGACGCCATGCTGCCGGGCGGCCTCGGCCACGCTGAGCTGGCCGCTGAGGACAGCCAGCACGATCTGCTCTTTGGTATCGGTCGGCCACTTCTTTCGCTGTTTGCCCATCATTTCCCTCCAGTCTGCCTCACCCTCGCAAGTGGGCGGACATTTTTGGAAGGATTCCTTGGAGCATTACCGATGCTGGTGGCCACAACTGCGACTCTTTCTTCGACCCGCACGCCGTCCAGTCGAAACCCAGGAATCTGTGCCAGGAAGAGAGCAGACAGTGCTTCGTTTTCCATACCACATTGGAGGCCAAGTCCCTGAGATGATCATCAAAAGTGACGGTGAACCGCTCCTGGGGGTCACTCCACTGGCGACTGCGCCCGACAGTCCGGCCGCCAGTGCGAAGGGAACAGTCAGGCCGTCACCCATACCGATCACCCTGAGCTTGCCAGCCCCTCAGGCCCAGGCCCAAGGTGGGTGAGGCGCTCCCGGCAAAGGTTTTGCTTCAACCTTGGTGCTCGAAAAGAGCAAGCTAATGTATGGAAATGCCCTGGTGTCATTTTGCCTTACCTGAAGGTTTTCAACTCGATCATATCGGTGCCCCATTGGACGGCCAACTTGTCCTGAGGCTCCCAGGAGCGGCCAAGAGTCGGATCACGGTTTATCGGCTGGCTGAGCTGAACGAAGCGTTTTACAGAATCTGAACATAATTTCGCTATTGTACGCAAAGTGGAGATTTCAACCCACCTTGAACCATTCAGATGGGCTGTGTCATGGGTACTTGCCCTTACCGTGGCGAGCTCAGTACCTGACAACTTTGGCTTAAGGCTGTCCTAGACGGGAAAATCATCAATTCCCTCTTGTCCCTCGACAAAGACGGCAAAAAGCGGTGAGTTGAAGGAATGACCTCCTCAAAACCCG
>Ga0160427_10001184_pt1 | contig 16043 bp, 22 predicted proteins | sample SolpanmetagenomL_FD_108194 | JGI IMG/M metagenome (GOLD analysis project Ga0160427, IMG submission 108194) | Solar panel surface microbial communities from Lawrence Berkeley National Laboratory, California, USA - L | ecosystem: Engineered > Built environment > Solar panel > Unclassified ...
AACGAAACCCCGTCGGCGCCGCAGAGCGGCCCCGGCGAGCCCAGGTGGCGGAATTGGTAGACGCGCTGGTTTCAGGTACCAGTCTTGCAAGAGGTGAAGGTTCGAGTCCTTTCCTGGGCACCATCAGCAGGCTAAGCCGCTGATCCGCAAAAAGCATTTGATCTTGAAGGGTTTTCTCCGCATCTGACTGTTCAACAGATGCGTTCAACATGCCCCTTCGGATGCCGCGCCCCATGAAGCGCCAAGGCAGTACCACTCACCAGCTCATCCAACGTATCCCAGCTGACGTGCTCGCTAGAGCCCGTGGTCTGACACTGGCTATCCCTGTCGGGGAAATGCTCGTGAGCAAGGTGGTCTCAGCGAAGGACGTAGACGTTCGCGTCTCGCTGCGCACCCGTGATCCCCAGGAAGCCAAGGGTCGGCAAGCGGTAGCAGTCGCCTACCTTGAAGCTGTCTGGCGCTCTGTACGCGATGGTCCAAAGAGGTTGACCCACAAGGAGACGTTGGCCCTTGCAGGTGAGGTCTACCGCGCCCTTGCCGACACCCTGGAGGACGATCCTGGCTCACCGGAGCAGTGGCTTCAGGCCGAGGTAGCGAACCTGAAGGCCGAGGCAGGGCAGTTCGGTCGTGCCGCTCTGATGATCCTGTCGGATGAGGAGCGACGTGCCAAGAGCATCGAGGAGAGGGTAGGGGGCTTCTCCGATGGGATGCTGGCACGCCGCGGGTTCATCATCGACCAAGAGAGCCGCCGTAGGCTGAATGAACAGGTGCTGGCAGCCCTCCGACAAGCCAACCTCGTGCTGATGAAGCGGGCGGATGGGGACTATTCACCCGATCAGGGTGCCAAGCGGTTCCCGGCGTTCCCTGAAGCCAAGGAAAGCGCACAAGCCGTTAGCCTTCTTGCTCTGTTCGATGGATACGCCAGGGAGCGGAAGCTGCCCCAAAGCACCGCTGACCAGTGGCGCAAGCACTGCGAGACCTTCGTGGCCTTCATAGGCGCTGACGATGCCGGACAGGTCATGAAGGCCGATGTCGTACGCTGGAAGGATGCCCTCGTTGCCGCTGGAGGTGCGCCAAAGACCATCAACGACAGCAAGCTCGCAGCCCTTCGGGTCGCCTTCAAGTGGGGCGTTAACAACGTCAGGGTGGCTTCCAACCCCACGGCCGGTGTCGCGGTGATCCATCGCAAGCAGGCTGACGAACGGATGCTCGGCTTCACCGATGAGGAGGCCAGAACGATCCTCCAGGCTGCCGAGAAGGAGACGCGCCCCTCAGTCCGATGGCTACCGCTGCTCTGTGCTGCATCAGGGGCTCGCGTAGGCGAGATGGCGCAGCTCCGCAGCGAGGACGTGATCGTTCAGGATGGCATCCAAGCCCTACGCATCACCGCCGAGGCTGGCTCAGTCAAAACCTTGGGATCGGAGCGGGTCATCCCCTTGCACTCAGTCCTGATCTCGGCGGGCTTCCTGGCTTTCGTTGAGAGCCGACAAGGACCGCTGTTCTACGATCCGAAGCGCAGGAAAGCCGATGCAAAAAAGCCGCCCTACAAGATCGTCGCGAAGAATGTAGCGGCTTGGGTCCAGGGGCTTGGGTTAGAAGTGGGCCGTGCTCACCGCAAAGACCCCTCCCATGCATGGAGACACCGCTTCAAGACCTTGGCTCGCGCTGCAAGAATAAATGACAGCGTTGCGGATGCCATCGTGGGACATGCTCCAGACAGTGTGGCGAAGGCGTATGGAACGGTCACTCTTGCGACTATGAAGGAGGCGTTGGAGCGAATTAGGTTCTAACTGCCGAAGAATTCATTCCAATTCGTTCGCGAAACCTGCTCCGGAGCTTTTCAAGGCAGTTGTGGACGCTGTAGTAAGAGCGATATGATCCTCTCACGCTCTACCGCCATTCCTCAGACTGATGTTGCGCGTTTCGCATGGTCAGGTCTCCGTCGCTTTCACCATGTGCCTTCGGTAGCTGATGCGATCATGCAAGCTCATTCGGTGCCTCACAAGCACCGTCAAAACGTAATGAAGCAGGCGAGCCAAATCAGGCAGTGTCTTATACAAGCTCGCGAATATAAGGATGCAGCACAGGTAACGACTTTGGCAACACGGCCTTTGCTGCTATATTATTCACTAATGTCGTTGGCTTTAGCGCAAATACTATTCAAGGGTAGCGGCGCTGATAGTCTAGATGCCGCTCGCGGTGAGCACGCACATCACGGATTAGTATTTAAGGCGCATCAACTTACTAAGGATGCGTACGATCTCCGGTCTTTAGCATCTTCGCTTAGAGCTCGTCCGATGATCACAGAAGGTCAGAGGAGAGGCACATTCGAGCTGTGGCACAAAACTGCTCGTGAAGATCCGGTCGTTGGAGAGCTAACTACTGTTCAGGGATTAAATAGTTCGACAAATGCAGCGGAAGTATTTTTTACGTCTATAGACGACCGTATCGGTTTCTTAAGCGAGCAAGGTATCGATCTATTTGAATGCTTCCAAGGTTGTCCGGGTATGGAACGATGGATGCGGAACCTTCGCATTCCGTCAGATGTCGTTCGCGGGAGAGTTGAGGTTGCCTACGCGAATGAGCGTAAAGTTACGCAAATTACCATTCACCCGCACATGGACGAGTCGCGTATTATCAGTCTTCAAGAAAAAATTCTTGTAAAGGCCGAAAACCATGAACTTATCAACGTGCGTGAATTTTCTTCGGGCTTTGCGCTCGATATTATCGAGACTGCTGACCAGCACGCCGGCATAATTCTTCCTCCGTCAGCTGTTTGGACCAACAAGGAGATACATTTCCTCCCGGTTGGGACACAGTTGAACGAGTTTGGTTATCTATACATCGGCCTCTATATTCTGGGAAATTTCGCGCGGTATCACCCTGATCGATGGATGGTTGATGTAGAAGCGGGATCGTTGCTTTCACTAACGGCAGAAGAATTTTTGTCGATAGCAGAGTGGAGGATGGCTCTTCTAACACTGTCTGAGCTGAGCGAAACCTACTACGTTCCGGTGGTTTGAAAGAGAACAGCCTGCGCTTCCCCGCTCGCGATGCCGTCCACGCGCTCGTTCAGCTCGTGTCCAGCGTGCCCCTTCACCCACACCCAGGTGACCCTCTCGTGCCGCGCTACGGCCATCTCCAGCGCCTGCCATAGCTCCTTGTTCGCCACTGGCTTGCCCCCGGCTGCCTTCCAGCTCTTTGCCTTCCATCCTGACAGCCATTCGGTGATGCCTTGGATGACGTACTTGCTGTCACCCAGCATGGTGACCACAGCACCAGGGCTGAGAGCTCCCAAGCCCGCGATGGCTGCTGTCAGCTCCATCTGGTTGTTCGTGGTGTTGGCCTCGCGACCCTTCACGATCTTCTCCGCTCCTGTGCGGGTGTTCACGAGAATGGCTCCGTAGCCGCCGCGTCCGGGGTTGCCCTTACAGGCCCCGTCAAAAGCGATGGTGATCTCGCGTGGTGCGCGCTTGGTGGTCTCGTCTGACATCGTTCATGATCCTGTTCTGAAATGAAAAAGGGAGGAGCCCTTGTGAGCCCCTCCCGGTTGATCGTCTGTGGTTTTGACTACCCAGCTACAGTGTTGGGAAGGTCCAGATTGAGGGTAATCTTGGTCTCATCCATACAGGGCATCAGGGAAGAATGTTGAATGGGAAGCTAGAGACGATGCAGCCTTTGACTGTCTTCCACCTCTGCGTCAGCGGCCGCGATTTGGCTCTTTGTCAACGACCTTTGTCCGACCCAAGAGATGGGCAGACGCTTCAGAGCTACTATCTCAGGCCCGTTGAAAATCACCTTTCCCTGTAAGGTCATGAAATCAAAAGAGAAGAACAGTAGGTGGTCTGCCCGTGTTTCGACATGGCGAAAGGCCGGGCCTCGGTCGGTGCCGGTGGCCTTCACCTGAACGGAGCGCCCATCGTGAGCGACACCGTCGATACCTGTTCCGTTCGCGGCCAGGAGCTTGAGCCCGAAGAGTTCAGCGGCAACAGCTTCCCCTATGTCGCCAACGAGGTTGCCATCGAACTGGAACTTCAGGGCTGCACCCCGGTAGTGGTCGCGGAGCTGGTTGCGAGCCACGACCAACTGGCTGACTACTTCTGGGAGGCGGAACTCGCGCATAGGGAAAACCGTATTTCGACAGGGAGACTGACCATGAGGGGCATCCATTTAAGAACAGCTATCCGCAACTGAAGGTGCACCTTTAATTTCCTGAGATAGAGGGTTGCGGGAGCGGGATGGTCTCTAAGAGCGTAAGCGTGATGGTCTGGGGAGCGGACATGGCTGTGCCTTCGCTCACGCCCTGTGACGGGACGGGATCGTTCATGTGGTTCTCGCGATGTTGGATAAGGTGAAGAAGCCTCGGCAGTCGGCCAGGGCGTGGGTGAGTTTAGGATAGGCGGGGGATCGGTGAGGGTCAGACCGTAGGGCTGGGAGCCAATGGGCTTATGACCCTCATATAGGGAGGTAGTGAGAGAGATACTGAAGGTGAGTAGGTAGCAGGATCACAGGTGACAGGGATGGTGTGTGAGGTGATCTGCCTGGATACCTCCTCCATCAGCACCTTCACCTCGGATGCTCGGGACCACGGCACCATCAGACCATCGTGAAGGCTAAGACCCACCACGCCCCTTACCTTCAACTCCAGCAGCACCTCCATAAGGATGTTGCTCTCCGTGAACATGAGATGGTGACCCAGTCCCTCCCCGAAGCAGGGAGCCAGATCAGGGTGGTGATGAAGGATGGCCTTTCTAACCCGAGGCATCGTCAGACCCTCGGGCATCACCTCGTTTAGAGCTGTCACCTTGGGCCACCGGCACCTGTGATGCTCATCGAACATCAGGCAGTTGACGATGAGCTTGGCAGCTCTGCGATGCCCGATGAGGCCAGGGATCGCGTAGAGGTCTCCATCAGGCGGTACCAGGCCCAGATGAGCGTAAGCGAGCCTGACGAACATCGAGGAGAAGTCGAGGATCGCAACAGGCTCATCCTCGATCCTGATGCTGCCCCTTCGGCGCTTGTTGAGGTTCGACCACCAGCCACCGAACATCCGCCCCCCTCGATCATGGCTGATGAGGTGGTCTTCCTTGGTGGTGAAGTACCGCCGCTGCTGGCGTTGGAACGTGTCGACGAACTCCAGGCTATCGTCTCGGAAGCCCAGGTCAGCACCTACCAGGAAGGCGTTCAGAGCCTCCATCTGGCTCCTCATGGCCACCGTGGTGCTGGTGTCTGGATAGTCCATCAGCTCTCGGGAGAAGCTGTCATCACCTGACCAGCGCCGCTCCTTTTGCGAGAGGATGATGGTCTCCCCCGCTGAGTGTCTGAACTCGCGAAGGGTGATGCCTGTCTCGTGGACCTTGGCCCTGAGCCGAGAACTTGGTGCGATGGCTGATGCCTCCCCCATGCCGGGAGACGGATGGAAGGTGAGCCAGCCGATGCTCTCCAAGCTGCTGATGATGCCCGCGAAGGTGTCACCGAAGGCCGCGTGATCGTATCGAGTACGCGGCTTCCTGGCCTTGCCTGTGAGGACGGCTAGGTTACCTGATGCAGGCAGGAGCGAGTGCCGAGCGAGGTTCATCACCACCGCTTCCACCATCACCCTGTGGTTCATCTCGTCCACTGACTTACGCTGGCGCTTCCGTGCCCGCGTCTGGTGCTCGTACTGCTCCACTAAAGCGACGGCTTCCTGGACAAGCCTGCTGGTTCTGACGGACCCAGCTCCAAGCCACTTATCGAGCCAACGAAGCCGCTGTGACGGTTCCTGCGCGGTCGCTGTCACTGAAGCGCCTCCAGGGCTCCAGCCAGAGACCTCAACCGCTGCTGTTTCGCCTCCTCCTGCTCTCGTTCGAGCTTGGCGAGGTACGAGCCGACACCGCCAAGAGCATCGGCCACCCACTGACCGAAGACCATCACAGCGCGCGGTGTTAGCTCCCGGTAGGCTTTGTGGGTCTTGCCAGTCTTGTGGTTGTACCAAGAGCCCGCGTTCAGCTCGGTCAGCCCGCGCAAGCGTCTCACAAGCTGGAAACGGAAGGCTTGATCTGAGCGGAAGCGTCGAGGCTGACGATCCTGCAGGAGGAACATGGCGAAGGTCGTCTCGACCACCTTCGACGGCTCGACGTTGCTGGCAAGCTGGACCACCTCCTGGGCTGCAATCCGGTCAGGGCGATAGCCTGCCTTACCACGCTGAAAGGCTGCCTGGACGCGCCGAGCGTGCTCCAGCACCGCGTTCCACCGCGCTTCGCACTGAGCCCAGAGAGGGCTCGTCTCGTTCTTCGCGATCCGTGTACGCACGAGCTTCAGGTACTGCGTAAGGTCGGCCTTGGTGATGCTCTCTTGCTCCGGGTGGCCGTGACGCCGAGAGCGGGAACGATGGGTCTGGCAGAACGCCCCATAGCGAGACGTTCGCGCGCCACAACCGGGCGCACGGCAAGATCGGACTGTCATGTGTGATGATCCTGGGTAGGAGGCCGTAAGGGCCGCGAGAGGCGACGTTAGGTCGGCCTAGAAGGGGAGCTGAGACCGTCCCTAGAGGGACAGACACGCAGGCAGAGGATGCCCACGAAGCCGGTAGTGGTTTTCTTCAGTGGTCCGAGGAAGGGCTGAACGCTCCTTCCAGCATGTATGCGGGGTAGCCGCCGCAGGAGCCCTGCCGTGTCGCCTGGGCTTCTAGCTTGTGTGCGGGGCAAACCAGGAGGCCAACACCCTCACATCCACTGCTTCTGCTTCCTAGTATGCGGGGTTACCCCGAATGGGCAGGTCCAAACACCTGAGGCGTCAAATCTTTCCGCGTGTCAGCTCATGCTGAACTCGCAGCCGCCTAGAACCCCCGGATGAGCGCAAGCACGATCAGCGTGAGCACAGCCGAGATGAGGATCGAGCCAAGGCAGCCCAGGCGGTTGGAAAAGAAGAAGAACATGCCTGACAAGCGCCTGAGGGACCGCAAGGTTTCCCAGGAGCGCCACAGCACGCTTCACGCGACCTTCGCCAGCACCCTCGACACCTGCATGGGCGACCACTCGCCGCCCCGTGCAGTGGGGATGCCACGCTCGTTCAGGGCTCGTGCAAGCGCACCGTAGGAGGTCACTCCAGCGGCCTTAAGCTCCGCGATGATGGGAGCGAGGTCGTTGGCCCTCCCATTCGCCTTCGCGGTCCTGGCTGCTCTCCCTGCCTCTCTCGTAGCATCAGACATAACCACGTTGCGGTTCCCTCCGAGCTTCTGTCCACGCTTCTTCGCAGCCTGGAGGGCAGCTTTGGTGCGGCTGGCTATCATCCCGGCTTCCAGCTCTGCCACTGAAGCCATCTGCTGAAGCAGGAAGCGCCCTGTTGGTCCCTCGATTTCAGGGAGGTCGCAGAACCGGACATCAACGCCTGCCTCAAGAAGCCGATGGAGGAAAGCCGATGAGCGGGTAAGCCGAGATACGTTCGCGACGATGAGCGGGATGCGATGCAGGCGAGCCGTGGCGAGGGCACGCTCCAGCTCGGGACGCTCGCTCTTGCGTCCACTCTCAACTTCCACGAACTCCGCGCGGATGCTCCAGTCGCCACCGTTCAGGTAGCGAGCCACGGTCTCCTTCTGCGCCTCCAGGCCGAGACCTGACGCGCCCTGACGAGCCGTACTCACGCGGTAGTAGGCAACGAAAGCACCCTGCGCCATGTCCATCACATTCCAGTCAAAGAACGTTGACCAGATTGTTATGTACGACTTTTAGTACCGTCAAGGGGCCTGGAAGTGTGTGACCGGATGCGCTTCAGGTCGACTTGTTGAGCCTTGAGGGATCGTAGCGACCCAACTCATCCAGAGTGGAAGCGTCAACGTCCTTGGCTGTACCAGGAAGGATTTCGCCGTGCGCTTCATCTCGGATGCGGCTCTCCGGGCTTTTTAGCGGCGGGTAGACCCATTTGTCCTCGACGGCATTCCATACTCCGAAGTGATGCACAGTCACCATGCGGTACGCTCCATGTGAGGCGGTAAGCGGCATCTGATCCGCCACTCAGAAAGCCTAGCAGACCATCCTCATTCCACCTGCCGTCCCTCCCAGCAGCAACGCGCGCGTGCTTATCTCGTGCGCCTGGGCGCGATACTGGTGGGCGATACCGCGCCATACCGCGCGAGGGGGCCCAGGGGGAAACGGGGCGAACTCGAATGTGTCGATGCCGTCTCGTAAATCTACGGTAATATATTCTGCTCCCCTGCGGAGCCAGTAAGGCTCCTTACCGAGGAACAGAGTGACCGATACCGATCCGGCTGCGTGCGCCCTTCCGCGCCACCTTACGAGTCTCGGTCAGCCGTGCTCTGCGCTCCCGTTCAGCCTGCTTCTTCTCGGTCCAGGCTCCCGCGTTCGCCTTCGGCCTGGGCATCGAGTTGCTCCACCGCTCAACATCCTGCTGACGGCTCCTAACGTTCTCAGGTAGAGGCTCTCAAAGCTGCTGTCTGTGGTGATGAAGGCTGCACCACAGTCAGGGTGCGGACAACAGCTCCCGGCCGCTGGTGAACGACCCTCTCAGGTCAGTCCAGGCCCACGAACGCTCGCCGAGCTCTGTCACCAGAAATACCCCGCCATTACTCTGACCGTTCCCGTGAACCGTCAGCACCCATCCTCCCATCCGCAGCTCACAGTCACCCCGGCTGATGCGAAGGTTGAGGCGGTTCCCGTTGATCTCGAAAGCTATCATCGTTGTCTCGATACGCCCGACCGTGTTGGGGCGGTACAACGGTACTTATCACTGCGATCTTCCGTGTAGTCTACAGGACATGATGCCATCTTGATCCAAGGTACGACAAGTGGCTATATCGTGAAAACTTGTGTGCGGGGGGTAATATGCTCCTCAGGAATGCTGTTAAACAGACTTTATATTAGAAAATAGCCAGTCTATCCATTTCTTTTTCATAAAAGGCGACAGCGTACTGTACGTTTATCTGTAGCTGTATCTTCCTGCTGTCAATGAGAACACTTAGTTGTGGTGTGCCTCCGTAGGGGCCAACCCCGTAAGCGCCCTCGCCAAATCCGAAGGAGCGTGGCTGAACTTCATCCTCGGTGCGTATCTTGTTAGTCTTGTTGTTCATCTCGACGTGCTTCAGTGCCTTCGCGACATCGTGTACCAAACCGATGTTAGGCCGCGACCGCTGTACCTCGCCCCGATAGTCGTCGTCGGATTTCATGCCACGTATTTCATCTGGCATGTTCATCTTGCACCAGTAGAACACATGTGCCGCCAGAGCGTCGGCCGTTGCTATCGCGTTGTACGCCCGTCTTGGGTCTGAGACATCTTGGATGAACTCCTCGACGTTTGGCTTGACCACAAGGTTCAGATACTCACGAGGCGTCATCGTATTCCCAAGGCGTGAACGTAAGGGGGCAGTTTGGCAGCTTCACAGCCTCCACACACCCCCTGGCCTGCTCGATCAACGGGCCAGCGGAGTACCGCCCGAGCGTCATCCCTTGGCTCTTGTGACCGACTACCACCGCGATGATGCTCTCTGGTTGATCTGCCTGTTCGGTCTTCGTGATGAACCACCGCCAGAAGCTGTGGAAGTTCACCAGGGAGCGGCGCTTACCAGGGATCACCTCATCTACACCCACGCCCCGCCGATAGGTCGTAAAGGCGTTGAACGCCTTGAAGGACTCTTCACGTTCGGAGTTTGCCTGCGGTGCGGGCACATGGTGCAAGCCACGCGGACCACGACATACGGGTAGGATACGAGGTTCGGGACGGCATCAGGCTTCCTCGGCGGTATCGTCCAGACCTCCACGCACGTAGCCCCGCGAGATCAACCGGCTGTACGCGCGGGCTCGCCGATCGCCTTCCATGAGGTCAGCTAGAGCGTCCGTGATGGCGATGCGAAGCGCCTGCCCTTCGTTGCCATCAGTCGTCAAAAGGTAGGCTTGGGCGATGGTCTCGATGGGACAGGAGGAGATGGGTGGCCGGGTGTCTTCTCTCGGTGCCACGCGATGATGCCCCTTCGATCCGCAGTGAGAACGGAAAGGGAACGAGCCACAAGCCGATGGGTTCGGTTAAGGGCGAGAGGAATGATTGGGCAGCCCGCCCTCCCTCAAACCTTCCAGTAGCTAAGCGCCCGAGCCTTCTCGTTCCCGAGCAGGGCCGCAGCAAGGTAGGAGACCTCAACAGTCACTAACATCAGCACCGTGCCCAGAAGAACGGACGGCAATGGCCGATGGCTGAGGGCGCCCTCCAGCCCGATGGCAACAGCCAGGACCGACACGAGAACCAGCAGACCCCGCACCGTGAAAGTCCGGCCGGCAGCGGCTCCGAGCAGGGCGAAACAAAGGTACAGCATGGCGTCACCGAAGGTAGGGCTGTCCAGACTACCTACGTATCTCACAAGCACAAGTCCCAATAATAGGCATATCTGTGCGCTGCGGTATTAGCTCTGCACTGCAAAAACTTAGCCCATTAGCAGCAGCATGATGTTGAATGCAGCCCAGCAGAGAAAAACTACCCACGCCAGCGTAGCAGCAAGGCTGAGCGCCAGGAACATAGGCACGGGCAGTCGCTGCAAGGCATCCACAGCCGCAGCGAGCTTGGTCCGCAACGCAAGCCAGCCCGAGGTCAGCTTAGAGTGGTTCGCCTTCATGGCCGGGACTTCGCTCGTCAACATGACGTCTACCCCGGCAGTGCCAGTGGGTAGCCCCGGGAAGGGCAGAATGAACGTCTTGCGAGAAGAAACCGTTGCGGCAGTTGCAGCGTGGATGGTTTTCGCCAGCTAGGGTTACCGGCCTTTGGCATGCCTCTAGGGGCCTTGCGTCCCTGCGCACTCCCCTGGTTAGCTCCTAGGCATGAGCTACGTGGACCGCATCGCGCGCCTGCGCATCACCCTCAATGACACCGAGCCGCCCATCTGGCGAACTGTCGAGGTGCCGCTCACGAGCAGCCTCAAGGGCCTCCATGAGGTCATTCAGGCGGCGATGCCCTTCGAGGACTACCACCTGTTCGACTTCCGAGTGCGTGAGCGGCGCTACGCGATCCCTGCCCCTGAGTTTGATGGCCCTGAGGCCCGTGACGCCAAGTCCACGAAGCTCGGGTTGATCCTTGAACGCGGCGCGACCGAGTTCCTCTACACCTACGATTTTGGAGACAACTGGCAGCACACCGTGACGGTTGAGGAGGTCACGCAAGTGGACCCAGCGGTGGCCTATCCGCGCTTCGTTGCGGGCCAGCGACGAGCACCTCCCGAGGACGTTGGGGGCACCTGGGGCTTCGAGGAGTTCGTGGAGGCCATGACCAAGCCGAGGCACCCCGAGAAAAAGGCCATGCTGGAGTGGTACGGCGGCCCCTTTGATCCTGAGGCGTTAGACCTGGAAGCCATCGAAACTGCCATGAGCAAGCTCGCACAGCGGCGCGCAAAGGGATTGGCAGGGCTCGCCAAGAGCCGGAAGAAACCGGCGTAAGATCTTTTCGGCGCTGTTGATCGTCGGGGCTCACCATAAGGCAGTGGCAACCATCAAAGCGCCGGAGTGTGTAGTCCAACGAACAAAGCCTCTCGCCTGCTTGCGTTCGGTTGCATAAGCCCTACGACTCATCGCCTGACGATCTCTAGGGCATCAACCAATGCGTTCGGCCGCTTTCATTCTGCTTGCGGGGCTTCATGCCTTCCCAGCGGCTGCACAAACGAGAACGCCTGAGTTCACCTATGCGGAGAGTGTGTTCAACGAGGGCTTGGATTTCCGTGCTCGTGTCATGTTGCAGGTGCTGCTGATCGCGACAGGGCACCAGAACTCGGTTCCCACCGAACAGTTCGGCTTGCGGACCTTCACGGCGCTCAAGAGGTTCCAGAGCGAGAACAACCTTCGTCCTGACGGTGCTGCCAACCGGATGACCACAGACCGCCTGTACGAGGCTGGACGGCCGAACCTCAACACCTGGAGCTTCAGGCTTACGTCCCATCCCTGGCGAGGAAGGCCAATCTGGATGCCCCAAGGGATGGGGCTGCGAACTGTCACCAACAAGAACGGCCTGAGCTTCCATGATCCGAATGGGCGGCTTCGGGGCGCCTATAACCATTTCCAGGGCGTCGGCGCGGAGAGTGCCTACTCTGATCTCCTTGAAAAGATGCGCCGTGACCGCTTCGTGGTTCACTACAGCGTCATCAAGGACGGGTGGTTCGTCATCTCTGCGACCACACCCGGCGGCGAAGACGAGTACGTGCGCTATCACCAAGACGGTGACGGCATCTTAGGCTTCACGCTGTTCTGGAATAACGAGCGAGGCAACGTCAGCGGCGAGCGTGTCGCCATCCTGATGTCAGCCTCTCTGGGATCGGTGATGAACGGACGGCCTATGATCGAGCCGCCTGGACCATCTCAGGCGAACGCCCAGGTGGCAACTGCACCGCTTCAGGTCCCTGTTCCGGTGCAGCCTACCGCCCGTGAGACACCGCCTGTCACAACGCCCCTGCCTCCTCCTGCAGCCGTCTCCCCGTCCGCTCCTGTTCCCCCAGTGACACCGAAGGCTGAGGAGAAGGGCATCTCTACGGGCACAGGCTTCTTCGTGGACCCCAAGGGCAACCTCATCACGAACGCCCATGTCGTAAAGGACTGCAAGGTGGTCGTGGTCAAGCTGACGGACGGGAAGCCCGCTCACAAGGCCCGTGTGGTCGCCACGGACACCAGCAACGACCTCGCTCTCTTGACAGTTGAGGATGCCGTTGGGACCAAGTTCGCGTCACTCCGTATGGGTACGCGCCTGGGCGAGGGCGTCGCTGTGTTCGGCTATCCTCATGCGGACATCCTAGCGAGTTCGGGCAACTTCACCTTGGGCAACATCACAGCCCTGTCAGGGCTTGGTGATGACAGCCGCTATTATCAAATCTCAGCGCCGGTTCAGCAGGGCAACTCAGGGGGGCCGCTTCTGGACAACTACGGGAACGCTGTGGGGGTCGTGGCTGCGAAGCTGAATGTGCTCAAGATGGCGATGGCGTCTGGTGACTTCGCTCAGAACATCAACTTTGCGATCAAGACGACCATGCTCGCTACGTTCCTAGAGGCTAACCAGGTTTCGATGCAGCCGGGTGTCACCACCGGAGCCAAGCTCGATCCGGCCGATCTTGCGGACGCTGCCAAGAGCATGAGCGGCTTCGTCGCCTGCCAGTAGACAGAACTCGGCGTTGTACGGAGCAGTATGTTGGTACAGGGTCGAAGCGTACGGCTATATCTCGCGGATGGCTCTCCAACTGGCATACTCACCGCAGAGATCATGAACTGGACGGGTCACGCCCTCGTCACCCCAAGGTCTCGCCTGGGGGAAGCCCTTAGCCGGGATGAGGCCACGCGGACAGGCGTGTACTTCCTCGTCGGAGATGATCCCGATCAGCCTACCAAGCCTCTGGTCTATATCGGTGAAGGTGACAGCGTCATCGACCGCATCAAGTCCCACGCCAAGGACCCCTCGAAGGACTTCTGGAGCCGCGTCTGCATCGTCACGTCGAAAGACGCGAACCTGACTAAGTCGCATGTTCGATACCTAGAACATCGCTTCGTGGAGCTGACGAAGCGAGCCGACCGAGCGAACCTCGCCAACGGTAATGAGCCCGGCCGCAAGGCTCTGCCAGAGAGCGATATCGCGGACATGGAGTTCTTCATCTCCCAGGTGGAGGTGATCCTCCCGGTGGTCGGCTTCGACTTCCTGAGGCCCAAGGGTAGGCAGCAACCCATTCCCTCCGTATCGGAAGGTCCAAAGGCTGCACTCGCGGGGCCAGTCGAGTTAGTCCTCACGAGCGGTAAGCATGGGTACGAAGCTCATGCCGTGGAGGTCGATGGAGAGATCACGGTTCAAGCAGGGTCGAAAGCAACTACGAAAAATGACTTCTCTACGAACGGCTACGCTCCGCTGCGAGAGCAGCTCATCAAGGACGGCCGTCTTGTACCTACGACTGACCCACAGTTCTTAGAGTTTGCTACAGACGTAGCTTTTCAGAGCGCATCGGCGGCGGCTGCGGTTATCAGGAACCGGAACACGAATGGGCGAACCTCATGGCGTCTTGTAGATACCGGCCAGACCCTGAAGGAGTGGCAGGACGCCCAGCTTGCTGCTACCAGCTCCCCGCCATAATGCCTTGACCATCCGCTCGCCTGTGGTGTTCACTCCGTCTGTTCAACAACCGCAGAATGACGCTGGAGAAAACCTAACAAAATCAACGCTCAACAGATGCGGGGCCCCAGTCCTTTCCTGGGCACCACTTGATTTCCGAGCTTTGAAATCGAGACGTTTTCCGCAGTTTCCCCTCTCCTGTTTCGACCGGTACAGGATCGTTCAAGCCCGACGCACCCGCGCGATTTGATCAGCGGTTCGCGTCCCGGTCGCACTCTCCCGATCGCTCGACGTTCATCCAGACAGCTCCGCGCCGTGCTGCCGTCGCACCGGCCGCGTGATGCGGCCCGGTGCCGCTGAAGCCGTCCGCGGCCGCGGACGCCGGATGCTCGGAGCGGGTTCGTCGCACCCAATTCCTGACCACGCGCGCTGAAGGTGCCGCCGCAGTTTGGGACGGTGGGGCCCTCGACTCGTCCGCGGTGCGGCGCGCAGTCGCCTGTCCCCAGGCGGTTCGGTCGAGGCGGGTTTCTGAGGTCCAACCAGCCGCGCCCCTGCGGCGTTCACACGACCTGCTGCCGCCTGCTGCGTCGCTTCATGACCGCTGAGGGCACATCCGACCGTCGCCGGCGCTGCCAACGATTCCGTTCGCGGCCCAGAACCAAGCCGACCCTGAAGCGGTCTCGACGCAGTCGATCCGGCCGACCGAGGTGCCGTTATTCGTTGCCGCGTAGTCGCGTCGCGCGTCGGCTCGGCCGGGCCATGTACGAGCCCATCTGATGGTCATCGCTACAGCATGACTTCATCTGCCATGCCGATCCGAGAGCACCAGCGGGATCAGTCCGTCTAATCCATCATCGGACCGATCCGCGGTGGGCTCTGATGCCACTTTCTGAGCCCGAGTTTAGACCAAAAACTTAAGGTTTAAAATCGGGGCCAGCAAAAGTGGTGCTTGTTGAAGGACTTGAACCCTCGACCTGCCGTTTACGAGGCGGTTGTCAGTGGCTGTGAAATAATTGAAGATCTGCCTGGTAACGTGCCTGCGTTAAGTGGGCGATGATATTATCTGGCGTTTATCCATGAGCGTATCAAAACTAATATCGCTCGCGTTTGCTGAGGCTATATCTCAGAATAGAGAAAATCAGACGCGTTGGGTGGCTGCTTCACTCAGAATTGGTGGCAGACTACCGCAATCTCTGCTGTCCGTGCAAATTCAAAAGGTCGGAAAATTCGACACCCTACTTCGCTCGATGGAGGATGAATTTGCGGATAGGCAAGGCGGTGGTAATTAAGATGTCGAATTGTTTGGATTTGATGCGCAGTCAATGATGTCTGAAACTTGGGTAAGTAGCGCTTATGAGTTTTGTAGAACCCTGAGGCAGCGCGAAATTGCGCCAAGAAGCGCTGGATTTGAAAATATATTCAGGGGTCTGGAAAGTTTGAGGATGACAATTGAGAAGTTGGAAATTGCCAAAGATAGGGTCATTAAAGAGCCTCTGCTGTTTATGCCTAGTGATCCTACACCCGACGACCGGCCTTATGCCTACTCTAAATCAGATCGACTAAAATCCCACATTATGCCCTCAGGTGTATCAGCCCGAGGTTCGATGATGTGGTGCCCATTTGATGTCCATGCAAACAACCATGTGTGGATGGAACGGAGGGGCCTTTCGGACGGCTTGCTGGCCGCAATGGAGGAGTAATGGTGCGGGAGCTTCAGGAATAAGTCCTTTTCGATCAAAAGCACCGTTTATCCCGCACCTAAACCGATCGCCGTTCAAATAGTTGAATTATTCGACAGCTTTCCTGGCCACCACTTGATTTCCGACTTCTGAAATCGAGATGTGTTCTGCAATTTCCCCTGTCCTATGTCGACCGGTACAGGATCGTTCGGAACCTGACGCACCCGCGATATTTGCTCAGCGGTTCGCGTCCCGGTCGCGATCTCCCGATCAATTGGCGGTCATCCAGGCAGCTCCGCGCCGTGCTGCTGTCGCACC
>Ga0160427_10001186_pt1 | contig 16036 bp, 20 predicted proteins | sample SolpanmetagenomL_FD_108194 | JGI IMG/M metagenome (GOLD analysis project Ga0160427, IMG submission 108194) | Solar panel surface microbial communities from Lawrence Berkeley National Laboratory, California, USA - L | ecosystem: Engineered > Built environment > Solar panel > Unclassified ...
TCTTCTAGTATAGCTTCTAGAGAAACGCATTTAGTAGAAGCCGAAGAACTCTACGAAACGCCAACGAATAGTAGTCGTTCTAGAGGCTCTAGCTTTATTACTAAGTCGAAAGCTAGCTCTAGAAATCGAGCGAATAGAGACTTTAGCTATAAAGAACCTAGTATTAGTAATAGCGACGATTCTCTATACTCTTTACTACCTACTAAAGACTTTACGCCGGATCCTAAAGATACTAGAATTAATCTAGCTCTTTCTAAAGAGTTAAATCTTCTATCTAGTCCTTATAAGATAAAGAATACCGCAAAGTCCAAGGCCTCTAGCTCTATTAACTTTAATCTAGATCTAGAAGATAGTTATCCTTCTAATGATTCTTCTAGATCTAGAAGTCCTACTAAGATTAATCCCTTTAAAGCTAGAGGTCGAACACCTTATAGAGCTAGAGAGAGTACACCTTTCATAGCTACTAGTCCCCGGAGGGAGAGTAATCCTATTCTAGACTCTTCTAGACTAGTTACCTACTCTAGCTCTAATTCTAGTAGAGTTATCGCTAGTAGCCCACCGGTTATTTCCTCGCCGGCTAGATCTATTACCTCTAATAGATCTTACTCCCCTCTTCGGTCTATAGAGGCTAGTCCTACTAGAGAGTCTTTAAGTCCGAAAGTAATAGCTAGTAGCTCTAAAAGAGTACTAAGCTCTAGTAGCTCAACGGGTATAAGAGAGAGTCCTCCTAAAGAGAAAGACGTCTCTAAAAGTACTAAAGAGAAGGAAGAAGTTAAATATAAACCGGGAAGACCTAGAGTAGTTAGAAATCCTAAGGGGGGTAGACCAAAAAAAGTAAAACGGATGTAATATTCTTATTTCTTAGGCGTTTTCTTTTATTTCTTATTCTATTTAGCTATTCTAGGGATTATCTAGCTATTTCGGCGTTTAGTTAGAAGTTTTTATTAGGTTCTCTATTTTTTTCAATACTTTAAGTAATATTCTTATTATATATTTTATTTTCTTAAGCCAAATCTACTTCTTATTTATTATTTTTCTATCCTTTCTTATATAGCTTATATGTAGGTTTCTCTAGATAGTCCTTGCTATTTCTAGTCTAGTATATCTCTTATATAAGTCTATATAACTCTAGTTCCTATAATAAAAATATTAAATCTCTACGTAAGATTATAGTATTATTATTAATTTCTCTTTTATTCTAAGTCGTAGTAATTTTTTAGACTTAGATAAAGGTTTTCGTATATTTTATAAAGGGTCTAATATTAAAAGAAACCCTAAACTAAGCTCTAGAAACTCTAATAATATACTTAATATTAAGAAAAACCTATTTTTCTACGATTTCGTCGGCGGACAATAAAGGTATATCTTAGATAGAGGTAATATATTAATATTAGGGGTTCTTTATATACTTTAGGCTATGCCGAGTAACTTTAGTATAAGATATTTCTCTCTTAAAAAATCACCCGTAAAGATAGAACTTCTCGTATTATTTTACTAGTAAAAGTATTTTTAGCTCTATAAAAAAGGGTCTAATACTAAAAGTAAGAGCTATAATAGACTCTAGGCCCTAATTATAGTTTATAGAAACCCCTATATCTAGTCTAGTAAATTTATCGACGCCGTTAAGTAGGGTCGTCTTCTTTTTCTTCTCTACTATCTTAACGTAAACTTTAAATAAGCTCTTTTAGAAGACGTTTTATTATTTCTATACTAAATCAACTATTCCGAGCAGCTTTAGTATAAAGTATTTCTCTCTTAAAAAATCACCCGTAGAGATAGGACTTCTCGTATTATTTTACTAGTAGAAGTATTTTTAACTCTATATAAAAAGGGTTTAGACTAAAGATAAGACGTATACTAGACTATAGATCCCTTATATAGTCTAGAGAAACCTATACATGTAGATAAATAAACTTAACTAGTCTATAAAATAGAAACGGCTATTTCTCCTCTCTACCGTCTTAACGTAAATCTTATTTAGTCTATCTTAAGAGATTTAATATTTTTTCTATACTAAAGCAACTATTCCAAGTAACTTTAGTATAAGATACTTCTCTCTAAAAAAATCGCCCGTAAAGATAGAACTTCTCGTATTATTTTACCATTAGAAGTATTTTTAACTCTATATAAAAGCGGTTTAGACTAAATATAATAGTCGTACTAGACTCTAGAGACTCTATATAGTCTATAGAAACCCCTATATCTAGTCTAACAAATTTATCTAGTCTATTAAATAGAAGCGTCTACTTTTTTCTCTTTACCGATGTACTATATTTCTTAAAGAGGTTAGTTTAGAAGGTTTCTTATTTTTTCTATAGTAAACCAGCTATTCTAAATAACTTTAGTATGGAATACTTCTCTCTAAAAAAATCATCTAAAAAGATAGAACGTTCCGATCTCTTTTACTTCTCGGTTTATTTTTAGCTCTATAGAAAGGGGTCTAATATTAGAATAAAGGGTTTCCTTAAACTCTAGATATATTATATAGTCTAGGTAAAGTTCTAAAGTCTCTCTATTATAGGGTTTAAGTAGAGAAAATAAAGGCGAGACGTAAAGAGAGACTACTTTTAGGCTTTTCTTATTTTCGTAGGCTAGGGGAAAGCGGTAACGGAGAGAATTTAATAGATTTATAAATAGCCGGAGGCGGGGAATCTAGGAAAAGGTCTAGGAAAGGTAAAAGAAGACGAGGTAAAAAAGGGGTAAAACTCGCGAGGTGAGAAGAGGGGGCCATTAAACCAAGAATACTCTAGCTCATCGAGACTTATAATATGCGAATCCTCGGCATGACATGTGGCACGTCACATTATGTGATGTGTCACGTTGAGCTTCATCACAACCCCACGGGTGAAACCAATAGAGCCCTTCTCATAATCTTGCCTGTATGCTCCTCGCCTTCTCCTTCATTAAATCTTTCAACTCCTGCGCGTTCCCGATCCTCCAGCTAACCTGATTTCCCCAGTCTCGACCCCTTGCATCGGTCGTGCGCCATTGCCATCGCTCTAGTGATTGCTCGTTCTTGTTCAAGAGGTCAACAACCCACTTACCGAAAACAGGCATCATCTTGAAGCCGTGTCCGCTGTCACCACTGTTTTGCAAAGTTTCAGTAAAAAAGTCGTCACGTGAAAAGATTGAGTGGTGTTTTCATGGAGAAGAAATGGAAAAACACACCTTAGTATGACCAACGATTTCTCCGTGCCGGGGACATAATCGATGCAGAACTCCGAATCGGCCGAGTCGTTGAACCAGCAGAGCTTCTGATCTACGAACGGCCTATCTGCCATCCAAGGGAACGTTTCGCGCAGCAGTTGTCGTAACTTTCTCTCGTCGGCGATTGGGATGTAGTCTTGTGGCGGGGGGAGAACGTCAGATGGCGGAAGGGAGATGCCTCTACTGTCCGTGTTTGTGTAGCCAGCTCCAAGGGGGCAGAGCTTGAAGAGGTTGGTCTTCGGGTCTGGCTCAAAGAAGAAACCCCTGGTAGAAGAGCTTTTGTCAGCAACGGGCGAGGGAGTTGTATATTAAAGCTACTTTTGGAACTTACAAGTCGCGCACATTGGTTGTCGGGATGTTGCGTAGGCGATCTATAATATGGTCAGTCGGGCGAAGTCACTCCCTCTACTATGCGTCAATCAAACTCACCTGCCTCCTTCTGCGTCAACTGCACATGTGCCACAGACCAGCAGCGAGCGACGGTGAAGTTGCCAAGTTCTGGAATTAGGGACGCTCCCCAAGCGCCCAACGCGCAGATTGTCAAATCCGCGTAGTGCCTCTTGCCATCTGCCGTCTTGACACCAATGCACTTGCGTGACTTCGTCTTTTGCGTCTTGTGAGATGGTGAATTGGTAGTGGGTTCTGTTTCGGTGGAAGAGCCATGCGAGACGCCGACCACGGGCATCTGCCTGGACGACGTGGAGCCTGAAGGTTCATCCGCGTAGAGCAGTTCCGCGATCCTACCGGTAGACTCTCCCATGACGAACTTGATGCCCAACGTCGTACAGTGCTCCCATATGCCCTTCACAGCATCTCCGGAGTGTGCGTAGCCGGCGATGCGGTTGAAGTACCCAGTGAACCCGGTCAAAGGGCCGGAATATTGCCATGTGTGGTCCAGGAAGTCCTTTTTGTTATTTAGTCGTCGGATCTCCGGCGCGAACACGGGATGCTCTTCGATGTTGGACAAGGCTTTCAAAAGGTGGTGTGTTGCTTTTTCTGGGGCCCTGCCGGTGGTGCAGACAACATAACCGGTTTGGTGGTAGTAGGGGCCGAAGAGCGGGGTCTTCCAGCCTTCGATTGCGTCCTGGACACAACCGCCTTGTTAGTATGCTGAGTATGTAGTCTTGAGTCGAAAATGAGGAAACCAGTTTTACAAGAAAGAGCAAGATTGAACTGGTGCCTGAATTGAACTGAACATACCAAAGCAAGATCTACATAGAACGGATCTTCATACTCGGCACGAACGATCTTGTTAAGATCCCACGCAGCAGAGTAGCGGGAAGGCATTTCTGAGGCACGCTCGTAGACTGTGATGTCAATGTAGCCTGCCTCGTGCATGTGCAAGGCAGTCGAAAGGCCCCAGGCTCCACCGCCCATAATGATGACTGGTTTCTCCAGTCTAGACGCCATTGTGCGGTTTGTTGGTTATCAATGGACCAAGATGAGAGGGGAGATAGAGGGAGAAATGAGTGCGGTGTTTCCTGAAGACAAAATTGCAATAATGCCTACAGTAGTGAACAAATGCGGGGTGAGGGGGGAAACATCTCTTTTCTTGATGAATTCAAGACAATGGCCAGCCCGCTTTATGACTCGTTTCTTTTCGACATAAGCGCGAAAATAGTGCAAAGGTTCGAGAAATCTTGGGAGAAAGAATTACGATTAGAGCACCGGTTCGTTCAGCCGTTATCGACCTTTGTAATCGTAGAGAAACGTCGGTTAGAGCATCCGAATAATGCTCGGGTTCTTTCCACTTCTCGGAAATGATGAACTCGGCATGCCGATCGGTTATTACGACTGTCACTTTAAGACATCTCAATCCAACTGGTTGAGCCCGCCAGCATGTTGGTGATTATCGTGTAATACACTCCCATTCAGCACAAAGAAGCCTCAGTCTTATAATTAGTATTAACATCAACACCAACATGACCCATTCATAAATCACCACTATGGAGGCTATTACAGAACAACAGCTTACTCAAATTGACGCTGAGATGAGCGCTATATCTATTGATGATGTCGCCGCACTTTGGTACAACGAACCTGACGAACCAGAGGACGTTGCAACCGATTCCGAATACGAGGATTTTTAACTATCAACTACTGTACCTTATTCACTTTGCCACACGGATGCGACGTTTCCTTTTATTGAGGATGCTACAAAGGCAATCGACGACTTCGCAGAACCGCATTGCTACTCCATGTCACCTTATGCAGCGACCTTCGACGCTATACGGTAACTGTCGGTTGTGATCCTCATACATTCTGTGATGCGATAAATCTGGTTGCAATAAAACATAAGCGCGGAGCTGTGCAGAACTACATGTCATTCCCCTTCTCGAAACTCCAAAGTATTGACAGCCTTGACTAAAATCAGGCCGTCTTCGCACGTCGTCCAATGGTCATCGCATTCGTAATTCGGCGCCAAATTTCCTTCTTCAACATCGGAAGCTCCTGCTTCATCGCATCGGTACCGCCTTTATTCTCCACTGCCCTCCTGGTGAGGTAGTACATGTTATCACGAACACTCCCCCAGTACACGCACTTGTACACCTTAGCAATAGGCAGACTCGGCGACTCTTTCGCGACGTCTTCACCGTATGTGATCAAGTTGCATCCGAGCTCGTCGGCCATTCCCTGCAGCTGGCCGAAGTCCGGCATGGTCTTCAATTGCCCGTTCTTTGCGAGCTCGTGGCAGTACTCGGCTGCCATGGACGCGGTAATCGGGTTGTGGCCAGCGAGAAATAGTGCCATTTTTGGGAAATTCTCAGGCGTGAAGCCAAATCCGTTGCCGCTGATGACATCCCTGCAGATACCGTTGTAGCTGGCGTCAGTGTCGGCCTTGGTGTCGTGTATGAGTGTCCTGATATCATTATTGATGTATGCTCCACGGACGAGCTTGACACCGAGCGTCCAGCCTTCATTGTCGGCCAGCTGCAACTGGTGCTCAAGCTTTCCTCGCGACTTTTTGAGGTAGGCCTGTACGGTATTGTAGAGCAGTGCCTTTCCATTGCGATTGTACTTTCGCATGAAGTTGATCGTCCATTTGTCGATGGTCGTTTGCAGTACTTGTTGTTCGGCGTCGGCCCAGAGACGACAGTTCTGACTGGCGGCTTTTTGGCAAATGGCTTCCATAGCTTCTGCGAATTGCGATGGAGGATCATCGCCCTTGAGTAAGGCTGCGGTTACTTGTGAGCCAGCTCCAGAGTACCTTCAGTGATGGTAGTACAAGTTAGTTAAGTGATTAACGTTTAAACCTCTCGAGGAGAAAAGCCACATACTTCACCCCAATCCAGTCACCATTACCGACCATATGTAGGGTTTCCAAGTTGCTCTGTTTCCAAAAGTCAATCTCTGCCTTAGCACGTTGAACATTATCGGCGGCAGCTACGCTCGGATCGTCGGACTTCTCGATTTGCATCTCCTTGCCATGACAGAGGATGACTCCGGCAAACCCAAGTTCCTTAATGTCAGCAATAGTCTGCTTGACTTCTTTACAATTAACTCCGGCGCAGAAGTGATCGTAAATGAACGGCTTCACAGCGGCTCTTAGTAGTGGGTTGTTGTCCGGGTCAATGATGCGGGATCTGGAGGAAGATATAAACTTCATTACCGCAAAACTAGGAGTGAAGAGTATCTTGGAACTGAAGACGGCCCCCAGCAGCAGGCTTCTTAGGAGTTTCAGCGTGGGTATACGAGCCAATGCGACTGGTCTTTGAGCCGCTTCTCGCTTCTCAATGTTGTCGGGACCTTTTGAGTGTGAGGCTCCATTTGACTGATGCCGAAGGACGATGAAAGTCGTACAGGGAGGGCTATGACACAGGCGGCCCGGGATAGCGGAGGATGCAGACAAAATCCCGTAGCGTCTTGTTACAACCTTCAGAGGCATTGTTTAGTGTTTGGGAGGAGTTGTGTGCTTGTATAACAGGGCAGGAAGTAAGCAACCCGTACATGAAAAATGACCAGAAGAGAACGATTGTAATAGTAATGAGGACAACGGAGGATGATAGTGTCTTTCGAGAGAACAATAACAATCTAGTCGGAAAGATGGTTCGTCAGGAAGTCAAGTCAATGGAGGGGCGATAACAGCTGACTTGCTCCGCAAGCACGGCGAGAGACGAGGGGCAATTCAGGCCTTTTGCTAGTTGATACTCTAATCTTCGGATCTTCGTACGAGCACTAAACTGAACCGGACTGAACTGAACTGAACTGAACTGAACACGGGCCCCACTCGGCTATGTTGCCGATTGGTGATTGAATCTGAATGTAATCTCAGATCACGGGATAATCTGCCGATGTAAAACAATCCTCTGCCAACTACACCAAAAGAGCCGGCTCGGATTGAGGAAATCGCGAGTTATACAGATACTTCGATATCTTTCCACGCCGAGGCCTGTTTCCCCCCTCTTGAGGCCGCTTGTGGATAAAAAAAAAAGAAACATAATACTTAACTTGACATTACATACTGATAAGTTAATCATTTAAACCCCGCTATACTACTACTTCTGTGCTGCTCCTTCTTCTCCTCCTTCAACACTCTTTCTCCTCCAGTTCTCCCTCTCCTTGATATTCTCTTCACTCTGCTTTCCACGTAAACGATTAAGATGCGCTCTCTCGTTAGGTCATCCACCGTAAAATCCTTGCTGAAGCAGCAGATAGTCCCCGCCTCGAGGAGATGTGTTGCGACGGGAGGCCACTACCAGGTGCCCAAGGCTTTCAATGAGCCAAACGTACGTCGCCGTCTTCACAATTACTGGGCAGGAAGCAAAGCCAATTCGCTGTCATATAGCGTCACTATGAGCCCGGTAGCAAGGACCGTGAACAGTTGGCCGCTGCCGTTAAAGAGCTAAGGGCAAAGCTGCCTATGAAGGTTGAGGCAATTAGCGGACCACAGGGTAAGGGTCAATCTTCTGGTTCGGATTCGGTCTCAATGCCTATCCCCTACGAAAAGGCCACAACCTTCGCACAATACACACCCGCAACCCAGACGGAAATCGAAGATGCCATCAAGAATGCACTGGCGGTAAAGGAAGCTTGGATGAATACACCCTTTACCGACCGTGCTGCGGTTTTCCTGCGTGCCGCTGAACTCATTTCTACCAAGTACAGATTTGAGATCATGGCCGCAACCATGATGGGTCAGGGCAAGAACGCGTGGCAGGCTGAGATTGATGCTGCTGCAGAGCTTGCCGACTTCTTCAGATACAATGTCGGATTCGCGGTAAGTTTCCATGTTTTGTGTTCGGGTGTCGCTCACTGACTTTATTACCGCTAGCAACAAATCTACGACAATCAGCCTACCGTAAACTCGCACGGTCACCATGGACGAACTGACTGGCGCCCGCTCGAGGGATTCGTCTACGCCGTCTCCCCTTTCAACTTCACTGCCATTGGTGGTAACCTCATTTCAGCACCGGCTATTACGGGCAATGTCGTCGTCTGGAAACCGGCGCCTATGTCGGTCTATCCCAGCATGTTGATTCACAAGATCCTCCTCGAGGCAGGTCTACCCCCAGGGGTCATTCAGCTTGTCAACGGTGATGCTGAGATGATTACTAACGCCGTTTATAACCACCGCGAATTCTCCGCGCTGACCTTCATTGGGTCTTCGAAAGTCTTCCGCAAGTTGTACGGCAAGGCCGCCCAAGGTGTGGCGGAGGGAAGATACCGTGACTTTCCACGCATGATTGGTGAGACGTCTGGGAAAAATTTCCACTTGATCCACAACAGTGCCGATATCGAAAACGCCGTCCGTCACACCATCAGAGCAAGTTTCGAGTATTCTGGTCAGAAATGCTCAGCCTGCTCCAGGATTTATGTTCCACATAGCCAGGCTGATCACTTCTTCTCTTACATGAAGGAGCAAGTTGAGAAGCTCAGGGTTGGATCACCGGAAGTAAGTGGTTTTAGTGTGCTCTACGGATGATTCCTCCTCTAACGAGTCCCGGCAGGATAATACCAACTTCTTGGGGCCAGTTATTGATCAAACTGCTTTTGACAAGATTACAAAGGCTATGGATGCAGCCAACAAGGATTCTAGCCTTGAGAAGGTTGTCGGCGGCATCTATGATGGCAGCAAGGGTCATTTCATTGACGCCACAGTCTACATTGCAAAGCAACCTGACCACGAACTTTTCGACAACGAGCTTTTCGGGCCTGTCTTGATCGCTTACGTCTACCAAGATGCGGAGTATGACAGCGTCCTCGAGCATATCGACAAAAAGGGAGGCGGCTTTGCTCTTACCGGCGCCGTCTTCGCCACGGAACCTGCCGCGATCCGCCAGGCAGAAAACAAGCTTCGCTACTCGGCAGGAAACTTCTACACTAACTGCAAGACGACTGGTGCAGTTATTGGTCAACAGACATTCGGTGGTTCGCGTGGAAGTGGTACAAACGACAAGGCTGGCAGCATGAACCTAGTAATGCGCTTCACATCGCCGAGGACATTGAAGGAAGAGTACAACAAGCTTCCGGAGGTGCTTTACCCAAGCAACTTTTAAGAGTCCATGTCTTTGCGGATCACGAAAGTTTTTGTATGTTTCTCGCGCATCCTCGTAGATGATTTGAGTGCGTAAAAGTAGTTCTGTGCACGGAAGGAGCATGGACAAAAGGGATGCATGAACTTGATCATTAACAAAGTGTATTTAATTATGTCAGTAAAGCCAAACCAATTATCAACATCATAATGCACATTTTTGTCATTTGTTACCATTTGAAACATTTGTTAGATGTCTTACTAATATTACAAAGAAACAAAGAGGGGTTGACTGGTTGGGGAAGTTAGATTACCGTATCTATTACATTTACCGATCGGCCCGGCCGTTATCCGACATCTTCAAACACCTTGCTCCTTGAGTTAACCTCCTCACTTCCACAGCACATAAACTGTAATGGACGAAAGTCCGAGAACGGCTGCGGCTTCTGCTTCCTCTACTTCTGCTCCTGTTGCTCACGGCCCGGCAGCGGCATCCATCACCGGTATCAGGAAACGAGCTCCGAATGCGTGCGTCCATTTCTAACCATCTCGTCCCTTGCCCTCTTGTTCCCTGTGATTGGGTAAAACCATGACTCTTTCAACTGTTGCAACGTCCCAGATGCCATCACCAATCGGGCTCGCCCTAATGTGTCATCATGTAGTTGCGTTCGGTGTCGTCAACAAAAGATCAGATGTGGTGGCGGCAGGCCATGTACACAGTGCTCCAAGAAGAAATTAGATTGCAGACTAGATGACGGCTCTCAAAAGGTTCTCGTGTCTCAGAAGTAAGCTATGAAGCATCAGACTAGCTCTTTGAAAGAGCACAAAAGCCAACAGCATCAAGATTCCTCAAAGATCTCGAAAGGAGGGCGGCGGGTTATGAGAGAGGCTCTGAGGTGCCCATCATAATGCATCAACAACAGCAGCCACAACCATCTACGAATACCATGAACACAATATTAGACCACGACGACGGTTTACAGTCAGGTTGTTAAAATTTTACTTTATATCCCTTAAGCTCACATCAATTTGCTAGACGCTAGCAATGATTCAATCTCTAATGAATTGTCTGGCGAAGCCGGTCGCCCCGTCGAAACTACGCATATAACCACCACGCCTACCACTTCGAGGCAGTTATCTCCTGGTTCACCACTAATCAATCCTCTCGCACTTGGAGCGTCAGCATATTTTCCAGATGCAACCGGAAGACCGAGTGAGTATACCTTAACTTATCAGTACAGCCAAGGACAAAAATGCTCACTGTTGTGAAAAGTCTACCTTGGACCATCCTCTAACTGGTCGTTCACGCGCCGCATCCTGTCCATGTCTCACGAGCGAACACGCGGCTCGCCGCTCGTATCGGACAATCTGCATTTCCAAGGCAAAGTGTATGACTTGGACTGGGATGGTACACGGTCGACTTCGGCGTTCTCAAATATCGATCGTGCCACTCTACCGAGCCCAGACCATGCCACCTACCTGATCAATGCGGTAAAGTTTCACTGCGGGCAGATGTTTCATTTATTCGAGGAGCAGGCTTTCATGGACCAGTTCGCTCAGTTCCATGATCCGGGCTCGGATAAGGGCAAATTGATGCCTTTGTGGCATGTCCATTACTTGTTAGTTCTGGCTTTTGGCAAAGCTTTTCTCGCACGATCCATCAAAGGACGAACACCGCCTGGTGCGGATTATTTTGTGCAAGCGATGAAACTTCTTCCAGACGTCACCTTTCTATGCACTAATCCAATCGAAACCATGGAAATACTATGCTGTGCAGCATTGTACCTTCAGTCGGTTGACTTTCGAAGCTCAGGGTTCAGACTGGTAGGCAAAGTCTCAAGCGATGGCATCCATTGAACTCGCTAACATATCTAAGATTGGACAGGCTCTCCGCATAGGCCTTGAGCATGGCATGCATACCGACATGCAGAGCCAACATGTTTCGCAGCATGTGGTTCAAAGATGTCGAAAAACGTGGTGGACAGTATACATGCTTGACCGGCAAACGTCTGCCCTAATGGGTGTGCCCTCAACTATCAGGGATGAAGACATAAGTGCGGAACTTCCTCTGTACCCCCACTCGACTCAGAAATCAATGGCACTGGAGATCCAAGTAAAGCTTTCCCGAGTAATAGCACAGATATCAGACAGTAAGCCGGTCATGAGCCCTCTGGCACCAGTTCATTCTAACTTCCTGTCTATTTGCGAATAGCCGTGTATGGAGTGCAAGCACGTTTGGATTTGAGATATTTGTCTAACACTAAATCCGCGCTGCAAGAGATAGCCAAGATCACAGATCAACTTAACTGCACATTCGATATTTCGGCGAGCAGATCTATCGCTGGCATTTCCCGGTTGTCTGTATATCTTCATCTGCTACGGCATCAGGTGTGTACAGCAATATGCTTCAAGTATTTTTACTCATTCATCATACTAACATACCTAGTGCATTGTTGTCGCCACTAGACCCTTGCTATACACATTTTTGGAAATGAAGCTGTGCTCTCAAGAAGTTAAACGCCGTCAGTACGGAAATGTGAAAGGGTTAATTCAGATGTGTATCGAGTCCGCGAATCGAATGCTCGACTTGCTGTCCGAATTGCAGGAACACGGTCTATTAGGTGTGGCATCGTGGCAGTGCAAACAGAGAAGTCAGTTTAATTCGCGACCAAAAAACTAACACTGTGGAACAGAATGTTTCCTCCCCTTCGATCTCGACGCGACACACACATCTGCCGTTGTCCTCCAAGTCGGCGCCGTCGTCGATTCCGCTCTGTTGGCAAATCTTGGCTCTAGCTCGCACCATCGTGCGTACGCTATTCTGGACGAGATGATATCCCGCGGTAACCTTGTCGCCGGCTGCATGAAGTCCGAAATGCGGCAGCTGGAAGCCATTCTCGACCAATTATCTACGTCATCCAACCACAACAGAGGGCACTCTGCGACAGTGCCGCAGGGTGGCATTAGTGGAGGAAGTGATGCTTTGCAAATGATGGTAGATAATGCGGGAGGTATCCCGGTGCCGACTATGCCATCGCAAGCCAGCACGGGGCAGGATTCCATGAGTAATTTCTCGTGGGAGGATCCTGGCTGGACGTATCCGATCACCACTGAGCAGATGATGACGGTGGCCGATACTTTGGAGTCCGAAGGGTTGTTTAATTGGTTGTCCCTATGCGCACACAATATCCCGAACGGCCAGTAGTAACCTTTGTATAGATTAATGAATTCTTTTTTTTTTAACACCAGTCCAATGTACGCGAAAAAGCTTATTTAGCAGCCAGGTGGTACATGAGATTATAATCATGAGACATCAAGAACATGTTTCAATACTTGAATACTAAAAATCTTTGAACGATTGAACCGTGTTGTTGTCTTCAAAAATCAAGCCCCTGGACTTCAGCCCCTCTGCGGTTGCTCAGCCGAGAGGCGGATAGAGTCACGTGGGCTAGAGCTTTCTTCTTATCGTCAACATTTCCTTCGCCAAGCTTTCCACTCCGCTTTCGCTTCTGAACTACATAATTGAGAACCTAGTAGTCTCGAAACACTACAACTTTCATAATTGATTGAGTGTACTGTTACAATCATGCCAACAATGTCAGAACTAAAAAACGGCACCCTTTGTTTACTTGGCTGTGGTAAGGAGTTCCCTTTTATTAAATTTTCATTGCCGCCCCCGTCTCGGGAACTTCATGTTTAGTGCCTGGGATACCGTTGGTCGATTGCAAATAAAAACCACTAATTGAAAGCAAAAGTTTCATTCTTTCTGACACGAAAATGTGTATCAAAAAGGCAATCTCGGCACTGCCATCCTCGGCGGCTTGGTCAGCGATCGCCCACCACCATCGTCCTCGGACGACGCTCCGCCAGATCTCCCCTTCACGAGATTCATCGCCACGGTGCGCAGCGAGAAATCCTCAAAAGCACTCCGAGAACGCTTCCGCTTGTCGCTATCCAAGCTCGAAATCAAACAGGACCCAGGAAGCAACGTCGATGCCGCGCACGCCTCGCAGGCCGTCATCCTAGCCACAGATCCAGGCGACATGCAGGCGCTCCTGACGGAGCCGGGCTTCCGCGACGCGCTAGCATTTGCGGACAAACTGGTCATCAGCGTCGCGGCAGGCTGGACGCGCACTAAGCTCGAGCAGACGCTGTATGGCAGCACCACTACTCCAGCGAACGCGGGTTCCCGCGCGCGCATCGTGCGCACCCTGCCCAACATTGCTGCACGCACGGGCCAATCACTCACTGCAGTCGAGACGTCGGACCCCGCAGTACCCGCGCAGCAGTTGGCGGTCGTTGACGCCATATTCACCCGTGTCGGAAAGACGGTGCACATCGCGCCGCGACTTATGGACGCCACTACGGCCGTGGCGGGGTCCACGCCCGCCAGGTTCGCGGTGATTGTGGACGCGCTGGTTGATGCCGCGGTGGCTGTGGGGGTGCAGCGGGATCAGGCGAGCACGATGATCTTCCAGGCCATGGCGGGGACGGCATCGCTGCTGCAAAGCGGGATTCATCCAGCGCTGCTGAGAGACCAGGGGACGTCGCCAGAGGGGTGTACGATTGCTGGATTAATGGTCATGGAGGAGGGGGCTGTGAGGGGAAATGTCGGCAAGGCGCTGAGGGAGGCGGTTACGGTCCCGAGGCGCATGGAGTCTGAGACCCATTTGAACGACACTAGGCATTGAGTGATGAAAAAGGATAAGGATGACGTGCACGCTTTTATGGAGAAAGAAAAGGAGAAGAAATTCGCAAACTCGTCTGATCTTGCAATCCGTTTCACGAAACCCATTTCCAAAAAAAACTGGCCTTGATACTCATTCATGTGTGCTTCAGTCTCTATTACATTCTTCACCCTCAAGATCCCAACACAAGACCCCCTTTCTTCCCCGTCGTCCGCCCCCGCTCAAACCATGATCTGCCATGGGAAAGCGTCCTCAGCTCCGTATTCGTCCAGCACCCAATGCTGAACGCCGGGACGATACGTATACACCTTACTACAGTTGACGGTAGCAGGGAACCTCGCACCTGAGCGAAGCGATCTGACAACGGTAGGCTGCGCTGTCTATTATGGTAGTCTAAACCGATGAGATGCAGCGGCGTGGCGAACAGTTGGGTGAGAACGGGAACTGTCAACTGAGAGACGGTCATCTCTGTGTGCGGATTCGTAAAGGTGTCTGGTGGCAAAGCTTTCGCGACGAACGGCGGGAGGACGAATGAGCCGTAGAGGGTGATGGCATCGCGGATGAGGAACACCGAGGTCGCGGCTCGCGAGATGCGGAGCTTTACATGGGAGCGCGTCTTGACAGTAGCTGGGATCGTAGTGGGAGGGATGCCGATGCCCATCTGTCTGACGGCAGTCGTGGTGGCTTCGCCCGGGGTGCCGGTAAGGGCACCGAAAAGTTGGGCGAATCGGATGTCCTTGTAAACGCCAAGAGGGACATTGACGACGAATGTGGAGAGGAAGACGGCGCTGCTGACGGTGTTGAGATGGTAATCCTTGCAGACGGTCTCGACCGTGTTAGCGACGGTAAAGGTGGCTGCGTAGAGAGTCCAGACGATGCCGAAGGATCGGCAGAAGAGAGATTTCCCAGGGTTCCACAGAAAGCTGGCCGTGTGTCTGCCCAAGGCTTTGATAAGAGGGGAATTGGAGGAGACATTTTCCACAATGGCTCTGTGATGCGGAACAAACCGATGTGGTTAACTTTGTTGACGTCTTTTCTCATCAGTCAACATGGTCGGAGGGGAAGGGATGGTTCGACACAATGGTGATCAAAAAACAGGAAACCCACCTGTCGATTATGGAAATAGAAGGTGAAATCAACGTTGCCGATAGCACTGCAGCTGTCAAGTCTCCAACAATATGTGGCCATAATTCTTTGCCGGATTGTGAAGAAGTGTTGTTCTCCATTCTTGCGTTCGTCGTGTACTTGTTGTGACGGATCGCTGCTACCTTTGGCAACGTTGGCGTTTGCTCCCGAGTGTCATATTATAACAAGCTTAGTGATTATTGTTGATAGCCACGGTCGCTCGACGCACATAGCAACCGGCAAAGTTTCTCAAAAGACTCGGATACTTAACCGGGAACTAGGCCGACGGACCGGGGATTCATCCGGATTGGCTAACCTCTTGATTAGAGAAATGGGTATGTCAAATAGGAAACGAACGTATCTTCTTACAATTAGAACTAAGAGATAGTCCAACAGCTATCTTCTTGATTCGATAAGACTTTGAGGAAAATATTGACCAAAGAACTAAAGATAGCAACCCTTCCAAAGAGTACTCGTAGCCCGTGAGAAGCTTTATTTATTACTCCACACTTCCTCAGATCATCAGTGCATTCATGCTTCATAA
>Ga0160427_10001187_pt1 | contig 16033 bp, 18 predicted proteins | sample SolpanmetagenomL_FD_108194 | JGI IMG/M metagenome (GOLD analysis project Ga0160427, IMG submission 108194) | Solar panel surface microbial communities from Lawrence Berkeley National Laboratory, California, USA - L | ecosystem: Engineered > Built environment > Solar panel > Unclassified ...
ATGGAAGAAGGAGATGAATAAATAGGAGGTGAGAATAGTTTACGTGTCAGCTTTTGGCAGGGAGGAGGAGGGAAGGAAGCAATTGACTTGGAGTCGAGTGCGTGAGTGAATGGAATTGAATTGGGATCAGGATGGAGGGGAGGCAGAAGAAGAAGAGATCATGGGTCTCATGGGGGGGGGGGGGGGGTGGGGGGGTCTCAGAAGAGGGTGAATGAATAATGCGGGGTACCGGGGGAGTGCCAGGGTGTGTGATGGCTCTACTAACCAACTACTAACTAGGCATTAGATGGATTCGGTAGATAAGGAAACAAGCGAGGCACTGATTGTGTTAGCTTAAGAAGCACTTGGACGGTTTAGCCTTGTTTAGCTAGTCTGCTTAGCTTCCTTAGTAGACACCCATGCATCATGCATGCTCTACGACACACTTTGTGCCCCCCCGGGTTGGATTGGGGTGACAACTCTCTCCTCCATGCATCCCTTTGAGAAGTTCTCGTGATCTCAATGATCTGCTCATGCCTCATCACGCATCACTCAAAACAGTCCAAAAGTCTCACAGTCGTATGGGATTCGCAAAAGAACTGACGCGCTGAACAAAAGTCCATCCATATTCATCCATCTGATTTGTATGTTTTTGTTTTGGATCGGTCGAGTTTCAAAGAATGGAAAAAACAAAACAAAAAGGGCTGGATTCGCGTCCTCTTCGTCTTCTCCTTCTTTATTCTTGCAGTTGCATTTGAGAGGAGCATGTACAGATACTCTATGGAAAGAGAGCAAATTTCTAAAGGACAATCTCATGAGATTGACGCCCTCCACTACTAAGTTACTTGGGTCTGACTCCAAAAAGATATCGAGTAGATTTATCATTATCCATATGTATAGTCTGATTCCATAAGGCATATCTATCTTTGTGCCTACGGCATGTAAAAGAAGCACCACGTTATAGACGTGTGTTTATAGCTCTTGAATTTAATAAGTGCTAATTAGCATATGATATCGAGATGCTATTTTGGAGAGGTACCCTCCGACTTGTACTTCTTCAATACATTATCATCATTGTTTGATGTTTCACGACGCTGAGTCAACTATACTCTGAATTTGTAGAGTCAAATATGTCAAATTCAAAAAAGGAACGAGGGATGTTTTGTAGTACATAGCGATATCTATCCTTATATGCAACGCTTATTCATAAAGATGAAATAAAAGATCTATTGTACAGGGGGACCGAAAGCACACCTTTAAAGCTATACCATGTCTAACACAGATATGATGAAAGACTACCTTACTGGCACATAAATCCTCTCATACGCAAAATTCTCCAATCCTGTCGCCTGCTCCAAATCCAAGATGCTCAACACTTGATCCCTAGCACTCCTCACACAATCATTCATCCCCACTCCTTCATAACTGTTCCCTGCCACTAAAACTCTTCCTTTCATCTTGTCCATTAAATCCTCATGCACCTGCCTCATCTTTGCCGCATGTCCAACTTCATACTGCGGTATACAATCTTTTTGCAACGATACATGCGACACGATAGGTTCAGATTGGATTTTCAAATGACGTTTTATGACAGATCTCGCCATGGCGATTGCCTGTTCTTTTGTTGGTAGTTCAGAAAACGATCGATTGGACCACCAGTGACCACCCATCATGACAGTGAATTTAGTGCCCGGGTTCGTAGCAGTATCAAGTGTAGGTAATGTATCAGAATCGAAGATGACACCTAGTGCTCGTTCAGGGTTTTCAGATTCCGAAACAGCTTTTGGGATGAGATAACCAAATCCATTAGGAAGATTTTCGTCCGTAACCTTGGGATAGTACAAGTTGACGACCATCACTGTGACTGCAGGGATTGAGGCGAGAGTGGGAGATGTGTTTGGTGGAAGAATATTTGCTGTATGAGAAGCGAAAAGGGTGGATAGGACGTAATCATACGTTGATACTTGTGATCCAGATTTTACCTTATTTTTCTGTTAGCTGGTATTTGACGAAACTATAAAGATAATATACCTCGACAGCAGTTTCCTTTTCATTCAATTGCAAACCTTCAATCTTAGAATTGTTTTTGAGCGTAACATTAGGCAATTGGTTTAGAGCTTCGAACAGACCTCTACTGAGCGTCTCAATACCACCTTTAAATGAATAAACGCTGGTAGTCTTCATCTTCTTTATAAGATCCGGAATTCCTTGCGATATCCTGTTACGTAGCAGTTGATCGTCTAATAATTCCTCTTTGCGCTTGTTCATCTGCCCTCTAAGTATACCTCCATGCTTTGCTTCATCACGATACAGCGTCGTCAAGAGCATTTGAACGCTTAACTTGTCCACATCGCCAGCATATATACCATGCAGAACAGCAGAGAACAAATTATTTGAGAGGTTTGGTGAAAGCCGTCTAGAAACGAATGAACCGACTGATTCGTCCTCAATCGATGGATCTCTCTTCTTTTTGAAAACTTCCTTCAAGACAGCACCAACAGCACCTTTCAATAAAGGCTCCCTTACACTTTTAAAGATTGTGAGTATGGAATTTGGTAGTTTTACAAGTTTTCCGCCATAGTAGATGTATCGATTTTGGGCTGCAGGTGAAGTCTTGGGAACTAAAATAAGTTCATCGTCGAGTTTAAGTTGGCGTATCTAGTGAAGAAGTCAGAATGTGTGTGTGTGTGTGTAGGTGAAGAAGATTATTGAGTCGCACCAGTTCAAGAGTGACCAATCCGTTGACGGACAAAGGTCGTAATGTTCGAGGACCCTGTTCAAAAATCACCTGTCCACCATTCGGCAAGTCTACTGGAACTGATTGTAGCCAGCCACCAAACCTCGACGATCCTTCATACAAGGTAACTTTTGTTGTTGGCGAATATCTAGCTAGATAGTATGCGGCTGTAAGGCCCGTTATTCCGCCACCTAGAGTTATTCAGTCAGTAAGCAGTTGGAATCAAGTAGAGTCAAGATAGTAGTAACCAACGATTGCGACAGATTCAGGAGGAGGCTTTCTAGATGAAGCTTCCTCCTGCTGAAAGAGTTTTTCGTTTGCCTCTGCTTCCTCCTGTAGTTGTTTGAGTTCCTTAGGCGTGATAGGCTTGAAATCGCGAATGCCTTGTCCTATATAATCTTCAGGAAGCTTCTCTCTAAGTTCTTGTAGTTCTTTGACTGGTTTGACTTTTGGTGTTTGGGGATTGACGAGTGCTTTCAGAGTAGCATTTATGTGGAATTTCCTGCAGGCATGGATTTGACCTAGGACACCATGATTTGTTGTTGATACGATTGGTACACTGGAGTATGATATCCTGCAGATTGACCAAGTGCGACTATAGTGATTCCGAGGAACCCTCAAGATTATGGTCGACATTTCTGAGAGCGTCTATGTACATTGATTCGGAGGAGTGTTGTTGTTATGATTTGCCCAAAAATTGGGATTTGTTTTGTTTTGTTCCGTCTCGTCTGTGCAGCATCAACATCATCATCACCATGATGGCTTGTGATTCAGGTACCAACCACTTAAGTAATCTTTGGTGTTGCAAAAAAAGTATAGTAGTATTTCTTCTCTTGAATTACAAACAACTAAGCACTATATAATGACCTTCTTGGCGTGACATAATTCCAAGAAAGCACAGGTAAAGCCCAGGCCAATCAAGACCTCGACTGCCGTTGTTGGGAATGCCAATTTCTTGCGCCGTTCGCTGACGCCCAAAGACACAAGATAAAAGACACACGATGCTCGTGCTGCTGTTGGAAGCTGCCGGATGATCAGAGCATGAATGTAAATCTAGAATCACAGGTGAGGGATCTTTACTATTGACCAACCAGGACTCGATCTGGCACTTTCAGTCTTTATATATATATATCTCTCGATACCCCCGATTCTTTAAGACCCAGCGCAGTATCAACCACGTCGACCACGTTCTCAAAATGGCTGCACCAATAATTTTTGTCATGGCAAGCACTCCCGAATTCGACAATTGGGAGTTAGCAAACCTGTGTGCGGAGGGTTACGACATCAAATACATCCCTGAGCCTAGCGTTAGGGATATTGAAGACGAGGCAGACCACCTTGAGAGTAATGAAAGATATTGTATAATTGGTCTGTACAAGCAATCACAAGCATGAAAATCAAATGCAACAATGGACTTCTGGTATCTAACATAAATTCCAACCCATATAGCATATGGCACAGCTGCAACTTTTGCTCTTGAATTTGCAACGGCACCTGTACGTCAATTGGCTGCAGTCATGTATGGACTCATCATATCCTTTCCTAAACAAGCAATACACAGTCAACCACTCACCTGCAATTTCCTCTGCACAAAGATGTGAATTTCCTCTAACAATCAAGAATTGTAGTGCGTACTATCCAACAGGTCTTCCAACAGAGGAATACAAGAGCTCCACAAATGTGTTACTACATCTCACTGATACACACGCCTTCGGACCACCCCCTGGAACCAAGTCGCGCGTCTACTATGGCACAAGACCTGGCTTTGCAGAGCCTGGAAACATAAATTATGATCCAATAAACGCAGCTATAGCTTACTCCAGAACTTTAGCTGCATTGAGATCCATAGTCGGGCCAAAAGTTGATCTAGAAGATGTATGGGACGATAACATCAACTATAGGTTTGTAGAGAAGAAAATTGACAAGATGTTGGAAACAATGGTGGACGAGCCATTAGTCAATCATGTGCGTTTAAATCGTGGCCTGAATACCCTGTACAGCACCGCATCCTCGATGATAAAAATCACTTTAATATATTGACCTACCAGAGCTCTAACAACACGATATGATATATATTCATAGGTTCCAACCATGACAGGTGGTATTGGTTACACCCAGATTCGTCGCTTTTACACCAACTTCTTTATCGATAGTAATCCTCCAACCACACGACTGCAGCTCATATCTCGAACTGTTGGCAGCGATCGTATCGTAGATGAGATTGCTGTCAAATTTACACACACTTGTGAAATACCGTGGATACTTCCCGGAGTTGCACCTACAAACAAAGATGTTGAGGTCATCATTGTGATAAGTGCTTGTCTGAGAGGTAGACTCTTATATCGTGAAAACGTCTATTGGGATCAGGCAAGTGTGTTGGCACAGATCGGGTTGATTGATGCGAGTAAGCTCCCCGTGGTAGGGGCAGAAGGAGCGAGAAAGGTTATAGATATGAATAGTGTAAGTAAATTTATCGCATGCTTAGTTGCTTTATAGTTCGGTGCTTGCAAGATTTATAGCTAACTTCATATGTAGGCACCGAGTAATGAATTAATTCCTGACTGGAGAGGGACGAAGTGATATACAAAAGTAGCACAATGTAGTTTTTGAGCGTTAAATAGCGCACGAACTATGTAGGCCAATACGATTGATAATAATACCGACGGTATAACGAGGAACGATGAATTCACATAACACGAGAGCAGTTGATGTTACGATATAGGCAAAAATGAAGCCAACGCTTAATTGACGAAATGGATCAAGCAGAAATGAAAAGAAGAGGTATGTTTGGAAAAAAATAAACGCCCGCAACGAAGACAATAGAACCAAGAATAAGACAATTAAATCGAAATTCGATCTCCAACAGCAAAGCCAGCTCAAGAGGAATAGGATGCTGAACCAAATTGGTCACCATTCCTCCTCCTTTGCGTCTTTCGATTTACTACCACAACCACTACTTCTTCAACAATATCCTACTCAACTTTGAACTCTTAAACACTCCCGTCCCACTATTCCCCCTCACCCCTCTCAACGCATCTCCACTTTTCCCACCCGATGAACTCGATGACGATGAAGCGGGAAATGCATCACGACCAAAAGGTAGTCTATTCATCTGACTTACTCCCTGTCGTTTTACAGCACTAGCTTCCGAACGTTTCAGATCGTGAATGATGGTAGTTCTACGAGATGCCTTTGCGTTATTGAGAGCGTCCATTTGCTCTTTAAGCAGCGCTTTGTCTTGAGCGTCGCGAGAGGCGGCTTCGGATTTATGCTTCTATTGCCCATAAAGATCAAGTTAATAAAATGCAGTAGGATGAGAAACATAAAGTCGACATGATGATAACGAAAATGATGATGACGACAAGAATAATAATAGGCGGAGACAAATTTCTTTCATTGGCATGATATTGGTTATAGTTATGGTGAAGAAGTGTTCAATACTAGTACTGAGAGGGGGTGAAGGGTGAAAGGGTGGGAAGTATGGACCTACTCGGTATACTTTATGCCACATTGAGGCTCGTTTCGGGACATATTTGTCTAATGCTTCGTTGCCAAAATCGCGACGGATAAATGCTTTCCAAAGCTCGGCGTCTTCTTCAGCTATTTGTGGACAGTTTTCTTCAATGGTTTGCTATTTTCCCAAATACTTTTGTATTAGTAATGTGATTTTCTTCTAGGAGGTCAAGACTCATAGATGCAGTGAACTCGAGATCATGCTTATATCAGCATTTTCTTGGGTGTTAATGGTGTAGAAGATATAGTAAATAGACAACAATGAGTGTACGTATATACGCATGCAATTTCTTTCATGGTTGACAAGAAAAAGAGGAATATAGATGGTGTAGTAATTCTATACATACCAAAATCTTGGGATTTTGAAGCTTCATTAATATGGGTCGTACCATCCTATATGGTAGATCGCCAACATCCTCAAGTGCTTTTTTTTGGGAGCAAAATATCATGTTAGTCCACTTCTCTACTCTCATTTCTCAAACCTGCAATAAGTACTGATCAAAAGGATGTTGAAAACATACATTCGACTCTACGTATACACGCTGCTTGTGCGAGCTGTGCTAGTGATTTGACTCGTGGTCCTTCTTGTCGAAAGTCCATTTTAAAATTGTTTTGTCCCCTTCTTTAGGGATGCTCGAATATTCAGAAAGATATGAAATCGGTGTTGGTATATGTCTGTATATATATATATATATGTCGTACTGTTGAATCCACAGAGAAAAATGATTCAGGCGTGACAATCGAGGTGATTTTGGGTGGTGTTGTTAAATGTGTATATATTATCTTAATATGTAAAAGCGTTTACGTATTCGTACTCTATGCAAGAATATTTATGGAATTTTTATCGAACGTTTCAACCAACTCAATTAAACAAGTCTAGTATGGTTGCTAAACTTCTTGATCGTATACGTAGTTAAATACTAAGTAGTCTTGGTGTTGTCTCTCAAAGTAATACCGAATCGGATTAGACTAGGCGCAAACGTAGACGGACGATTCGACGGCTGAAATGTTTGTGAAGATTATCGAAGTTGTTGCGCTAGATATATGAGTAGAAGAAGAACAGATGAAGATATCTAGACTATTGGAACGATCAGAAATACACCCACTAGAGTCTATAGACACGGGGAGAAAGAGAGATAGTGATATATAGACAGAGTATTGTGAGGGCAAATGAGTCTTCTAGAACAGTAGACAGATGGATGGATGAATGTCATTAAACAAGGACGTCAGGTCGAAACAAGATCACGAACAGATTGGGTTAGTCGTGATACACAGATGTCTCAAAGAAGTCTAGCGTTTGAAGCCAATCTCTTCTTGCCATGCTCTCCGGTTTTACATACGATATGGAAGAATCGTGAGAATGCTTAAGTGGGTATGTCTTTTCTAGGTGTGAATTCCGCTTTAATAATTCAATGATTCAATAAATAGTGATCCAATTACTTCAAATACTAATGTGGTTGATGTGTTTATGAAACTAGCGACGCGTAAAAGCGAATAATAGTAAAACTATCTACCATGTATTTGTACATTTGATAACATCTTTCAGGTCGTGTCCATGGAGTCTTCGACTGGATCGATAGTCTCTTTGTCTGATTCATGCTGCACAGGTGTATGGGCTACAGAAGCCTCCGCAGTTACTGGATTTGATAATCCAGGCGTCACTATAGGAGTGTCATCTGTGACCATTATTTCATCATTTTCCGTTGAAACGACAGGTTCATCTGTGATCATCTCATCATTGTTCACTCCCTCGACAGAATTCAATGTCGCAGCCGCTGCCGGCTGTGACGTAGACATCGGCGACGTTGCAGTGAAAGGTGTATTGACACCTGATACCAATTGAGATGCAGCGCCACCTGTATTGTCCTTCTCTGTTCCAACATTGTTCTTCCCTTCAGTACTGGCCATCTCTTCTACATCATCACTTCCATCTTCATCCAAAGCCTCTCTTCTCTCCTGTTCCTCCTTGTCTTCCTGAATTTGCGCTTGCATTCCCGTCAACGCATTTACAATCTCACCAAACTGTTGTCGTCGCGCTGTCCATACTTTGCCGTAATCATCCTTTTCTTGCTCCAAGTCTGCAATTTCCTGTTGAAGTCGCGCTATCGAATCCTGTTGTGTTTGACGTGGCTTCAAATGTGGAGTCGATAGTATTTCTGAGGCAATAGTATCGTAAGTAAGTTTATTGCGTTTAGTCTCCTGTGCGAGCGACAACGAAGTATGCAAGGAAGCCATGTCAGCTTTAGCCTTGAATGAGGCAGCGACTGAAAGAAGGAGACACATCATTAGTTTTTTTTTTCATTTTGCTCTCTAATCGAAGGTAAACGAAAGAAGAATCTGTACATACGAATCTCCTCCCTCATTTCTTCATATCGAGCAACTTCTTTTCGATTTGCGTCTGTAAGAAGCTGCACACGCATGATTGCAGCCTCAAAGGACGCGAAATCCAATTCGATTTCCTCAACTAATCGATCTCTTGCATCGCCGACTTCCGTGATTGTGTCTGACTCTAAAAGATTCGTGCATCTTTTTTGGATTCGTTTGAAAGGACGCTCTTCAGTGGAATATAATCGGGCTTTGATGAGCGCATCTATATTGAATCAAGGAAAGAAGGATGCGTCAGCGTTAAATGTCTAGATTGAACTGGAAAGCCGAGAGTTGGATGTAACAACAATCGTCGGACACAAAAATCCACCTTCGTCAAGCTCTGCTGTTGAGACATCGAATCTCACCGTCGTGGTTGTTGTCGACATCTTTAGCTGGTCTTCTACACGGTCAACAGAGTCCGGATAGTGTCGTGATCGAGGAGTTGGTAGTATTGTTTGTTGAGAATTGATTGCGATCAAGAACGAAAGTTTTTGAGAGCGTGGAAGTATGACAGTTTGGGAACGGTATATTTGAGAGACTGAGGAAGCAGAACATAAAGAGCAATCAACCAACCAGCCAATTAGTGTAAGCGATGATTTCAGGACCACACAACTTCACCACCCACTAGCCTCCGACACAAATATGTCACCTTTTAATCGCTCGATTGTATACCTAGGTATATACAACACACATAAATGATGCATAGTAACACGAAAGTACAAAGACATTCACAAGTAAATTAATGTATCATCTATATCTATCTTTTCTCCCCATTCCAATGAAGAAGCTAACAAAGAAAACGCCATCCAATGTATACAAATTAAAACCAATAAATCAATCAAAACAAGTACAAACGTCAAGGCTATTATTCTATAAACTTCCATTTATCAGAAAATATCTTACATAAATTTCGCCCGTCTCGTATCTCTAAACACCTTAGATTTCTCCCTCCTGCTCTCCTTTGTCCTCTCATGTTTTCTAATCTTTCTCTTGGCCGCTCTTTCAGGCTCAGTTACCAATTGAATCGATCTCTTGTACTTCCTAATCTTTCTCCTCTCTTGTACTTGAGCTCTGACAGCCGCATATGCAGTACTGTATGCCGTCGTTCCTATGTGTGTAGAGATCATGGACGATACTTCTTGGGCGAGCGTCTTGATATCTTTTAGATTCTCATTTTCGGTTTCAATGAGATTGTACAACGGCATAATCATCTTTGATGATAATGGGATGGTGTCTTCAGGTGAGACGAATTGGAGAATGGCCGCGAGCCATTGAATTGCATATTTCTTGCCGAGAACGTTCTGTTTTTGATTGTTAGTACAATTAAGACTTGAGAAAGATATTTTGAAGAAAACAGAGAATTTTTTGATTCATTACCTTTCGAGCTTGAACCCTCTCGTTACGGATGACACCAGACATTCTTCCAATAAGCCATGAAAGTGCCGATTGTGATTTGTCGCCGTCGGCTTCACCGTGCTCATTATCATCCTTGTCCTCATCTTCCTCATCGGAATCCTCTTCTAGCTCATCGTCATGAGCCTCTGGCACATCTCTATCACCGCCACTCGATTGATGCATCTCATGTTTTTCGAGTTTGTTCAAGTAAAAGCATTTGCCCAAGAAAACGAGGTTTCTAACAGTCTGTAATCCAAGCTCATCCGTAAGCTCAGGAGTATTCAACTGTCCGGAACAAGCTCTTGCAATACCAATCATCTCAACACTAGTGATCGTCAGACCTTTTCCATTATCCAATGGGAGACTCGCTTGATCATCCTTGAATTCTGCAAAAAACAAACCAACCAATCGAGCGGCGGACAACCGTACGCTGGGGTGCGGATATGTTAAACACCCTCTTACAGCCTTCCAAATGTCTGCGTACTGCCCAGACTTTGTTTCTTCTGGTATCATCTGCACAATCTTTGTCCAGGTATGCATTGCATAAAACAAGTGTTCCCACTCAATCTCTTCTTCGTCCTCCATGATTCCTTTGTTGGAGTATGTACCCGCTTCAAGTATCACAAGCAAAGCTCTTACAACAACAGGTACTTCGCGAATGCCAGAATCTCCAGCAACCTCAAAGTATAGAGCATATAATTGTATAGAGACTCTCTTCAGAATTGGCTTGTCTGTAACTGATAACCATGACCTCAACAAGCTCAAGAACGTTTGGGATCTTTCGTCATCTGCCCTTTCGAAAATCTTCTTGATCAAAACAGCTGCCATATCTTGACATTCTGAAGACTCATCATTGACTAGAACCATGACTAGTGGCACGAAGAATGTTGAGTTTACGTCTTGTATCAGATTATCTCCAATCTTTGTCATAAGCAAGTTGACGGCTTCCAGGACGGACTTCCGTCCCTCCTGATGCTCATAATCCAGATTCTTGACGAGAAAGGTAAGTTGTTTCTTCAACCTTGATTTGCCTTGCGGGTATTCCATCAAGAACTGGAAATACAGACCACGACACAAATCTCGTACATTTCTTGTCTGATTGGTAACCATGATTGCAGAGATATCATCCACAATATCGTACACTTCTGTGATAACAATCTTTCTCGAAAGAACTGACTTGATAAACGAAAAAGTAACACCTTGCCGATCAGGCTCTTCCAGATCCGGTTTAATCCTGGTAAGCACATACGCTAGAGTAGTCTCCTTGATGTTGACAGCTTTCCGCTCCCGCAGGATCGCCGAGAGAAATTTCAAACTTGCTTGTGCAAGTTCCGCATTGGTATTAGGGGTTGACTTGATAAACGACAAAGCTTGTGCGACAAAGACATCCGCGCCATCATCGAGAGTCTGCATAGGAATTTTGATCACTGTAGTCAACAATCTCAAAGCTGAAATTTGGACTTCTTCCTCCTTGGATAGAATAGCATCTCCAATAATAGGAATGAATCCTTCTAGATTAGCTGAAGTCATCAAAGAATCGTGCTTGGTCAACACCAGTCTCATGACATCAAACGCAAATTTGATAAGCTTGAAATCATGTGAGTGTAACATGTATGTAGTTGTCCGTTTATTAGGTGTCTTCAGGTCAACCAAGAAGCGTTGACGTCTAGGATCAACGACTGTTGTTCTATTATTCTCATGTTTAGCCTCGCCCGACTTGTAGCTTTCTTGTATGACCTCATAACAGAATACCAAGAGCTCTTGTGATTTGACTGCCACATTCTTCAGAAGCCCGACACCGATTCTTCGGAAAAGCTCTTCACTCTTCTTGATCATAGCCAAATTCAATTTTTCATGTAGGATAGCTTTGAGCGGTCGAACAAGCTCACCAAGGTAGGGAAGTGTACTAGTACTAGCGAGAAGTTCTATCGAGTCATAACTCTTGTTGCTCTTGATTTCCTTCATCTTATTGGTATAACCTTCAGCTTCTTTTTCTGAACCGGTCGCACCGAAAACATCATCCATGACCACTGCTGTGATGTTGTGCATGCAATAGTCCAGGTCTCCAGGTTTAAGAGTGGGGATCATGATGACCAGGAGAGAGTGGACTGTATATGAAAGAACGTGTAGTTGATAACCACGCAGCAGCGCGCCACGAAGTTCTTTGAGAATGAATCCAAAATACTGGGGTCCGAGCAGAGTCGTGATCTCAGCAAGGGTTTTTCGCGTCAAGTCTCTCGAACCTTGATCTCGGCTCTTGAGAATATGACAAATGTCAGTTAGAACACCTGGTAGACGAGATTTGAGTGTTTCATCAGGCAATACTCGAAGGAGTTTAACGATAGGAACAGCGATTGGTATTCTTAAACTTGTATTAAACTCGTCCTTTTGGTGTAGATAAGTGATCAATGTTGGTAGCATTCCATTGAGTATATCATTAGAGAATTTCTCAACAGTTGGCAGAGCAGTAGATAAATGACACGGAGTCTTCGACTCCATAGATGTGTCGCCCTCAACATCAATGGGCTTCGCAGCCGAATCTGGTTGATCTATATTGAAAGTTATTGTAGCCGCTCTAAACAATGAATCGGTGATACTACTCAATATTCGCACAACTACTCGCTCGAGTTCTGGCTTAGTTTTAATGTAGCCAACATACCGCCTAAACAAGGCACGGTACTGTGGCCACTCTAATTGCTCAGCAAGATCACCAATTGCATTGATAGCATCAGTGGCAATGTTGTGTGCTCCCTCTCCCTGGTCAAAAACGAAATGCTCCAGAAGGGGAATTAAGAAATGAGCAGCATTCACACTCTGTAGGTTGTGTTTTCGAGCAATCTCACCAAGACGTCTGACAGCTCTAGCTCGTCTATGTTGTTGGATGTGCAATATGTTGTAAAATACATTCGCTTCTTCGTCGCCACCAACTAACAACTCTTGCATATCTTCAATAGTGCTCCAAGAAGGACATTCCTTGATGATGTGTGCCATGACGCTAAGATACTCCATTCGGACCAGTTCCGATGACTCGCGGATACCATTTTGTAGTGCCGGCAAGACAATCTCCGATAAAATATCAACAAATTGTGGTTCGTCTGTTGTACTGAAGCTTCGTCCACAACTTTCAGCAAATCTCCTCAAAGTATAAGAAGCGCTTGTGCGCACAGTCAGCTCGTCATTGTCTCGTATAAAGTATAACATGTTATGAACAAGCGGTATCCACTGTCGTGCTGAGAACGTCTCGTGTCTCTCCTCATTGATCAGTGCAAATGCCTTAAGACGACGGTCAAAATCAGGCTCATCTAGAGTTGTCTTCGAGTATGAATTCAGCTGTTCAGCTAAAGAAGCAACCTCAATGAGCTCATCATCCTTCTGCGACAAGATTTTTGCAACACGGGCGAGTTGCTCTCTCGACGGTCGATCTCGGAAGTACGCAAATAAAGAGGATGTGATTTTGAAGGTTTTCTCGAAAAGATCATCGCCGACATCCATAGAGCATAATGGCAGGAAATGAAGTAGAATTCTGAGAATATCGCTCTTGCTGCGAGGGCTTACTCTTTTAGATGGCTGGCTAAGCAAGAAAGTGGTAATCTCTACCAAATGGCGCGTTTCGACTACTCCTGATACGAAAGGCGATAACTTTGAGACAACCTCAATACCCTTTTCCAATACATCCTTGCTAGGGCTCTTCTGCAAGACTTGACTCATCTTGGTTAAGAACAAGTCTTCGTAAGGAGTGATCAAGCGAGGAGTCACTGTGCTCGTGGAGTCATTCTCAGCACATTTGACCAGAGACTCAATTATCTCAAGGACAAATTGCACCACATCATCCTTCACAGAGGGTATGCCAAGACAACTGGTTACTTCAGTAATCACCCTGGAATTATATTCGACGAGGAAGAATGCTGTCAGGGGTGATTTAGCCCAAGTAGAAAATACTTGCAACAAACCAGATTTTGATTGTGAAGTCTCAACAGCAAAAGTACCAATTCGAGGATTGACCATATCTTCGAAGAATGACAGCATGTAAGGCTGCCAAGCGAAGTCTGGAAAAAGGTTGAAAAGGCCATTCAAGCAACGGAAGCCAATCTGCCGAATCGCTCTAGCTGGTTTAACATCCTGTGCTGATTCTGATGTCTCTTCGCCAGCATCAATAAGTGACCTAGTGGCACCAACAAGACAGAATAATAATGCATCGAGGATTTTTGGCACTACATTTCGTAGCGATTTGCCAAGTTGCTTGAGCATATCTTCAATCATATTGACAGAGCCCAATTGCTTTCTGTATGAGACCACAGAACGATCAAGAACCTCGTGATTGAAGGCATACCTATCAGGATTGCTCTTGTCTATAAAATTAAGGGATTCAATGAGACCCAATGTGATGGATATAAACTCTTCCAAATCGCTTGATCGGAAGTTTGCTAGTGATGCCAGAATTACTGTACGTCGAGACTCCATTCCCCTCTTCCCTGAACTAGCATTCTTTCGCGACAGACTACGTCCGTACAACAAACGTAAAAGTACAGGCATTAGTTGCCTTTTGTGATCCTCCTGAATTGTAGATTCGTCTTGATCAACTTGTATAAAGTTTGTAATCTCGTCACGAAAGCGGCTCTCGTCCAAGATGTTGTTCAGATTATCTTCGTAGATTCGTATACCTGGTAATTTCCAGGTGAAAACGCATTTTAGCGCAAGAGATTGCACTTTGGTATCACCAGTCTTTAGTAGGCGAAGTAGTGCGGTATAGACAGGTTCAGATCTGAAAAGCTTCTTCGGATTATTGAATTTAGAGAACAAAGTAAGCATAGCACTTTGATCTTTTCGTGACCATTTTTGGTTTGTCTCGGTTGGATGGTCCTCTTCGTCCTCACTGTCAGCATCATCTTCAGAGACATCCATGTCTGCCCATTCAAGAAACATTGGCACAAGCAGACGACTCCGTTTCTCAGCAATAGAAGGAATAGCACAAAGGACTCTTAGTGCTTGTGATCTTGCGTCAACAGGAATTTTCGACTTGTTTTGATCGGTCTATCTTGATGTCAATATATGAGTTCCTGACTAACTGACTTTACATACCTCAAAGTTTTGTAACAAGAGGTTCTCCGAATCTTGATGATGCTGCAAGCACGACGACGCACTCGAGTACAATTGCTTCATATTTGAGCACTCAAAGTCCGTCAATGGACCGGACTGAGAATTTGAATTGTCTGTGCTTGATTTACTGTCATCAGTATTTGAATGTTGCAGCCATTCAAAGGCCAGTGACGCCACTATCTCTTCTTTCCTTTCCGCAATTTTGCTCAACGTTGCAATAGAATCATCCCAGATGGCAGAGAATTTGATAGTCAATAGACCTATGCTTGTTAGCAAGTAGCATCTCAGGAAGACTACCAATACCTACCAAAGCAAAAGTACGGTAACACTCTCAATGACCAAACATGTCCTTGATTGGCAGCGTAGAGAATTCCCAGTTTTCGTATATGCATAGACATGGTCCTTGAGTTGGCTAGATTGACTTGTGTATCCTCGATCAAACTCATCAAGGAAAGCATGTCGTCGTCATCAGACTTTTCCTTAGCTTTCGTCAAGATGAGCAGTAGATCGATCGAGTTGGCTCGAAGTTCATGATCAGATGTGGTAAGGTTTGTCTCTAATTTCGATAGAATTGTTTCGAGTAACCTCTCATCCATCTGATCGCTTATTTTGCTAGAACGCGTCAGTGCCAATTATAGTGTTTTAGACACAGATACTCACTAATGGTCGTGCTCAGACGATGTTGTTAAAGCTTTCAAGAAAAGACTTTCTGACCCTAGCTTTTCAAACACAGCCCATGATTTGATCAAGACATCGTTACCTTCCAACATGGAAGCATTGACCAAATAGTTCAAGATCTTTCCGTACAAAGTTTGGAGACTATTGATTTGGGTATCAGAATCCAGTACGAGAAGGATTGACCGCAAAACTTTCTCGAGCTTAGACTTTAATTGAGGAGTAGAAATCTCCGACCGAGGAAAGCTCTCGAGCAAATCGATATATTTC
>Ga0160427_10001189_pt1 | contig 16026 bp, 20 predicted proteins | sample SolpanmetagenomL_FD_108194 | JGI IMG/M metagenome (GOLD analysis project Ga0160427, IMG submission 108194) | Solar panel surface microbial communities from Lawrence Berkeley National Laboratory, California, USA - L | ecosystem: Engineered > Built environment > Solar panel > Unclassified ...
AAATACCTCAAGATCTTTAACGAGCAATTTCGTGGCGCCGTCGCTGCTTACGACGAAGGGTTACTGCGAGGTGATACGACCCTGGCAACAGCATTCTGGAGAAATGTGTGGGATATCAAGCCAGAGATTGACTTTGAAAAATTGGCGTTGGTGGTGAGCTATACGAGAAGAATTATTCATGGATTGGAGAATGTGGACGATGAGACGATATTGAAGGTGAATGTCTTTTTTGGCAATCCAAAGGATGAGCTGCCAGTAGTCATTGAGGCTGCAAAAGAAGGCAGAAAGATGTTGAACGACTTGACCATTCCAGTCGAGGAAGACGAAGAGGACGAGCGAAAGTGATGGAAATTGTTGTTTGTTCGAGCAACCATGGCTTCCTTCGCATGCCAGTCATGTCTCTGCACGTGAGACGTGACTTACGAGAGACTAACGATTTACCCAGGTACTTAGCAATAAAAAAATAGCTTACCGTGCAATCCGAAATGATTCCACATTCAACACCATATTCGTCACTGTCATAGTCTTGATGAAATGTGGTCGTATTGTCATTGTCCTATTTTATTTTTTATATGATTCTTGCAAATATTGTATATATTGTACATATGCCTGTATATTCCAACAAATTCTTCTTTGAGCGAGACTTAGGCAACTTCTTCAAATATAAATATCAAATCAAACGAAATAAGTGATTTATTAGTATTATGACAGTGCCTACTAAGTACTTAAGTAGCTATGCAATCAAAATAACTCTCTAAGTATACTGACAAGACGAAAATATGATACCACTCCGCTATTGGACCAGCGCTGGTTGGAATCGAACATAATTGTAGCATATAAAGATTTGGTCGTGTTTGCTGTCATAACAGTACTAACTAAGCACTCAGCACCTGAGTTACCTTTTTAGGTACACATGTACTTACTTAGTACTTAGTATGTAGGTAAACAGGTGCTTGTTTACTTGTGTAGCCATCTACGATCCAATGCCCCAATTCAAAACATGACTTCGTATACTAATGCCATAAATCGAATGCATCAACCTTTAGCCTTTTTTTTCGTTTTTGGGTGAAATCTCCAGCGTGCAGAGTACCTTATCCCCCGCTCTGGAAATCTCTAACAATTTTTTTTATTTCTCGCAACTAGCATCTCAACCACCAATCATAAATTATTTTCGCTTTGCTCGCTGGTAATATATGCAAGCAAAATCTATGCGCAGATGATAGATAGAAATCTAGTGGATTAAACATTCAAGTTTAATAGTTCTAGATTGAGTGAGTCTACGCTAAAATATCACGACTATTTGATAAACTCTTTGTTGATAAATAACCTTTATTGATAAAGTGGCACCGAATAGTAGAACAATTAGATATAAATTATGTCACAGATAAAAGATGTATCAGAAAAGCCCTGTCCAGTATTATTTTCTACGTCATATTCATAGTATTTAAACTTGTGATCAAACGTTCGGCCAAAGGCCAAAAGTCTGGCATGAAGAGGGATATACAATGATGAAATTGATAAGAAAAATCACAAACTTTCATGGTCGTTCACCAGGAATTGGGAATACGAAAACCATGATATAATTTTTCGTAAATTGATATCTATTCTTATGAGGACCAGTATTATGTTAGTATAGTACTAACCACTTGAAGATCACTTATGTAGTTTTAAATAGAACAATGGATTAAAGGAATGTGTTTGAGGGGTGAATTTAGAAAAATTTAAGCTTAACGCATGCATAAGGAAGAGTGATATAGATATTTGAGCAGTCGTGAAGAAGATTACTGAAGTGAGGACGCTCGATGTATTCTTTGCTCATACATAATAGATATATACGGGGAAAAAAAAGAGAATAGATATTATTCTTTTTTTTCCTAGTGAGTCCCTCAAAAAGAAAAAGGAGATGTATTATCAGTAGGAACAGGGATGATCAGGGCACGAGCTACTGAATACCCCTCTGGCTTCATCTTTTTTTCCTGCTTCTTCAACTTTTGTTTTCAGCAGCATATAGCCCCGTTTCTTTGTTATTTATTTACAATCCACTAAACACCTTGACTACCTCCCCAGCTCCCTCTCTAACTTTAGGACTATAATGCTTCTCTAACAAGACTGTCTCCCACATGACACTACTAGCAAAAGGGTTACTCAATTCGGCACTTCCAACAATCGCATCATACACACCATCACCTCTCCTATCATCTGAGTTAAACAACGGTCCCAATCGTCGTCCGTGCATCTTGATTAGCTTTTTTAATACAGTGAGCATCGCAATGGAGGATTTTTCGCCAGACATGGAGAGTGTGGAGATGTATAGACGTTTGGTAAAGGCTGCGACACGGGCAGCGGGAATGGTACCTGTGCCGCGGGTGCTTGATTTGAAGAAGATGGCGTCGAGAGAGCGGATGAGCATCTCTATTTCGGTGGCGAGATCGACGCGACGGAGAGATGATATGTTATTGCTGTTATTATTGTTGTTTGAGGATGATGATGAAGGGTCGGGTAATTGTAATGATTTTGATGAAAACTCTAATGTTGGAGATAGGGATAGCAGAAGAAGTGAAGAGTAGAGGTGGTTTGTGAAAAAGGTAAGGTCGAGGTTCATACTTGTGCTGCCGTCGGTAGTCTGTCCGGTGAGTAAGGCAAAGGCGGTTGCAATACAAAGAAGTGATTCACGAGTAGCATTACGTGTCGCCATGGAATCTTCAGTGTCGTTTGTATCGTCTTTTGTTGTGGTGTCTGTTGTATCTTGTTCTGAGGGATCAGGATTGGCAGCAGCCTCTGCATCTGATATTAGATCTTTCAAAGCCTCAAGGATGTTGCCAAAAAAGTCGACGTTGATAAGATGAGCGAATCTAGTAGAAGTCGCAGTGTAAGTAGAAGGATTTTGTGAACTGGTTTTAATAGGAAGGAATGTAAGAAACATACTTTGCCAATCCCTCCAGTGTAGCTGCCATAAGCTGATCACTGTTTTGTTTTAATATTTTAAAGTATGTAACAAACACCAGCTTCAGCGTCTCGCTTTGCATTCGTTCACGCTCTTCATATTCTACCACTGCATCCGCCTCCTTCATCTGAGCGTCGATCGCCTTCTGTTCTTTGGCCATCTTTCGCTTCTTTTTAGACCATGGCTCTCGCTCTTTCTTCTTCATTTTGCGAGCGTTTTCGACAGTGTCTGTTGAGGCTCGAACATCGAGTTCGGACAGTAATCGTAACGATAAGAATGTATTGAGCACCTACTGTTATTAATTCGGTGCTATTATGCCTAGAATATTTCCACTTACAGCTTCGTTGACGTAATAATCCTTCGCTTTGAGCATTCGACAAATCAATCCTACAGCCTCCAAACTTGATGTTCCAGAGTCATCGTTTCGAAACAACGTCTCTATACAGCCTTTGCATTTTGCAAAACTTTCATCCACTGTACGTATACTTAATTTCTCAATAACAATCTTGAGCAGTTCAGTTCGAAAGTTGAAATGTGGTACAGCATCCAGCAGAGTACAAGCGCACGTTATAGCGACCTTAGACAATTCTCTAGCTTCCTTTGTCTGTACCTTCCTTGGAGCTATAATGGAATTAGTAAGATTCAATCTACCATAATCTGCCTTTTCCTTACCTCGTGCCAGTTCTGCAAGGGTATTGATGTAATCTTGGTATCCAGATATCAATGAGTTTTCAAATCCTCTCAACCGTTTGACATCCCTTGTAACTTTGGCAGTCGCCTCTTCTGCCGTCAGAGGTCTTATTCGATATCCCGGTATTATATCGGTAAAGACCGTCAATTGAGTCGCCAAAGCTAGCTTCTTGACGATGATGCTTGTATCACCATCAAATATCTCCTTCAATTTCTTTATGAAATATACCTGTTTTGAATTTCACATTAGTTATTGCAACTGTTACGCACAAATTTGTCTACAAACATTTTCTTCTGGATCCTCGTTTATTATCGTTGCCAGTCGTGCCAGTTCTTCCTTTGCTTCGATAATCCGTTGACGCTCAGGTTTTCTGGGTTCAACTTTCTTTTCTTCGATTTCCGTCGCAGCAAAACCCTCGAGGTTTTCTTCCTTGTTTTTCTCTTCAATCTCAAACACTATTGGTGCAGGCGCTCTAATTGTGACAACTCCACCATCGGCGGTTCTTATAGGTAATCTGGTGCTTTCTTCCTGTTTCCTCTTATTCAAGCTTCGCACACCTCTTTGTTCATAATCTTGTTCATCGTTCCAATCCTTCCCATATGGTTCAGAATACGATTCTTCACCTGCTAATGTCGAAGAGGATGAGTTGTCAGCTTGCGCTGCTTGCGAAAGCTTTCGTTTCTTGGAGACTTTCGCCTGTCGGACAGGAAAGGCAGGCATTGTCGTGAAATCGCAAGTTTCGGGTGGATCCAAGAATCGCTGATCAGTCGGTCATACCGTGCGACTACGTATTATCAGTGTTTGGCAATGTTGAAATTTGATAATGGCGTTGTGTGCTTTCTTCAAGTCGCATAAACTTTGGTGAAACTGATTGAATTTCGCTGCTTTTCCAGCATTTCTAGATGGATGAACAAAAAATATCTGAGTACAAAAAGTAATTATGAGCGGAAAAATGTCAAATCCCAATGGGGGAATCGCCGGTGTTGACCGTCCCAAAAAGTCATGTGATCTACAGCGAATGCAAGCAGGCAGTCAGTCGCGATCTTTCTTCTTTATGGATCAGCAACTGACTGACTGACTGGCTACATTGATTCATCCATCAACCGTCATAGCAGCTTCAGTTCACTCGTTTCCGAAGCTCATATGTCGGTCTATATCTAGCAGTCTTTCGGCGAGGGCGTTCAAAGATTCTACAAGCGACAGCAACAGACGCCTCTTTCACAAACATACGCATCGTCAACACCAGCGGACAATCTGACGTATCGACGATATACAGAACTCATAGCACTGTTTTTAGGTCCGTGTCATCATGGATGTCGCCAAATCCTTAGTTCGCTGCGTCGCGCGTGCGTTCTACGAAACAAAGCACATCTTAGTCGTAGATGCCATCATGGTGCATTCAGCGTATGTTGGATTCTTACAGATAAAGGTAGCATATTGATGCTCATATATATAGTCTTCGCGACGACGACTTGGCATACTTGCTCGGAACTCAAACGAAAGAGTTGCATAAATTATGCGGAAAATTAAAGGAAGATCGCATGGTCCATGTGTTCGTCGAAGTCCATGCCTCTTCTTAACTTAATGGGGCATCAGTCTAATATATATCAGACACACTCGACTAGAGGCCAAGGAAGGACAAAATAGACCAGTCAATCGGACGTATTACTTTATCGATTTTCGCGCTACGATAGACGCCATCAAATACCGCACCCATAGATTGGTTAAGGCAATCGAGAGCAAGATGGATAATGTACGACCACATCTCATAGGACCGGAAATAATGAGTTAACGGAGATTTAGGATGCTGGAGCTAAAGGATACGCATGTCCGCGTTGTCACAAACAGTTCGCACCACTAGATGCTATGAACTGTATGAATATGGACGGGTTATTTGACTGTGACGTTTGTGGAACACAACTTGTTGATGACGACGACAGCGACGAGATTAGACAGAGTCAGGAGCGACTAGGTAGACTGATGGGTCAAATTGATATGATGATTCAGCTTCTCCGGAAGATTGACGAACTGGTCATTCCCTCGTGTGTTGCTTCCTTCATACAAAAACAATTTCCAATCGATCAACATACTAAATGTTTACTAGTAATGAATTCAATGATGCCCTTGCTGTCGCTGTACCTGTCGTTCGTGAACGCTCAAGTGCTCAAAGCCTAGCGCCTGGAACCATACAAATTGGCTCCACAAACCGCAACACAGGTCCCTCATTCGAAATTAACATTACTTCATCTACGGAAAAGACACCAGCTCAATTGGCAGCAGAACGCGAAAAGAAGAATGCTCAGGCTGAACAGAATGCACTACCCGTCTGGCACACACAAAGTACAGTTTCCGGCGACCTCACCACACTTGGCCGAAAGGAGGCAGCTGCTAAACTCGCGAATGGCCAACACGAGTACATTGTCAAAGAAGAGGAAGAAAAGAAAAAGAATGCAGAAGAACAGGACGGTGTTCAACAATCTGGTATATTTCTCTTTTCTCCTTCGTCCTTATCTTTTTCAACTCCTTCACCACCATAATTACAAAAAGTTATATTACTAACCTCCAACTTCTTGAATTACCAGCTATTCAACAATATTACGCTGCAATGGCCGCCAAAGCTGCACAAGAAAAAGCCGAAGAGGAGGAAGAAGATGAAGACGACGATGAGGAAGAGGAGGATGATGACGCAGAATTTGAGGATTTGCCAGTAGTCATAAGTACTGCGCCATCAGTGTCCGCCTCGTCAACATCAAAAGCAGGTTCTCCTGCATCATCCATGCCGCCTACGTCTGCCCCCTCACCAATGCCCTTGCTCAACAAGACACTTCAAAAGAACGGAGAGGCCAACAACAATAACCACAATGGTAATGATTCGACGAGCAAGAGGGCTGATGTTGCGGACGGTGCTATAGTAGGGAAGAGGGTTAAAATACAGACGCCAGATGATGGTGAAGAAGAAGATTCGGAGGAGGAAGAGGAGGAATTTGTTGATGTCTAGAAACGAGAGGTAAAAGGTATATTATTGTGTGCGTAAAGATGTTTCCCGTCTTTTTTTGCTTCACTTCGAAAATGGGTTTACTTTGTACAAAAAAATTGGGAGTTTTGGGCAACATTTGTTTGTTTGTTTTTCTCTCTTGTACTGAAATGGGTTTCTGTTGTACTGATATAGAAGAATCTGGTGTTTGGGAGGGATAAGTCTTACTTACTTACTATTGAACCTTTTTTTTTCAGTTCTTGTTGATAAGATCAGCGACATATATGTAAAAATGGACAATCAGAATGAGAACATACTTACTTAATTACTTATACCACTATCATGATGAAGTCGGAGATAGAGACTAAAAGGAATACTTTATACATGCGCAACAGAACAGGCAATATCGTGCTAGTCCCAAAATGAAAGATGCCGACATCCGACTTGCTTTGGCTTTAGAACTACTAAGTACTCAATATTCATATTTTTTCCTCTGCGACACCAACCATCGATCATATTGGATCTCTAGAATCTTTTAGGAATCTTCTTACTTTCACAAATTCAGCACACGAGAACGTCTACTCAATTAACAACATCTGCGGTTTGATGGTCTCTAGCGTCTGACATAGTGCCTCTTGTATCAGCCCCATATACTTGAGTCTTTTTTACTCAAACAATGGACATCGACGAAGTGAACGAGGATCAGCGAGGTCAATCGTATGCAGCTCTCTTACAATCTCTCGGTGTAGATTCATCTTTACAACACCGCAAGAAAAGAAGAAGAGTAGAACAGGTCCAAACAGATACTACAGAAACTATCCATCAGTCGACTCTAACAGACAAATCTCTATCGACCCATAATATTGATGCCGACGATCAAGATGTAGTTACACTGGACGTAAATGGACACACTCAAACAACTGGATCGGAAGTGTAAGAATTGTTCTTTTTATTCTTAATATATATACGCCTAGTATCATCTCTAATTTATGATAAGGATAGATGTTACGATGCCCATTTCGTTCACAACGATATGACAAAGCTGGCCAACTTGAAACAAATCGGAGAACATACTGTCGACCATAAAGTGACTCACAAAGACCTCGGACGGATTACGTTCTCTGGTCAGGATTCTCAGGCGATACATTCAAGGTCACCATGGATAGAGAATGTAAGCGGTTTGATTGTTATTTTGGAAAAGATCAATGCTAACGACAAGGTGTGAAGCTGAGACCGAAACTCTACAAAGAATTATCTGAACTACTTAAAGTTCCTGCTGGAGATAATATGGATGCGCATCTCTCGGAGTTACAGAAAACTGTTGCCAAATACATCTTTGCATATCAAGATCTCTTATTCTCACCGCGGTCTCACACCAATGGAACCGATGTCCTATCAATTGTCAATGCTCATGTTATGAATCACATTTTAAAGTATACTCTGCCCTAGTTCTATTGTTTCCGAACATGCAAATCCAGACTAACACGAAGCAGGACTAGGAACACAATCCTGAAGAACAATACTCGATTGTCACAATCAAAATCCGAGGGCGACTTTAGAGACCAAGGTTTCACAAGACCTAAAGTTCTCTATCTTTTACCAACAAGAAATTCATGTCTAAAAGTTGCCGAACAATTGATCACCTTGTCTGGTGCAGAACAACAGGTAATCTCATGCTCTTAGACTTTCATCTAGGGTTTATATATTGACGAAGCTCAGGAGAATAAAGGACGTTTTGAAAAAGCCTTTGGATCTACTGAACCAGACGCCATAGCAGGACGAAAACCTGACGACTATACCGATTTGTTTTTCGGAAACGATGATGATATGTTTCGAATAGGTGTCAAATTTACTCGCAAAACGATGAAGTTTTATTCGCCATTTTATGATTCGGACATTATTTTTGCTAGTCCGCTTGGTTTAAGAATGGCGGTAGAGAAAGATGAGAAGGGCGAGACGGACTCTGATTGGTTGAGCTCGATTGAAATTGTCGTTGTTGACCAGACCGATGCCCTGACCATGCAAAATTGGGAACACGTCGAGTTTGCGTTCAAGCACCTCAATTTGCTTCCAAAAGAATCAAGGGGGTGCGATTTTAGTAGAATTAGAAGCTGGTATTTGGACGGTGATGCTCAATACTTCCGCCAGAACATTGTTCTATCACAATTTCTTACACCCGAGATTTCATCATTATTCAGAAAGTATTCGAAAAACATAGATGGCAGCATCAAGATATCGCCTCAATATGCAGGTGTAGTTGGGAGCTTTGGCTTGAAGATTCAGCAGGTATGTGAAGAAATCTAATTTGAGTACATCTTACGAAAGTCATTCTAACACTGCTCAGACTTTTTCCCGTATAGCACCATCAAGCCCAGCTGAGGATCCAGAAGATCGGTTTGATTATTTTCTGTCCGTAGTCTTGAGCTCTATCACTCGACATGACAAGGATGGGGTATTGGTCTTTGTCCCATCTTATATGGATTTCATTCGTCTCAGGAACCATATAACAGAACTCAACCTCAACGCCGGTTTCTTGAGCGAATACTCTTCTGCAAAAGAGGCTGCAAGAGCGAAATCACATTTTATGTCTGGAAAGAACAAGATTCTTCTATATACAGAACGAGCACACCATTTCCGACGGTATAAAGTCGCTGGTGTAAAAGAAGTGATGATGTATGGTTTACCCAACAATCCAAACTTTTATCGCGAGCTAGTGGAAATGCCGATACTTAATGTTGGAAGAGGGAAATGTACATTAGATGAGGTACAAGTAAAAGTTGTATTCTCGCGGTGGGATGCTTTGAAGCTGGAGCGTATCGTTGGTACGGCCAAGTTGGGTATAATGATGCAAGATAAAGGCAACACCTTCAAATTTTCGTAGATAGTGTATAAAAAGGCGTAGACTTAAATCATGCTTAGGTCGCATGTTTGATTACATGCTAAAGAGCAGCTACTTTGTTGATTGAAGGTGAATTTCAGTGACATTTGATGTTGGTGTAAGACGAGCGGAATGTACAATTTGAAGAGGATCATGGTCCCATGAATAGTGTTAACTGTCATTAAATGGTTAGCCATATACAATCAATGACAATGTAAGAAATGATTCAGTGGTAGGAGCGCAAATCATACAGCCATAGCGACACAGCATAAGCTGACATACGGTGACAGTCGCTCTCCAATTCTTGCTGCCTTCCAGAATCTACAAAGTTTTTATTTTTTTGATTAGTGTCACTTTATCTACAACTCTTGTGTAAAACCTTTTTATCTCCTTCTTTCAGCAAAGGAAGCTTAACTCTGGTAGGATAAAATTAACTTACACGCCTAGGAGTCTGTGGTTTTGTTGGGTCGAAGGGTTAGTAAAATGTCTTTTATGTGTAAAATTCTTGGTTCTAAAATATCATATAGCATATGGTAGCAATGTATATCAAGACTCACCCATTCTTGTTTCTATCCATGAGCGCTGGGAAAACATGTCGAACATAGGCGCTGGTGCATATTACGAGAAGGATGACGAGAAGCAGGGACTGAAAATTGAATAGAGCTGTCATGGTTGTAGAGGTAGCTGCGGATTTCCTAAATACCTAGATAGAGGTTGAATTGTTTGACTGCGATGATGATGATGATGTTGTGGTTGTGTTCTTTGGACATGCATGTGCCTTTCTTTCTCTCGTCCCTTTCTACCTTGTCGATCACAGTCAATCAAATTCCAAAGCAGCTCTAACTAAACTCGCCCCCGACTCAATTGTGAACAACTAAGTAAGTAAGTAAACCCCCGTGGACGTGAACAAACACAACATTGGCCTTACCAGCCAAAAAGTCACACAGAGCATATCTATCATCCTCGACCATTCAATTCCCCTCCGGCCTCTTTCGCATCAATCATGAGCTCGGAGAAGCTCAAAGAAGGTATCATAAGGATCTTGTCACAATTAACCCAAGATTTATTTTGAACTAATTTGGGTCCCTGTTTGTAGAACAAGAAGTCGCCGATGATCAAGACAGCATAAAGCCTGAACAAGTCGCGAACGGAACTTCCCCAACAAACGACGACGCATTGCATACAAATCCTTCTCCACAGTTGGAAGAAATAGAGCAAGACGAAGAGGATAAAGTAGACGAAGAGCATGAGAGATCTATAAATAATGTAGGACCATCTCTTGTCGGGATATGAAGGAGTATACAAACTTCAGTCATATGCAGGAAAGATGCCAGAATAAAAGCAATGTTGTTAATATATCAATTTTAAAGGTACCAGTAGAAACCTCGACTTCAGGTGTGTGTTTTCTGTCAAAATTCTCATGCTTACACTAACTAATTTATTTATTTTGGTTTCTAGACAACGAGTCAGTAAAAGAGGATGTCGTCGTCAACAACGACAGCAACGTTATAGAACAGGAAGACGAACCTGTTATCCCCAAGGAAGCTGTCGACTCGAATAACGAAGATCATGCAGAGGCAGATGGTCCTGTCAAAAAGTCCACCCAACAAAACAAGTCCAAGGCACGCGCAGAGACGACTCAAGAGACCGATGAAAAGGATGAAAAGATTGCTGCTTTGGAGGACAAGTTAGCTCAAGCTCTAGAAGACAATCAGCAACTCGACGATAAATATAGGAATCTTCTTGGAAAAGTAGCTACGATACGGACTAGTTTGGGTGACCGCTTAAAGCAAGATGCTGTACGATTAGTCCATCGATTCAAAATAGAAGATTGAAAAACTAAATGTTTTATTCTTTCTTCTTTAAAAAAGAAAAATATACAATAATCAAAAAGTGCAGCTGGCTAAAAGAAAAGGTCCGGTGTAGGAAGAATTGGCAGAAAGCAGAACTGTCATCGAACAATTACAAGAACAAAACAACGAAGCTCAAGATCGGATAGAAAGTCTAAAGAAGGAACTGTCATTGCGGGCTAGTGAGAATACTACTCTTGCAAAGGATCTAGTGGGGGTCAGAGATAGACTCAATGTCGCACAGCAAAATTGGGCTCAAGAGCGGGACGAGTTTGAAGAAGCGGAAACTTATCTCAGAGAAGAATACGAAACTGCGAAGAAGTCTATGCAGGACTGGGAGGTTCTAGCTATGGAGGAGAGTTCAGTGAAAAAGTCGTTGAGGGAACGATGTGACGATTTAGAGGAGCAGTTGGCGTCGCAAAAAGAGTCTTATCAAATATTATCACAGCAACGTGATAAAGAATACAACACGATGCAAGGCTTACATCAAGCTTTAGATGAGCTACAAATAAGTATGGTTTTTGTTGTGGTTGTTTGTAGTAATATACATACACAGCTGACAATGTTTGTATAGCACGAAAGTCGGAGCTGAGAGAGGTTGTCAATAACAGTCAGGCTCAGATTGAGGTATTGACATCTGAAAGGACCGAGTTAAAGTCGAGGGTCCAAGCTTATGAAGTAAGATTAATGTTAATCTAAATTCGAAAATTCTTAACCTTTTGATCCCAGGTCGAACTACGAGACGCACAAAAACTAGTTCAACAAACTCAGCATTTTGAATCTGAGGTTAAGGAAAAGACTCTGTTGATTGGCAAATTACGGCATGAAGGTGTGTCTTCCTCAATTCCTAAAGATCAACAAGAAACACTTATTCACTTCTGTTATTAGCTGTCATTCTCAACGAGCATTTGACAAAGGCACTACGTATGCTGAAAAAGGGTAACCAGCAGGACAGTGTCGACAGGTACGTAACACTATATCCACTCAAGTCTCTAGTTTGAATTTGTATCTTTTTATTTATTTTTATCTTTTGGTTTGATTGATTAACATCTTGTTCTACATAGACAGCTCGTCACAAACTTATTATTATCGTTTCTTGGTCTACCACGAGGGGATCCCAAGAAATACGAAGTGCTGCAGCTTATAGCTTCGTTCCTTGCATGGACTGATGGTAAAAAAAATCCCCTGTCAGCCAACTCAGCATTAACGGATAGGTGTTTTCTATCTGTAGCAATTGTATTGGGGCTGTATCGAACGATTTGTAGATCATCTTGAAAGCTAATATGTGTTGCCAAATTTTTTAGAGCAAAGAGAATCAGCTGGATTAGCCAGACCTGGTGCATCCTCCTCCTCGCATAATGTATCCGCCACAGGCTCGATGAGATCACCTCGTATGGGGTCCTTTTTACGCACACCAAGTAGCAGCGGTTTAAGTGGTGAAATGTCGACGGAAAATAGAGAGGTTAGAAGCTGTTTTCTCTTTTTTCCCTCCCCTTACATAGCTCTTTTTCTCATTCTATTTCCATCTCCATTTATCATAGAAGCTCATGAGGAAAAAGCTCTATTGCTAACGAATGTATAATGTGCTTTTATTGCAATTTTTGGCAATATGCAAGCAACAGAGCTTAGCAGAATTATGGACACAATTCTTAGATCAAGAGGCTTCAGAGAGCCAGTCGTCTAAACCGCCTTGATTACTTTATTCTTCCAAAAACCTTGAGGTTGAGATATGATCGCGGTCGGACATTGGCATTTACTTCTGTTTGCCCCCCTTTTTGGTCCTTCTTGTAATCTCCTCTATGACACGCCCCATACGGGCCGTAAACGTGAAGCATGTTTATAAATTGATAGCATAAGCACTGTGTATGCTCATAATACCTCTTAATTTCTATACATCTTTTTTTAGAATCTACATCACCATCAAAGCTTTTATCATTCAGACGCCGTTAGCTATATCGGTCCCCTCTCTCCTACTCAATTTAAGAAAGAACAAAACAACAAACAAAAAATGTGATTATCAAACAAAACCTATCCTTTATTCTTCTTTTTTATTTTGCCCACATGATTTGTTTAGAACTCATCTTTATAACTTACCTATACATTTCGTATGTCATAGTACCCTTATACTTGACTATTTTTCTGTGTATCATCAAGAAAGCAAGGATTTTCCCACTTGTCATATTCCTCATTGTTAAGCTGTGTTTTCCTTCTCCTACTGTTATCGTGCGCTTTATATATCTGCCCTAAAATCTTGAGTTTCATAAAAGAGAGTTTTTCGGGGGGTTTTTCAACTTTAACGTGTGACGTTTCTCATCAAAGTTTCTTTTCCTCACTTTCTCTATCTTCTTCTTCTTCAATCATTACTACCAGTGACACAATTTTTCTTTTTTCTCCAGAGATTATGACTTTAATACAGAAGAGCATGATTAGGTTATAATTCAATATAAATACCTATCTACACTGTTTTTCTTTCTTTCGTTTCTCCTCCAACATACCACGCAAGTAACAAGAAAACTGAAACAAGACACTTCATTGAATTTTGGAATCATATTGTTATATAGACTTTTGTGAAAAGTTTAATTGATCGATCTTTTCTCACACACTGCCTGATCCTAGTTATCTTTTAGAGAATATTTAAGGAGGAAACGAAAAAATAACAATTTATACAAAAATAGCGGATAACAATACATCTTGATCACATATATTTGTTAGGGAGACCTGGAATCATATTATTACTGCTACCACCACCGCCGCCGATAGCCACACCGGGTGGAGGAGGAGGCAGTGGTGGCGGCGGGAGATGTTGTAAAAAGTTTGCTGAAAGTCCAGCTAGGTTACCCAACCCAGGGACCCCACCACTACCACCACTACCAATGGGCACAAGAGGAGGAGGTGGTGGCGGTGGTGGAAGATGCTGTAAGAAGTCTGCTGGGAGTCCAGCCAAATTGCCTAGCCCAGGAACTCCTCCACCGCCGCCGCCAGGCATCATCAACATATTCATTCCTGGAGGTCCATCACCCATCGATCCTCCTTGCTGCATTTGCATCTGATTCGCCAAGTCTGAGAATCCAGGTGGGAAGGCATTATGTCCTCCGGGTATTGGCATCTTTTGATCCACCAAAGCATCGGCATTATCGTCATCACCTTCGTGATCTTCATCTTTGTACTGCTGACCCCGCCGGTTTCTCGCCTTGTTATCATGGCCACCTCCTCCAGTATCCACTGCAGCTTCGCCTAGATGATATCGATCGTGAAAAGAATCTGTCTCTCCTGGTCTTGGTCGACTCCAAAAACGCGTGATACGATCGTTTGATCCTGTACACAGAATGTGGCCCAGCGGATGATACTCCATTGCCCATATGGTATATTCATGAGCAAATGGCACTGAGGCGGACGGCATAACAGTCTTATTAGGCCCGTTGGTCGTCACATTTTGGTTAAGTAAATAATGATGTAGAGACCCATCTGAACCACCAGCGGTTAATAGGGCAGGGTGAACAGGATGCCATGTTAGGCTAGAAATGTCCTTGTCGTAACCCTTCAAAACACTCAAGTCTTTCATCATGCGTAGCTCTACGATTCGACATGTTTGGTCCCGTGCACAAGTAGCAAGAAGATCACCGCGAGTAGGCTGGAAAAGAGCTTTCGAGACTGTATTTTTGTGCCCATGAAGTGTACTTAGGCATCTTGCGACTCGTGGGTCCCAAAGTTTGACGAGATGATCCTTGGACCCGGATACGAGTAGTCCTTTGCTAGGGTGCCAATCCACACATTTAACATCCCAGCCGTGGCCGGTGAGAACCCGCTCTTCTTCGCCTTCATTAAAATTCCAGATCTTGAGTGTCCCATCGTCAGAAGCGGTGACAAATTTGGCGTCTGTTGGTGAGAATCTATTACACCAAACCTTTTAGCACCAAGATTATTGTGCCTGTGCGTCGTATAGATAGTGAAAAGTTAAGGAGAAACGGAAACCAACTCACGACAGATCTCGAACTGCCTCCTTGTGTGCCTGTAATATTTTGACATTGTTGAAGTTTGGTTGCCAGTATTTGATGATCCCATCATGATCGCCTGACAATAACCAATCCGCTCCATGTGAGTATGCGCAAGCTCTAATTGCACAATCATGTGCCTAGATGGAAAAATTTCGACAAAATGCGTTAGTCCACCAAAACTCCAGGCACTCCCATTATTATGCTACAGATGCACTTTTTACAAACCTGCATGATTGTCTCAAAATTAAACCCCATACCATTCCATAATGTGAATTCTCCACTATTAGAACCTGTCAAGAGTCGTCGACCCTCTGGAGTCCACTATTCCTATAATTTAGAGTTACTTCTAGCCTTGCTTGGGTCGATTTATTAAGGAAAGGGAAGGGGAAGAGGCTTGGACTAGATTGCTCATACTCTAACAACATTGATAGGATGCTTGATCTTGTTGAGCGATGCGTGGATGTGCTTTGTTGGTAGCGCAGAAGCACCGTTTTGTAGATATGCATGTGGGGGTAAGAGCTGTTGATTGTTTTTATCGTAGCATTAGCTATGCTGATTACGCGCTGTTGCATCAAGACCAAGGGAGAGAGAAAGAATTGGACTCTTTGGTACTAACATCGACTGTATATGCAGAATTTGGCTGTAAATGTTCCTTTCGGATAGATCTCCATTCCATAGTGCGACCGAGCATCCA
>Ga0160427_10001190_pt1 | contig 16024 bp, 1 predicted proteins | sample SolpanmetagenomL_FD_108194 | JGI IMG/M metagenome (GOLD analysis project Ga0160427, IMG submission 108194) | Solar panel surface microbial communities from Lawrence Berkeley National Laboratory, California, USA - L | ecosystem: Engineered > Built environment > Solar panel > Unclassified ...
TAACTACTTAAGGGCCTAGTAAAATACGCCGTTAACTAGACTACGACCCTACTCGGGCTATAACTAGTATATTAAGCCGCTAGCTAGATAACTAAAGACGCTATAAAGAAGAAGAAGAGAAGAGAATAGAAAGGATAAAAGATACTAGTAGCTAACGGCCTAATAGTAGTAGTAATAGATAAAAGATTTATACACGTCCCGAAATACTAGGGTCTTAAATATCTTATCTAATTCTTAAAGGTTACTTAATAGATAGAAAAAGAGGAAAAGATAATAGTTTAACTTATAGTACCCGTATTCGTACCGCTATTAAGGAGCGAATTTACCGACGCTATCTATTATATATACGCCGTATATAACTTCGTTATATTAGTATAGTATTACGTACACGACGAGAGTACTATAAGCTACTTAAAATATGTTCTATATAGGTTCGAATATTTTATAAACGTGTTTCGCGGACTACGGAGGCCTAATAAGGGGGCGGACTAAGAATATTTTAATATCCCTAAATTCTATACTCTAACGCACCAGCTAGTAATAATATATAGATATAGTATAGCTACTAGAGTTAGTACCGAGACACCTAAGCGTATATATATTAAAGCTATTAAGGACTCTTATAGTAGAACGAATAAATATATCGGATTCGAGGTATAGATAGTAATAGCGGCTATTAGGGCCTTTAATATAGCGGCGTTAGAGGATACGATTAATAAGCTATAGTTCTAGTAATTAATATAGGCTGAAGAGGACGATAAGGTTAAGGTTATATATACTATATATAGTTCTTAGGATTTAAATAAAATAGAATAGTAACTTACTAACGCTAAGGTAAGCGAGCTTAGAAAAGTTAGTCTATTCTCTAAGAACTAGCGCCAAGCGGATACGGCCGAACGAGAAATAAACCTTCTAGAGTTTATTATAGCCCTAGTAGTATTTATCCGCGAGAAGCGTAATAAGAGGAAGGGTACTAGATTTAACAATAATAGAATAGAACGTATTAAGGATAGCGCCAAATAGGCGTTAAGCCATTTCGTTAAGATCTATAGTATATTTATTTACTAGAAATAGCACGGCAAGGACGGGTAAAACTAGGATACTACGGTAAAAGAGTATATTTAATACTTAGACGACTTACGACTAGTATAGATCGGGGCGGCGCTAGGACAACGTTTAGGTAAAGGAGTACGCCTATACTACGGTTTAGAATAAAAACACTATGGCCGGCATAAGTAGTATACTTATCGGAGAGGTTATACTCATTATTACGGTTATAGACGGCGCGATATATAACGATAGATATAAACGTAAGCTTTACTAGGGAGTAGTACTAGATATATATTAGCTATAGAATAGAGAAAGAGCTAATAAGATCGACGGTATAGTTCGAGTAAAAAGGAGAAGCCCGTTGGCCGATAGTCGACGAAAATTACTAGGCGGCCGCCGTATTTACGAGCTACCGATAGTTATACGTAGTACCTATCTAATACTAATAACTACTAAGGTAGACTACGATACGTACTTTATTAATAACTATATCGATTAGGATATATATAATACAATATTCGATAATAACTTTAAAAAAAAAGGGAGAGATACTACGAATAGGACTAAGGTAAAATATAATAGAGTACGTAAAGCTTAGGCTAGGGCGGCTTAAGAAGTATCGGACTAATATATATATAAGGTAGAAAGACTATAGATCCCCCAACGGATTAATATTAGAGATATAGCTTACTATAGTCGCTATCACCGATATATAAGTACTTATCTCTCCTATAGCTAGTATATCCCCGCTTAATCTTAGGTTCGATAAGGAGTCTATATTTATAGTTATCTTCTATATAGGTAATATATAGATATTCTACTAGTAGATAAAGTAATAAGCGTTCCTAGACGAGTACCTAATAGGCCTTATATCTACGTCTCTAAGGATATCTAGTATAATCGATACTTTAGCGATATTAATAAACTTTATACTACTCGGCTTTTATAGTCTTCTATTAAAGTTTAGCTACGTTACTATATAGTAGATACTATAAACGCGAATTAAGTTCGGCCGCCTTCTACTTAAGTAGGTTACCGATAAACGAACTATATATCTACTTAGGCTAGATATCTAGTTTTATACTTCTTAAATCTCTTATTAGGCTTATGTTTTTAACGGATTTAAGCTTTAGGGTAACTTTAAAGGATACTCCTTCTATTCTAGCCTTAGCCCGGCTAATAGTTAGCCTTAATTAACGCTCCGTTTCTTAATTAGAATTATTTTAATAATCTACGGTAATTTACCGCCTAGGCCTAAACGGCGCTAGCCTACTCTTTTAATTAGAATCGTAGTTACTAGAGTTATTCTAGTCGATATATACTCTACTAAATTAAATATCTCTCTCTATTAGTATAGGGCGGAATCCGTAATAGGTACTACCGGTCTTGTCGCTTAAGAATTCTTACTCTTCTTTCTTATTTAATACTCTCTACGGTGTATTAGAAGCGTTATCTTTAATATTATAAGTACTATCGTCGTAGTTATCTTTAAGCTCTAGGCTATCCTAGGCGTTATTAACACGGCCTATATAGTTTTTAAACTCTTTATTATTATCGTCTACGCTAAGACGCGTATTAAGAGTATTTAATATATTATCTATAGCTACGGGGATCTTGCTCTCATCGTCTTAAGTATTAAGAGTATTATAGAGAAGGTTATTAGATAAGAAGTCTTTATTTAAAGTTACGTCGGTTAATCTCTTTACGAGGTTCTTATAGTATACTAGTACTATAGAAGACCTATAATTACTTTATAATACGGGATAATAATCGGACGACGATGCGGATAGAAGTATAGAATCTACTTAGTAGTAAAAGAACTATAGCTTTACGTTAGATATAGAGAAGCCGAGCGACTAAAGTAGAAATTTTATAGTAAGTAGAAGAGGTGTATGGGTTATAAATATTATATATTTATACTACTTAAATAATCTATTAGACTAGTTATTAGCCGACGGATAGTCTAACGTCACGTAATACTAGTTATAGTAAATTTCTATTCTTATATAGTAACGTATATTCGATTATATTATATCTTATAAAGTAAAGTAAGCGGCGGCGGTTTATCCACCTAAGTTTTTAAAACAAGGTACTAGAAATACGTTTAATAGGCTATAAATCGAAGAAACTAAAGCTAGAGAAAAGAGGAGGTTCTAGGAGCTAGAAAAGTAAAAGATAGTATAATATACTAAGCCTCGCTTACTAGCCCTATACGCCCTAGCCGTAATATCCGTAGAGCCTCCGTATTACGTATACGTATATTAGCCCTAAATATAATCGTAATACTATACCCCCCTTTAAAAGACGCTTATTCTTAAGCGTAAACGTACGGAAGTAAATAGCTCTAAATAGAGCGCTTTACAAAGAGCTTTTTAACGTATTTTTCTAGTAAGGCGTTGGTTTTTCGATGTATATAGAGTTTTCGCTTTTAGCCTTAAAAGAGTAGAGTAAACCTAGGTTTACTCCCGAATAAGGACGTATTTATAGCGTTTATAATATAACCTCGTAGTAAAAATCGGTTAGGATAGGTTATCTCGATTAGCTCGGTTAGTAGTAAGCTCGGCCTTATACTAGCTAGGTTTTAGAGCTCCTAGATAGTTGTTATAGAAGTATTCTAATAGATTAATAGAGTTTCTAAAATTTTCGATTAGATACCACGTCTCGTCCCGCTTATATCTATTCTATTTAGCTTAAGCCTTTAACGCTCTATTCTATTTACGTATAGTAAGAATCTCGTCGACTAACTACTTAGTATTATCGTGTCCCTCCGTAGTAATAATAGATAGTAGTTCTACGGGCTTCTAGCCTTCTATGGGGTTATCGGGGTCTTTAGATAATAGGCTAGGGTAGAAAACGTTATAGATCTTTATAGATTTAGGTAAGCCGAGCTTATAGCTTATACTATGCTTTTTTAATACCCTAAACGGTCCGATCCATTTGTAATCGAGCTTCTTACTAGGCCTCTAGGTCTTAATATACTTTATTAAAAGCTATATCTTATTACCTACTTTAAACGTCACGTCCCTCCGGTGTTTATTTACCTATAATATTATCCGTTCTTAAGCTCTAGCGATATTTGCTTTATACTACTTCTAGGTATCCTTAATCCTATAAGTAAACACGTTAGCTTTACCTTCTATTATTTATTCTCTTACGGTAATCGCTATAGGCTTATACGCCTTAGCGTTAAAGCTTATTCGTAGAGTATAACTCTTCGTGGCTTAAAACGGTAAGAGCCCTATTAACTCCAATTTAGAGAAGTTGATTATAAACTCTACTACTAGCAATAGCCCTACCTAGTTATCCTAGTATTCGTTGGTAAACGTACGTAAATACCTCTCCATTTCCGCATTTAAGATCTCTAACTACCTATCTATCTAGAGGTATAATACTATTAATAGCTTAGCTTAAATCTTTATAATACTATAGAGGTGCTTCTATAGTAAATTGACGAATTAAGGCCCTCTATCTAATGTAATAGTATTAGATAATCTATAGTATTTCTAGACGTAACGATATACTAGCTTCGTAGTTTTCTCCGTACTCGTACCTTTGTCTCCTACTTTATAGGCTATATAGTATCGTTCTTTTAAAAGACGATCGACTACTATTAGTATAGCGTCTTTACCTTTATACTCTAGTAGTCCGGTTACGAAATTAAGTGCAATATCTAGCTATAGTCTATCTAGTATTAGTAGAGATATTAGTAATCTAGCGGGAGCTTCGTGGCGTGGTTTAGCCCTTCTATAGTTATAATAGTTATTAATATACTATTTAATATCCTTATTATTAGTAGGCCATCGGTAAGAGGACCTTATAGCTATATAGGTTTTCTTTAAGCCGCTATAGCCTACTTCTATACTATTATAGATCTCTTAAATAACTTACCTCCTTATATTATATGGTACCGTAAGCTTACCTTTATATATTAAGAGATCTTATACGTTTTCGCATAAAGTAAGGCTCTAGCTCTCTAGCTTACCTTTTAATCGTTTAGTCGTATAGAGTTTATAAAATAGTATATTAAGCTTATTTACTAAAGCAATAACGTTCGCTAGGGTAGTAGTAACTCTAATCTACTCTTATTCCTACTCTTACTCTAAAACGTTAATATTTAGGTCTTTAATTATCTTATTAGATAGTATATTCTTAGTAAGGACTATCTAATTTAAGTTAGGATCCTCTCTAGCTCGTGAAACGTCTAAATTCTCTCTTCTTATTAGGGCGTCTACTTTACCGTTTACTATACTAGGACGATAGGTAACTTTAAAGTTATACTATAATAAAAACTCTACCTAGTAAGCCTGTCGTCTAGATAGCTTCTTCGTAGTTATAAAATACTCTAGAGATTTATAGTTAGTAAGTACTTATATCGGTTAAGATTCGCTTATAGACTATAGTTTAGGCCTCTATACTTTAAAGTAGCGTATAATAGTAAGGAGCTCTTTATCGTAGATCGTATAGTTTCTCTCTATAGGTCCTAAACTAGTAGAGAAGTAAGTAATAGAGTGTAATTAAGCGTTTTTGTCTTTCTATAAAAGTACTCCTACTATTACTATATCTAACAAGTTATACTCTACGAAGGCTTCTTTAGTATAGTTAAAGTATCTTATAATAGGCTCCTTTACTACCTAGGCCTTAATATCGTTAAAGGATTTATTATATAACTCGTTCTACTATTTTATAGTATTATTTTTAAGTAGGTTATTAATCGGTCTTATTAGCTAGCTAAAGTCCTTAATAAAGCGACGATAGTAGTTTACGAAGCCTAAAAACCATCGATAGCCCTTTACGTCCTTTAGAGTTTCCTATTTAAGGATAGTATTAACTTTAGAGAGGTCTATTTTTATACCTCCTTCAGTAATAACTAGATCTAATAACTTTACCTTATTAACGTTAAACTATAACTTTCTAACGTCGACCCTAAGGCCTAGTTCTCTTAGTCTCTATAGCACCTTCTTAATATATTCTATATACTCCTTCCTTATATTACTATAGATTAAAATATCGTCGATATAGATAGCTATAAAGCGGTTAAGTATATCTATAAATTTAGTATTTATATACCGTTAAAAGTATACTAGTCTATTATAGAGCCCGAGGGGTAGAACGTTTAATTTATAGTTCCTAAACTTTATTATAAAGATAGTAAGGTCGTAATCCTTTTTACTAGCTATACGGAGGTTATTAAAAGTAGCTTCGATGTTAAACTTCGTAAAGAACTTCGCTTTAATAACCCTAGTAATAGTCTTATTAATAAGCGATAGAGAGTAACGATCCTACTTTATAATTTCGTTAAGACTCCTATAGTTAATATAGAGTCGTAAACCCCCGTTTTACTTCCTTATAAAGAGGATAGGCGAGGCGTATTTAAACGAGCTCGGTATTATAAACCCTTTAGCTAAGTTATTACGTATAAATTATTTAACTATTTTAGCTTCTTCTTCTAATATACGCCGGAGGCCCTATATTCTAGAAAGAGTAGCTTCTTCCTTTAGCTCGATATAGATATTAATATTAGTTCCCTTTAATGGTGGTGGCCCGGGTAATCTCTTTTTAAATATATTAAGGTAGTTATAATACTCCTTTAGGAGCACTATTATAATATTAATATCCTCTTTATACTTCTCCTTTTTATAGTATTTAAGGATATCCTTTATACTAATAGTAAATATTTTGTCCCCGCGGTATTTCTTTAATCTTATAGTATAATAAACCGTAGTAGCGTTGATTGTATATACTTCAATTTTCCTAGAAGCTTTGGCCTCCTCCGAGACCTCGTTTTATTATAAGATTTTAGCGATATACTTCGGTCTTTATAATATTATTTTTGGGACGGATTAGATTACGTGTTTGTCCGCTTAAACTTTAGTAGGCTATAAAATCTTAACGTTTATCTTATACTTAGTAGTAGGTAATACGTTATAAATAGAATAGTAGATAGACGCCTTCTAATAACCGTATTAAGAGTAAACTATCTAGATCTTCTAGAAGCCGTCGATATTAAAGTTAGCCTTCACCTAGTACTAGTACATCTATAGCTTCCCTATAATAATATCGTATAAGCCAATATTCGTAATTAGTAACGTTATATTCGGCTAATAATAGTCCCCGATCTATACCGGTAGGATAATAGTATAAGTAATTACTAGAGCTTAATATCCGTTAAATTCCATTAGAGATTTCTTATATAATAGAGCGAAGGGTAAGACTTCGTACTTCTAGTATAATTATTTAATAAGCTTCTTATAGATTAACGCTAAAGTAGTATAGCTAGTATCTAATAAAGTCGATAAGATATATATCGGTAAGTCCCTCGATTCTATCTAAGCGTTTACGTATAGTAGATTAGCGTTATAGTATTCTAACCCAACCGTAGGTATATAAATAAACTCCTCCTCTTCTTCTTCTTCTTTAAAATCTTCTTTCTCGGTTTACCTTTAAATCGGTCTAATACTTAGGGCCTTAAGCTAGGCAGGGCGTTTCCCGAGATCCTATTAATAGCTTTATTAGCTTCGTAGGCCGCCTTTACTTCGTTGGTAGCTAGATAATTTATAGCTCTATAGCCTAGTTTACCGTAGGTATAGTAAGAGTTTAAAGAGTAGTCGATAAAATATAGGGTATAAAGAGACTATCCCGCTAGTGTTAGTATTATAGAGCGGTAAGTACTCGTTACTAGAGGCGTAATAGACTAAGTTTCTTACTAACTCGGTAGGTTATAGGGAGTATAACCGCTATATTAGATCTAGCCTCTACGATCTTCTTGGCCTCCTCGATAATTACTATATTAGTTACTATTACTATTAGGTCTAGTCGTACCCGCTACGTTAAGGCGGCGATCTAGGGACTATATATTAACTATAAACTAAGCTATACTAGAAGGGTTATATATTCTAATATTTCTCTATAGAAAGTACGAAAGGCGTTCTCTAACGTTAAGTAGCTAATCTTCTTTAGAGATACCTACTTAAATAGTAAGACTACGGAATTAGTATAGGAATACCGTTATATCTAGAGTACTCTACTTTAGGTTATAGTACTAGCTTTAAGCTACTATCTTAAAGCTCGTATTGGCGTAAGTACTCTCTAAATAATTTCTGAGCTTAAAAGCGAGTTATCTACTTATAACTAGAACTCTATAAACTTCGAGGCTTAACCCGATACTCTAGATTAAATATACGCTAATACTATCTTATCGTTAGAGTAACGGTTAGCGTTAATATTAAGCTTCTACGTAATTTATCGCTTCTAAATAATAAATAAATAATACTATTTCTCTAGGCTCCCTTCTCTACTAAACGCGTCGGGATTAGAAAGCTTCTCTAACTTATTATTACGGTTAGTACTACCGTTTAAAGACGCTATAGAAGAACGTACTAACGTATTATAATATAGTCTCTAGAGGTCGACTTAGTTTTAGAGGTCGTTGAGTCGAGGCTCCATATCCTTATTTATTGCTTTAAAGTCTTCTAAACGTTGGTTAACTTTATCTTAGCTAATTATAGAGGTTATCGTTTTCGTAGAGGATTTAATTAAAGTCCTTCGTTAAGTTGATTATTTCTACCGAAACTCCCTTAATTACTAAAAGGAACTTATCTCTATAGTTATTAATTAGCTTAGTAAGCTCCTTAGGCTTCTTCATTGCTAGTACGCGTTCTACTATTATCTTATACGCGTTATCTTCTAGAATAGTAGTACGACGACTTCTCTTCTAGTGGGCTACTTTAATAGCTACTACTATAGTAGTACGTTCTTCGGCTATCTAGGCTATTCTTCTCTTCTTAGCTTCTATTTAACTTTAGTATTACTTTAATACTTCTTAGCTTCTACTACTTCTCTTCTACTTTAGGGCGATATATAGTAAAACTAGTAGATTTCGGTTAAAAACGCGTTAGATAACTATTTTAAATCTATTAGGACTATGGAAGAAAAATAAGCTTTAGTTTAGTAAAACAAGGCACTAGAACTACGTTTAATAGGCTATAAATCGAAGAAACTAAAGCTAGAGAAAATACAAGGTTCTAGGAGCTAGGAAAGTAAAAGGCAGTATAATATACTAAGCCTTACTTACTAGCCCTATACGCCCTAGCCGTAATATCTATAGAGCCTCTATATTATATATACGTATATTAGTCCTAAACGTAATCGTAATAGTTTTAACTATTCTAAACTAAATAAATTAGATATAATAGACGGCCTTAATATATCTTAAGTAGTATATATTATATAAAAGCGCCTAAATAACCGGGCTTATATAACTCGGCTAACTCTATATCCTACCCTAGTAGCTTACTAGGATCTAGTAGATAATAGTAGGCGGTTATTCCGACTATAGTATTATCTATATTCGAATAGTATTCTTATTAGTAAGAGATAATAGGTATTTAGCCGGTAGCCGTCGCTAGAGGGCCTTTAGAGTAAATAGTTCCGCGCTATATTAAATACTACGTAACTATTATAGAACGGTATTAAACTATAGTCCTCTAGCTAGGGTCTTAGCCTACTAAGGCTCAATATGTAATTACTTAGCGTTTAATATAATAAATAGTTGCTTTTACTACTCTATAGCTTTAATTAATACTTTATTATATACTTATCTCATTAAATATTCTATTCTCTAATAGTAACCTACGTATAGGTATCTTAATAACTAGAACTAAAATATCGACTATACTTCCCTCTATATCGCGGTATATAATAGGTAACGACTACGCTATTAAGGTCTTTATATAGATCTTTTATCGGAAAGGGTATTTTTGGACTAGGTATAATAGGAGAGAATTATCGTAAAATTTTAAGAATAAGGAGAAAGGTACGCGGTAATAAGCCTCTAGATAAATATATATATAATAAACGGTATATAGAGGAGCCGTACGCCGCTATAATCGGCGTTATCTCTAGGTCTATTAGGAGATATACTATATATTATAGAGGTAATTAGGAAGACTATAAGCTAGTATATAGATAATTTTATATACCGTAACTATACGGTAAAGATGGAATATATTGGAAATAAGTTAATAAGATCTCTATAAGCTCGCGAGAGCGAGAGCTTTAAGTATTATATATATTATAGAAGTACTAACTATAAGAATAAATAGAGTAAAGGAAAAGACGCCGCTAAAAAGAATAATAAAGATAATAATAAAAGAGGTAGAAGTAGAAGTAATAGCTAATACGAGGATAAAGCTAAAAGTAAAGGGGACCGTTTCTACCTATTATTAGGAGATACTAAATATACTTAGCGGCTAGATAATTATAGCGCCTAGACTATCGCTAATAAGCCCGAATATAATAAAGAGAAAAGAGTCTATTACTAACTACTAAGTACGGTTTTAATACCGAAGTATATATAGGCTAAGAGGTAGAGAAATAAGGACGAGTAGAGTAGTATAGTAGTTAAACTAAAAATCGAAGAGAATAGTTAGTAGAAGAATAATAATAAGAACGGTTCAATATCTAATACTTTATAGAGAGTTCTTAATTTATCGTCGATGCCTTCGATACCTAATATGTTTTAGAGAGATTTAATATAATTATTACTATAGATATAGACGAATATGTTAGTGCGGTAGTAGTACACCTATATATATAATAAAAAGTAATTACGACTATATATATAGCCGCGAACTAAGGAATAATATACGGTAGTATAATAAGTTAATACTATAGCTAAATAAGCCTAAATATTAGGATTTACTCTAGTAAATCTAGCGTAATCTAGGATTTGTATTAGAATAATAGAAACTTATTTAAAACCTAGGGCGTACTAGGGTTGGCCTCTAAAGCAAGAATACTAATATACCGAGAATATTTATACTCCCATATATTAAAGAGGTTATATTACAACGAATTCACGTCTAATATTAATAATTTTAAGCTCCTTTTCTAGAGAATAAGCGTCTTAATTAGTCGATTAAATATTGATATTACTAGGTACTTAGTTATTACGATAAAATTCTCGTCCGTAATTAAGTATTACCCCTTTTTAATCTATATTATATAGACGTATTATTACTATTTATAATAGTAAATATAGTTAGAATAATATAAAAATAGCCTTATTCTACTTCTTAAGTACCGTTCTATTTAAATTATACTTCCGGTTAGTCTAAAATTCGCTCTAGGGCCTAAGCTATATTAGTAGTACTTAAATAGTATATAAATTTAGTGCTTTTATATAGTATAAGGCTTTTTATCTATAACGACTAGATAAAAACGTAAGAATTCTATATAGGGCTATTTAGGGAGCCTAGGACGTTTATCTAGCTAGCCCTTTTATATAGTAAGAGTATATTAAATAAATAGCCGTACGAAATATTAATTTATATAGATCGAATATTAACTCCGGGAGGGCGGTAATACGTTAATAACTAACTATCTAATATAGTTAATAATATATTAGATAGTTAAAACGCTTATTCTCTATAAGATAAGCTTAAAATTATTAATATTAGACCTCTATTCGTTGTAATATAACCTCTTAATATTCAGGAGTATAAATATTCTCGGTACCCTAGTATTCTCGGATCCTATACTAATTTCTATACTTAGAGTACTAAGTAATACTCCGGCGTACTTAGGGGACCTTAGAGTAATAGTCGACTAATATATCGGCGGTTAGAGCCCCGGGTATAATTAAGTAAGTTATAAGAATAGAATTTTTGAATTTTTTTACCGATGGAATAATAGTAAAAAAACTACTTTATAGATATTATATATAGTAGTTATTCCTATAGTAAAAACGTCTTAGTATATAGGTATTATACTATATTAGAGTACGTTCTTAGCTAGGATTTAAGGTAGAGATCAAGCGCCTTTAATTAAATAAGGTAGAAGTAATTTTAGAGAATTTTTCCTTATAAAGAGCCTATCCCCCTAGTTATTTTTATAGAGTTATTGCAATTATAGCTTAAGACCCCGAACCTTAGAATCTATCTATTCTATTTCTTAACGTATAGAGTATTAATCTATAGTACTATAAATAAAGTCTTATTGTATCTAGGCACTTTTCCGCACCTTAGAGCGCAACTAGACTATAACGCGGTACTATACTCTAGTTAAAATTATATTATTGCCCGAGGAACGAGGGCTATACTACTACGTAAAAAAACACTCCACTTTTATTTTTAAGCTCTCTTATTAGTCCACGAAAAGTACATTTAAGCTCTCTTATTAGTCTAATAAAAAGTATAGTAACGTGACTTTTCTTTTTAATTATAATATTAAAATTGTCTTACTTATATTATCCTACCTTTTACCTTTATACAGTCTATCTTAGTTACGTATAACATTAATTTCTAACTCTATACCTACTCTGCTTGCGTATAACGTATAATATTAAATTATATAACATTAATTAACCCCTTGAAGTCGTACTCGCACTCTACTTGCGTTTAACATTAATTTATATAATATTAATTAACCCCTTCAAGTCGTGCTTGGAGAAATAAAGAAATAAATAATAACGAAAGAACGGTATAGAGTAGATTTCAGCCTACTTTAAGCCCTCAACCACCCCCCTATCGTATTATTAATCTAACGTAACTAACAACGAAAGAATAGTGTAATTTTAGCCTACTTTAAGCCCTTAACTACCCCCCTATCGTATTATTAACCTAACGTAGCTAATAACGAAAGAATAGTATAGAGTAGATTTAAACCTACTTTAAGCCCTTAACTACCCCTCTATCGTGTTATTAACCTAACGTGACATTACTAACTTGTCTTAAAGTTCTACTTAAAGAAATAAATACTCTCGAAAGAACGTTATAGAGCTACTTTAAACGCGTTTTTAGCTCTCCGGTATACCCCTATCGTGTTTTTAACCTAACGTAAACTTCTACTACTCTACCCTAGAGGTGTTTTCGACCTAACGTAACCTTATACTACTCTAGTACTCTAGAATAGTATACTACGAGGCCTCTAGGCCAAAGCCTAAGGTGTCTCTATTAACGAATCCGCCTTAAAGGTAAGAGTTAAGGTCTACCTTAAAGGTAAGAGTTAAGGTCTACCTTAAAGGTAAGAGTTAAGGTCGTTATAAGAAAGAGGAGGACGTAGGCGGGAGGACGAGCTTATATAGCTATTCCTAAAGTGAGATTTGGTAGGAGTAGCTAATCGCTCCTGCCTATTTAATAGCGGTAATAATTATTATTAACTTAACGTGCTACCTAAGGTGTAGTAAAGTATTTAAAGTACTAACTAACGTGTGATGTAAGTAGCTTATCTTCCTTACCTATAATATTAAACCGAAAGAGGCTAAAGTATTACGCTAAAGTAGCCTATACTCCTTACGTATAATCTTAAAAAAAACCGTAATCTAACAGATCCAGCGTATTTAGGGGAGTTATCTATAGGTATATCGATAGAAAGGACGCGATCTAATAGATCTAGCGTATATACTTAGCACTTTAATATTATAAATGCCCGTAACCGTGCGGAGCTATATAACCTAATATTTAGCTTTATAAGAGATAGCAGCTCTTGAACTTAGCAATAATAGTATAATATCTAGCTTAAGCTATCCGTCTAATCTAGTATATTAGCTTAGAACTTAGATACCGTAGATAATCGTATAGAGCTATACGAGCTATCGTTTAGCTTTATAGTAAATGGCCGCTTTTAAACTTAGCAATAATAGTACTATATCTAGCCTTAGGTTCCATTACCGTATAACATTAAGCGTTACTAGCTAATTATTATCCGTATTTATCCTCCTACCGTATAATATTAACTCCTATATTTTATCCTATTAGCGTATGTTATCAAATCGCGCTAGCGGAGTATCTAACTACTCTATAAAGTAAGAATTCGTTCCACCCTATTAGCGTATAACATTTAACTCTACTTAGTTATTAAGGTTTTTTATTATTCTATTAGCATACCGCTTACACTACTAAATCCTTTAATAATACTATAACCGATATCCTAATAGAAACCCGTACCTATATCTACTATCTTCTTTCTAAGTTATTAAACGCCTTTCGTAATCCTATATCGAACTAAGTTCTTAAGACCTACCTTAATTACCGTTAGCGAGCAATAGTAACACGTAAAAGATAATATCCTATTCTTTCTTTAGCGGTTAACACGAGTAATTCTAAATACGTCTTCCACTTACCTAGTTAGGAGTACCTAGAGTAGAGAGTAGCTCGCCGTAGAGTTAATGCTTCTACTCGTACTATCCGTTATACTTATCTTAAATAGTTACGCTCTATTATACCTATCGCTTAGACGCCTCTAACCTCTCCCGCTCTAATACCTCCGCCTTAATTACCCTCGCTCGCGTAAGCCCCGCCTCTAATACCTCCGCCCGTTTAAGCCTAGTCTTAGATATCTTCCGTCGCTTAAATTCAACCACCTACTCCGGCTCCTCTAATATATTATATACTAGAACCCGAGAAGGATATATACTATATTCCACCTCTACCTCTAGGAACGTTAATACTACCGGAATATCTTTAATAGCCTACTATATCTCCTCTCGACTAGGAACGTATATATACGTAGATAACTAAGCTTAATAATATCTAAATACTCACCTACGACCGTTATAAGAAGTATTAGTTTAATATTATACTTAGCGATGGTATTTACCAGCGATATTATCTTCGTAATAAGAAACGCCTTAAAGGATAACCCTATCTTATATCTTTTAATAATCTTATAGATTCTAGCGATATACCTACTAGCCTCCCCGAGCTAACGGATATAGAGTAGATACTTATTATACTAATATATATTAGTATTCATATGTATTATATTAAAGGGGCTTAATACCGCTATAAAGACTATATTATAACCTTTCTCTATAACGTTCCGGACGTTATCACGACACTACTAAGACTTCCCTAGAAGTATAATACTATACTTATATGGCCTTAGTAGCATCTTAGAGATCGTGGCTTATTAATAACCTACTAGTTTAAGAAGGCATTTACTATACGACGTTGGCATATCTAAAAATAGCTTAAATACCTCTACGTTCACTATCTAGGCTTTTCTAATATATTAATTAGTACTACGGCGTTAAGTCAGCTACCCGTAGATAATACTATATTTGGTAATATATAGACTATTAAGTTTACTAACACTTATCCTCCTCCTATAGTATCTACATTAGAGTCTATAGAGCTTATAGTTCTACTTAATAATCCGCTCTACGAAGATAATATTAAGTATAGTACCGTTATTAATACCCGCCCTCTAAATACTAAGGTAGAGGACCTCCGTCATAGCACGTCTAATCTCCTATACTTCGTTAAAATTATAGTAATACTTACTCCCTTTTTATACTATAAATTAATATTCTACGCTCTAACATTAAACATTATATATATCTACCTGCTATAGCTAACTATTTAATTTAATGTTATACTATAACCTAAGCGTCCCTTACTTCCTAATACGCTCTATAATCTAATATTATATAGTATAATATTAATTCGCTAATATACTCTAGGACTTCGTGCTAATCTAAGCCATACTATACCTTCTATTTATTAGTCTCGCCTTAAATTACTTCGGTATTCTTAACAAGGCCGTAGTTAGCGTATCTTCTCCCTTACCTTTCCCTATCTCTTTCCTTAAGGCTACGCTAACTAGGCCTTACCGCGTATTTGTTTAAAAGGCTTAACCTTCTACGATTAGGTATAACACCTCCTTCGCTTTTATAACGGACGCTTTATACGGTACGACCGTTTCCGCTATATTATCTTTAACCTCTAGATACGTAAGCTTACTAGCGCACGTTCTCGCTAGGTTATTAATAAAGGATATAGTCTAGAATTAACTCTCGATTAGCTACGTACTACTATTACTACTAACTTAGCTAAGCTAAATGCTTTCGTTAACTAGATCGTATAATACGGTATACTTATTAAGGGAATTCGCCCCTTCTAGACCTTAAGACGTCGCTAGCTACTAGCCTTTATAGAGACCCTTAGTAAACCTATACTATTCTTTACCTTTAGTA
>Ga0160427_10001191_pt1 | contig 16019 bp, 12 predicted proteins | sample SolpanmetagenomL_FD_108194 | JGI IMG/M metagenome (GOLD analysis project Ga0160427, IMG submission 108194) | Solar panel surface microbial communities from Lawrence Berkeley National Laboratory, California, USA - L | ecosystem: Engineered > Built environment > Solar panel > Unclassified ...
CAACCAGGAGCACCGCCAGCACCTGAGCCTGGACTACGGCGCGCTGAGCGGCTTGCTGTTCGACGTAGGCGTGAAAAAGATGATTGCCGGGGACCAGCAGTTTGCCACCGACGAGGACCGCGACAAGTATCAGCAGCAGGCCCAGAAGCGCCACAAGGAGGTGCAGACTGAGGCCCAGGAGGAAAATCAGCACACCGAGATGCAGCACCACCTGCTCCGGATTGGTAAAGCGCTGGGCTGCGATGTGACCACGGCCATCAATGACCGCAACCGGCTCTGCGGGGGGCAGAAACTTTCCTTCTTGTGCCTCGACCAGCACCCTGACTTGCCGGTGCCCGCCGAGGTGGCCAGCACCATTCGCCTGATTGACATCGTGTGGTTTGCTCCCGGTACTAACCGCGTGGTGGCCGCTTTTGAAGTCGAGAAAAGTACCAGCATCTACAGCGGTATTCTGCGGCTGACGGACTTGGCATTCTCCATGCCTGAGCACGAGACGGCGCTGTACCTAGTGGTGCCCGACGCCCGTGAGAAGGAAGTGCAGGCCCAGCTTTCGCGGCCAGCCATCCGAGCGGCCGGCGCGACTATTCACTACATCCTGTTCTCGGAGCTGCGCCAGCACTGCGAGGCGCTGTGCAAGTTTGGCGACTCGCCGGCTGCCATGCTGAAGATTGCGCGCAGCGTAGCGTAATGGGAGCAATTCCAGTTGTAATGTTGTTGTTGAAGTCTCGGTAATACCATTCAATGCAAGACCTTCAAAATTACCTTAGCTACATCGATACCGCCAGCGAGGATGTGCGCGACAACCACGCCATTACGTCGCGATTGGGGGAGTTAGCGGTGCAGTTGGATACCGGCGGCGACCCGGTAAATGCCCGGTTGGCACGCATTGAGCAGGAAGTGCTGGCGGCCAGCAAGCAACTTGACAAAGGAGTCGGCTTTCATATTAGTGGTACCCAGAAAGATGAGCAAGGAGTAGAGCACGAGTTTGGCTGGCCGGATACTTCCGGGTATGGTGATGCCGAATACGACTATGTGCGCTTCCGCTATCAGGCTACTCCCAATGGCTATCTCAAGAGCGAATACGGCCTGTTTTTGTATTTGCGGAAGCGCTTGCGGACCAATGAGGAGGTTTGGGAATTAGCGGCTGCCCTATTCAGACTGGGGGCTTCCTACATGGAAAAGCACCGGGTAGGTGGTGAGAGGGCTCATTATGCCCTGCACGGCATTGAAGCGTTGCGCAAAGCCTTTCAACTAGCCAATACGCGTAAAAATGACAGCAGCGTCGCCCAGTTGTTAGGCGAAATTGTCACTTACCTGGTCGGTGTTCACACTACTTGGTCACTGGCCGACCGTTCCACCCTTTTGGTGCTTTCGTCCATCACACAGCTATTCACGGAGCATTTTAGGGTGCTAACCGGTCCGGAGCAGGCCGATGCGGTGCTGGAGCAGGATTGGCGGGGTGTTCACCAGTTGGCGCAGACCTATCGGCACGGCGCAATTGAGTTGGCAGCGGAGGCATCCGAGCTGGCGGGCAAGGCGCAGCGCGACCGGGGGCGGTGGTCGTTGTTCCAGGCCCAGCAACTGGAAGCACTGGCCCGGGAGGCCGAGGCCCAGCACAACATGACGGCCGTCACGTTTACCGAGCGGGCGCTGCGCATTTACCGTCAATTGAAAGACCAAGCAAACAGCCATCGCATGGAGCAGGAGTACCAGCGCCTGCGTACGCGCTTTGCCCTGACCCAGACGCGCACGCAAATGCCCGACGAGGCCACGCGGGCCTTGATGGAGTACATCGATGAAATTGTGCGCAACCGGAATGCCCAAGGCATTATCGCCGAACTGTGTCTGACTCCCATGTTCCAGACCCTGGATGCCGTGACGGAAGCCGCCCAGAGCCAGCGCAGCGCCTTTATGGACATGTTGCCGAAAAGTTTAGAGGATAAGCACGGCAACACGGTGCAGACCTTTTACTCGGAAGAGGAGAAAGAGCAGTTTCAGTTTTTAAATACGTACAGCCTGCTCGCGCAGCTTTCTACCCAAACCCTGGTAAAGCTGATGCTCGAAGCCTTCAAGGCACAGAAGCTGACCGCCGCGGCCATTGAAGAATTCCTGCAGCGCAGCTGGCTGGGAGCTCCCCGGATGGTCGAATCGAGTGGGCAGCAATCCCAAACGCAGCCGTTGCGCTTGGTCATGTCGGGCGTGCGCCTACTTTTCCAGGAGCTGGACCGCTGGTGGGCCGACCACGACTATGAGCCCGATTTTATTGCCAGTACGGATTCGCTGACCTTGAAAGTGGAGTACATCCTGCGCTACATCTGCGTGCAGCTAAAATTGCCGACCTTTAAGTTGCGCGAGGGCACGGAGGTCATCATGGAAAAGCTTCTGGATGAGCTGCTCGCTGACTTGAAGGGCAAACTAGAAGAGGAAGACCGGTTCTTTATTAAGTTTTTTCTTAGCGAGAAAGCGGGCTATAATTTGCGTAACCGCGTGGCCCACGGCTTGATGGACGACGACGAATACGGCGTGGAAAATGCCTTTCTCGTATTGACAATGATTCTAAAATTAGGCTCGTACGAGTTTCGGGCAGCTTAAGCAGCGATACGATATGGAACCACACGTGATGACGATGCGCAAGGCCATTCCCCGGGGTGAGAAGGGGGCGGTACAAGGGATTAAGATGTGGCTGATGGACGCAGATGAATTCGTGCGCAACGAACGCACCAGCCGAAAAAATGCCCGGGGTATCAACAACAAGTTCGCGCTCTTCGAAAGTCTGGAAACATTGGCCACTAAAAGCGTTCGGAAGCCCGCTATGGGTTTGGGACTAGTCGTTCCGAAGCTGCTGACACAGGTGAATTCCTTTAAAGACTTGGCTTACGATTGGGATACGTATGGGGCCCTACCGATTGCGGAGGGCGCTATTGCACAGGCCCGTCAGCTGCTCAATGCTCTTTCGCTGCAACTGGTTTACGCGCCAGCGGTGAGCGTACACGTTTTTCCTATGCGGGATGGCGGCGTGCAGGTGGAACTGGACCGCGACAGTGCCTCGATGGAAATTGAAGTCCATCCCAATGGGTCGCAGGATTATTTGCTGTTCAATCCCGATGGGTCAATAATCGGCACTTACCCCTCCCTATTCGTTGCTTTACGGCATTTCATAGACCCTCCGCAACAAGTTGCTCTTTAATGCCTTTGCATCAAATTACCCCAGAAGATGAATTGCTGCGAAGAATCATCTTACAACCTCAGTTTTTTAAGATAACCCCCGACGGGGTTCGTCGCCCTACCAGCGCGGCGTTCAAGATGCGCAGTGGGGAAGACGGGCTTTCGGTTGATATTCTGGGCTTGACTACTTTGGAGCAAGCCATCGCCAACCGCAGCACACACACGGGGGCCATTCTCTCGGCGAAAGTGCCGTTGGATAACAGGTGCCCGTGCGTTCACGACCCCGTTGCAGGCAATCCGGCGCATGCCCTGATTAAAAACGTAACGCCTGCGCTGGCTAAGCTATTCGCTATAAATGCCCGACTGCTTTAACTAGTTCAGGGCAGGTGAGAAAGGTAGCGGCGTTTGGTCTGCCCGTGGATGCGTAGCAGGATTATCTACCAGTGGCCGCTCTGATTGAGCAAGTGAAGGCCTTTTCGTAGCAGCGGGGAGATAAAATGAACTGTGTTTAAAAGCAAGTTCTCAGGCAGAAATTCTTGTAAAATCGGGTTGATAGGGGATGCCGGATTTGACGATGGCACAGGCCTGCTTGAGGAGTTTGTTACACACAGTAATCAAGGCCAGCTTCCCGTTCTTGCCTTTCGCTACGAGACGGTCATATAGGGCTTTGCAGGACGCATTCGCCTTTTTAGCGGAAAAGCTGCACATAAATAGCTTGCTGCGAATCAAGCCGCCACCCATGCGCGTGATGGGGTTGCGTTAGTAAATGGACAAAGAATTACAATAAGGCGGTAAACAGGCGAAATCAGCCTTCGACTTTAAGCGTGGGAAGCACCACTTGAAGAAGTACTCTGCCCAACGTGGCTGGTCGCTTTACCGGTTGCTCGGGTCGGTATACGTGGTTCAGGGTACCAGAAAGCCGTAAAAGAGGCCTAACGGGTACTTTGATTGCCGCTATGGGTTTCGGATACCTCATTTTGCCGGGCTAAAAGCCCAGAAGAGGGAGGAAGTAGCTAGTACCCGAAAAAGCTCGTTTTCGTGCTCCCTGTCCGGTGTGCAACGCGAGGCTGGGCAAACCTATTAACCAAGGCAAACCGCAGAATCAGCAAGCCGAGAAGTGCTAAAAAGTACTGTTAATCAAAATTATAGCTGCTTGCCGTAATTCTTTGTCCAATTACTAACGCAACCCCAATTTGACCGCCCTCAAGGACTCGCTCCGCTTCGATGTAGAGGCCCTGTTGGCTTTCAACTGGGAGCACACAGCTACCCATCCCGATTAACTCGTATGATTGTCATGCCTTTCAGCGAAAGGTAGCCGGAGCAGGAAGCAGGGGCACCACGTTTAACTAAACGCGAAGCTGCGGCCTCGACGTTGCTCAAAAGAAAGCGTGCCCTGCTTCCGTTTTGCCCGAAGACTGCACAGTATGGAGGGAGCTAGGCCGTGGGCAAGCATCCCGTATTTGTACGAGAATAGTTGTGGCAAAACCCTGTCTGGCTGATGGTTTCACCTACTATACGCTTGCCCCATGCCTTTCGTAAAGCCCGTGAGCCCGCCGCTAAAGTATGTGGTGGGGATTGACATTGCTAAAAGCTCGTTTGTCGCCTGTTTGGGTCGGCTAGACCTCCAGCAGCAGCTGAGCTTCGGCAAAGAAACCACCTTTGAAAATACGGCTGCGGGCTTTGCTGCCCTGCTCAGCTGGGTTGCTCGCCAGCAGCAGGCCGCGGTTCCGCTCTGGTTTGTGGTGGAAGCCACGGGCGTCTACTACGAGGAATTGGCTTACTTTCTAGCTGACAAGCAGCAGTTGCTCAGTGTATTGCTGCCTAACAAAGTAAAGCATTTTGCGCGTAGCACCGAGTTGAAGAATAAAACGGACCAGTTGGACGCTCGCCTACTCGCTCGGCTGGGCTTGGAACGCAGCCTGCCGGCCTGGCAGCCACCGACCGCCGCATTGCGCCAGTTGCGGGCGCTGGCCCGGGAGCGGCAGGTGCTGACCAAGCAAGGAGCCCAGCTCAAAGCCCGTGCCCACGCCTACCAGCATAGCTATCAGCCGGATAAGCGGACGCTAGCCCGCCTGGCGGCGCAGCACCAACTCCTTGTCCAGCACTTAACTGCGCTCGACCAGGACCTGGCTGAGCTCCTGGCCGCCGAACCGGAGCTAGCCCGCAAGCTGGCCCAGCTAACCAGTATTTCGGGTATCGGCCTGACGACCGCCATTATCGTGGTCGCCGAAACCAGCGGCTTCGTGCTAGTGGAAAACGAGCGCCAACTCGCTTCCTATGCCGGCCTGGACGTAGTGCAACGGCAAAGTGGCCTTGCGGCCCATGCCACCCGCATTTCCAAGCGTGGTAATGTGCGTCTACGCACGGCCCTCTACCTACCGGCCCTAAGCAGCTTGCGGTATAATCCCCAGCAGATAGCTTTTTACACCCGCTTACGGGCGCGGCACCCCAGTGGAAAGCCGGGTGTCATTGCCGTCATGCGTAAATTACTGGTGCTCTGCTACTCCCTCTGGAAAAATGACCGGCCCTACGACCCTTGCTATCAGCTCGCTCACCAAGTCAGTCAAAAAATAGCCCCGGCCACCTAAATGGACCGAGGCTATGCAGGATGAACCCGAAGGCTCTCCTTAGGAGACGCAAAAGTAAAAAAAGTGGCCCGATAGGCAACCCTTTTATCACAGTATCTTTTGTACTAAACTTTTAACCAATGCCAACCACGTGCACAGTTCCGCCAGCGTGGCATCCGGCTCTTGGCCCAAGCAGGCCACTACCTGTGCCTGGGCGGCCGAGTTTAGGCACGTGCCGGCCCGCTACGGTGCGGCAATGAGGCTAGCGAACCGCTGGTGCGCTGGCGCCGCAATTTGCGCACAAACGAATCTGATACGCTTAATTGCGCCGCGACCTCGCTAATGGTGCGCCTGCCCTACTGCTGCGGCCACGCGTTCGCGCAGGTCTGTCGAATAGGCTTTCATTGACCTAAGGTAGGATAGCCTGTACACTAACTTGAAATTCGTTCTAGTGCTTTATTTGGATGTGCTCAGAATAAATGTTTTTACCCGTGCCTATCCTTAAGTTATATAGACCTTCGGGTAAGTCTTGTATCTCAAGGACTGCTTTCCCATGGTCACTATGCCGTGTTTTTACTTTCTTACCGTAGGTATCGTATAGGTCAGCGTCGTAGGGCTCAGTATTTGAGCCATCAGTGACGGTGGGGCTATCCGGGTCTACTGCTATGACAGTGAGTTCGGAATTAGCTGGATTAGGGGTAGCGGTGTAACTATAGGTAGTTCTCCTGATTGCAAAAGTAAAGTTGCTAGCTAACCCGCAATCTGGCTGCGATGAGGTAGCCCGAATAGTTACTCCCCCCTGAGCCGTTGTCAAAGAAAAAGAGGCGCTGCTACCTACGTTATTACGCAGGGGTACTGATGAAGAACTAGAAGTAAGCGTGAAACTATATGGCCCATTAAGAAATATACTGAATTCACCTGGTGAGACGAATTGCACGGTTTGCAGGATTGTATTTCCCTGGCCACCACCATAAAAATAGCCAGAGACTTCGCCGGGCCCAACTCGTATTGATTTGACAGTTGTTCCTCCGCAGTAGGTTAGCGTAATAGTGGCCGCACCTTGCGCGCCCGACACGGCCGACGTAGAGAACTGGCTACCTGAACCCGAAGGATTGGTAAAAAAGCTAGCCGGTTCAGCCCGCCAGGTTACGTTAGCGTTTCCACTGGCCGTGAACGTAGCAGTAGTGCCAGTGCAGACCTGATTAGGACCCGACAGGATATACTGCTTCGGAAATTCGGAGCCAATGCCCACCGCATACCAAGCATCAGTTACCGCAGTTACTTCGGGCGAGCAACTGCCAAATAAATCCTGGGCTGCCCTTATGGTAAATGTGCGAGCATCAGCATAAGGGCTACCTGGAACTAGATACGCAGATTCTGCTAGATACGCAATGCGCGCTGCTGAAGCAATGCCAATGCCTGATACTGAGTAGCGATTACCTCCTTCATTAGTAGCAGTTTCTCCTTGGCTCACAATGTAAAACCAATGGTTTAGGACTCCACTGTTGGCGTGTACGCCACCATAGTCATTATTTGCGTCGTAAGAGCCAGGGTCACTTACCCAATTTTGACCCCCATAATAAGCTGGCTGACCTTTTGATTTTGGGTCGCTCATGGAGCGCAGTGCTGAGCCATTTGTAAAATCTTCTCCAATCAGCCAGGTTGATTTTGTCAAGCCTAAAGCAGCAGTAGTGTATTGCTCGACGCAAGCACCCCAGATGTCGGAAAATCCTTCATTCAAAGCTCCTGACTCGCTATTATATACTAAGCCGGCCGTAGCCTGACATACTGCGTGGCCTATTTCGTGGGCGGTTATATCGAGTGAGGTCCAAGGCCCAGTATTTGCGTTACCGTCACCATAAAGCAATTGATTACCGTCCCAAAATGAATTACTTACTCCGCTGCCATAATGAACGTAGCTGCGGAGTTGGCCACCATTATTGTCCCAACTGTTACGGTTGTGAACATTTCGCCAATAGTCAAAAGAGGATTCCGCGCCTAAATGCGCGTCACCAGCGGCGTTATCCAAGTTTGCATTATTATACTCTGCGGCTGTCCAACTATTATCATTATCAACAAAATCAACTGCCCCCGATAGAAAGGCTACGCGTTGAGTATTCAGCGTAACAATCCCAGCGCCTCGCGTCATGTCCCGTAACCGATAGCCTCCGCTAGGGTTCACATCGGTTTCTACGGTACGGGCACCACTATATCTGGTAGCAAAAGGTGCTGCGATAGCCTTCATAATGGCATCTAGCAGCACTACAGCACCGGTCTGAGCATCAACGTACAGATAAGCGTGGCTAAGTGGCTCGTGCGCATAGATATCAAACTTCCAAGCAAGAACTATTTTTGGTTTTTTTGATTCTCGGCTGCCCGCGTCTGCCACAAATACCAACTCGCCCTGAGGTTTATACGTGGCAGTGGGATTATTTTGTAGTTGCTTCAACGCCGCTTCCTCCCCTGGAAGCTGCCACATATATTCTTTCGCGCCGACAAAAGTTAGGGCTCGTTCCAGAGCAACAGCAGCCGAGATTTTTGGTGCAGTAGCTACTTGGCCAAGATGGCGAACTTTGCCCGACAAACTTTCAATCTCACCGGCTTTAGTATGTACTGAATAAACGGCGTGCTCTACCTTGATTCCACGATAGTACTGCTGGTACTTTTCGTGCATGAAACCCAGCGCATCGGTTTCAACTTTTGTGCGCACCATTTGCTCGTCCTGGGAAAGCGCAAGCTGTTCCCGTAGTGCTTTGGGTGCCTCTGTAGCCTCATAATGTTTTCCTAGTCCACTAAAAGTGATGAGTGCCGGTGAGCCATCAGCGGACATTACTTTTTCTGCTTGAATTTCTGAAGTCGGGCTTTGGGCAAAGCTGTCTAGAGTTATCCCCAACAGCAAACCAATTAGTAAGTAATGCTTGTTCATGGCAAAGCTGCTGTTTAGGTGGAAGGAAAAACAAAAAACTCAAAAACAAACCCGTGCTTATTTTATAAATTATTTACATCAAGCTATTTTCGAGTATATACTTCCTCGAATCCATCAGCAACTTCCTGATTAATACGCAATTTATTAGATATTTCATTTATACTATATCTACTTCGTATAGTAACGGAACCGGTATCGGGGCGAGCCAAGTAGATTCGGCGGTGGAGCGTTAAAATCAAGGTAGGCTTGCCCGTAAAAAAGCTACGTTCTGTTCGGGAAGTGAATCTGGCAGGCGCGCTACACTGCCCGTTATCACACTGCACGAACATACTGTCACGGGTGAAAGTCAAGGTCCGCGACAGGTTAGAATTTGCGGGAGTGTAGACCTCTTTGCCCGTAAACCCCCCTGTATTGGATACCCATTGCCAGTCGCCGAAAAGCTCGGAAGGACCGCTTTCCTTCTTGCAACTACTACTTGCTGCTAACAGCAGCAGGCCTAGCGTCAGATGAAGTAAGCCTTTCATGTGGTAGTAAATAGTAAAGTGTGAATGCAAAATCTTGGTAGAAATACCCTAAGCACTGCCGCGTTGCATTCCTAGTTCAGCAAGCAGACTGGGCTTTCCTGCTACTAGGAGCTGCGCTGCCTCTCAAAAACTAAGTAAGTATACCCGGTGAAAAGCTGAATATAAAGGACGAAGTGGGTTAAAATGTGACTTTAATGAATTTAATATGAAATGAGATTAAAAACGTAGCAAGTCGCTCCAAATGCTTGAATACAAGTTTAACAATACTATAATGCTCAAATTTCTACTTACAAATAGACGATTTGTGATATTTAACCGTACTGAAACATAGGGTGTTGTTAAACAAATAGGGGAAAACCTCCTACTCAGCCCTGCCCGGGTTTAGCCGGCGGCTGCCAGGCGGTAATCAGGCCCATGTCAAACGGGGCTTCGGCCGGCAGAGGCTGGTCGGAGAAGTCGTACTCGCCGTGCAGATTCACGTGGCGGTAGGAGAGCACGGCGAAGGGCGAGAGCGTGGCCAGCGTGGCGGCCTGCTATTCGGGCGGCAGCCGGGCCAGGTGCTGGGAGAGGTGCAGGTAGTTCCAGCAGACGATGGCGTTCATCAGCAGGCGCTTGCAGGTCTCGGCCACCAACTGCTCGGAGCGGGTGGCGGCGTGAAATTCGGCCTCGGTTAAAAGTTTGGTCCAAAGGTTAAACGGGTTGATTCCAAGCGCAGCATTCCCACTTCAAAATAGTGCTTCCAGAGGCTAATAGGGCAAGTTGTACAGTCAAACCTCCGTTTTACTGAACAACTAAGCCGACCACCTGCCTACCGGGTAACTGGCTCAAAAAGCAGCCAATTTGGTACAGAAAACTTGTTCAGCAATCAAAGTACATAAAAGGGTGCCTTCGTAACGAGTTAACTGTACTTTGACTCCTCAAATAGCCATCTGAATGCGTTGAATGCAGGTTTTCTGCTTTGAGAATACACTGCCACTACCCATTCTCATAATACAGGGCTTACGCATCAAAGTCTAGGCTGACCGATACGCCCTTCTGGCGACTGCGCATCAGTACCTGCGCCATATAGTCGTTATTCCAACCAGCCTGTTGGCGACGTGCCCGTAGACTGCCGGCGCACGGTCGTCCTTGCTGCAATAGGTTGAAGGCCAGCTTGCGCAGAACGGCGAAGCTGCGCGTGGCTACCCGGTCGCGACTGCGGGCCTCATCTTCGCGAAAGACCACGTCCAATACCCAGTGCAGGCTGTTTTCAATGGCCCAGTGGCGGCGGATGGCCTGGATGAGCACCGCGGGGGCATCGGGGCAACTGGTTAGGTAGTAGCGCCACTCCACGTGCGTGCCCGGCAGGTGCTGCACCTGCCGGATTGTCTCGACCGCGATAATGGCCCGCAAGCCCGGCCAGGTTTGCAACGCCGCTAACTCGTCGCCCAGCGGCAGCACCCAGGCCCGGCGGCGCACCCAGCGGCCATGGCGGCGGTCAAAGGCATCATAATCGGCTGGATACTCGGCCCAGCGCTCGACGCAGCTTGTTTGGCAGTAGGCCTTGACGGCCCGGTAATAGCGGCCTTGGTTGCCTTTGAGGGTAAAAATATAATCGGCCTGCTGGGCTAATAACTGCCGGGCAATGGCTTGCTGGCAGCCGAGCGCATCCAACGTGACAATGGTGTCAGCGAGGTGTAGGCCGCTGATTAATACAGGAATAGCCGCCAATTCCTGCCCTTTGCCTATCACCGCCACTTGCCCCAGGCTCAGCCTTTGCTCGGTCGCAAACGCGCTGACGACATGCAGCGGGCCCTGGGCCCGCCCCCGGTCAAAGGAGCGGCGCACGGTTTTGCCATCGATGGCCACGACCTCGCGGGGCAAAGGGGGGGCGGTGGTGGCCATCCACTGGCGGAAGCACTGTTCCAACCCCTGCGGGTTGAGCAGGGAGAACACGCGCCGAAACGTATCGTGCGAGGGAATGCCGCTGGGCAAGTCCAGAAACGTGGCCAGCCACTCCTGCTTCAACTGGCCGTAGCGGGCGATGTCCACCCACGTTTCGGCGCCAGCTACCACCGCACAGACGGCAATAACGAGCATATCGAGCAGGCGGTGCCGGGTGCGGCCAGTGCAGCGCGGGTCCGGAAGAGTGGCGAAAGAGACCAGGAGTTGGCTAAGCATAAAGAACTTGACAATGTCTAAAAAGACAAAGGTCTGCCCTTAAGGCATGGCCGTAGTTTTGATGCGTAAGCCCTGTTCTCATATAAAGAGTGGCGGTTGCCAAGTTCACCGATTAACATTTGGACCAAACTTTTAACCAAGGCCAGTATCCTTTAGGAACAAGAACCCCTCCGGCCGATAGGTCCAGAACCAGGTCGGTACGTCGCCCTCTCGAATATCCTCGCCGGCCAGCAAGCGGTCAAGTGATTCATAGCGCCAACTGAACTGGTCGAGCGTGCGCTGGTCGTAGCCACCAGGGCCGCCGACTTCCTCGGGTGGGCAGGCGCGGCGACCACTCACGCAAACCGGAATGGCCGACACCACCGCTAAGGGGAACACTTTCTCGACCCGTACCTAGTGCTGCCAGTAGTCGCCAAAATCGTAGGTGTAGGTGAACTTGTCGTTTGCCTGCCACGCAAAATCGCCCAGGTGGACCCGCCGGGCATCATCGGCATACCACGTGCCGCTGGCGTAGCTCAGGCCGTAGTCCTTGCCCCAGAGTTTGAAGCTGTGTAGATGCCAGTTCTCCCAGCCCATCACCACTTGGAAGATGTGGTGCAACTCGGCCAGGGTGGTGTCGCCCCGTACCAGCACGCGCCGGCTGATTTGTGGACTGATACCCAGCAGATGAATCTTGAGTTGGTAGCCCACCGCCAGGCGGTCAGGAGTTGAAGCAGCAGGTGGTTGGGTCATGGCCTTTACCGATAAGTACGGCTTCCCAAGGTAGCCGAAGAAGCAGCTGACTCCGACTGCCCCACACTTTTTGATGCTCTCGTCGTATTCCTTGCGGGTGAGCGTCAGGAATTCGCCGCGCACGAGCACCTCGTTCTGCTCAGGCCAGAAGCAGGTCGCGAAACGCAATGTGGTGCTGCCCCTGAAACTGCCGCCGGATGATGGCGCGCAACCGGGCATTTAGCTCCGAGAGGTGAAAGGGCTTCACCAAGTAGTCGTCGGCCCCCAGGTCGAGTCCCTTGATGCGGTCGTCCAGCCCGTCGCGGGCGGTGAGCACCAGCACCCCGGCCGGGGAGTTATCCAGCTTCAGTTCGCGCAGCAAATTCAGGCCATCCCCGTCGGGCAGCGTCAAATCCAGCAGCACGCAGTCGTAGCGGTAAAGGGCGATTTTCTCCTAGGCCTGCCCAAAGTTGGCCGCTACTTCTACTACGTACCCCGTTTGGCGCAAAGACTCGGTCACGGCCTAGCGTAGTGCCGCCTCATCTTCAACTAAAAGCACTTTCATAATAGCAATCGCAAATTGGCTGGCAGCAAAGAAGCTGTGCGATTCTGGAGAAGGTTAGCGTTTGTTCGGAATTGTGCGCTGCTACTATTGTAATGGGTAGCTCTGCAGCATCAGGTATACTAAATGGAAGTCTTTGTAGTGGTAGCGGTTAAAGACCTAATACCCCTGAAAATCAAGTATTAAAAAGCACAAAAACCATTATCGCGCTTGTGCTTTTTAATACTTACAACTCATCCGGATTTGTACTCTAATACTACGCCCATCTCCTATACTAGGCTTCTTTTAATGCCTTAGCAGCTCGTACAAATACTGCATTGCAGTATTTTTCGCGGTCAGTAATATGAAGCATAGATTTTTCCTTCAACTCCCATTCTGATAGGAGTTTGGCAATCCGTACCCGTCCCAGTACTGGTGCATAGCGCGCGATGCTTGCTTCCTTGACTTTCCACTTACCACGCAGCTTTTCAACTAAGTCTTTAGTTTCTGGGTGCGACAGCCAAGCCTCAGGTATGCGCTTCGCAGGCTGTGGCTGCAGCAACTCAAACCGCAGGGTCACGATGCGGCGGCGCCCCTGCGTCCCGCAGTCAGCTTTTAGGCCAATTACCCGAAAAGCCATCTCGGTAGAGGCCAAATCAAGCAGCGGCACCGCTGTCGTGCGCTTAATCAAATCTGCCACGTTGGCGTATTTCAGCTTGGGCTGACCGTCCTTATCTTTCAAAACCCGGTCCCGCTTATCGGTTTGGTGATGGCAGTCCATTAGCTTGCGATATTCTTCAACCGACACCTCCCAGACCCCAGTATCGCGAAAAGCCGCCAACAGCTCATACAGCCGCATCGAGTACCAATTGCTGAGCTTGAGATACTCCTCAAGCCGAAACGTTGAATAGTGCGGGGGATTCACCAGATAAGTTGTCAGCTGGGGATTTAGCACAACTGTAATAACGCCGTTGTCATAGCCTACGGCCTCCTCTTTTGTCGTATCGAGCAGGTGCCGTGCCTGGCGCTGGCCGCTGGGTAGGCACTCTAGCTTCCACACTACCTGGGCCAGTTGGCGCACAGCAGCTTTCACTTCAGCATAGGCATTCTCACGCGTCAGCTGACCGGGCGAAATAATACTTTCGAGGGAAAGCTGGAAAAACGGACGCAGTTCCGTACCGTCGTGGTCTATCTGGTCGAGCACGCGGGCCAGGATACGCTTGGCCACTACCCCGGTCCGGGGTTGGTGGGCAAACGTAATATTCCAGTGCTGCCTGATAAAATTACGGTGGACCGGGGTATAAGTACGAGCGGACGGAAAACCAGACACGACAAGGAACTGAATAGATATAGCAATTAATTTTCCTGTGACGGTAGGCGAACGAACAACTGACCAAAGCAGTGATAAAAACCCTACATCGGTCGTAATATAAGGGCAGGAGAAGCTGCGCTACAAACTTTAGAAAAAAGATTTGTGAATAAGTCACCCGCTTTTTCTATGGGTATTTGTCGTAAATTGATTCCCGAATCCGGGGGTATTTGTCGTAGAACAGTGGGGGTATCTGTCGTAGAAGGTTTGCCGGCAGTAGGGGCATTTGTCGTAATTCTGCCTCCACTCCTTATTATAACTACTTTGTTAAAAAAAACTATACTGTTAAAAAAACACTAGCTTAGTGCGCCCGAGTAAAGGGCTTTTAGAGGCCGAATAATTTTTCTCAAATCTTCCCACCGGCAAACAAAACCAACGGGGTACTGACGAAACCAGACGACTTTGATGAATTGCATATTTTAAAGAATAAGTAGGCACCAGGGCAGCTACGACACGTGTCGTAAGCTTGCCCCCCTTGCGTTAGCGGTCGAACCAACACCTACTGCCCGGCAGCTAGCGACCCAGCGCGTATTACCACCCCTGCTCACCACTACAGCCAGCGTCTGATACATTCCCTTCTATCCAATCTCCAACCACTGGGCACCGTCTAGGCCAGGCCGCTGAACGTAGCCGCCGCTACCTACGCCATCCGACCTATGGTCCCGAATCAAATCCAGGTCGACACTTTACCCACCTGACACTGGTTACCTAGCTGGCACCAGTCATGGCCCATCACACCCACACTGAAACTACTACCGCGCGGTATCCACCTTACCAACTTGCGAGAGACGCACCATGCCCTGGCCAACCACCTCTTTACTGCTTATCACCGCTGAATAAACCTAGCTGCAGGTCCTGCTTAACTTGCAGCGCTTCGGCCTTCTGTTCCTCCAGGATAGCTTTGGCAGCGCGCACAAAGGCCGCGTTGCAATATTTCTCGCGGCTATCGATGCGCCGGGCCGAGTTCTCTTTCAACTCCCACTCGCGAATAAGCTTGGCAATCCCGGCGCGCTGCAACGTGGTCGCGTAAAGCGCAATATTCTTATCCGATACCCTCCACCCGCGCAGCTTCTCAATAATCGGCCCGGTCACCGGGTTCTTCAGCCACGCGGCGGGAATGGTCGTGGCCTGCGGATGCAGCAACTCAAAGCGCAGCCCCTCGATTTTTCGCCGCCCGCGGCCGGTACGGGCCGTCTCGTAGCGCGGAAGTACCCGAAAAGCCAGTTCGGTATCGGCCAGCTCCGCCAGCGGCTCGGTAGTGGTGTAGCTGATAAGGTCGTTGACACTGGGGTATTTCAGGCGGGGCTGCCCGTCCTTGTCCTTCAGCACCCGTCCGCGCTTATCCGTCTGATGCCAGCAGTCCAGCAGCTGCCGGTACTCGTCGAGTCCCACTTCCCAGACCCCGGTATCGCGGAAAGCCGCCAGAATCTCGTACAGCCGCATCGAGTACCAGCTGCGCAGCTTCAGGTAGCTATCGAGCCGGTAGGTGGTGTAGTGCGCAATCTGAATAAAATATGGGGCCAACTGCGGATTCAGCAGCACGGTGATAACGCCGTTCTGGTACCCCACCGGCTGTTCTTTCGTGGTATCGAGCAGATGGCGAATCTGCCACTTCTCGTTTTCCACGTCTTTAAACTCCCAGCTGGTCGCGACCAGCTCCCGCAAGGCTACTTCCACTTCCCGGTACGCGTTCTCCCGGCTTATACCCACGCTATCGGTGATATCACCCAGCGCCAGCTGATAGTATTCCCGCAGCTGGAAATCATCGTCCCGAATCTGGTCCAGCACCCGCGCCATGATGCGCTTGGCCGCCACACTCATCTTGATTTGCCGCGCAAAAGTGACGTTCCAGTGCTGCTTGACTAATTCTTTATGCTGCGGCTCATACACGAGCGTCAGGGGTAGCGCCGAAGTGGCGGTAGGGCGGCGTTTGTCGGCCATGGCAAGGAGTGGACAAAGATTGCCCCTAATGTATCACAAAAAAAGCGGGTTGTTGATAACTTACTCGCTTTTTACCGGGGCATAACTCGCTTTATTCATTCGGTAACCAGGGGTA
>Ga0160427_10001192_pt1 | contig 16019 bp, 20 predicted proteins | sample SolpanmetagenomL_FD_108194 | JGI IMG/M metagenome (GOLD analysis project Ga0160427, IMG submission 108194) | Solar panel surface microbial communities from Lawrence Berkeley National Laboratory, California, USA - L | ecosystem: Engineered > Built environment > Solar panel > Unclassified ...
AAATGGTTCGACACCTAAAATACGACGGAAAAAGCAGTACGGGAGAGTATTCAGCTTCGAATATCATGAACCTCGTGCCAAGCAACTCCAAGAAGAGATCAAATCGCATGGTCTCTCCGCTGTTGTTCGCGTGACCCATCGCAATGTCTATGAAGATGGCTTTCTGGTTTCTGCCTCATCGAACATACAAGATCAACTCACGCCGGAAACAGATGGCGACGTCTCTATTCCACCTCAACTCGTTCCACCGAAAGCAACGGCAGTCTTTCTCGATCTGCCAGCACCGTGGCTTGCTCTGCCAAACTTGACGCGCAAAGCACCAAGTCCACTTGACCCTACAGAGCCAGTACATATCTGCTGTTTTCTGCCTTGTATAGAGCAGGTTACGCAATGCGTCAACTCGTTACGTGCACACGGCTGGCTGGAAGTCAACATGCAGGAACTGACGCATCGTCGCCTGGACGTCCGTCGTGAACGTATTGGTCTTGATTTGGAAGGGCTACGAGGCGTCAATTCTAGTCCAGCAACACTAGATGAGGCTGTGCGGCGGCTTGTGGAAATCGAAAAGCTCGCTCAATTACGAGCGGCGAACATGAAAGATGGAGATGATGACATGACTGGAGCACCGGACACACCAAGCGAACAGCTAGAAACGAAAGGTGTGCGACTGAGCAGGATAGCTGCTGAGGAAGTGGGCAGGAAAGCTTTCAAGGAAGGCAGGCTGGTCCATCGCACTGAACCGGAGATCAAAACGCATACGAGTTATTTGGTGTTTGCAGTGCTGCCTAGAGAATGGAGTGATGAGGAAGAGAAGGCTTGTAGAGAGGAATGGATACCGGACAAGACGGTCGTAAGAGATGAGAACGCTGGTAAAGGAGTTAGGGGCGGAAAGAAGGGTGATGGTAAAGCCGTCAGGACGGGCAAGGTCAGGAAGACTGAGGAGATAGTGGTCGATAACGTGCAGGACAAGATGGAGGCTTAGTACTAGGTGAGCGAAACTACTGCTAGGCTAAAGTACATGTAATCAACATACGACGAACCGCTAACGATCGACGGCATGCTTGATCGTGCTTGTATCTATGCCAAGTCGAATGCACCTTCCTGTCCAGGCCTAGCTTAATCGGCATGCAGGAGATGTATGAAAAAGGCAAGAGCACTTGCCTCGCTTGTCCCGTGTATTGATAGCACGACAGTTTACAGGCTGGATCTTCTTCATCTTCCCATGACTCTTTATCACCTTTCTTGTTCATAGCCTCATTAGCGCAGGTTCTTACCTGTAGCTCATTGGAAGACAGCAGGACAAAGGCCATCAACTGCTCGACAACACAACCATGTTTCTCTACCTGTGGAAATGGCTTTCGTCGTGAGTCAATCGTTAGCACATGATGTGATATCAACGCTCACTAGATCAAGAGCTCTAGTAGCGTGCATTAGTGTTGAACCACAGAATTACAAGCCTCAATAGTTTCCCCTCCCAGAGCAGGACTTATATCAGATGCTCGTGAAACCTGTTTATCGTGCATTTTGGCACTGCGAAAATGAAACCCCAAATTGTTACTATTATCGCCACTTTCCTGGGCGCTGCTCTTGCTGCTCCTACTCAGCATGCTTCCCATGTCCTCCACGAGCGTCGTGATCTCGAGCATCCTGCTGCTAAAATCTGGAAAAAGAGAGCCTCTGTTCCAGTCGGCAGAGAGTTGCCTGTCAGGATCGGTCTTCAGCAGACTAACCTTGACGCCGCACATGACCTCCTTATCGAGATGTGCGACATTACTGCATATTGTTAGAATGTGCTTGTAACACGTAAGCTAACATGGCTGTTAGTTCTGACCCAAGCTCGCCTCGCTTTGGCCAGCACCTCTCTGCCGAAGAGGTGATTGAGCTCACCGCTCCTAAGACGAGTACTGTCGATGCAATCCTTGCCTGGCTCGAAGATGCCGGTATCAAAGGTGTTAGTCACAGTGTCAACAAGCAGTGGATTCAGTTCGATACTGCTGTCGAGAACTTGGAGAATCTCCTGGAGACTAACTACCACGAGTTCGTCCACGAGCCTTCTGGTGATGTCCATGTCGCCTGCGATGAGTATGTTGTGCCTGCCTGCGACGACCTTCCCACATAGAGCATAGCTGATCTAATACAGATATCATGTTCCCTCCCACATCCAGGAGCACATCGACTATATTACACCAGGTATTAAGCTCATCAAACCTACAAGACACCGCCTGTCCAGCAGCATGTCTAGTAACGAGATCGAGAAGAGAACCGACTTCTATCTACCTCCTATTGTTGACCCATCAGCTGATACGTCCAACTTGACCAGCGGAGATCGTGCCATGTTAGTCGACATCTTTGTGCTCTTTCATAATGTCCTATGTGCTCATCATAATTATCTAGTACCACTTGCGATTTTCACATCACTCCTGGATGCGTGAAGCGTACGTTGCTCAAGATTCCTCAGCGCAATTTATCATGCTAACAATACGTGGCAGGCCTCTACAACATTACTGTTTCTACCACAGCAGTCGCTGGCAATGAGCTCGGTATCTTCGAAGATCTCAACGACATACTTGATCAAAAGGATCTCAATCAGTTCTTTAACCTGTTCTACTCGTGAGTCTATGAGAGGCAGCTCTGAGTATGTCACTGAAACCTTCCCAGAACCATCCCCAAGGGGACTACACCTATCCTACAGCTCATCGACGGCGCTCCAGGGCTGACTACTCAAGCCAATGGTGGCCCAGAAAGTACACTCGACTTCGAAATCTCTTATCCAATTGTCTATCCTCAACAGATTAAGCTATTTCAGACGGACGATAAGCCTACAGAGGCTAATTATACATACGGTAAGTGCTTCCTATCTGCTCTCTTTGTTGTAGGGATAGATGAATGCTAACACTACGCAGACGGCTTTTTGAACAACTTCTTCGGTAAGTGCTTCCTACCTGCTCTCTTTTTGAAAGGGATAGACTCAACGCTAATTTTACGCAGACGCCATCGACGGGAGCTATTGTACTTACTCAGCATTTGGCGAGACTGGCAACAGTCCCATCGATCCCCCTTATCCTGATCCACAGAAAGGTGATTATACATATATTATCGAACAAGAATGAATTCTTATATACTATCACAGGCGGCTACAAGGGTGCTCTCCAATGTGGTGTCTACGAGCCTACGAACGTAATCTCAATCTCGTACGGCGGCGATGAGGCCTATATGCCTGTCAACTACCAGCGCAGGCAATGCAACGAGATTATGAAGCTTGGACTGCAGGGCGTGAGCGTAATTGTCGCTTCTGGTGATAGCGGCGTCGCTGGTGATGGTGGCTGTCTGGGACCTAAGGGCAAGATTTTCTCGCCAGATTTCCCGTAAGTTCTTACTTGAATCAGGCACAGTATTATGCCACTAACACCAGCTAGGGCTAATTGGTAAGTGGTCCCTTCGAAGCCTTACAAACTGTGGAGACTTGTTGTCGAGCACAACCATCCGCATCCACCAAAACGCTTTAATGTGTTGACTAATGCAAGCTCTAGTCCATACGTGACTGCAGTCGGCGCCACATTCCTCCCATACCCTCACAACGCTTTCATTGACGCCGAAGTTGCAGTCAATAGGTTTCCATCTGGCGGAGTATGTCTTTCGCTGAGCAGCTCCCAACATCAACTTTCTGAACATCACTGACCTGCCTATAGGGCTTCTCAAATATCTACCCTTCACCCAGTTGGCAGGTCGACGCCGTCCAGGGATATCTTGCCGCTTATCCCCCTAACTTCCCTGCTTACCAAACACTTTACAATGCCACCACCTACAACAACTCTGGATTCGGTGCGAACGGCGGCCTCTACAACAGCATTGGACGAGCTTATCCCGATGTCGCGGCTGTTGGTGATGGCATCGTCATTGTCAATGAGGGTGCGGTCGTGATCATCGGCGGAACTTCTGCTTCGGTAAGTTAAGAGGAATACAATCTAAACCTCTAATTTGAGACTATCTGTTCTTTATTGGTGGCTAACTTCATCATTAGGCTCCAGTATTTGCGTCGATCTTGACTAGGATCAATGAAGAGAGATTGCTGGCTGGCAAGTCGACCGTCGGCTTTGTCAATCCTACTCTAGTAAGCTCATCGAGACGTCCCATATCATCTTTTTATACTAAACTGTAATGTAGTATGCCAACCCTGATCTGTTGCACGACATCACCAAGGTAGTATGCGAACCCTGATTACCGGTACCACATCGCTAAGATCATTTAGGGCAACAACAATGCTTGTAAAGGGAATGGCTTTAAGTGCGGAACCGGCTGGGGTAAGTTCCAGACCTCTCTGTTTCGTGCTGAATACTAAGCTAATTCCCTGTTTCTTTTTGCAGATCCAGGTATAATATTTCGGAGCCCACAGACGAGAACGCAGTGCTAACAAACATTCTAGTGACCGGACTTGGCACACCCAAATATGGAGCGATGTTGGATTTCTTTATGAGTCTCCCTTAGGAGCTTGAAAGACACAGGTATTTGGTCGGAGGATGAAGGTAATCTGTTTTCGGCTTGGAGATGACACGTAATCTGTGACAGGTGATTGAGAGGTGGAATAAGTGAGGTAATCGACGTGTCTTGCGTCTATGATATTTAGGGACAATGAATATATTCTTACATTTCTGATTCAATGGTGCGTGATGCTGATAAAGCAGACTGTTCAGCTGAAACGACTTGTGATTTCTTGATAAGCAAGATGATAGGGCATGTCGTCGATAGAACGAAGAGTGTTAGATTATAAGCTTAGAGACTTGCATCATGTCAATCTGTCTTCCGTTTTCGATTATAATGAACGAAGGGAAGCCTTGCAGAATGTATGAAGTTGACCCCCTACTGCCAAGACCTACGATCAGAATACCATCGGCTCCCCTCCCTCGCACTTCTATCTCATTTTGTGTGTGTGTGTGTGTGTGTGTGTGTGTGTGTGTGTGTGTGTGTTTTATGTTTTTATTTATGTCCATGTTTCTCGATGGTCTTCGACTTTCTGTTCGGGAGCTTCTCCGTATGATGCCTTTGAACTTTGCCCAAAGGCATATTTACTTATTTACTACTTCCACTGCATCATCTTTTAGCATTCGCCTTCTATATTAGAGTATTCGTCAAATAAAGCCGTGCATATACTAGAATGGGTTCCTTGTTCGGCGGAGACGTCATTGTAAAGTTGGGCTTGTTAGGGACAGCCTTCCTCGCTGGTGAGTGTTTGTGTGCTATGTCTTTTTGCTCTCACAAGAAAAAACACGATTTATCGGTGATTGTTTGGAGGTGTGATATGTCAAATGTACATTGGGCATGACAATTACAGCTTGTCTGGAAAACCTGCATACATGAAGAACGGTGCTGTTTCTTGTGAGGCAGGATTAGCCACATCGACCAGAGCATTATTAGCTACGCTCGGTCTAAGATCTCCCTCCTTAACTGGCTAGTGGCCAATTCTTGCTACCGATATCGTCACGGCTTCACCACTTCAAAGAGATCCCTCCAACGTTTCTATCATTACTGCTTGAGACTTTCCAGCACTAACAGCATCTCCTTCTTTCCGTAGGTCGCATAACAACCTTCAGCACCGTCCTGGTCCCCATCCTCCTTCTCCCTAACCCCTCCTCCTCCTCCTCAGCATCAGCATCAGCATCAGCATCAGCATCAGCATCAGCATCAACATCCCACCTCCTAACACAATGGCACACCGCCTACACCTTCTCGCAACGCGCCGGTCCCCCAACTCTCCTCGGCGCAGTCGCTCTCTTTAGCTATCTAGGTTTCTACCGCGCCGCAACGCTATCTAACGTGCATGTTTTGAGCTTAGCGATGGTGATAGGGATGGTGCCGTTTACACTGGCATTCATGGCCGGTCTTGAGAAGGAATTGGTGCAGAAAGCAGAGAGGGTTGGTGATGTCAAGAGAAGTGTGAGTGATGCTGCTGGTGGAGAGAAGGAGGAGAAGAGGGTGAGAGCCTTAATAGAGAAGTGGGGGGGTTTGAATTTGGTGAGGGCTTGTTTGATGGGTGGTGCGGGTGTGGTTGGGTTGTTGGCTTTGTGATGGTTTAGTTTTGGAGGGATTGTGAGTTTATCTTGGGAACAAGGCGAGCCGTCCCCGACGGGAAAGAATGGTCAGGTATTGTACGACCGTACCACTGAGAGACGCCGTTGAACAGAGGGCACGGGAACAGCAGCATACGGTCTAGCCAGACCCTCATCTGCACCCATTCTCCCAAAGACCACGAACTGTGTCTTTGGTGTTCACCAGGTATATATCTGAAGCCCATTACCTACCACGCCCTGTACTCTCGACCCTCGAATTGCACAATACAGGCCTCCTGTCATTCATCCATCATAACTTGATTTAGGCGGATCCTAGTAAACTACGCAGCCCCCGTTGTTTCTTTGTTCTCCTTTGCTTCAATTGAGCTTAATCACATGTATAAAGTCACAAGCTGACGTCCTTTGGATATTATACATAGCCTGCATCGAATGGGTATCAATATCGTACACGAAGATTCGACAATCCCTATATGCATCTTACAAGTCTCACAATACGTCACATCATCACACCAAACTATCCTTCCAACAGAACCTGCCACAATCCCTCACCATCCACAAAATCATGTCCAATAACATTCACCAACCACAAATCTCCTCTCAAGTCATCCAGTAATTTCGCACTCTCACTTCCCTTCGCAAACACACTTCCCCACTCTCTCCAAATCACAAATGCCTCTTCCTGCCACTCCCTAAAGCTGACTGCCTCAATGATCGTTGGCGTGATAATCTCCTTCCCTTTGAAAGCGCCCCACGTCACCGGATTCAGACTCTCTTCATCACTTGCTTGAAACTCGCCTGCTGCATTGCCGGCGAAATATGTGAATTCATTGCCTCGTTTCTCAAGCTTCTCACGCAGTGTGTTCCAGTCCGAAGCAGGCAGGAAAAGCTCGACGAAGGGTTTCTGGTAGACGAATCCGCCTCTCTTGGGTCCCCAGCCGAAAACGGGATGGCCGCTGGAGACACCGTTGACGGCAGGTTGCGACGCCATTGTCCACCAACCTTTGTCATTCAAAGACATGAGCTGGGATTTGATGATTTCGGTTTCTGGGGACGGAGCGTCTTCGGACCAGGGATTTGCTGACAGTGTGCCCTGCAGGTAGCGGCGGAAGATGGAGGTTATGTCAGAGTGAGTTGTAGGAGTGGACCAGAGGGAGAGTGCAAGGGATGGAGACAGGTTCGGGTGGAGGGCATAGTTGTTGGCGGAGTTGTAAGCTAGATGGTTGTTAGTATATGTTGGATGTGGTACCATATTCTCGGTACTAGTGGCAAGTAAAAATGAAATGGTGCTTACCAGGACTTCTAGCGTCACCCCATCTCCCGTTTGGATAGTCGTCCCATGTGGCTGCTCGGCCTAGACTTCCTTCTCCTTCTGCGATTGCCAATGGATCTTCGTCTGCCTCTGTTCTTGGCTTTCCAGCTTCTTCTTCGAAGACGTAGTCGTCTGTTTTTTGATCTTGTGGTATCGAGCCAGAGGCAATCACGCGGTTCTTTGTAGATGATCTTCGTCTTCTGCTCGCCGTCGATGTTTGATTATTCGAGGAGACATCTTCTGGTGGTGGTTGTATATTAATCGTGAAAGTATTTCCTACTGCTTCTCCACTCGACTTCACATACTCATCCTCTAGTGATGGTGCTGGCAGGAGCTCTGTACCCTCCAAAATCTGTGCAACAGCCTTCTCCAGATTAAGCGTATAGAAATGGAATCCTTGCGCAAACCTTCGCTTCGGTCTGTTTTGCTTGATCGTGTTAACAATGTCAGTCACAACAGCCACACCTGCATCCTTGACACCCTCATCATCTCCTTTTAACGATTGAAACTTCTTCTGGAAATCCGTAGGTATCGTTACTCTCGCCAGCTTTATGGTCCTACTAAAACTCTGCCACCCTTGCGCCGGCATCAAGCCAGGTATTATCGGTATCTTTTCAAACAATCCATCGTCCTGACTTCGTAATAATTTCTCAAATGCCAGATATTTGTTGACATCGTAAAACAGCTGTGTCAGTAGAAAGTCTGCGCCTGCTTTGACCTTTTCCACCAAGTGCGGCAGGTCATGCTGTGGATCCTGGAAGAAACCGCCGGGATGCGCTGGACTTGGAGTAGGATGTCCTTCAGGATATGCCGCTGCTCCTATGCAAAAGTAATCTCCGTGTTGCTCCCGGATATACCGTATCAAGTCTACTGCATGCGCAAATCGTCTGTTCTCACCATGCTGCACTTCATCCGGAGCATCGTCCAATGCGTATTCACTCTCTCTTGGTTCGTCGCCTCGTAATGCCAGTATATTCCGCACATTCAGCTTTTTGCATGATTTGAGCACTTCATCCACCGCGCCTGCTTTCATGTTGGTGCATGTGAGATGTAGACATGTTGTAAGGTTGAGTTGGTTTTGGCAGACATCGGCGAGCTCGAGGGATCGTGAGGCTGTTGAGCCGCCTGCGGAGAAGGTGACGCAGACGAAAAGAGGCTGGAGCGCGCGGAGGCGATGGAGTCGTGGGAGGAGGTTGTCGAAGCCCTGGCTTTGTTAGCATGAGCGTGGTGGGAGTGGCACGGAATGGAGTATACAGCTGATGTCTTAGGAGGGAAGAACTCGAGGGAGAAGAAGAGGGCTTCTGCAGGGAGGGCGGAGATGCGATCTATGATCTTGGACATGTCTGATGCTTTGGTCGGTAACTTGATTACACAGCTGTTACTCGGCAAGGCAGTGGTCGTGTGTCAAATGTGTTTCAGAGTCACGCTGCATATTTGTTGCGTGATCGGAGGAGGTCCCACATCGAAAACAATGCGGGGCGTACGCGGCTATGTGCCTGCAGCCCGTGCCGATGTGTCATGTGTGCTTCAAATTGATGACTATGTTCATGAACATATGTGTATAGTACGGAACAGTACTGTCCTGGCCCGGCCTGATACTCCAGCCATTCGTGATCTAAATCTGCTCCAAGCTTCAATCATCCCGACTCTGCTTCATACTTCCTCCTTCTCAATCAAATATACTTGTAAGGGTTCATAATACCATTCTGCAACGTTGGTTAGTTCAGCGGATAAAGCTCGACGATCAAATTCGAAACATACCGGGTCATACATCTTCTTGATGCCTTTCATCAATCCAACCATCGTACTACTCCTGCTGTACTCGATATAATCCTTCTTTGCTATCCCCAAACCGTGCTCGGCACTGATACTACCCTTCAATTCTTGAACTTGCTCATACACCCACGGCTCCAGAATCTTCTCCACCTTCTTGTCAAATCGTCGTACAGGCACGTTCAGGTGCAAGTTGCTGTCACCCATGTGACCATATCCAACAACATCAACGACGGGATACTCATCTGTGTCACCCATCACGCCAGCTTCCTGCATTTTTGCGCGAGTCTTTTCAACTAAATCGTAGAGTTGTGGCAAAGGGAGTGATAAGTCGTATTTGTAGACACCGCCCCAGTGGTTCAGAGCTTCGGCGATACCTTCTCGACATGCCCAAAGTTCATTCTGTTGTGTTTGATTCTCAGCTACTGTGCCGTCTGCTACGATCTCTTCGGACATGACATGCTCGAGGAATGCTTCCAATTTCTGTGTGTAAAGTGTCAGTTGATCGGATTTCTTCGACATTGCGGAGGTCTAAATATGCAGATCATACCTCTTGATCGTGCTCGGCATTACTTCCACTCGTCTCAATGAGCACATAGAATGGATATTTTCCTTCCAGTGGTAGTTTTCTATCCTTTGCAATCTTCATCAACCTTTGACTCGTCGCATCCATAAACTCGAATGCAGAGATAATTTCCCCCAACTTCTTCTTAGCCTCAATGAAGGCTTGCTGACACTTTTCAAAGCTTTCTACACCAAAAGCCGCCACGCTGACAGCCTGAGACCGCTGAGGACATAACACAGAAATCGCCGTAATAATGCCAATAGTACCCTCACCACCAATGAACAACTGCTTGATGTCATATCCAGTATTGTTCTTGCGTAACGTCGATAGGTCGTCCACAATCGTGCCGTCAGGTAAGACAGCTTCCAGTCCCAGGATGTTTCCATGCATACTTCCATATCTCAACAACCTTAATCCACCAGCATTCGTGGCCACGACTCCACCAACATGACAACTTCCCTTCGCGCCCAAGTCCAGTGGGAAGATATGTTTCCTGTCTGCCAGATAGTTGTCTGCGACTTCCAAGATGACACCGGAGTCCGCGACCAAGATGCCGCTAACTTCATCAAACGACCTGATTTCATTCATCCTGGCCAGACTTATGACAATCTCATCAAACACTGGTACACTTCCTCCAACCAGGCCAGTGTTTCCACCTTGTGGCACAACAGCTAGCTTGTTGTCATTGCAGTATTTCAGAATTTGGCTGACTTGTTCGGTTGTCTTTGGTCGGAGGACGAGCTTGGATTGGCCGCGGTATTTGCGCATCCAGTCTGCATTGTAAGGGTCGAGGTCGGAGGACTGATCTTGAGAGAGACCGTCGATGATTGCTGAAGGACTGTCATCGAGTATGCTCTTAAAGTGGGAGACGTGATCTTGGGTAAGCTGAGCGAAGCGAGAGTCCCGCTGTATATTTGGATATCTTGGCGCTAATAGTTAGCTGGTGGCGGCGGATGACTCGGAGGAACGAAGCTGACTTGTCTGCAGTATATGCTAGAGGTTGAGGGATGTTCTCTTTGCCTTCCACGTCGCTCTGTTCCCATGATGTACTGTTCCTCTGCGACGTTGTACAAATCAGCCTTGTTGCTGGTCTATATGCGGGGCGAGGGTGGCGGAGGGTGGTGCGTGTGGTGCGAGCTACTGGACGCAGCAATCGGTACGCAGAGGACATGATGGAATGGTGACCAGCGGGAGTAAAGGAATCTCGACAGTGAGTTGGCTTACGCTCGAAGTTAAGTCAATGTTTCCTGACTTTGTGCTCGGCGATCAGTGGTGAAACACCGAGATCGGATGAAACACATTCCAAACACATCACGTGACGGAAACCCCAGACGTTTACCAAAACGAGCTGTTTCAGCCTTCCCTTCCTCCCTCCATCCATTCACATAACCTCTCATCACTAGATGTACAATGGCTAAGGTAGTTACATGCCAACTGATTTGCCAATATCTGCTAGTGCTGAACCAAAATTTAGTGGATTTGTGGTTCGCAGCACCAAAAGCGAAACAAGATCAACTGCTCAACCAGTATAGCAAGTTATTAGAGTTAAGTACCACGAACAGAACCAAGACCTGAAGTACCACGTGCAGGACGCAAATATAAGAGCGCCTGAAGCTGCGTGAGCAATGGCACAACTCACAGCATCTTCATACAAAATCGCAGCCTCATATCCCCTTGCCGCAACAAACTATCCTGCCCCTCACCTCTTTCAGCTTTCAGCACGAAGGTGTGATCATACTCAACTATGACGTCCCACTTTGTGCCCATACTCTCACCTAACTCATTCCACCACTTCTTGAAACTCTCTGGATTGTGCCGATAAGCAGAGCCGCCACGTCTGCGCACCATTTCTCCTGCAGTCTTATTGCCCATCTGCCTACCGAGAACCATACTTCCGGGTCGGTTACGCATCAAGGACATAACCTTCTTCGCCGCTTTTGTCCCATCCTCCAAGTTAAACAGATGGAAAAAAGAGGCAGCGTGTACTATATCCATCTTACCAGCCAGCTCGTCCAATCTCGACTCGTCGGCGAAAACATCTGCAACCATGAAAGTCGATCTAGGCATTTTTGCTTCATCCAAGAAGAGATCGTAGCCTAGATCAATGAATGGTTGCTCAAGATCCGAGCCGTGCAGATTCTCTACCGGAGCACCGTCGAAAGCGAGACGTCGTACATCTTGGCCGAAGCAGCAACCAATATCAAGAAATTGGTCGCCCGACTTCACGCGAGACAGGATGTCTTGATATTCCCTTGTCTTACCAACACTGAGGTCGAGGAAGCGGAATTGGCCTATGCAAGGGTATGGAAAGATGTCCCATGCTCGTTGTCTCTAGACATGATATTAAATCGTGTCCATAGAGTACAACTTGTTGTCTTTACACTTACAATATTTAAGATGTGGGAGATGACTTGATCTGATGGTATTTTGCTATATTGTTCAAGCAATTGTCTTGTTGAGGGGTTTACGTCACCGTCGCGAAGCTCCTCCGTGAACCAGCGAGCACGTCTGTCGTTCTTTTCCGCTGCAGCATGGTCTTCTCGTCTAACTCCTTGTGTCATTTTGCTTGAATCGTGAGGTCACTTGTGTATGATAGTAAAAGCTGGCCTGGCAAATTCACAGTGAATGCGAGCAGGAAGGTATAAGGGAGTGCTAGAATCAATATCGGTAGTTTATACCATGAAATACTCGCTTCGGACGGGCGGTTGGGTAATGGCGAGCGACCATATCAGTCACGATGTGCCGAGTACAGCAGTTCGTTTAATGAGATGATAGAAGGGCATGACGTGCGTAATTGCTCTGTGTTGGCGTTATTTAGTGATTGACCTCGCTATCCACGAGGGCGCGAGTGTTAGTGTTGTAGATCAACGGAACTTGCCATGGACTCTGCTTCAAACAATTGCAATTCTCCTGACTGCGTTATGAAGCTGACAGGTATCGAAAAGAGCAACATAACTTCGTACTCTCGTCTGGATCGTAGTGATAGATTCTCAGTACCACTTGCAGCTCCTAGATGTATGCTTGGCTGAATTGCTTGTTTCTTCGCCGAGCCGCTGGCTGTCGGGACTAGATCCGTCCCTTTCAGCTGTCGTTTGCAAAGGCGCCGATGTGGGTCTTTTCTCACCTAACCCTCTCAAATTAGCAACAAAACACTTCGTCCTTGGAAGGTGTTAATGTTACATAATTGTGCAACATCCATGCTCTTGTGTGAACTGTATTGTCTGTATTGTGAATCTGAAGAACCGCGACGCATTTGTAACCGCCTGTAAACAGAGGCCTCTTGTGTAGGTATCATAGCGCTCTTGAAAAGACTTAGTACGAGCTCGAGTTGTGCAGTGAGTTGTGTGATAATCTTCACACCCTGTTCTTCCAAGCATTATAGCACATTCCTACCACCAACACCATGCCCTCCAACGCCCACGACCATGCATCACACCCTCCACTTTCCCGCCGGCCCAAGAACCGCAAAGTCCTGCTCATGGGCAAATCCGGCGCCGGCAAGTCCTCCATGCGCTCCATCGTCTTCAACAACTACATCGCCTCCGACGTGCGCCGGCTAGGCGCCACCATCGACATCGAACACTCCAACATCCGATTCCTCAACAATCTCACCTTGAACCTCTGGGACTGCGGTGGCCAGGACGCCTTCATGGAAAACTATCTAAATCGGCAGAAGGAGCACGTATTTGGAAACGTGGGCGTGCTAATCTACGTCTTCGATGTGGACAGTCGTGAGTTCAATGCAGATTTACTCGGATATGCACGCGTCGTGCGGGCTTTGGAGGAGGAGAGTGGCGTTGAAGGACGAATGGCGAAGGGGAAGAGAGATGAGGGCGCGAGGATATGGGTGTTGGTGCATAAGATGGATTTGGTGGAAGAAGATCTTCGTGACAAGGTGTTTGCGGAGAGATGTGCGGCGATACGGAAGGTGTCTGAGGGCTTCAGAGACACGGTGCAGTTTTTCCAGACGAGCATTTGGGATGAGACTCTGTATCGTGCTTGGACGCATGTCATCAAGAATCTGATCCCAAACGCGGTTGAGATCGAAGATAAGCTGCAACGTTTAGCGGAGGTCATGCAGGCGAGAGAGTGCATTCTGTATGAGCGAACGACGTGTTTGCAGGTTGCAAAAGTGTCGAAGGCGAAAGAAGAGAGAAATCCGGCAATAGAGCGTTTCGAGGGGATGAGCAGTGTGTTAAAGACACACAAGCAGAGTTTAGCGTACGTTGTATTCTCATACCGATACCACCATCCTAATACTAATACTAACATCCATCGCTAGGAAACACACACACCTCCCCGCCTCCTCCGCAAATTTCGGTGAACTTCAAATCAAAACACCAGGTTTTATGTTCTTTATCACCAGACTCACGGAGAATTGTAACCTCGCCGTCGTCATACCACCTTCGGAACAAGTCTTTAACGCTGCCATGACCAATGTGGCGATAAGCAGGAAATCTTTCAACGAGCTGGACGTCCAACGAGATCGCAAGGGTGGAGGTGGTGGTGGGGGTTTCTTCGAAAGTGTTGGCCGAGATGTATAGCTTGAGATTGGATAGTCATGCAGGCGAAGAATTTGCTGATGAGGATGAGAATGCCGACGCGCCTTGCAGCCTCGCTGTGCTGGCACGTGCCCATCGAACTACATGAGTATGGGATGCCGGAGCAAAGGTCAGTCATGAGAGCCTCTCTGACCAATCGAAAATCTCCTGGAGCCGACGTATGCAAGTCGACACCACAGACACAATTCGTCGTCCACAATTGCAGGTTGAAACGCCAAACAAGCCCCAAAGCCTCATCGTGAGACCAGAAATATGCGGATCTCAATGAGAGACATCTGGGCATTCTCGACTAGATGTTCAACCCCCCCCGACCTCTAGTTGGCAGTATCCCATCCATCTGAAAGTGTTGCCGCTATTCGAGCACACCGAAACTTGCGTTTCACCACCACGGACTGGATCGACTGGAATCTTGGCCTCCTCACACGCCACGACATCTGGATTACAACCTGCCGTTCTGCGTGGAGCACAGTACTCGATACTGGCAGGATCATACTGATTGTACTGTGGGTGGACTGTTGGTCGGTTAGGGGCGCAAAAAAGCAAGACACGATCCAGACACAGATTCTTGCATCAGAGAAAGCACCGAAGCAAGTATACAGCAGGATACCTAGCTCAAGGTCAAGGATAAACCTGCTGAGGGTGAAATACATGTCAGTCATCAAGTACGTTCTAGACTATGATAGAGGCTCTAAGCAAAAAAGGGCCTCAAACTACCCATCATATGCCATTTTCTCATGACAAAAACATAACCTTCTCATTTACCATCTCCAAGATCATTCATGCGTTTTCTCTCATCATCGTCTTCCAGCAACATTACCAGTAGTAGCATTGCGATCGAACCTCGACCTCCCACCACCCGCAGTCACACTTATCCTTCTTGCGATCCTCTGCAAACCCTCATCCTCATCCGCTTCAGCTGAAGCTCGTTCGAACGCCTTCTGCCTACTCTCATCTTGACTCGCTCTGACCTCTTCTTCAGGAGGTGGTAAACGTTCGTTTTGAAGATCAACCTTTCTGGCATCCTCAAAGTTTGTAATGGCAGCCTTGATACCCTCTGCGCCGAGCATGAGTGTTCCTGCGGGAAGACGACCGCCAGAGGCAGTCTTCAGCTCGGATACTCTTTCCGACTCTTCACGCAAAACCTGGAAGACGCGCGAGAGACGACCAATGGCAAGAATCTTGTTCTTGATTGCGCGACGTCGAACCTCGATTGACTCGGGCTCCGATACTGCAGGCGATGCTGGGCCATTGGATATAGGTGTGTCGTCTTCGAGCTCTTCTCTAGAACATGTATTGAGGATGGCAATGAGCATGTCTGTAATCTTCTCACCAACAAATGGTAGAGACCAGGTGAAGACATCCATGAAGTTTGGTAGCCAGTAGGGATGAGGAGTACAGTTGAATTGTCTGATGTTCATGACATTGTTTTCGTACTTTAGTACAGCTGCTTTGTTATTGTATAGATCGAGATAATTTGGTGCGCTGAAGATTGTCATCACACTGGGGAAACCAGTAGTCCTTGTCTTTCTGTACATTCGGTAGCCTGCATCTTGCGCTTCATGGGCTCGAATGATTGAAAGGAGGTTGTTCTTCTCGAGAAAGGCACATGCTGCAGGGTATGAGAAGAAGTAAGAGCATCCGCGGACGTTGTTGTGCACAAAGTGCTCTTGTGTCTTCTCCTGTCCAAAGTCTTCGCACGGATCTGCCCAGAGGATGTCGCACATCAGACCGTGGTTTGGAGGCTC
>Ga0160427_10001193_pt1 | contig 16010 bp, 16 predicted proteins | sample SolpanmetagenomL_FD_108194 | JGI IMG/M metagenome (GOLD analysis project Ga0160427, IMG submission 108194) | Solar panel surface microbial communities from Lawrence Berkeley National Laboratory, California, USA - L | ecosystem: Engineered > Built environment > Solar panel > Unclassified ...
GGCGTCCGGTCCCGCGCGGGCCGCGGACGATCCGGAGACGCGGCGCGACGCCGAGGACGAGGCGCGGACGGCTCCCCCCTCCCGGACGGCGTAGGGCGCCCGCGTGTGCCCCGGGTCGCCGACGCCCCGGGAATAAACGCGGCCCCTTGCGGGTTTCCGATGCCATGGCGTAGCGCTCAGGGCGAGGCACCCATGGCCCCAGGGATCTTCGACCGGACCGGCGCAGCGCGGCGCGCCGCATGACGACCCTGGCCCGCGCGCGGTTCAGCCAGCTCGTCCTCCCGCGCCTCGACGAGGGCTACCGGCTCGCGCACTGGCTCACCGGCAACGCCACCGACGCCGAGGACGTGATGCAGGAGGCGTGTCTGCGCGCCTACCGGGCGATCGAGGGATTTGCGGAGGGCAATGCCCGGGCGTGGTTCCTGACCATCGTCCGCAACACCGGCTATTCCTGGCTGCAGCGGCACCGGCCCAGGGCGGTGATCTTCGCCGAGGATCTCGCCCCCGAGGCCCGCGCCGCCCTCGAATCCGGCAGTGCCCTGGCCGAGGCGCCGGTGACGCCCGAGGCGGCCCTCATCGCCCGCGACGACGCCGGGCAGCTCGCCCGGGCGGTCGAGGCCCTGCCGGTCGCCTTCCGGGAGACCCTGGTCCTGCGCGAGTACCACGGCCTCAGCTACCGGGAGATCGCCGCGGTGACGGGCGTCCCCGTCGGAACCGTGATGTCCCGCCTCGGCCGCGCGCGGCAGCACCTCCTGATCCGGCTCGCGGGGGACGGGCGATGATCGACGACGACGAAACGCTCCTGCTCCTCGGCGCCTACCTCGACGGCGAGCTGTCGGCCGGCGAGGTCCTGGCCATGGAGCGCCGCCTCGCGGCCGAGCCGGCCCTGCGGGCGGCGGCGGAGCGCCTCCGCGGCCTCTCGGCCGATCTGCGGGCGACGCCGGCGCCCCCGCCCGCCCCCGAAGCCCTGCGCGGCCGCGTGATCCACGCGATCGGATTCGCCGACCCGCCGCCGGGCGGGCGGTCGATGTCCGGATCCCGGCCCGGCTTGTGGCGCGGCCCCTGGGGCGGCTTGTGGGGCGGCTCTTGGCGCGGCTCTTGGCGCGGCTCCTGGCAGGCGCTGGCCGCGACGCTCGTCCTCGGCCTTGCCGGGGGGGCGACGCTGGGCAGCGGCGCCTTCCGCGTCGACCGCACCGGGACCGCGGCCGAGGCCGTGCTCGCCGGCCACCTGCGCGGCCTCGCGGCGCCGCAGCCCTTCGACGTGGCCTCGTCCGACCGCCACGTGGTCAAGCCCTGGTTCAACGGGCGCACCACGCTCGCCCCCGACGCGCCGGACCTCGCCGACCAGGGCTTCCCGCTGGTGGGGGGCCGGATCGACATCGTCGCCGGGAACCCCGTGCCGACCCTGGTCTACCGCAAGGACCGGCACGTGATCAGCGTCACGGTCCTCCCCGCGGCGGAGGGGCCGGGGGCCGGGGAGGAGCGGCGGGACGGGTCGACGATCGAGCGGTGGAGCCTCGGCGATCTCACCTACTGGGCGGTGTCGGACCTCAACCGGCGCGACCTGCGCGCCTTCGTGGAGCTGTTCCGGTCCCGGACCGGCCGGCCGGGCTAGGGCCGCCGCCGGAAACCGCGCGGCCGGGAATAACCGTCCCCGCCGCCGGGTTCTTCATCCCGTCGCTCCGACGAGGCTCTGACGAGGATCCGCGCGTGATCGCTCAACCGGACCCGGATTCCCGCCACGGCCGGATGGCCGCCGCGCCTGCGCCCGGCCCCGTGCGCCCGTGGCGGCTCATCGCCGGCGGGAGCCGGTGCGCCGCGCCGGATCCGGGCCTCGTGGAGGCCGCGCTCCACCTCCTGGCCGAGCATCTCGAGCAGGGATTGGCGGTCACCGACCGGTCCGGCCGCGCGCATTTCCTGAACCGCGCGGCCCGGGGCGTCGTCCGCCGGGGCCTCCTGCGCCTGGAGCACGGCCGCCTGCGCGGCACCACGCCGGCGGACGGCGCGGCCCTGCGCCGGATCCTCGGCAGCGCCGCCGACGGACGCGCCGGCTCGGCGCGCCTCATGGGGGAGGGCGGGACCCTGCTGGTCGCCGCCTGCGCGATCCCGGCCCTCGGCCCCGCCGAATCGGACGCCGAGTTGGGCACCGACGGGGGCGGCGAGGGGGGCGCGGACGGAGGAGCCGTGCTCCTGCGCCTCATCGATCCCGCGGACGCCCCGCTGCCGGCCCCGGGCGCCCTGCAGGATCAGTTCGGCTTCACGCAGGCCGAGGCGGCCCTGGCGGTCGACATCCTGGGGGGGAACGATCTGGCGGCGAGCGCTCGCCACCGCGGGATCACCCGGAACACGGCGCGCGTCCACCTGCGGCGCCTCTTCGAGAAGACCGGAACCCGTCGGCAGGCGGAGCTGATGCGCCTGCTCCTGCTCTGCCCGCAGCCGCTTGCCGCGTGCCGCGTGCCGCCCAAGGTCCCGCCGGTTCGGCACCCGGAAGCGGCTCACGGCCGGGCGCCGGCGTCAAAATATCCGCCCGGGATTCGATGAGTAGTCCAAACGGATGATGCGAGCGAATGACAATACAGCGACGCTGATTCAGCCGGACATTGATAAACAACAGATCTTCCGGCACGATGGAGGCTCCTTCATGCTCCTCTCTTTCCTGAAGTCTGCCCAGAAGCGCCGCATGGCGGCGCGGAATTTCCGTCTCCTGTCGGCGCTCGACGACGAGATGCTGCGCGATATCGGCCTGGATCGGCGCACGCTCGCGACCTTCTGCGAGAACGGCTGCACGCACAGCCCCGCTCCGCCGAGCCGCCCGGCGGCCCCGTGGACGGCCGCGGTGTCGGCGTCCCTGGCGCCGGGCACGCTGGGATCCGCCCTCCGCTGAGCCGTCCCGAGTTCCGGATCGCTCAGATGGCGATGCAGATCTTGCCGAAGTGGCGGTTGCTTTCCTGGTGGCGGAACGCCGCCACGAGTTCGTCGAGGGGGTAGCGGCTGTCCACCACCGGCCGGAGCCCGCAGGCCTCGATGCCACGGACCATCTCGATCTGGTGCCGGCGGCTGCCGACCAGCACGCCCTGCAGGCGGATCTGCTTCAGGAGCGCCGGCACCAGGGGCAGTTCCCCCGCGACGCCCGAGAGGATGCCGATCACCGAGATGTGGCCGGCGACCCGCACGGCGGCCATGGACTGCTCCAGCGTTCCCGGGCCGCCGACATCGAGGACGTGGTCGACGCCGCGCCCATCCGTGAGGCGCCGCGCCGTCTCGCCCCAGGCCGGGTCGGCGCGGTAGTTGATGACGTGGTCGGCGCCGAGGCCGCGCAGGCGCTCCAGCTTCTCGTCGCTGGCGGAGGTGGCGATGACGGTGGCGCCCGCCGCCTTGGCGAATTGCAGGCCGAACAGCGACACCCCGCCGGTGCCCTGCACCAGCACGACGTCGCCGCCCTTCAGTCCGGCATCGGCATGGAGCGCCCGCCACGCGGTGAGCGCGGCGGTGGTGAGGGTCGCCGCCTCGGCGTGGTCCCAGCCCCGGGGCGCGTGGGTGAAGGCGGCCGCCGGCGCGGTCACCCGGTCGCGGGCGTAGCCGTCGATCCCGTCGCCCGGCACGGTGGCGAAACCCTCGACCAGCGGCGTGCCCTCGGTCCAAGTCGGGAAGAACGTGCTGACCACCCGGTCCCCGACCGCGAATTCGCTGGGGCCGGGCCCCACGGCCTGGACCTCGCCGGCGCCGTCGGACATCGGGACGCGCGGCTCGCTCGGCCCCCAGAGGCCGCTGACCACGGCGTAATCGTGATAGTTGAGGGAGCTCGCCCGCAGGCGGACGGTGATCGCGCCGGGACCGGGCTCGGGCACCGGCCGCGCACCGAAGCCGACCTTGTCGAAGCCGCCGCCCGGCTGGACGATCACGGCGCGGGCTGTCGATCCGGTCATCAGGCACCTGTCGCTCCGCGGCCTCGGCCGCCGGGGGCGGACCCTGACAGCGCGCGCCGCCGGCGTCGAGGGGCCGACCCGGTCCGGGGGAGGGCGGCGGGCGAAGGGCGGTCCCTCGACGCCCGCGGCGCGGGCCCTTGCCGCTGCGCTGCCCCGGCGGCAAGGTCACGGATCGCATCCCGTCCGTGGAAGGAGGCTCGACCGTGTCGACCGAGCGCGTCGTTCTGACCGAAAGCATAGCGCCGACAGCGTCCAAGATCTTCGCGCAGGCCGGGATCGGCGCCATCCGGCACCTGCCGCGCGCCCTCGGCCCCGACGACACCCGCGATCTCGCCGACGCCACCGTCCTCGGCATCCGCTCGCGCACGCAGGTCACCGCGGCGCTCCTCGACGGCCTGCCCGACCTGACCGCGATCGGCTGCTTCAGCGTCGGCACCAACCAGGTCGATCTGGAGACGGCGCGCGCCCGCGGCCTGCCGGTCTTCAACGCGCCGTTCTCGAACACGCGCAGCGTCGCCGAACTGACCATCGGCGAGATCGTGATGTTGCTCCGGCGGATCCTGCCGCGCTCGGAATCCGCCCATGCCGGCGGCTGGGACAAGTCGGCAACCGGCGCCTTCGAGGTGCGCGGCAAGACGCTGGGGATCGTCGGCTACGGAAATATCGGCGCGCAGCTCTCGAACCTCGCCGAGGCGATGGGCATGCGCGTCATCTTCTACGATCTCACCGACAAGCTGCGCCACGGGAACACAGAGCCGGCCGAGAGCCTCGAGGCGCTGCTGGCCGCCAGCGACGTGGTCAGCCTCCATGTCCCGGAGACGCCGCTGACCCACGGCCTCATGGGCGCCGGGCGCATCCGCGCGATGAAGCCGGGCGCCTGCCTGATCAACAACAGCCGCGGCACGGTGGTGGATCTGGACGCCCTGGCGGCGGCGCTGCGCGACGGGCATCTCGCCGGAGCCGCGATCGACGTCTTTCCGGTCGAGCCCACGTCCAACGCGGAGCGCTTCGTGTCGCCCCTGCAGGGCCTGCCGAACGTCATCCTCACCCCGCATGTCGGCGGCTCCACGGAGGAGGCCCAGGACCGGATCGGCGCGGAGGTGGCTCGCAAGCTGGTCGACTACATCCGGACGGGCTCGACGCTCGGCGCCGTGAACTTCCCGCAGGTCCAGCTGCCGCCGCGCCTGTCCGGCGCCCGCTTCCTCCACGTGCACCGGAACGTGCCCGGCGTGCTCGGGCAGATCAACGCGGTCTTCTCGGGCCGGTCGCTCAACATCGACGCGCAGCACCTGCAGACGGACGGCGAGTTCGGCTACGTCGTGGTGGACGCGTCGGTGCCGGCGGGCGAGGTGGAGGCGGTGCTCCGCGCGCTGCGGGCCATCGACGGTACGGTGCGGACGCGGCACCTCCGGCCGGCGGCGGGGTGACGCGGGCTGCGGCTGCCGTGCGGCTCCCCCTTGCGGGGGCGGGGGAGCCCTGGATCGGCCGGCCTCCCCGCCCGCTCACGGCCGCGGCAGGGTGTGCAGCGCCTTGAGGAAGGCGTCGACCTCCGCGCGGGTGTTGTAGAAGGCCAGCGAGGCCCGGACCGACTGGTCGACCCCGAACCGGCGCAGGGCCGGCAGGGCGCAGTGATGGCCGGAGCGCACCGCGATGCCGTGGGCGTCGAGGTGGCGGGCCACCGCCGCGTTCTCCTGCCCGGCGATCACGAAGGACATCACGCTCGCCTTCTCCCGCGCCGTGCCGATCAGGCGCAGCCCCGTCACGTCGGCGAGACCGGCCTGCGCGTAGTCCAGCAGGTCGTGCTCGTAGGCGGCGATCGCCGGCAGGCCGAGGCCCGCGAGGTAGTCGAGCGCCGCCCCGAGGCCGACCGCGCCGGCGATGTCGGGCGTGCCGGCCTCGAACTTTTCCGGCGCGCCCTTGTAGACCGTGCGGGCGAAGGTGACGTCCTCGATCATGTGGCCGCCGCCCTGCCAGGGGGGCATCGCCGCCAGCAGGTGCGCCTTGCCGTAGAGCGCGCCGATGCCGGTCGGCCCGAACACCTTGTGGCCGGAGAAGACCAGGAAGTCGGCGTCGAGGGCCTGCACGTCCAGCGGCATGTGCGGCGCGGATTGCGCCGCGTCGACCAGCACCGGCACCCCGTAGGCGTGGGCGAGCTGGATGATCGCCCGCACCGGGTTCACGGTGCCGAGCGCGTTGGCCACCTGCGTCACCGAGACGATCTTGGTGCGGCCCGACAGGAGCGCCGCGTACTGCTCGAAGATGATCTCGCCCCGGTCGTCGACCGGGATCACCCGGAGCGTCGCCCCCGCCTGCTGCGCCAGCATCTGCCAGGGCACGATGTTGGCGTGGTGCTCGAGGGTCGAGACGAGGATCTCGTCGCCCGGGCCGACATGCGCCCGGCCGTAGGAATTCGCCACGAGGTTGATCGCCTCCGTGGTGCCGCGCAGGAAGACGATGTCGTCCTTCGTGGGCGCGTTGAGGAAGCGCCGCACCGCCTCGCGGCCGCCCTCGAACAGGTCGGTGGCGCGCGCCGCCAGGGTGTGGGCGGCCCGGTGGATGTTCGAGTTGTGCCGGGCGTAGAACTCCGCGGTCGCGTCGATCACCCCCTGCGGCTTGTGGGTGGTGGCGGCGTTGTCGAGCCAGACCAGCGGGTGGCCGTTGACGCTCTGGTGCAGGGCCGGGAAGTCCCGGCGGACGCGCTCCACGTCGAAGGGCGCCGCCACCGGGCGCGAACCCGGCGCCGCCAGGCGCGGCGCCGGACCCGGGTCGCGGGCCGGCTCGACCCAGGGGCTCGCCGGCGCCCGGCGGGCCGGTCCGGGGGCGAGATTCAGGAAGTAGTAGTCGCCGGCCGGCGCCGCGGGCGCCCGGGACGAACTCTCCTGCGGCGCGTCGCTTCCGGCCCCCGACGGGTCGGCCGGCACGAGGTGCGGGGCGAGCGCGTGCGCGAGGGCGGTGGCGCGGGGATGGTCCGCGGCGATCGGCCGGTACAGCTCCGGACCGCCGGGGAGGGCGGCCGCCGGCGTCGGGGCGCCAACGAAGGAGATGTCCAGCCGCGCGGTGCGCGGACCCGCCGGGTGAACCGGCGGGATCGCCCCGACATCGGCGAAGGCCGGGCTCGCCGGCGCGCGGTTCGGCACGGTCGGGCCTGAGAGGCCCGGCAGGCCGACCGGCGGCGCCCCGAAGGACCGCGCCGCCAGCGCCGACGCGTCGGGCTGCAGGCCGGCGGGCCGGCCGCCCGAAGGCCCCGAGGGGACGCCCACCGGGGCGCTCGGCAGCGGCGCGCCGCCCGGGCCCTGGGGTAGGCTCTCGAGGGCCTGCGGGACCTCAGGGCCGGCGGGGAGCGCCGGCGCGAAGGGCCGGCTCGCGGCCTGCCCCTGCCCCTGCCCGTAGATCTCCCGGGCGAGGCGCCCGACGAGATCCGCGTGCGCGAGGTCGCCCGGGCTCGCCCCGGGCAGCCCGAGGGCGGGGGCCTCAGGCGTAGTCATGGTAGGTGCCCAGCAGCACGTTATCGAGGCGGGCGATCGCGTCCTCGACCAGCACGGCGGCCGAGAAGTAGCGGGTCACGAGGTGCGAGGCGATCGAGTGGTCGTTGGTGCCCATGTAGCGCACCGACAGGCCGGGTTCGATCTCGCCGGTCACGCCGGACTTCTGCAGGCCGACCACGCCCTGCTCGCCCTCGCCGACCCGCAGCAGCAGGATCGCGGTGGTCTCGGCCCCGGTCACCGGGTCGATGTCGATCGGCAGCTTGTCGCTCGGCACCAGCGGCACGCCGCGCCACGTGAGGAACGGCGCGCCGAACAGGTGGACGACCACCGGCGGCACGCCGCGGCGGGTCGCCTCCCGGCCGAAGGCCGCGATGGCGCGGGGATGGGCCACGAAGAAGGCCGGCTTCTTCCAGACCAGGGTCAGCAGCTCGTCGAGGTCGTCCGGGGTCGGCGGACCGCCGCGGGTGGGGATGCGCTGGCGCGGCCCGACCTCGCCCAGCAGGCCGAACTGCGCGTTGTTGAGGAGCTCCCACTCCTCGCGCTCCTTCACGGCGTCGACCGTGAGGCGGATCTGCTCGCGGAGCTGGTCGATCTCGTTGGAGTAGAGGTCGGTGACGCGGGTGTGGGTGTTGAGGATCGTCTGGATGGTCGAGAGGTGGTACTCGCGCGGATCGACCTCGTAATCCACGAAGGTCGTCGGCAGGCGCGGCTCGCCGGTATGGACCGCCAGCAGCTCGATCCCCTGCTCGCCGTACGAGTTGGTGTGGCCCTTGAGGCGGTCGCGCTCCTCGCGGTACTGGGCGATCTTGGCGCGGATCTCCTCGCTCTCCACCGCGGCGGCGTCGAGGGTCAGGAGGGTCACGGCCGACAGGGCCTTCACGGCCGGGGCGGGGGCGCGCTCACCGGCGAGACCCGCATCGCCGAAATAGTCGCCCTTCGTGGCCAGCCCCTGGCGCAGGCGGCCCTTGTAGGGGCCCGACAGGGTCAGCTCGACGGTGCCGTCGGCCACCACCGTGAGGCTGCGGCCCGCGGAGCCCTCCTCGTGGATCACCGTGCCGGCCTTGTGCTGGCTCTCGGTGAACTTGGCCGCCAGCGCCGCCAACTCGGCATCGCCCAGCCGGCTGAACAGCGGCACGGCCCGCAGGGAGGCGGGACGGATCACCTTGCTGCCGCCCTTGTCCTCGGCGGCGAGATCGATCCGGCCGGGGCGGGCCAGCACGACGGCGCGGCGGTTGACGCGGTAGACCCCGCCCGCCACGTCCACGAAGGGCAGGAGCCGCAGGAGCCAGCGCGGCGTGTTCGCCGCGTTCTGGACCGAGGTGACGGTCGCCGTCGCTAGATTGCGTGCCGCCGTGGCGCTCACGCTCAGACCCGGTCCGCTCATCGTTCGTCCTCACGTCGTCAGGTTGCGGACGCGCCGCATCGGCCCGCGCCGAGGCGGGCGTCCCCGCAGCGCGCGGGGCGGGCGCAAAGTATGGTTCAAGTCCCGGTGATGACGGCGAGCCGAAACATCGCGCCGACATCGGTGGAAGCATCGTCTTTCGAGAAGACGGGCAATCGACGCCCGCCCCACCGGCCGGACTCAGGAGATCCGTTGTCCGGCGATGCTTGGATAGAGTCCGATTCGGCCCAGCGTCAACGAAACGATGTTCTTAATTTCTCTTCTCTTTTGGAAGGCCACCTCCTGGCATGCACGATCCATAGGAGAGACCCTCGTCTTCTCGCGGGATGCAGAGAAGATCATTTTTTCCGCGCGCGCCCACGACGGGGGGATCGACGCCTTTGTTTCGCGGGAAGGATTTTTCGACGCCTCAGATTCCGTCACCGTCGCCGAACGACTGGTTCATGGTCAGCGCCGGCTCCTCGTCGGCGGGGAGGCGCGAGACCACCCGGGCCGGCACGCCCGCCACCGTGGTGTGGGGCGGCACGTCCTGGAGCACCACCGCGGCGGCCGCGACCTTGGCGCCCGCGCCGACCCGGATGTTGCCCAGCACCTTGGCGCCGACGCTGAGCAGGACCCCGCGCTCGATCTTGGGATGCCGGTCGCCGCTCTCCTTGCCGTTGCCGCCGAGCGTCACCGACTGGAGGATCGAGACGTCGTCGGCGATCGCCGTGGTCTCGCCGATCACCACCCCGGTGGCGTGGTCGATGAACACCCCCGAGCCGATCCGGGCCGCCGGGTGGATGTCGCAGCCGAACACCTCGGAGATGCGGCTCTGGACGTGCAGCGCCAGGGTCGCCCGGCCCTGGTGCCAGAGCCAGTGGCCGACCCGGTAGGCCTCCAGCGCCGCCAGTCCCTTGTAGAACAGGAACGGGTCGAGGTAGCGGCGGCAGGTCGGGTCGCGCTCCCGGATCGCCACGAGGTCGCGCACCGCGTGCGCGCCGGCCTGCGGGTCCGCCTCGAAGGCCGCGAGGCACAGGTCGCGCATCGACAGCCGCGCCAGGTCGCCGTCGCCGAGGCGGTGGGCGAGGCGGTAGGCGAAGGCCTGCGCGAGGGAGCGCTGGTCGAGGATCGTCGCCTGGATGATCCCGGCGTAGAGCGGCTCCTCGATCAGGGCCGCCTCGGCCTCGGCGCGCAGTTCCGCCCAGACCTCGGCCTCGGCGGTGCCGCGGCTCGTGGCGCGCAGGGGCGGCTGCGTCGGCGCCAGGGCGGGCGTCAGGGCCGGGGCCGGCAGGGCCGGGCGACCGCGGGACGGGCGGTCATACGCGTACGGGCTCACCGGAGGGGCCGCCTCAATGCACGCGCCGGAACAGGTCGGGCAGGTAGCGCTCCAGGGTGTCGTGCCCCTGGAACTGCACGTCCACCGTGGCGCCGCCGGCCTGGCGGTGGACGCCCACCACCCGGCCGCGGGCGTGGCGCCAGATCCCCAGGATCTCGGCGAGGTCGAGCCGCGCGAACACCACTTCGTCACCCTGCCTCACCGGGGTTGAGGCCGGCGCGTCGGCCGCCCCGGGCCGGCCGGTCGCGACGGCCCGATTCGGCGGCGGTCCGGAGCGGGCCGGCGCCCGGCCCCGCCGGCGGGAAGGGTCTTCCGGATGCGCCCGGAACGCGGAGAAGATTTCGGTCGCGCGCTGTCCCATGGGGAGCATGGTCTTCGCTAAGTTATTGCAATTGGATGATAATTGCGGACCGGGCGCGCTTTTGCAAGCCCGTGAGGCTGCCCCGTGGGGATCCGGCCGGGCCGGGCCGGCACTCCCGGGCCTCACCTTCTGCTCCCGGCGGCGCCCGTCGCGAACACGCTGACCCCCAAGTCATCGCAAATTTGGCAGCATATTCTCGGGTCCGGCGCCTAGATTGAGACCGCCGAAAGACCATCTGCAGCCCAGTCGATCCCGGAACGATGGAGTATACGGTGACCGCCGCCACGCATCATATCGCCGCGATGACTTCACGCTGTCCGCGGTGTTGCCGCCCCCGAGACCAGGAGAGCGTCCGACACCCGACATGGAAGGCGACCAGCGATGCTGACCTATGACAGTCCCCACCCCGCGCCTCGAGACCCGACCCCCGCCGCGGCGGCCGACGAGCCCCGCACCCCGTTCCGCCTGCGACACCAGTCCCTCTCGGCCCACGAGCGCGCCGCCCTCGCGAGCGCCGTCGACGACGGCCTGATGCCCGACGAGGTGGCCGGGATCCTCGCCGGCCGGCGCATGGGCGAGGCCTTCCCGGTCCGCTGGGGCGAGAGCCCGGAGGCCTACGCCGCGCGGGCCGTGTCCGAGATGTTCGTCGCCTACCTCCGGTAGGCGCGCCGCCTCTCGATTCGCCGAAAGCCGGTCTCCCCCGACCGGTCCCCATCGACCAATCCCCAACGACGGACACTGCCATGTCGCGCGTCACCCGAGGATGGGGGCGCCGGACGGGGATCGCTGCCCGCGGCCTCGCCCTGGCACTCGCGGCCGCCGGCCCGGTTTCGGCCGCCGGGGCGCCGGACAATCCGGCTCGGGTCGCGGTGGGACCGGACGGGCGGGACCTGCGCCTCGCGGGCGACCTCACCGCCGGCGTCGCCGCCCGGGTGGCCGACCTCCTCGCGACGCATCCGGGGGTGGAGCGCATCCACCTCACCAGCGACGGCGGCCTCGTGGCGGAGGGGGCGGCGATCGGCGCGCTCGTGGCGGCGCGGGGGCTCGCCACCTACGTGCCCGACGTCTGCGTGTCGGCCTGCACGCTGATCTTCGTCCGCGGGCGGGCGCGCCTCCTCGCGGCCGGCGGCCGGCTCGGCTTCCACGCCCCCTACATCGTCGGCGCCCACGGCCGGATGCGTCCGGTGGATCCCGCCCCGGAGCGGGCCGCCTACCGGGCCGCCGGCCTGCCGCGCGCCTTCGTGGCGCGGGCGCTGGCGGTGCCCCCGGCCGGGATCTGGATCCCGGACGCCGCGCGGCTGCGCGCGGCCGGCATCGTCACCGCCATCGTCGGCCCGGACCGCCTGCCCGACTCCACCCTGGACGCGGATCCGAGCGAGGCCGGCGCCCGCGCGGCGATCCTGCGCGCCCTGCCGATCCTGCGGCAGGCGGGCGCGGCCGACCTCGATCCCATCGCCCGGTGGTACCGGGACGGCTACGCGGCCGGCCGGCCGGAGGCGGAGGCGGCCGCGGGCCTGAGGCGGATGGCGGGCGCCTACCTGCGGCGGCGGTTCCGGGCCGGCGACGACGCCCTCGTCCAAGCCCTGGGGCGCCGGGTCCTGGCGACGATGCGGGGCGCCGAACCGCGGGACGAAGCAGCCTGCGCGATCCTGGCGGCCGGCGACCTCGTGGCGCTGGACGCGCGGCTCAGGGCCGAGCGGCCCTCTGGACCCAGGCAGGGGCGGGGGCACACACACGGGCACGGGCACGCGCATGCTGGGGACGGCCTCGCGCCGCTCCTCGCCCGGGCCCCCGCGCCGCCGCCGGACGCCGCCGCGCCGGATCCGCTCCCCGCCCGGCCGGTGGCGTGCGCGGCCCGGATCGCCGCCACGGCGCGGATCCTCGGCCTGCCGGCCCCGGCCTCCGCGGCGGCGCTGCGGTCGCTGCTCCTGGCCGAGCCGCGGCCGGTGCTCGCCGAGCGGGCCGGTCCGTAGGGCCGCCCCCTCGACAAGCCGCGCCGCCGCCTATCTTCGCAGGCGGCCGGGCCGCGGCGCCGGCCGATCGGGGGACGGGAGAGGGCGGATGCCGGGATATCGCCTGCGCGGGGCGGTTCGCAGCGAGGACGGGGCGATCGGCGACCCGCTCGTCGACGAGGTGCTCTCCGCCGCCGACGCGAAGGAGGCCGTGCGCCTCGCCAACAGCCGCTCGCTGACGATCGAGGACGACACCATCAACGCCCTCTGGCTGGTGGATGCCGGCGGGACCCTGCTGTGGTCCCTGCGCCGGGCCGACCGGGACAGCTGACGGGACGCCCGCGCGGCGCGGCGCCGGGGCCGGTCGGGCGCCGCGGCGAGGCCCGGCCGGGGCCCGCCCCCGATCGGCGCCGGGCCGCGAGCCTTCGGGCTCAAAACTAATTTGCATAAGTATTCAAGGACCCGATCTAATGTAGGCTCTTGATCCCACGCCGACGCGGAGCAGCAGCCGTGCAAAATCCGCTTGTGCGCAAGTTAGATCGCTACATCCATCTGTCGGAAACGGACCGACACTGCTTGGCCGAGGCCGTCAGCCCGGTCCGCATGGTCGCGGCCCGCACCGACATCATCCACGAGGGCGACGACCCGCGCGCCGTCAACGTCATCCTGGACGGCTGGGCCTGCCGCTACCGGCAATTCGCCAACGGCCGCCGCCAGATCGTCGCGCTCCTGCTGCCGGGCGACCCCTGCGACCCGCACGTCTTCCTCCTCGACGTGATGGATCACGCGATCGGCGCGATCACGCCGGTCGCGCTCGGTCAGATCAGCGGCGGCGCCCTGCAGACCCTGACGGCCCGCAGCGCGGGCCTCGACATCGCCTTCCACCGCGAGGCGATGGCCACCGCGGCGGTCCAGCGCGAATGGACCGTCAGCCTCGGCAGCCGCACCGGCATCGAGCGGCTCGCCCACCTGTTCTGCGAACTGCACGCCCGGCTGGCAGCGGTCGGCCTCGCGGACGACACGACCTGTCCGATGCCGATCACCCAGAACGACCTCGGCGACGCGATGGGTCAGACCAGCGTGCACATCAATCGTACGTTGCAGGAGCTGCGCGGCCTCGGACTGATCACCCTGCGCAGCCGCCGCCTGACCATCCACGACCCGGCGGCGCTGGCCCGGCTCGGGCATTTCGACCCCACCTACCTCCACCTGACGGCCGAAGCCGGTTCCGCCGCCGCCCGCCGCGCCTGAGCCGCGATCGCCCCGGCGGAAGCGAAGCCCGTTCGACGACCTCCGGAGAGCCCGGCATGACAGACCCTCGCGACCCGGCGGAGCGCCTCGCGGCCGTGGAGGCCGACAATGCGCGCCTGCGTCGCCTGCTCGATGAGGCGGGCGTGCCCGACAGTCTGCGCCACGGGATGCGCAACACGATGGCGATGATGCGCACGGTCATGCACCGATCCGCCGAGAGCGCCGCCGACGTCGAGACCTACGTGGCCCATCTCGACGGCCGGTTCGGGGCGGTCATGCGGGTGCAGGCCGCCACGGACGCGTTCGGCGACGCGAATCTCCACACCCTGATCTCGGACGAGCTGATGTTCCACCTCGTCCGGGAGGGCGAGCAGGCCATGATCGCCGGCCCGCGGGTGCGGCTCCGGCCCCGGGCCGCGCTGGTCCTGGCGCTGGCGCTGCACGAGCTGACCAGCAACGCGGTGGAGCACGGCTCCCTGGCGCTCCCGCAGGGCCGGGTCAGCGCCACGTGGCGGATCGCGGAGGCGGAGGCGGGGATGCCGGTGCTGACCCTGGCCTGGGTCGAGACCGGCGGCAGCGACGTGCGGCCCCCGGCCCGGCGGGGCTTCGGCACGGACGTGCTGGAGAACATGCTGGCCTACGATCTCGGCGCGCAGACCACCGTGAGCTACGCGCCGGACGGGCTCTCCTGGACGATCCGCCTGCGGCTCACCGCCCGCATCGGGCACCAGGCGGTCGAAGACCCCGCCGAAGACCCCGCGGAAGACCCGGCCGAGGATCCGGAGGTCGCCTGGGACGACGAGGGCCGGTGAGTTCCCCCGCCGGCGCCCCGGGTTCGCGGGTGTCCGGCCGCCTCAGCCGGCCCCCGCGTCGCCGTAGACGACGCCCGCCAGATCCTCCAGCTTCGCGCGATCGATCACCGTGATGCGCCCGCGCTGGGCGCGGATCATGCCGGCGCCCTCGAGGATGTGGGTCGCCGTCGTGACGGTGGGCCGGCGCACGCCGAGCATCTTGGAGAGCACCTCGTGCGTGAGGGGCAGTTCGTCCTGCTCCAGGCGGTCGTGGCTCATGAGGATCCACCGGGCGAGCCGCGCTTCGACGGTGAGGTCGGCATTGGCGTAGACGGTCTGCCCCACGTGGACGATCAGGCTCTGCACGTAGCCGCCCAGCACCCGGCGCAGGCCGGCGCTGGCATCGAGGGCCTCGCGGAGGGTGCCGGCCGGGATGCGGAGCGCCGCGCCGCGGGCCTGGACGATGGCGGTGTGGGGCGTGGACGCGGCCCCGAGCGCCAGCGGCACGCCGACGAAGCCCTCGCGGCCGGTCAGGCCGACCTCGATGCGCCCCGCGCGGCTGTCCGCCACGAGGGAGACGAGCCCGTCCTCGACGAAGTGCGCCTGCGCGATCGGCTGGTGCGGGACGATCAGCACCGCCTGCAGCGGCAGCGGCACCGGCTCCAGCGCGGGGGCGAGGCGGCCGAACTCCTCCGGCGCCAGGGTGGCCAGCAAGCGGTTGCGGACGGCTGATTGCTGCAGCAGCGCCATGGGCTCCTCCGGGTCCGGGCAGGAGCACGGGCAATCTCCCAGTCACCCGCGCCCGGGGCGTCCGGCGGATGATCGACCAACCCTCTCACAGGGAACTTCACCGTAGTATGGATTAGATTAGTTTTGGCGCACCAATACATCCAGATAGGCGAGCCAATACCGCAGCGCGCGAGGCTGCCGCCGCCGGCCCTCCATCCCCGGCGACGGCAAGGGACGGAGGCCCCGAATCCCGGAAACGGCCCGCGGGGCCGCGACTGCCTAAATTTGTGGCACACGATTTGCGAGCCCCTTTCCCGTCTCAACGAAGACGACGAAGGGCACCGCCGTGAAAGCATTTGGAACTTGGGGCCCGGCCGCCGCTCTGGCCGCCGGGCTCGCGATGAGCGCCCTGGGCGCGGGGGCCGCGCGGGCGCAGGAGACCATCAAGGTCGGCATCCTGCACTCGCTCTCGGGCACGATGGCGATCTCGGAGACCACCCTCAAGGACGCGATGCTGATGCTCATCGCCGAGCAGAACGCCAAGGGCGGCGTGCTCGGCAGGAAGCTGGAGCCGGTGGTGGTCGATCCGGCCTCGAACTGGCCGCTCTTCGCCGAGAAGGCCCGCGAGCTGATCAGCAAGGACAAGGTCGCGGCCGTGTTCGGCTGCTGGACCAGCGTGTCGCGGAAGTCCGTGCTGCCGGTCTTCAAGGAGCTCGACAACATCCTGTTCTACCCCGTCCAGTACGAGGGCGAGGAGAGCGAGCGGAACGTGTTCTACACCGGCGCCGCCCCGAA